>Ga0070740_10005385_pt1 | contig 11893 bp, 9 predicted proteins | sample Coa_R2_FD_67286 | JGI IMG/M metagenome (GOLD analysis project Ga0070740, IMG submission 67286) | Surface soil microbial communities from Centralia Pennsylvania, which are recovering from an underground coalmine fire - Coalmine... | ecosystem: Environmental > Terrestrial > Soil > Unclassified ...
CCAGGCGCAGCAGGGTCTCGTAAGCCAGACGCGCGATGGTGGCGACGGCGCGTGCGCCGACGTTCTCGACAGTCCACAACTCGTCGTCGGCCAAGTCGGCCGTAAAGGCGCTGATAACCATAGTGCGGGCACCGCTTGGGGTCTGGACGATGACGACGCCGGCGTCGTTGCGCACGCCGCTCAGTCCGCCCGTCTTGTGGGCCACCCGCACCGGCATCTCCGCCAGGCCAAGCCGCTCGGGATAATAGGTGAAGGGCAGGTACCGGGGTATCATGTCGGCGTAGAGCTGATGCTCCAGGGTCTGGAGCATAGCGGCGGACGCCTCGGCGTCGATCAGGCGACCGCGCGCGATCTCCTCTAGCAGCGTCGCCATCTCCTGCGGCGTGGTATGCGACATCTCGGCGAGGCCCAGGGGAGCATTTGCCGTGCGGATCGGCCCGGCCGTCCGCGTGTGAAGGAGGCCGAGATCGCGCATCGTGCCATTGACGGCGTCGGTGCCGAGCCGCCGGAGCAGCAGGTTCGTGGCCGTGTTGTCGCTGACGACGATCATCAGCTCAATCGCGTCGGCCACGGTCAGGGGCAGGCCCGTGTGGAGGTACTTGAGAATGCCCGAGCCGTCGGTCACCTCCTCCGGCAGCACGGGCAGCGGCTCATCAAGCGGCAGCAGCCCCGCGGCAGCCTGGCGATACGCCTCCACCATAATGGGTATCTTGATCACGCTGGCGGCAGGAAACAGATCGTCTGACGCGACGCGCACCTCAGCGTGAACGTCAAGATAGTGAATCGACACGCCGAGTCGCCCGGGCAGGTCCGCCGCGACGGCGGCAATGCGTTCCCGCAGCGCGCCCAGCTCGGTGTCGTACCGTTGCATCTCTCCTCCTTCACCTATCACCTATGATCTGTCGAGCCCGCCAGGCGCACCCCTGTGTCATACCGCTGCATCTCTCCCCCTTCTTCGCCCATCGGCTACTTGTGCGACGACATCGGGTCAAGTATGTCGCGCAATCCATCGCCCAGGAGATTGAGCCCAACCACGGTTAGCGTGATGGCGGCGCCGGGGAAGACGGCCATCCACCAGGCTTGCTGGAGGTAGTTTTGCGCCTCGTTGAGCATGTCGCCCCACTCGGGCGTCGGCGGCTGTGCCCCCAGGCCGACAAAGCTCAAGCCCGCCGCGATGAGAATGGCCAGGCCGACTCCCAGCGTGGCCAGCACGATGATGGGGGCCAGGACGTTGCGCAGGATGTGCACCCACATGATGCGCCAGGCCGGCGCGCCCAGCGCACGGGCCGCCTCCACGTACTCCTGTTCGCGCACGTCGAGCACCGCGGCGCGCACGGTGCGCGTGTAGACCGGTATCGCGCCGATGCCCACGGCTATCATCACATTGACGAGCCCCGGCCCCAGGATGGCGATGATCACGATGGCCAGCAGGATATCCGGGAAGGCCAGCATGATATCCATCAAGCGCATGATCAGTTGGTCGACCCAGCCGCCCAGGTAACCGGCGATGAGCCCGAGCAGGGTGCCGCAGACCATGGCGATGCCGATCGAGACCACACCGACCGTCAACGAGATGCGCGCGCCGGCGATGACGCGGCTCAGGATGTCCCGGCCCGCGTCATCCGTGCCGAACGGGAAAGCGGCCGAGGGCGGAGAGAGCACAGCTGTATAGATGATGTCATCGGGAGAACGGGGCGTTACCATGGGGCCAATCAGGGCCAGCAGAACGACGAACGCCACGATAATGGCCCCCACGAGGGCAAGAGGGCGGGCCAGCAGACGGCGCAGCACCTGGACGCGCGCGCGCCGAGGCGCCTCCGTCGCCAGAGACTGCGCCGCGTCTATCTGCTCTAGCATGCGCGTGCTCTCCCCCTTCATGACACGCGAATCCGCGGATTGATCAGGCCGTAGAGCACATCCAGCACGAGATTGATCACGACATAGATCACGGCAAATACCAGGACGATGCCTTGAATCTCGGGGTAATCGCGCGATTGGATAGCTGCGACGGCCAGGCTGCCCAGGCCGGGGCGCGCGAAGACGCTCTCCACGATGACCGAGCCGGCCATCAGGCCGCCGAACTGGAGGCCCACGATGGTTAACACCACGATCAGGCCATTGCGCAGCGCATGGGATCTGACGATGCGCGACCAGGCCAGCCCTTTGGCACGCGCGGTGCGGATATAGTCCTGGTGCAGCACCTCGACCAGGCTGGACCGCGTGACGCGTGCCAGGACCGCCGCCGCGGGCAGGGCCAGCGTGACGGCCGGCAGGACCAGACCGCGCAGCGAGGTCGAGCCCAGCACCGGGAACCACCCCAATTGCAGGGCGAAAAGGTAGATCAGTAAAAGCCCGACCCAGAAGGACGGCAAGGAGACACCGAGCGTCGCACCGAGCATGAGTACCCCCTCGAGGACGGGTGAGCGGCTTGCCGCGGCCAGGACACCGACGCTGACGCCGAGCAGGATCGCCAGCGCCATCGCCGCCAGCGTCAGTTGGAAGGTAGCGGGAAAGCGATCTCCGATCTCGGCGATGACGGGACGGCTACTGCGGATAGAGGTGCCGAGGTCTCCGTGCAGGGCATTGCCTACGTAGCGGAGATACTGGACCGGCAGCGGCGCATCGAGCCCCAGCTCATGGCGCAATTGCTGGATGTTGGTTCCGCTCGGGCTATGGCCAAGCATGATTTGGACGGGGTCGCCCGGCACAAGGTGCACCGTCAGGAACACCACGACCGAGACACCGAACAGGATCGGCACCAGGAGCATGAGACGGCGTAGTACGAAGGTGAGCACGGAGTAGAGCTTTCATCGTGGCAAGGCCCAGAGTGCTGTCGTGGCGAGGAGCGCCTGCAGGCACCCTGGGCCGCCATTCACACAGGTTACGAGCTGAGCGTTGCGTTGTTGAGGATCACGTTGCCCTCGGAATCTATGATGACACCGTGGACGCGCGGCTGGAAGGCCTGATAGTCATACCCCACCCACAGCGGCACCCACAGTGCCTGGTCGGCGATGTAGCGCTGGAGTTGGGCGATGACGGCATTCCGCGCGGCGGCATCCGTGGTCTGGCGCATCTTATTGATCAGCGCGTCGATGTGAGGATCGCGGTCGTGGCTGTTGGCCAGGCCGGTGCCGATGTTGGCCGTGTCGAACCAGATGTAGAGGATATCCGCGGTCGGATACGTATATCCCAGGAAGTCGGCCTGCTGCTCGCCGGCGGCGACCTTGGAGAGCAGGGTGCCGAACTCGAAGTACTGCACGTTCATCTGGATGCCAAGCGCCTTCAACTGGGCCTGGATGACCAGGGCCGCGCGCTTGGTGGCGTCGAAGGGGGCGGCGTAGGCCGTGAAAACAAATGGCTTCCCGTTCTTCTGCAAAACGCCATTCTTTTGCGTCCAGCCGGCCTGCGCGAGCAACGCCAGCGCCTTCTTCGTATCGTAGCTGTAGCGGTAATGTGCGATGCCGGGCCAGTAGCCAGCGATGCTAGGCGGCAGGGTGCCATAGGCGGGCACGCCCAGCCCGCTGATGGCGATTTGCAGCACCGGCTTCTTGTCGATGGCGTCATTCAGGGCCTGGCGCACGCGCACGTCGTTAAACGGCGCCTTGAGGACGTTGAACTCCAGGAACGAGACGCCCTGGTGCAAAAACCTGAAGATCTGGTACTTGTGCGCCGCCTCGATCCGCTGCACGGCAGTAGACGGCAAGTTCAATTGGTCGACCTCGCCGGACTCGAAGGCGCTGGTCTGGGTAGCCTCGTCGAGGATGATGCGGAAGACCAACGTGCCGATGTGGACCGGGCCGGATTGAGTATAGGACGGCCCCCAATGGTAGTTGGGGTTGCGCACCAGGGTGATCTGGCTGCCGCTCTTCCAGCTCGACACCATCCAGGGGCCGGTGCTGACGGGACGCCGCCCGAAGGAGCTGCTCTCCTTGCGCAGCGCCGTGGGGCTGAGGACCATCAGGCGACCGCCGTCGCTGAGGTTGTGCAGGAAGAAGGCATAGGGCTGTTTCAGGCGGATCTGCAAGCTGTAGGTGCCCGTCTGCTTGACGGAAGTGACGCTGCCCAGCAAGCTGCCGGCAATCGGCGACTTGGTGGCCGGGTTGAGGGCACGCTGGAAGGTATTGACGACATCGGCCGCGGTGAGCGGTGTGCCGTCCTGAAAGGTCACGTCGTGCCGCAGCGTGAACTGGTAGAGCAGCCCATCCGGCGAGATCGACCATGTCGTGGCCAAGCCGGGGACATAGCGCCCGTTGGGAGCGAGGCGGATCAAGGGGTCGCCGACGTAGCGCAGGATGATATCGCTGACGGCCGTATCACTCTTCTGCGGGTCGAGGGTGTCGGGCTCTTCGGTCGCCACGACGGTCATAACGGATGGGGCCGTGGCCGCGCGGGTTGCCCGTGGCATAGCCCAGGAGGTGAGAACTGAGGCGCTCAGGGCGAACAGGCCGACGAATAGACGTCCGCGAACTCCGGAAACCGAGCACAACACGAAATACTCCCTTCTACAAAGTCACATATTGGAACTCATGACATACGGCAGTAGGTGCCGTGATCTCCGCGGCTGCGAGCCGGTCCTGAAGCCTCCTTTCTAGCCAGATGAGCATCACGAACCCGCCGATTGGGGCGCGCTACGAGCCCCATTGGTCGCCAGCAGCGCGACATCAGCTCGTGCCGCGTAGCGTCGAGCCGATGTCCTGATCGAGTAGCGTAGCGAAGCGGCTGGTCGTGGTGCGATAGTGGTTGCGGATCTCCTGTTCGATGATCGCCGGCTCCGCGGTGCGCAAGATGGCGAGCAGGGCGGCATGGCGCGCCTGGACCTCGTCGGGATGGTAGATGGCGTGCGCGACACGGGCGAAGATGACGCGTAACGGACCGTTGGACATCGTCCACAGCGCGGTCAGACGCGAGTTGTTGGCAGCCATGATGATGTGCCTGTGCCAGTCGAGATCGAGGACCGCCACGCGATCCCAGTCCTGCTCCTGCGCCGCCTGATCGAGCCCGGTCAACTCCTGCTCCATGGCACCCAGGTGATCCGCGCGCAGCGTCTCCAGGCCACTGACGGCGGCGAACCCTTCCAGGGCCGCGCGCACCGCGTAGAGCTCGGCTACATCGGTGCCGGAGAGATTGACCACGTGTGTGTCGCGGTGCGAGCGCGTGACGAGCAGGCCCTCGCTCTCAAGTTGGCGGATGGCCTCGCGCACAGGCCCACGGCTGATACCCAGGGCCGCGCTAATCTCAGCCTCGATCAGGCGGCTGCCGGGGGCCAGCTCACCCGTCGAAATGGCCTGGTGGAGCGCGCGATAGGCCTGGTCGCGCAGGGTGCGCGCCTGAAGAAGGGGCAAGATCGCGGGCAGACGACCGACCATGCAACTCCCGGCCTCGATAAGGTAGACTGGTGATTGTTAACAATCACCAGTCTACCCTTCGCTTCGCTGCCGTGTCAACGCCGGGGCGCCAAGCCGGCCGTGGAGGCACGCCGGCGTTTTCGACGCGGCGATGTGCGGGCGGAGCCCCGGTCCGTGGTCGCCGCGCCCTGGCACGAGTGAAGCGTAACCGGCAGGTCGGGTAGGAACGAGAAAGGATGAGGAGACATGGATAGGCAACGCTGGTCATCACTTCTGGTCGCTCTCACAATGGCCCTGGCATTCGCCGCTATCCCTGCCCATCGGAGTGGCGCCTCGGCCGCCACGCCGCGGCGCGGCGGCACGCTCATCATGGCGCGTACCGCCGATGTAGAGACCTGGGACCCCACGATCCCCAACGACAACATGTCCATCTGGGCGCATCTGCTGGTCTTCGACCAGTTGGTGCAGTCCAGCAACGACGGCAAGGGCGTGGTCCCCGGCCTCGCCACCTCCTGGGACGTGAGCAAAGATGGCAAGGTCTGGACATTCCACCTGCGCCACAACGCGCGCTTCTCCGACGGGACACCGGTGACGGCGGAGGACGTCCGCTTCTCGTTCGACCGCCAATTGAAGACGGCCATGAACGGCTACCTGGCCCGCGTCGACGCCGTCGATACGTACACCGTGCGCTTCACCCTCAAACAGCTCTGGGCACCGTTCCTCTCCTACCTGGCCCTGTGGGCCTATTCGATCATCCCCGAGCACTACTTCAAGAAGGTCGGCGCCGCCAAGTTCGGCAATCAGCCGATGGGCAGCGGCCCCTTCATCATGGCCAAATGGGAGAAGCTGAAGCAGATCACGCTCAAGCGCAACCCCTATTACTGGAAGCCGGGCCAGCCCTACCTCGACGAGGTTGATCTGGTGGTCATCGCCGACGACAATACGCGCATGCTCAAGGTGCAGGCCGGCGAGATCGACATCGCCACCGACGTGCCGTTCAATCTGATCGCCTCGCTGCAGGCCAATCCGCAACTGAACGTGCAACTGACGCCGCTCGATCGCCTGGACATCATCCAGATGCTGGTCTCCAAGCCCCAGTTCAGCGATGTGAAGGTGCGCCAGGCCATGAACTACGCGGTGGACAAAGAGGCCATCATCCGCGCCGTCCTGTTCGGCCACGGGCGCGTGGCCAATTCGCCGCTGGCCCTGCAGGAGTTCTACGATCCCACCGTGCCGGCCTATCCCTATGACCTAGCCAAGGCCAAGGCGCTGATGGCTGCTTCGAAGTACCCCCACGGCTTCTCGGCCACGCTGCTGACCGTGGCCGGCGATACGGTGTTCGCGCAGGTCGCGCAGATCGTGAAACAGGAGCTGGCCCAGATCGGCATCAACATCTCGATCATCCAGCAGGAAGGGACGACTCAGTTCAATACCATCATGGCCAAGAAGTACGACATGGCGCAGGACTATGTCACCAGCGACGTCGTCGACCCGGCCGAGAACATCCCCTTCGAGGTCATCTCCGAGCCGCAAGGCGTCGCCTTCTACACCAACTACAAGGACCCGCGCGTGGACCAGTTGAACACCGAGGCCAACCTGACCCTGGATAACGCCAAGCGCCAGCGGCTCTTCTCCGAGCTGCAGCGCCAGGTGATGAAAGACGCTCCCTTCATCTTCCTGTACAACATCCCCAGCCGCACCGCGCTGCGCAAGCGCGTCCAGAACTTCGTCATCTTGCCGACCGGCAATTACCATTTGGAGAACGTCTGGCTGTCACAGTAGGCCATGCACAGGAAGGAGGTCCGGCGACCGCACCGGCGGCCGGACCTCCGTTCATCGGTGATACAGGAAGCAGGCGACCGTGCGCCCGGCCGGCGCGGGGAGAAGGGCCGGCGTCTCCTCGCGACAGCGGGGCATGGCATGCGGGCAGCGCGGGTGGAAGGGGCAGCCGGGCGGGGGGGCGATAGGGCTCGGAAGGTCGCCGGCCACCGCGTCGTCCAGCGACCGGCGCCGCGTGTCGAGGACCGGCATGGCCTGCAGCAGGGCCCGACTGTAGGGGTGCAGCGGCTCACGGAAGAGGTCTTCGACGTCGCTCTGCTCGACCAGGCGACCCAGGTACATCACGGCGACGCGCTTGCTGATGTGCCGGACCACGCCCAGGTTGTGGGCGATGAACAGGTAGGTCAGGCCCAGTTCGTCCTGCAGGCGCATCAGCAGATTCAGCACCTGGGCCTGCACCGAGACGTCGAGGGCGCTGACCGCCTCGTCGCAGACGATGACGTCGGGCTCGACGGCCAGGGCGCGGGCGATGCCTACCCGCTGGCGTTGCCCGCCGCTGAGCTGGTTGGGGAAGCGATCGGCCAATTCCGGCGCCAGGCCCACCTGGTTGAGGAGCTCGGCCACCCGTGTGGCGACCGCGCCGCCGGCCAGGCCGCGCTTGACGCGCAGGACCTCGCCGATGGTCTGGCGCACGGTCAGGCGCGGGTTCAGCGACGAGTAGGGGTCCTGGAAGATCATCTGGATGCTGCCGCGCGCGCTGCGCTCCCCGGCGGGAGAGAAGATGTCCACGCCGTTGTGCAAGATCTGCCCGCTGGATGGGCGGTACAGACGCACCAGGCAGCGCCCGAATGTGGTCTTACCGCAGCCGCTCTCTCCCACCAGCCCGACCGTTTCGCCGCGCGCCACCTGCAAGGAGAGGTCGCGCACGGCGTGCAACTGCAGCGGAGGCAGGCCCCGCAAGCGCCGCAAGGGACTACTGTCCACGACGAAACTCTTGCTGACGTGGATGGCGTCGATTAAGGGTGCGGCGCCGTTCATCTCTGCACACCGATCGGCGATGAAGAGCCGGCCGCCGCTCGCTCGGCCAGCCTGTCGTGGTACAGGCAGGCGCTCAGGTGGTCCGGCGCGACCTGCCGCAGCGGAGGCTGTTCGCGCACGCAGGCATCCGCGACGAGCGGGCAGCGCGGATGGAAGCGGCAACCGGACGGAGGACGCACCAGGTCGGGCGGCGCGCCGGGGATGGGTTGCAGGTAGCGCGAGCGTTCGCGCACGTTGGGCAGGGAGTCGAGCAGGCCGCGGGTGTAGGGATGGCGCGGCGCGGCGAGGAGGGTGTCCGTCGCGGCCTGTTCCACGATCGTGCCGGCATACATCACGGCGACGCGATGGCAGGTCTGGGCCACGATGGCAAGGTCGTGGGTAACCAGCACGATGCTCATGCCCAGGGTCTGCTGCAGGCGGAGCAATAGCTTGAGGATCTGATCCTGGATGGTGACATCCAGCGCGGTGGTCGGCTCGTCGGCCAGCAAGAGGCGCGGATTGCAGGCCAACGCGATGGCGATGACCACACGCTGGCGCATGCCGCCGCTAAACTGGTGCGGGTAGTCGTCGATGCGCTCGCGCGGCGCCGGGATGCCGACCAGCCCCATCAACTCCAGCGCGCGGGCACGGGCCTGGCGGCGGGTCACATCCTGGTGTTCGCGCAGGACCTCGGCAATCTGGTCGCCGACGCGGATCACCGGATTCAGCGCGGTCATCGGGTCCTGAAAGACCATGGCGATGCGCCGGCCGCGCACCGTCCTCAGGGCGCTCCGCGGCAGGGCCAGCAGATCCCGCCCTTCGAAAAGCACCCGACCGCTAATAGCCGCCGGTGGTTCGGGCACCAGGCGCAGCAGCGAGCGGCAGGTCACGCTCTTGCCGCATCCGCTCTCGCCGACAAGGCCGAACGTTTCGCCGGCCGCGACCTCGAACGAGACGCCGTCCACCGCGCGCACCACGCCACTCGGGGTGACGAAATGCGTCCTGAGGTCCTCGACGCGCAATACGATCTCTGCCGCTATCGTCGTGCTCCTCTCATGACGGCGGGCGCAGGGCGTCGGCCAGCCCATCGCCGAATAAGCTGAACGCCACGCCGACTAGCACGATGGCCAGGCCCGGGAATGTGGCGATCCACCAATTGGTGGTCAAGAAGACGCGCCCATCGGACACCATCAGGCCCCACTCCGGGGTCGGGGGCTGGACGCCGAGGCCGAAGAAGCTGAGCGAGGCGCCGAGCGCGATATCCAGCACGAAGTCGGACATCGAGAAGACGATGGCCGGCGTGATGACGTTGGGCAGCAGATGACGCGCGATGATACGCGCGTCGTGGTAGCCGATGACCTTGGCGGCCAGAACAAACTCGGATTGGCGGGCCACCAACATCTCACCGCGCACGATGCGCGCGTAACTGATCCAACTGACCAGGCCCACCGCGATGTACAGGTTGACCAGGCCCGGCCCGAGCATGGCCACGATGGCCAGGATCAATACGAAGAAGGGGAAAGCCACCACGATGTCGATGACGCGCATGATGATGGTGTCGAGCAGGCCGCCGTAGTAGCCCGCCAGGCATCCCAGCAGGCTGCCGATCACGAAGGGGAAGGAGACGCAGAAGAAGCCGATCTGCAGGTCGACGCGGCCGGCCGAGAGCATGCGTGACAGGATATCCCGACCCAGGCTATCCGTTCCCAGCAGATGGTTGACGGTGGGACCTTGCAGCGTGTGCAACAGATCCTGCGCGTCCGGATCATACGGCATCAATAGCGGTCCGATCAGCGACGCGCCGACGATCAGGGCTATCAGCAGGCTGCCGAGCACCAGCGACGGGTTGCGTCGCCACAGAGGCAGCCTACGGCGGATCGGTGTCGCTTCACTGGAACGGGCAGGCCCCGCCAAAGGTTGCGGCGCAGCGCCCGCGGCGCTAGTCATAGGTCACCCGCGGATCCAGCAGCGAATAGGTGATATCGGTCAGCAGGTTGACGGCGATGACCAGCAGGGCGAAGATCAGCGTCAGGCCCTGCACGATCGGGTAGTCGCGCGTGGAGATGGCGGTCAGCATCAGGTAGCCAAGTCCGGGGACGGCGAAGATGTTCTCGATCACCACGGTACTGCCGATCAGGAAGCCGATGTTGATGCCCAGGATGGTCACGGTGGAGATGAGCGCGTTGCGCATCACATGCCGCACAAGCACCCGCCGTTCGCGCAGGCCCTTGGCGCGGGCCATCAACACGTGGTCGAGGCGCAGCGTGTCGATCAGGCTGTTGCGCAGGCTGCGGACCAGGATCGGCGCCAGCGAGATGGCGATCGTCAGCGCCGGCAGGAACAGATGCCAGATCTGGTCGGGCGGGTTGGTGCCGTAGCCGGAGACGGGGAACAGATGCAGGTTAACGCTCAAGGCCAGGATCAGCACCAGGCCGAGCCAGAACGACGGCATGCCCAGGCCGAAGAGAAAGGTGGCGCGGATCACCTGATCGGGCAGACGATCTTTGTTCAGGGCGGCGAGCAGCCCCATCGGCAGCATCAGCAGCACGCTGAGGACCGTTGCGTACAGCAGCAGGAACAGCGTGGCGGGGACCTTCTCCCAGACAAGTTGCAGGACCGATTCCTGGAAGAAGAACGAGCTACCCAGGTCGCCGTGGACGAGATTGCCGAGGAAGACCAGGTACTGCACCGGTAGAGGCCGATCGAGGCCGAGGTGATGGTTGATGGCGGCGATGTTCTCGGGCGTCGCCTTCTTGGGCCCCAGCATGACCAGGGCCGGATTCCCGGGTATGAGGCGCACGACCAGGAAAGTGACGATGGTGATGCCGATCAGCACCGGAATCATCTGTAGCAGGCGCTTGCCGACATACGGCAGTCTGTTCATGCCTCACCTTTCACCGTGTTGCCCCGAGGTCGAACGCATCACCAGTCTACCATTGTGCCATGTGTCGCGTGGGGCGGACGGGGATGATGACTTATTTGGCCCGCCCCCGTTGGCCGAGCGGGAGACGGTGCGGGTCCGGCCCCCGGGCCGGCTGCACGGCGGAGGCGTGCACCGCGCCATCAGCGGCACCGCGGCGTGCAAATAGCAGCGTGCCGCCAACACCGGCGAGGCAGATGGCGCCCATCAGGATGACCGAGGGCTGGACACCTATGGCCGCGGCGAGGAAGCCGACGACGAGGCTGCCGATCGGCGTGGAGCCCGCGAACAACAGAAAGTACAGGCTCATCACGCGCCCGCGCAGCGGACCCGGCGCCGCCAGTTGCAGCCGCGTGTTGGCGCTGGAGCTGAACACGATGCTCGCGATGCCCAAGACGACGAGCAGACCAAGAGTAAGCGGCAGCCACGACGATAGGCCAACCAGGATCAGCAGGATGGAGAACAGCGCCGCGGCAGCCAGCAACACCGTCATCGAGGTACGGCGGGCGCCGGCTACCCCCAACGCGGCGACGAGCGAGCCCACGCCCACCGCCGAGGTGAGGAGGCCCAGGCCGATGGCGCCGGCGTTCACGACGTATTTGGCGATCAGCGGCAGGATCGTGGTGAAGTTGTAGCCGAAGGTCCCCAGGATGCCGACCAGGAGCAGGATCAGCAGCACCTCGCGCGTGCCGAGGGCGTAGCGGATACCCTCGGCCAGTTGCCCGAACACCTTGCCGGGTTCGGCCCGTGACGAGGCGTAGAACTCCCGGGTTCGCATCAACAGCAGGCCGGCGATCACCGGCAAGAAGCTGATGCCATTCCACAGGAAGGC
>Ga0070740_10005387_pt1 | contig 11887 bp, 9 predicted proteins | sample Coa_R2_FD_67286 | JGI IMG/M metagenome (GOLD analysis project Ga0070740, IMG submission 67286) | Surface soil microbial communities from Centralia Pennsylvania, which are recovering from an underground coalmine fire - Coalmine... | ecosystem: Environmental > Terrestrial > Soil > Unclassified ...
AAGGTCGCCCAAAGAACACGGCACCCATGGCTTCCCGTTCTTCTTCGGGACGGCCTCGCCCTTTGCTTCGCTTGCGCAAGGGGGTCTTATGCCCCTCCACCAGATAGGGGAGTCCTACCTTTTTAGCCCGTAGAGGGTATTATTAAGGTAAGCTCTCTACTGTATTATCTGTTTATGACTAAAGTTTATAAAGCTGTAGTGTTGCTTGTAATTCCTCTGCTACTGCTGTGGCAAGGTGAGCGGGCGACAAAACCTTGACGTGCCTGCCATAACTGAGAACCTGGCGCTGAACCTCAGCGAGTGCGCCGGTTTTGAAGCGTACAACGATGCTCCCGTCGGGATGATTCTCGATTTTCTGAGAAGGATGTAATGTGCGCTCTCGAATGTAGCGGGCCTGATAAGAGTCAAAGAAGAGAACAACCTCTACAACTTGTTCACCATGCTCAGCCTGAAAACTTTCCTGAAAATAACTTTCGGGGGAGAACCTTTCATCGACCTCGAAACGTTCCTCGGTGAGAATATGCCAGGTACGAATGCGAGGAAGCGCAAACTGACGGATGTTCTGGCGCAACTGATCGTAGGCGATCAAGTGCCATTCGCCACGGATATTGAGCAAGTGATAGGGATGCACAATACGCTGATTTTCTTCTCCTCGTGAGGCAGTAAAATAAACCATATCTACCGGGTGACGATCTCTAATAGCCTTTTGCAGAGCCACAAGGGTTTCAGGAGGCGTTTTTGCGCTTGCTCCAGGCCGGATCGAGTAGTGATGGGCTAATTCGCTCATTGATACTTGCATCTCATCTGGCAGCATTTCGGCAATCTGCTGAATGGCCTCACGCAGCGGCTGTTCAAAGCTGGTACCCAGATAACGCTCGGTGAGTTCAATGCTGAGGAAAAGCGCTAATAATTGTCCCTCTGTCACAGCAAGGGTCGGCAAATTCCAACTCTGGTCCGTGTAACAATATCCCTGATGAACGCGGCTATACTCGAGTGGGGCATAGAGCCGGTCTCTGAGAAACTGAATATCATGGTAAACAGTACTTTCGCTTACCTCGAACCGATCGATAAACGTTTTGACCGAGGGATAGTTTCCACTTCGGATCATCCGATCCATGTGAAGAAGACGCTCCAACCTGGTGGACATAGAACACCTGCCACTTTCTAAAAACCAGACCCAAAGAAAACAGCTTTCGCCTGTTCAAAAGGATAGAACGAATAGATGTCTATTTAGTAATGATAAAATCAGAAATTCTTATGCATGGTTTCCATATGCCTCTGGTACGATCATTTGGTTCTGAGAAACCACATCCTTTAGTAGAGCATACGATACCACCATTCCCCTTGAATGAGCCCTTTTTGCGCGCGCTTTCGCAAATCGAAGACTCACTCCTCTATGTATCTCCCAGTTGCCCAATTTCGCGCCCTAAAACGACGATCGTACCCTTCTTATCCTCTAAGACCTCTCGCAAATCGGCCTTACTTTGTCACTTGTGATTTTTGTCTGCACTAACTTGTGGTTTTTGTCTGCACTCATGTGAAGATTGTACCTACGCGTTTTTGGCTCATTTCGATTATAGTGTATGCTGAGCTTATTTGGAAAACTGCTATTCTGTTTGAGCAGAGAATATTGTTGCGTAAGCCATTATTGATGAGTATTGCGCCCTGATTGTGGATGAGCCTGTCCTCCATAATCTCTAAGCTTCTTCTAGATGCCCTATAGTTGGACCATGTGAACTTAATTTCTCCAATCGAGTTCTAATTCTGATACAGTGCTTTTCTCTATTTGCACGATACGGCTTTCAGGATTATCTTTTCCCCAGTCAATCCACACATTATAACGCCCAGGCCGTAAATCTCTGAAGCAAGTTACGTATATAGGGGTGAGTCCATATCTTCGACGGGTGATTGTACCTATTCGTTTCTGCTTGCTGCTCTCTCTCTCTTTCCCTATTTTATACTTGAGAAATTCGTCTCTGGGGAGGAGATAAACCGTTGTTCCGCGATTGTCTCTGCTTGCCGAGACAATTAATGTGCCAGTTTCCTGGTTAGAATTGGCTTTTAAAGCAGTTTCCTCTTGTTTTTGTAAGAGTTCAAAAGCTTGTTCGGAAGTAATCATATGGGCATTTATCGATTCATAGGAAGATGGATCTGGATGTGTGTCTTTGTCGGGTGACAAAAAAACGAGTATATATCCGATAGGGGCTACAATGATAGCAAGTACAGCAAGAATGGCTGTTGAAACAGTAGTCCAGTGAGGGCCACCTATATTAAATGCCCAATCAATTCCTGCTGCGAGTAACGAGAATCCAAAAATACCAATGAGAAGAACGCGTATCACACACCCATAAGTCACAGGTGTATTTAGCCACTGTTTCATATCAGAACCACCCTCGCTCTTGTATCTAGACTAATTCCTAGCCAAATAAATATAATCCCGATTAACTCACAATATCACCGAGATCTTCCTGGTTCCAACGTTCACCATCCCACCAATGGTGCCATAAGTGATTGCTTTTTCCACAGTAGAAGCAATCAATGCGATTGTTTCCCCAGGAGACAGCGGTCGGGGCCGAGGTTAAGAAACCCTCCAGGTTTTCCTCATTGCTCCAAACTTGGTTCTTGATATTCCACCTGCGATGCCATAGACCATTATTCAGCCCTCGATAGAAGTAATCCAGGTAATCGGGCTTCCGCGATGTTATAGCCGGAGTAGAGGTCAAAATCATTTCAATATTATTTTCGCGCTTCCAACGTTTGCCATTCCACCATATTTCCCAGAGGTGATTATCTGTTCCTCGGTAAACGCAATTAATACGATTGGACCTCCAAGAGATAGCAGATGGAGCTGAGGCCAAGGTCAAGGCACCCCCCAGGTTTTCCTCCTCACTCCAATGATTCTTCTCGCTATCCCACCGGCGGTGCCACAGACCATTATTCAGCCCTCGATAAAAGCAATCAATGTGGTCAGGCTCCCACGATACAACAGCAGGGGCTGAGGACAACTTACCCCCCAAGTCTATCTCATCGCTCCAAATCTTTTGCTCACCATCCCAATGGCGATGCCATAGATGATTATTTTGCCCTTGGTAAAAGCAATCAATATGATGAGGTTTCGTGGAAATAGCGGCAGGGGCCGAGGCCAGAAAGCCTCCTAGATCATGTTCTTCACTCCATTCCCCTGTCCCTCCCACTTCCGGGCCATACCACCAACGATGGCACAAACTATTGTTTGAACCTCGATAGAAACACTCCAAATGACCAGGATACATAGAAACGGCTGTCAGGCAGGTAATCGCATCTGGAGGTATTTTATCCTCGCCAAATTTCTGATTGACATATTCATCGCTATCAGTAATGCGATTGATGAGCCAGTTAAATCCTCGTATTTTTACATCTTTAGGGTAGAAGGCTCTACCTAGAGAATCGCTCATTCGGCCTAAAAAATGCTTGTAACAGAGTTCTAAAGCTCCACCTACCGTTTCTGGATCAATGAATCTTTTTCGATATTCCTGGGAACAACCGAGTATTTTAATGATATTTCTGACGCTCATTTCGCCCCGATGGAGCAACGAGCCATAGGCAATCAACTCTTGCTGATTAGCTGACCGTTCTAATATCTGCTCAAAGATGTGTTCGACAAGAGCTGGAACGTCCTCGAGCGGCCAGTGTTTGGCTATGTTTTCTTGTAATGGCAACAATGTAAAGTAAGCATCTGGAGTGGTCTGATTCTGGGTAAATTCAATGCCGGTGCCTATTGATTCCTCACCATGATTGGCGAATATATCAAGCTCATACTCATCGATATTTAGTCTCAACATTCCCTCAATGAGCTTCCAGGAGCCATTCCAGTGCTGACAGGGGTCGGCAAGAGGGCTTTCCTCCAGCTTTCCTTCTTCTCCATCCGAAAAGCGAGTAATGAAAATATTTCCACTATTTGCTATTTTAATCCACGTATGACCAGCAATTTCTTCTTCTGTAAAAGCTCGCTTTGTGTCACGCCACTGCTGGAATTTTGTCTCATCAAGTTCAGGATTAATCGGATCTGTCCAGAGTGCAGAATTTGTACCGTCATCGGTTTCATAGCCGAAAAGCGCGATCATACGGGCCTGCTCTTGCCTCAACCTTTTTCGCTCCACGACTGCTTCTTTCCATTTTTCAACCGCTTTTTCAATCCCCTTCGTTACATCAAAAAAGGCATCATCTAGCGTATGCCAATTTATGCTTGTTACAACTTCATTGTTTGTCGGAAGTACCCGGAGTTTCCCAAATGGTGCTCTATACCAATAGGTGGGGCGAAGAAGAATAGGAATTACACATGCCTCACCACTCTTATGGCGTTCCATCGCTCGCATCATTTCTTTGCTATAGCAGTAATCTGAAGCCATAAAGTCGGGACTAATAAGCAGAAGGATCATCTGGGCAGTATTTAAGTAATGGTTGATCTTTTGCTCCCAGTCCTCTCCCGGACTGATATCAATATCTGCTCGCACCGTAATCAGGCCATCAAGCTCGAATGGCCTTAGATGCCTCTTTAGCACCAGCAAAAACGGCTGATCTTCACGAGCATAGCAACAAAAAACCTGAATTGGTTGGCCCATTTGCTCACCTTTTTACCTTTTCTACGTCCAGGCAATGGTTTCGACTGCCTGTTGCAAATCGTGCTTTGTGCCCTAAATATGTAATATCTAGCGAGTCGTGCCCGATGATTTGTGCCAAGCGATGGAGCGGGACCGATTCTGCCATACGATACCCGAAACGATGTCGCAGGTCATGGGGACTGACATCAACGAGCTTTGCCCTCTCCGCATACTTTTTAACAATATAGCCCGGCGCGCGTTCTGAGAGAGCTTCTTTGGTTTTCCCAGAGGGGAACAGGGAGATAGCATCGGAGGGCAAGGTTGAAAGATACTCTTCTAATACTTTGCGAGCTGTGGCGTTAAGGGAAACCTCACGATGCTTATTGCGTTTGCCGATGACTTCCAGCGTCCCGCCTCGTTTGCCTGGTTTCACTTGATTCCGTCGCAGTTGGCAGATTTCTCCGGCTCGCAATCCTGTATGCAGCAGCAAGACAATGAGAACGCGATCTCGGAGCGTCCCCTCGTTGGTCACAACTGCCACTAACGCCTGTTCTTCTTCGTCCTCTAGATGACGGGGAGCATGCTCTTCTTCGCCAACCAGTTTGACGGGAACAGAGGGGTCGTAAGAGATGAGTTGCTTCTGCATCGCCCAGCCACAATAGCGTTTTAAACTAATTAACGCGATGTGCAAGTTTTTTTTCTGAGCACGAATTTGCTCCCAATTTGGTACATGAGCAAGCTCATATCTGCTCTTTCGAGCGTGATCTCGAAGAAACTTGCACATCGAGTTAATTAACGCCCTATTGACCGAATTGGGCTTCTGGTGAAGCTCTTTTTGAAGATAGGTACGATAGCGAGTCAGTGCTGGTGTCGTGGTGATTTGTGGAGCAAAGGCCGTTTGTGATAAGGAGGTCTCGTTTATTTGTCGGGTGAATTGGGCTTCATACCAGGAAGCGAAATGACGGAGGTCACTGAGATAGTTGCGTCGAGATGTATTTGTCAGATCTTCATGTTCCCAAAGAGCCTGTCGGTATTGTGTAAGTGCCTCTTCCCCTGAAGAAGAAAGCGATGGGTTTGCTACCCTCTTCATAAGGCATTCCTCTTTTCAGAGAATCTTAGCAGAAAGACGATTCAAGAGATATGCAAGACCTTAGCAGAAATAAGTCCTGGTGAATTGCCTCTTTTATGCAATTATATATTAGCATAAATCTATCTATCTGTAAAGCCAGATCGAACAATGAAAAGAAAGGGATTTGCAGGGATGACAGCAATCGAACGAACGGCCTATCCGCGCTTCAAACGGATACTCTCGGCCAAAGATCTGGGAGAGATCTATACCCCTACTCCTGCTGAACGCTTCCTCGCTCTCCGCACATTCCGTCAAAACGTGTTTCATTGTCCTCATCTCAAACCTCTGGAGACTCCACAAAAGTGACACTGCTGGCAAACTCCTGGGATGTGTCTTGCTTGAGCTTGTTAGGATGGAAAGAATGAAATGCCCACTGTTGAGTCCCCTCTCAAGGACAGGAGCGAGAAGATGACTTTGCATTCACAAACCGATTTTGCCATCCCGGAAGAAACCATTCGTGTGGCTCGTGCAGCCTATCCGCGTGGAAACGTGCTCATGAAGAGGCGGGATGCGCCTGGCACGATCTACCAGGATCAGCCGTTTGCCTCGCTCTTTCCTCACAATGGCCGAGCAGTTGAGGCGCCGTGGCGCCTGGCTTTGATTACCGTGCTGCAATTCATGGAAGAGCTTCCCGACCGGCAAGCAGCAGATGCCGTTCGTGGTCGCATCGACTGCAGAACGGATGAGGCGATGACCGAACAGCTTCAGGAGGAGTTGCACCAGGCAGATCTGGCCCTAGGAGAGCATTTCGTCGATGCAGGCTATGTGAGCGCCCGGGTTCTGGTCCAAAGTCAGGAGCGATTTGGGATCGAGGTGGTTGGCCCTGTATCAGTTGATACCCAATGGCAGGCTCGGACTCCCTCGGGCATCGATGGAAGTACCGTTCGTCCTTGATTGGGAGAACCGACAAGCGATCTGTCCGCAAGAGAAAACGAGTACCTGTTGGAGCTGGCTGAGCCGGAAGAGCCATCCTGACCTGATCACGATCCAGTTTTCCACCACGGATTGCCGGTCGTGTCCGCGTCTGTCCGACTGTGTTCAGTCCACGAGCACATACCCACGCCGAACGCTGGTCATCAGACTGGCATCGCGCAGCATGCCGCGCTTCAAGCTGCACGCAAGCTCCAGCGTACCGAAACCTTCCAGCAGAGATATGCTCTCCGTGCTGGGATCGAAGCGACCATTTCACAAGGGGTACGCGCCTTCAATTTGCGTCGTTCTCGGTATCTGGGGTTGCCGAAAACGCATGTGCAGCATCTTGGCATTGCAGCGGCGATCAATCTCGTTCGTCTCATTGCTTGGCTCGACGGTGATCCGCTCGCTCCTACCCGGGTTTCCGCTTTTGAAAGGCTTTACAATGCGGTGTAGGGGGTTTGCCAGCAGGGTCGAAAACGGGGCAAGCTCATCTGTCCTGCTCATGCATTTCGCTTTTCCTCCTCTTCCTCTTCGCGCTCCAGCCCTTCCAGCGCCAGATCATAGAGAGAAGGGTAGCCTCGTGATCCGCCGGTATCTGCGAGCAGCAGATGCCTGGTCTCCTTCCAATACACCGCCCCCACCTCATAGCGAGTCATATACAGGCCAAAAAGGTTCTCTTCTGCGAGCGGGAAGAGTCGCCAGACGAGAACGCGACCATGCCCATCGCCGGTGAGCACGTAGCGGCCATCCGGGGAGAAGGCCACGCTGCTCACCCAGCCGGTGTGTCCCTCGAAGCGGCGCAGTTCTTGCCCGCTGCTGCCCTCCCACAGCCGGGCGGTTCCATCAAAGGAACCGGTGAGCACGTAGCGACCATCCGGGGAGAAGGCCACTCTGTCCACCGGCTCGGTGTGCCCCTGGAAGCGGCGCAGTTCTTGCCCGCTGCTGCACTCCCACAGCCGGGCGGTTCCATCACCCAAGCCGGTGAGGACCGCGCGGCCATCCGGGGAGAAGGCCACGCTGAACACCGAGCGGGTGTGTCCCTGGAAGCGGCGCAGTTCTTGCCCGCTGCTGCCCTCCCACAGCCGGGCGGTTCGATCATCCGAGCCGGTGAGTACGTAGCGGCCATCCGGGGAGAAGGCCACGCTGCGCACCCAGCCGGTGTGTCCCTCGAAGCGGCGTAGTTCTTGCCCGCTGCTGCACTCCCACAGCCGGGCGGTTCCATCACCCAAGCCGGTGAGGACCGCGCGGCCATCCGGGGAGAAGGCCACGCTGCGCACCGAGTCGGTGTGTCCCTCGAAGCGGCGCAGTTCTTGCCCGCTGCTGCCCTCCCACAGCCGGGCGGTTCCATCAGTCGAGCCGGTGAGGACCGCGCGGCCATCCGGGGAGAAGGCCACGCTGAACACCGAGTCGGTGTGCCCCTGGAAGCGGCGCAGTTCTCGTCCGCTGCTGCCCTCCCACAGCCGGGCGGTTCCATCAGAGGAACCGGTGAGCACGTAGCGGCCATCCGGGGAGAAGGCCACGCTCCACACCGAGCCGGTGTGTCCCTGGAAGCGGCGTAGTTCTTGCCCGCTGCTGCCCTCCCACAGCCGGGCGGTTCCATCAGAGGAACCGGTGAGCACGTAGCGGCCATCCGGAGAGAAGGCCACGCTGCGCACCGAGCGGGTGTGTCCCTCGAAGCGGCGCAGTTCTTGCCCGCTGCTGCCCTCCCACAGCCGGGCGGTTCCATCAGAGGAACCGGTGAGCACGTAGCGGCCATCCGGGGAGAAGGCCACGCTGCGCACCGGGCCGGTGTGCCCCTGGAAGCGGCGCAGTTCCCGTCCGCTGCTGCCCTCCCACAGCCGGGCGGTTCCATCAGTCGAGCCGGTGAGGACCGCGCGGCCATCCGGAGAGAAGGCCACGCTGCTCACCGGGCCGGTATGGCCGGCCAGGATACGGAGCAAGGCAGACTCTTCAATCCCACTCCTTCTCATTTGCCGGAACCAGCAGATTGGCGGATGTTCCTCCTCAAAAGGCTGGCCGGCCTCGATGGCACGGTTGAACAGTTGCTGATAGAACAGCCCGGGCAGTCTGTCCGGCCACCACGCGCTATCCGCCAGCAGATAGCTCTCCTGATCTAGCCAGCGTTCCAGCAGGTGCAGCGGTGTCGCCTCCGCTTTCTCTGCCAGCAGATCAAGGTAAGCGCGCATCGCCTGGATCTGGGAGAGGAGCTCCCAGTATCCCTCGCGCCGGGCATGTTGCTCAAGCCAGGCCAGATCACAGACGCGCACCAGGCGTTGCCTGGCTTCCGCCAGCAGGGCTGCCCCCTGCTCTCCGGCTTCTTTGACCAGCGTTTGTCCAAACTCCCGCACCAGCGGATGCAGTCGGACCAGGTGGCCCGACAGTGTTTCCAGCAGGCTCAGTTCCTGTAAATGCAGGCGGGCCTGGCCCAGCGGCGTCAGAATATCGCTCTCCTCTCCCAGACCAGCAGCCAGGCCCAGCAGCCAGAGCGGAATGGGAGTAGCTTCCGGGAAGAAGGCAGCCAGGTGGAAAAGACGGCGGGCCTCTTCGCTGCGCACACGCTCCCAGCTTAAGCGGAAGGTGGCAGTGGTCGTGGTCTTGATCTCCAACACGCCCTGCTGGCTGAGCGATTCCGTCAGGCCCAGGGCTCCTCGCTGGCGCAGTTCTTCCGCCAGGCGAACAAGCGAGAGATCCCGATCTTTTGCCAGCAGATCGCGCAGATGCGTCAGCGGCAGCGGGAGAGAGCCGGTGCTGCGGCACACCGCGTGCGCGGCGCAGGCTTCGGCGCTCTGACCACCCGCCAGCGTTTCCTCCAACAGTGCTGGTCTGGTACTCTGGAGCAAAAGCCGAAGCGCGACCTCTTCGGGCAATTGTTCCACCGTGACGGTCCTCCCGGTTGGCAGAGGCCGATTGACCCGCGAGGTATACAGCAAGCTGCACTTCAACTCGCTTCCCGCGAGTTGGGGGAGCAGTTCCTGCAGAAGCGCGGGGTGTTCGACATTATCCAGGATCAGCAAGGCATCCGTGTGGGCAGCCAGATAACGGGCCAGGTGGCGGGCCCGTCGCGCCTCCTTTTCCGGGCTGGCCGGATCATCGTCAGGGGGAAGGTATCTGGCGTTGAAGGCCAGCTCTGCCAGGTGGTGTTGCCAGTCCGCAAGAGAGTCGCCGGTCCCCAGCGTCCAGAAAATCCCGCCTGCATAGCGCTGCTGATCCAGCAGGCGATAGGCCAGCTCGACCGCCAGTTGGGTTTTGCCCACTCCTCCCAATCCGACCATTCCCACGAGACCAATGCGAGGAGGAGCTTCATCCTGAGTAGCGCCGGTCAGCATCTGTTCCAGGCGCGCAAACTCGCCGGGCCGTTCCTGGAACAGCGGATTGCGCGGAAACGGGATGGAGGTGTCGGGACGTTCCGCGCCCAGAACACGCGGAGTCCCGCGCCGTAGTTCTTGTGCTCGTTCGGGATGGTAGGCCAGAATGCAGGAACGCCCGGCATAGTCCCCGCAGAGGCTCGGCTTCTGGGCGTCTGGCATCACCAGTTCGAGATAGCGATGCAGGCGTTGGAGACTGAGAGCTCCCTGTTGCTCGGCCTCCAGCACATCAACACTGTTTCCTTGCAAGGCAGGGAGCAAGAACCTGGTCATCAGGCCATGTTCGCTGTTCCCGGCGGCGGTGGTGAGGTGGCCTGTCGCGGTAAGCGCCAGGCGGAGTCCTCCGCTGCGCGCTCCGCTTTTGGCGCTCGGAGCATCGAGATAGTACCGAATGCGCCGCTGGAGTTCGTCCCAATACGGGTCAGGCGTGGTTCGCCCCATCTCACCGGCAAAGCAGCAATCGAGGATCAGCAGGACGCGACCGGCCTGGGTGCGTTCATAGAGCCACTCGCGTAACCATTGGAAAGAGACGTGCGATCCCTCTTCCTCCTGAACATCTCGTTCGGTAAAATCGGCTGATCCCAGATAAATCGCCTGGCCTTCGGCCTCGACCGTCATCATCAGGCCATGCCCGCTAAAGTAGAGGAGCAGGAAATCATCGTCAGCCCGATCTCGCGCCAGCGCGCGTATCGCTTTTCTGATCGCCTCACTTGTGGCTTGCTCACCTAGCAACGAGGACGCAAGGGTAAAGCCACAGTGGCCCTCCAGCACCGTAGCCATGTCCTTCGCGTCAGCAATGGCCCCCTCGGCGGGAGGAAGCAAAGAAGATGCCGTTTCTTCGACGCCAATCACCAGCGCGAGCCGTTTCCCTGGTTCTGCCTCGAAGGGATTCTCCGCCATGCCTGTGACCTCTCTTCTCTCTCCACACGCTTCAACGCTAGCGCCTGCGGCGGGGCGGCTGCTTCGGGACGCGCGCCTGCACCGTGACCGGACTCTGTGGCGTCACCTTGACGGAGGGATGCAGCGCGTAGAAGCGCTCGGCCAGATGGAGAATGCGCTCATCATCGGCGATATCAGCAGAAGTGAGCTCCATCTCTGCCTCGTCTATCTTGATCCTCACCGTAATGGCATGTGCCTGAGGAGGCTGTTTCTGCGAGACATGAAAGAGCGTCCAGAGAAGCTCTTTGACTGTCGTGAAAATGGTGCAGAGACCGCTGATCACATCAATCGTGTCCTTCTGAGCCAGAAGAACTGGGCCCATTGCCAGGATACTCTGGCTCACAATCTGGAAAACAAGTTGTCCTCCCCCTCGTTGTCCAGTAGAGACAGGTTGGCTCTGATACCCATGCTGGTGAAGCGCCTGGATAGCGTGAGTGGCGAAGGTATGTACCGCTGCTGGATCAGGATCCTGCTCGTTCTCAGGAAGAATTTCCAGCGTAATCGCGGAGATATGAGGTGTTTGCATGGACATTGCTCACTTTCCACGTTGGTTCACAGAACCAACACATGTCTATCTAACAGTCAATTATAACGCAGAGAGAAGTGTTTTGAAACAGAACGCGGGAAGAAAACGCAATGGGAGAATGGGGCCATGTCTGAAAAAGGACGAAACCATTGAGAAGGTGGAGGAGAGCGCGGGGGCTGGCCCCGGGAGTAGATTTCTGACTTCTTTCTACTCCAGCAAATTGCTGGCGTCTCATGCTTAAGAGAGGAGATTCCAACTTTGCATAGAGAGATAAGCACAGAATGATCCACGCGACAAACGGCATGAAAAATTGGTAACTACGCAGGTCCCTGGCTCCCAAGCGATCGGAAAAGGAGAGCCGTTAAAGACAGCAGCCAAGGCGGCTAGCATCGAGCGACCTTGCTTGCGCATGGTGGAAAGATAACTGCGAAGG
>Ga0070740_10005389_pt1 | contig 11884 bp, 9 predicted proteins | sample Coa_R2_FD_67286 | JGI IMG/M metagenome (GOLD analysis project Ga0070740, IMG submission 67286) | Surface soil microbial communities from Centralia Pennsylvania, which are recovering from an underground coalmine fire - Coalmine... | ecosystem: Environmental > Terrestrial > Soil > Unclassified ...
AGTCGGCGCCGGATCGCCGATTCCGCGGGGTTATCGAACAAGGCGGGGTCCGGCAGGAGCCCAAGCCGATGCAGCTCGCGGCTCGAGCGCACCTTGTAGCCCTGGTCCGAGAGGCCGTCCAGCGCGAGGTGGTAGTCGACCATCTGGCCCAGCGAGACGCGCTCGTCCGCGCCGAGAATTGTCCACCAGCGGGCCTGGACGTCGTTCGCTCCCGCCTGTCCGGCGAGCGCGCGCTTGACGAGCTCCCGCTTCAAGTGTGCCGAGGTGATGGGGTAGAAGTCCTCGAGCGAGGTGAGCTTGGCTTGGTCACCGGAGGCGACCACGACGATCAGGCCGGTGAGGTCACGCTGGTTGCGCCAGCGCTCGGCCTGCTCCACCTCGGCGGTGAAGCGGTCCGGGTCGTAGCCCAGCCCGCGTGCCGCGTCCACGCTATCGGGCCGCAGGTACGCCACGCGCAGTTCTAACCCCTCTTGGACCACGATGAGCAGGGCGCGCAGGACGGCTTCCGGCTCCAGCGACGGGATACCCCGGGCCAGCACGCCGAGTGCCCCGGCGTGCTGGCGGACGACCTCGGCGAGCAGGTCGGCGGTCAGCTCGGCGGCACGCTCGCTCATCGCGCCACCAGCCCTTCCGGCGCGGCCGTAACGATCGTCTGGCCGTCGGCGTACGTCTTCGCGTAGCCGGTCTCGACGATCAAGCGCCGCAGCCCCTCGACGTTTGCCCGCAGGTCCTCTTCGCTGACGGAGATCGGCGATCCGAATTGGCCGTCATTAAGGTTGTTGCTGCGGATGACGCAGTCGTCCTGGGGTCGGCCGACCACGACCCCGAAGCAGTCGCGGAGGCGTTGCAGGAACTCTTGGAAGTCAAGGGGATCGTCCGGTTCCACGACCGCGCCGATCAACGTCTCCAGGAACTCGGCCGTGAAGCTGTAGCGCTTCTGCAGTTTGCCGCCCCGACCCTGGTTTGCCCACGGCACCATATAGCCCGACCGACGCCCGAGCTCGGTTAGGAAGTTGACGGGATGACCGTTGGTGTCCTCCAGTCCGACATCGAGCAGCGCGTCGGTGAGCGGGTTATGCGTCCCCGGCTGGGCCTCGTCGCGGTAGGCTTCCATCCGCGCCCGGACGCGCTCGCGTTGCATACACCTGTACTGCTGGTTGGGCCTGCATTGCTCGTTGGGCATCGCGCGCAGCAGCTCGGCGTCGTTGTCGTACTGGCGCACGTACTCCGAAATGCGATGCACCAGCAGGCCCTCCAGCGCGTCGCCGGCAGCCCGCACCGTCGCCCGCGATGCGTCGAGGACGGCCGACCGAGCGCCTTCCAGCATGTCGGGGAAGATCGGAGGCCGCGGCGCCCCGGGCACCAACTCAGACCAGCGGCTCACCAGGTGCACGTGCACGGCGAAGCACCCGAACAGCACCAGCCGACGTAGCGAGTTCACCTTCGAGCCTTCGCTGGCCTCGAAGCGGGCAAGGCGGTCGTAGGCGCTCCGTAGCTCGCGGAGCACCGGCGAGCGGAGGACACTGCCGTCGGTCCGGAACAGCCGCTCTGCCCGCGCCGCCAATGCAGCCTGATCCGGCTTTAGCGACCCATCGCGAGCCTCACCCAACTGCAGCAGCGGAAGCGCAAGCGTGGTCCACGGGTCGTTCTCGGTGGAGGTCAGCTTGCGAAGGCAGCACGCGGCGTCGCCTTCGCTACCAGCGGTCAGCAAGCGCGCGAGAAATAGACCCGTGCGGTTGTCTGAGGGGTCGGCAGTCACGAAGCGCTCATTCGCCAGCGTGAAGGACGACTGGTCGGCGTCCGCGAACACAGCGTCGTCCGCTCCCAGCGCGTCGCGAGCGAGTTGTCTAAAGGCGTTGAGCGCTTCCTCGTTCGGCACCAGGCCGTCTTTGCCCGCAAACGCTACCCCGTAACGCTCGAGGATGAGCGCGTTCGGGAAGCGCTCCTCCTGAACACCCGTCTTCTGTTTGAGCACCCACCGGCGCAGCGTCTGCGCGAGCGCTGTGGCCTGGTACGTGCGGCCCGTGAGGGACCGAACGAGGCCGTTGGCGACGTGCACCGGCTTGATCTGGAAGTTTGTGGGCCGGAGACCAAACTCCTCGTCGTAGATCCGCTCGACGAGCTGCTCAGGGGTTTCGCCGCGTTGTTCATCGCTCACAGCAGGTACCTCGCCGGCGTGCGCTGGACTTCGAACTTGCGGTCAAGGTCGACGACCGTGTTGCGGACCCGTACGTCCTCGACTGGGGACTCCGCCTCCGCAATGTGATGGAGGCGGTCAACGAAGCGGGTAATCTTGCGCGCAGCGCTCCGCGACCAACTCGCACGTCCCAGACCGCGTTGTGCGTCGCGTAAGGTGAGGAAGAGTTCCCGGTCCACCAACAGATGCGGTGCCACGGTGCCGCGCACCGACGAAGCTACTAGCGCAAAGGTGCGTGGCAACCACTGGTCCGGCGGCAGCCAAGCGGTCACCCACGTGGCGAGCTTCGGCGGCGCGATCCTGAAGAACTGGTGCGGGACCCGCCGCAGGGCCACGAACGTGTCCGGAGCGCGGACATCGAAGCGGTGGCTCTGCCAGAGGATGAGCTCCTCCCGCTGCTCAGGTGGGCAGTCCGGTTCGAAGAATCGATTGAGGGCCAACAGCAGGTCGCGAACGACCGCGTGGTTGTCGGCTTGCCCTGTGGCGACGAGTTGCTCGAACTCGCGCTCGTCTGGGGGGAGCGCGTCCAACAACTCCGCGCCCGCCTCGTGCTCGAAGAAGAACCGACGCTTTAGGGCACGAAACACGGCGACGCGCCCGGCTTCGCGGACCTGCTGGGGGCCCACCGCGACGACCTCGGCATCGAGCCATGCCGCCCGGTCGGTGGCGCCGCGCCACAAGGCCATGTCGTGAGCCGGGTGCGTCACGTTGGCCGGGTCAAAGGCCCTGCGCAGCCGAGCGAACAGCCCACTCTCTGCGCCCTCGAAGGCAAGCGTCGCGTAGTGGAACTGATCCGAGCCTTGACTGGCGATACGGATCGTGGAGGTCTCGCCACCCGTGATCAGGAAGGCCACGAACCCCATCAACTGCCGCATGGTGGTGTGGCCCTCGTGGCGCGCGATGCGGTCGAGCAGCAGGATGAGGCGCTCCTGGACACGCGGGTGCCGAAGCGCAGTGCGATTAGCCGCGGCTGGGTCGGCCGCGTGCAGGCCCATATAGAACCGCTCATGGGTGAGGCGGTCGACGGCGGCGCGCGCCGTGGCGGGTGCGAGCACGTTCCGCAGGCTGAGGTCTACGACCTGCACTGCGCCCCGCGGTGGCTCGGGCGCTTCGAGGTAGTACACCGCTTCCCGCACCTGGCGCAGGGCTTCCTGCAAGGGGGCGAACTCGCGATCCTGACGATGAAGAGCGAACAGCGGCCACTCGTTGATCGCAAGCACGAGAGGGGATCCCTCGGCCTCGCACGTCCGCCACTTTGCCAGTATCGCCTCATCGGAGAGCGCGTTGGCATCGGTGATCACCTCGGCGCCCAAGCGCTCCAGGTCAGGCCGTATGCGCTCGACTAGGTGGGTCTTGCCGTCACCGGGATTGCCAGTGATGATAATCTGCTTCTTCTCTTCGGCTGCTGCGCGGATGGCGTCCTCAAGACCCAGGTCGATGTGAATCCAGCCGAGCTCTTCCGCATTGAGGCGATCGGCGTAGCTGTTGACGCTGCGATACAGGCGCTCCACGAACGAGATGGCGGGGCTGCTGCCCGCGGCGGCCGCCGCAGGCTGTTGCTCCCGCTCCACCTCGGCCGCCGGCGGGCCGGCTCCCACCAGTGGCTCAGGTAGATCGGCGCCGATCATGAGGGTCGCGCGCGGAGCTTCCCGCAGGCGCTGAATTGTCTCAGGTCGCCCGATCCGTGGCCGGACCCAGCGGGAGCGCCAGCGTGCGGCGATCGGCTCCGGGCCTTCGCTTCCGTCGAGGATATAGTCGGGCTGCTCCGCGATGCCGAACAGCACGTCCTCCACGTTATGGCAGAGTGCCGCCCCGTAGAGCACGCGCGGCGAGTGGTGCCGAAGAAACGTGTCGGACGGGAGTCCCAGCGCGTCAAGACCCGAGCGCATCGCGCGCAGCTTGGGGCTCATGCCTTCGCCGAACAAGTGGTTCACGAGGCGCCGGTTGCGGGGATCCGAGCGCCAGGCGACCTGCGTGAGGTCCGCAGCCGTGTCCTGCGCAAAGTGGACCGTCCCGAAGCTCTCCGTCACACCCAGTCGGCGGAAGCCAACAGCGCTGGCCTCGCCCGGGACGCGGATGCCGTCGTACTGTGTGCTCCCAGCAGAATATAGGCTCGAGGTGGTCAGATACGCTAGGCGCGGCTCACGGCGGACAGGCGCGCCTTTCATTGCCGAGGCGATCAGGCTGATGCGCCCTTCGTACCGCCGCCGCACGTCTGCGACGACGCGCGGGCTGGCCATCAGCATCGCGACGAGCTTGCCGCCCAGGACTTCGCCGTACGGTGGCACGGCGCCGCACGTGATGAGTTCGAGCACATGCTCGGCGAGCGCTTTCTGCTTGATGCGGCGCAGTACCGTCTCGACAGCGTGCTCGCCGGCATCGTCAGCAGGCCCTTCGTGGGCGCGCCGCAGGATACGGAGCACTGCGTCAGGGTCGCGTTCAGCATCCCGCTCGCGCAGGGTGGCGGCCGCGTGGACAAGATCGGCGAGTGTCCCAGCGCGCTTGCGGCGGTACAGGGCGGTGGTGGCAAGTCGCTCCCAATCAACTTCCTCCCCTCGCCCCGCTTCGACGGCCGTGTGTGCATCACGAATGAGGCCGTATTCCACCGTCCGCCCCTCGCCGGCCTCGCTGAGATCCAGGTCTCGCCGGCGGGCAGCCGCCTTCTCGACTTCGAGGAGGTACGCAACCGCTTCGGCCGGTGACCGCCCATCCAGGTCCAGGTCGCGCCGGAAGATGTCGTTGATGCCGTCGTGTGCGACCCGTGCGAGGTGCTGCCCGATGGCGAGGCGGCCGGCAGCGTTACTGCGTTCCAGCCGCCGTCGCAGCGCATCCCTCGTCCAGCCCAGCCGGTCGTCGCGTTGGGTGAGTCGGATGAGTGGATTGCCTAGCGCGGCAATGCCCATCACCGGTCGCTTGGGCCCCGCCTCGTCGCGCACCAGATAGAACAGGTTGCGGCCCGGCGTGCTCTGGTAGGGGATAGACCAGAAGTGGCGCGCGTACCTCCAGATGTCCTGGAGACGAAGGCCGGTCCCGCCCTCGCCGTCGTCCCGCGCTTCAGGCGTGACGAGTTCGAGTGCCGGTCGGATCGCGAGTTCCAGGTCCTCCGCGGTGGTCACGCGCGACAGGCGCTCGGCCATCTCGGGTCCGTCACCCAGCACGGCGCCGATCCCGCGTCGCTCCATGTCCCGGATGAACTGGGCGGTAGCCGGGTCGGACAACTGGGCTCGTCGCGCGAATGCGAAGGATTCGCGCAAAGCCGCCTTCAGCTCGTCGGGGCCGAGCTGCAACACGCTCACCAGCGGCGGGATCAGGTAGACGCCTTCCTCATCCAGCCCGACCGCCCAACCTTGCAGAAGCAGGTCCCGCAGAACTCGAAGCGCCGCCAGGTAGGAGAGCGTGGGGACAAGGTCCGGCCCGGAAAGCCCTAACCTTGCCAGTTCGGCGCGCAGGGATTCGGCGCCGGCAATCCCATCACCCACTCGCGCCAGTTGTTCGGGCAACTCTGCCTCGGCTATCTGCTCGACGAGGGAGAGGAGGGCCTGCTGATTGCCGAGTGTCAGGGTTGGCTGAAAGCGCCTGGGTGCGACGGCGGGACGTTGGCCCGAACGCCCCACGCCTATGGTCCGATCGGAGTTGATGGTGATCTCAGTCAGCTCTTCGGTGCCGGCCGTCATCCCAGTGCGTCCACTTTTCGGCACGGTTTCCCTTCGCCCGACCGCTGCGTGTGTTCGGCCCACCAGAGGTCGAGGTCGTCCTTCTTGATGCGGTAAGCGCGTCCGATCTTGGCCGCCGGCAACTCACCGGTTCGACACCAACGCTGCACGGTCATCGGGTGCACCCGGAGGTAGCGAGCGACCTCGCCGACGGTCAGCACTTCGTTCGATGGCATGCGCCCGTCCTTCCTCGCGTGCCGCTCAGACGGCGTCAATATACCTGAGCTGAGATGACAATTCAATACATTGGAAAACGCGGACAAGCATCGTGGGCCGCGAGGCCCCGCCAGGGGGGCCAGAAACCTGAGACGCTTTCTTGATGGCCACGTTGCCTCTCGCTGGGTCCGCGTTCCCGACTCCTTGGGCAGTCACCTCGCGGAGCGTTGAAGATGCGAACTGATCCTGCCGCTACGCCGCTGTCGGTGCGTGGGGGCGACGAGAACTTCGCCATCGGGGCGCTTGTCAACGCCGACATAGAATTGACCCACCTCCGCCGATTTAGAATTGACCCACCCCCGGCGGAGAGTCAGCCATTGGGCGTCTCCGCGCCTCTCACCTCCCCTCGCTCTGGCGGCGGTCCGGCGAACACGCCGGCGCGCTTCTTCTCCCGGAGGCGGTAGCTCTCGCCGCGGATGTTGAGGATGTGGCTGTGATGGAGCAGGCGGTCGAGGATGGCGGCGGCGAGCACCTGGTCGCCGAAGGCTTCATGATGCCATTCTCCTCGATCGCCTCGTTCGCTGGAGCCGCTGCTGGAGTGCTTGTCGACGCTCGTCCGGGAGATCAATCTGCCAGGGCAGGCCCTTGCCAAGCTGCCGACCCGTCAGCAGCCCGCGCCTGAGCCACTGGTAGATCGTGCCTGGGTAGACGCCGAGGCACGCTGCGGCGCCCGTGATGGAGTACGACCCGTCCGGCCAGCGGTCGGGGTGGGGGCCGGTGGGTTTGACCGGCGGTAGCCCCCACTGCTTGCGGAGCAGGTGCACCACTGGCCCGGCAAAAGGTTGGCCATGTGAGGTGCGCAGTCCCTCGGCCTCTAGCGTGGCCGCGATCGCCGCGTCCATGAGCCCTGCCGCGTGCAGCTCCCGCACCCGGTGTGCAAGTCGCTCGGACTCGGCATAGTCAGCATAGCCGCGAACGCGGCGGACCCGCCAATGCTCGCTGGTGGCGCCGGTGCGCCAATTGATCTGGAACCACGTCTTGCCGCGCGCCCGATGCTGGTCCAGTAGCACGGTATCGATCACCAGCCGCAAGAGCTGCTTGCGGTCGGCGGGCGTGGTCGTGGGCGCGTGCCAGACCGCCGGTAAGTCTTCGCTGAGTGCCAGGATCGCGTCGCGGTCCGCCCCGGTCAGCACCACCTGCTGTTGGCGGCGCCAGGTCTCGTACTCGCGCTCCAATTGCTCGACCGCGCGGCGCCGATCCTCCCACTGCTGCTCAAGCGTCCGCGCGACCAGCCGATGTTCGGGCTCGACCGCGTCGTACTGGCGCCGCGCCCGCTCGGCCTCGTAGCGCGCCCGCTCCAAGCGGAGCTGCCATTGTTTCTGCAGCGCCGCGTCCTCACGCTCCACCTGTCCCAGGGTAGCCAGGGCGATGGCGAGCTGGTCCGGTGCAAGGGCCTTGAGCACCAGGCGGCTGATTTCAGCGTCCAGCCCCAGCGCGCGCACCTCTTGGCACCGCGGGCCGACTTGCTTGGTGCGCGGCTCGGTGCAGGCGTACACCGGGAACTCCCCCCGCGGCCCCGAGTAACGCAGGCGCATCCGCGCGCCACAACCGGCACAGACCGCGATCCCCTGCAACAGCGCGTCGCCCTGGCGGGGTGCCCCGGACCGGTCCTGGTTGTAGCGGCTTTGGTTGGCGGCCAGCCGCTGTCGGGTCGCCATAAAGGTCTCCCAACTAATGTACGCAGGGTAGCGGTCGTGGAGCAGGACCGCCCAGCGCTCCAGGGGCACGCGCACGATCCCACTCCCCGGGCACCCCGGCTTGGTCTTCGCCGGGTCGCGCGTGGACTGCCCGTAGGCGTAGGCCCCCGCGTAGGCCGGATTGTGCAGGATCGCCCGCACGGCGCTGCTGGTCGCCGCGTCCCAGACGACCGGATGCGGCGCCGGTCCGCGCAGGGGACGCGTGGGGAGCAACAACTGGTGACGTCGCAGATAGCGGACCACGGCATTGGCACTACCGAACTCGTCGAAGGTGGCGAACACCAGGTGCAGGCGCGCCTGCACTTCGGCGTCGGGATTCAGGATCACCTCCCCACCGGGCAGCCGGGTGAGCCCGACCGGCAGTGGCTGGCGCAACTCGCCCCGTGCTGCCTTCTGCCGCTCCCCGGCATGGAGCCGCTGCTTGAGATGGTGCAGTTCCGCCTCACTCATGATGCCCGAGAGCCCCAGCAACAGCCGGTCGTGGTAGGCCCGCGGGTCGTAGACCCGCTCGCCGTCGGCAATCAGTGTGTCGAACAGGCCGCACAGCTCCAGCAAGCGATGCCAGTCGCTGTTGTTGCGCGCCAGCCGGGAAGCGTCCAGGCTGAGCACCAGCCCGGCCTGGCCGAAGCCGATCTCGGCGATCAGGTATTGGAATCCGCGCCGCTGCTCGCTCGAGGTGCCCGACTTTCCGAGGTCATCATCGATCACGATGACCCGCTCGCGCGGCCCCCCAACCGTTCAGCCCGGTCGACCAGCGCGTACTGGAGCGTGGTGCTCTCGGCGTGGCGGGTGACCTGACCCACCGATGATTGGCGGACGTAGACGTAAGCCGCTCGCGCGCGGTGAGCGGTGGTGATGGCGGGATGGACCGCCGCTTCAACAATGCTCATCGTAGGGGTCCTCCCCGACCGGCCTGGTACGGATGCGGCGGACGAGCCCGGCGAGGAGTTGCGCGAGTCGGGTCTGGTGTTCGAGCGGCAGTTGCGGCCAAACGGCCGGCAGGGTCAGCGTCGGATGAGCTGGGTGAGGCGGGGTGGCTGGCAGCGGCATGGGGCACCTCCGCCCCTCTGCCCTTCAGGCGGTGGACCAGCCGCGCAAGCGGCAGCAACGTGCGGACGGAGATCGGAGCGGGGCTCAGCAGGGGCCGGGCCACTGGAGCCAGGCGGGAGACGAGCGAGGTGGCGGTCCGCCGCACGGCTCGGCGTTGCCCATCCGGGAGCTGGACCAGCACGCTGTCCCGCACGCCAGGGGCGCGGTCATAGACGACCGGCAGGCGCCGGCCGAAGAAGGGGTGAGTTCGATCGGTGATCTCGACCTCATGCGGCAACCGATCGAGCAATGGGGCAGTGTACAGATCTTGGTTCCTTGAAGATCCGCGTCCAGTCCGAGAAGACCAGGTTGGTCGTGATGCCGATACTGCGGCGCTCGTAGCGCTCGGCCAGCAGCGTGAAGAGCACTTCCATCTCGTCGCGGTCGTGCTGCACGTAGCCGATGTCGTCCAGGATCAGCCAGGGGTAGCGATCGAGTTGGGCCAGGAGTTGAGGCAGCCGCAGATCCCGCTTGGCGGCGAGCAGCCGTTGGACCAGATTCGCCGTCGAGGTCCAGAGCACGGGATGCCCTTCAAGGATCAGCTCGTGGGCTAGGGCGGCTAACAGGTGGCTCTTGCCGGTGCCGGGCTTGCCGACCGCCACCACGTTGACGGCTTCTTCGAGAAAGCTCCCGCGGCGCAGCCGCTCCACCTGCTGCCGGATGCTGGGCGGGAACCAGTCGAGCTGGAGCGTGTGGAAGGTCTTCTCCAGGGGCAGGCCCGACTGGCGCAGTAGCCGGGCCGTCCGGCGCTCCTCCCGCTGGGTACATTCGCTCTGCACCAACTCGTACAAGAACGCTTCGTGGCTGAGGCCGGCCGTCGCGGCTTTGAGCGCCAGAGCGCCGAAGGAGTCGGCAATGGCAGGCAGCTTGAGCGTGTGCAGCATCGCCTGCAGCTCGGCATGGCGGTCAGGCATGGCTGGCCCCCACGGTGAGCAACTGATCGTACATACTCAAGTCAATGACGGGCACCGACTTGACTCGCGAGAGAAGCCACCGTAGCGGGAAGTTTGCCTCACCGGTAATGTCACTCTCGGTCGCCCAGCACGGGGATCGAGGAGGAGAGGGTGAGGTCGTTCATGAGCTTCCGCGCCAAGCGCGAACTCCTGGCGCAGGTTGCGCCCCGCTACCGGGCGGCGACACACGGGCAGAAGTCCACCGTGCTCGACGAGTTCCTGGCGGCCACGGGCTACACGCGCAAGTACGCCATTCGGCTGCTGGCGAAGCCCGCCTCGCCGCCGGGCCCGATCCAGCGGCCACGGGTCCCACGCTACGGCACGGAGGTTCGCGAGGCCTTGCGCATCGCCTGGACTGCGGCGAACGAGATCTGCAGCAAGCGGCTGGTGCCCTTCCTCCCGGAGCTGGTGCCGACGCTGGAGCGCCACGGCCACCTGACGGTCTCGGACGAGGTGCGCGCCTTGTTGTTGGCGCTCAGTCCCGCCACCGTGGATCGGCTCTTGCGCCCGGTGCGACAGCCCCACGGGATCAGCACGACCAAGCGGGGTCGGCTGCTCAAGCAGCAGATTCCCGTCCGCACCTTTGCTGAGTGGAGCGACGTGCGCCCGGGATTCCTCGAAGCGGACCTGGTCGCCCATTGTGGCGGCGCCGCCGCGGGCGCGTACCTGTACACGCTCACGCTGACCGACGTCTGCACGGCCTGGACCGAGTGCTTGCCCTTGCTGCACCGCACCCAGGATGCCGTGTTGCAGGCCATCGAGCGCGCCCGCCAACTCCTGCCCTTTCCGCTGCTCGGGTTTGATACCGACAACGGCAGTGAGTTCCTCAACGAGCTGCTGTTCGCGTACTGCGAGCGGGAGCAGATCACCTTCACGCGGGGCCGCACGGCGAACAAGAACGACCAGTGCTACGTGGAGCAGAAGAACGGCTCGGTCGTGCGGCACCTGGTGGGCTACGACCGCTTCGAAGGGGAGCACGCGTATCGCCAGCTCGCGGAGCTGTACCGGGCCGTCCGCCTCTACGTGAACTTCTTCCAGCCGTCCCTCAAGCTGCTCGACAAGGAGCGCGACGGTGGGCGGGTGCGGCGCCGGTATGGCCCCGCCCGGACGCCGTTCCAGCGCGTGCTGGCCGCGGGGGTGCTGACCCCGGAAGTACAGGACCGCCTGACCGCCCTCTACCAGGCACTCGACCCGATGCGCCTGCTCCGGCAGATCCGCGTGTTGCAGGACGCGCTATGGCGCCACGCGGTCTTCTACCGATCCGGGAGCGTCGCCAGCGATACCACCGTGAGCACCAAGGAGCCAGTCCGCTTCGATGGGCGAGCCTGCGGCCTGGACGGGACCAGCGCGACCGAGCCGGAGCCGCCGGTGGCGGCGCACGCTGGGCAGACGACCCGCGGGCGCCGCAAGCCGCTCGGACCGCGGACTTATCGGACCCGCATCGATCCGTTCGCCGCGGTCGAACAGGAGTTGTTGGCGTGGCTGACGGCGCGACCCGAACGCACGGCCAAGGAACTGTTGACCGATCTGCAGAGGCAGTATCCCGGACAGTACGCCGATGGGCTACTGCGGACGCTGCAGCGGCGCGTCAAGAGCTGGCGCACCAACCTCATCCTGGCCTTCGACACCGAGTGGCTCGCCAACGATCCGTTAGCGGCGGCCGTAGTCATGTCGTCCGCTCCTGCCCCCGTTGCTCAAGAAACGCTCGCCGCGGCGGCCGCGGGCCGGTGACCACCGACACGATCGGCGCTTAGGGTAAACCGGCTCGGGTAACATCATCCGTGAGGCAACCACGCCCCGCGGGTGGCTTTCTCCGGTGAGTCAAGTTGCCGGCCAGCCTAATTGACTTTCGACACGGCCGGATGAGTTCCAGCTCGTGAGTGCGCTCGGGAGCTAACCCCACCGCGTCCACGCGGACAGGCGCTGCCACGCTTCGGGTACCCCACAACCATCTTGCCGCCCACGAGCTACAACTCGACTACTTCTCGGCTACTTTCCGGCTTCTTCTCAGTCGATTCG
>Ga0070740_10005390_pt1 | contig 11882 bp, 6 predicted proteins | sample Coa_R2_FD_67286 | JGI IMG/M metagenome (GOLD analysis project Ga0070740, IMG submission 67286) | Surface soil microbial communities from Centralia Pennsylvania, which are recovering from an underground coalmine fire - Coalmine... | ecosystem: Environmental > Terrestrial > Soil > Unclassified ...
GTATTCGTAGACGGCTATGATACGCCGATGATCGGTATCAACGGCTGTCTGCCATGGCGGAGGGCTGTAACGAACTTCGATTTTGTCAATAATTGGACAAAGACGAAAGGCACGCACGTAATCAAGTGGGGAACCGATATCCGCCGTGAGCGGCAGGATCTTTTGCAAACGGCCACCTTCAGCCCGCGCGGGAGGTTCACATTCAGCGCTGGCCCCACAGCGCTCAACGGAGATCCCAAAACCAGCTTCGCCAACTCGTTCGCGTCCTTCCTGCTGGATGCGCCGAACTCAATAGGCCGCGATCTGGCTGTCATCTACCCCACCCGCCGCAACACAATATACAATCTCTATTTTCAGGATAAGTGGCAGGTCACGCAGAAGCTGACCTTGGATCTTGGTTTGCGTTGGGAGTATTGGCCGGGAAGCACTCCAGAGTTTCCAGCCGGTTTCTCTAATTACAATCCCTTAAATAATACGCTGGAATTGGCCGGCGTGGGCAGCATTCCGATGGATTTAGGCATCGAAGACTATCCCGGCCGGAGTTTCGCTCCGCGGCTAGGCATTGCTTATCGTATAGATGAAAAAACAGTGGTTCGCGGAGGTTACGGCCTTAGCTTTTTGCCGCGGAATACAAACGTCTGGCAGTACCCTGTGAAGCAGAACCAGCAACTTGTGGCGCCCAACTCATATTCAGCGGCGGGCTCGATGGCCGCCGGGCTCCCCGCTCCTATTCCGGCGCTGATTCCGCCCTCCGGCATCATAACGAACCCGCCCAACCAGACGTTCACAGCCGAGCCGCTGGATCGTGTTCCTGCCTATGTGGAATCCTGGAACATCGCCATTCAGCGCCAATTGCCGGCAAACTTTGCGGCGGAAGCGGCGTTCGTCGGCAATCATGGGGTGCATATCCCGACTAGTAGCAGCATCAATATCAATGCTAGCCAGGTCCCAGGTTCAGGAACGAAAGGCGAGCCGCTGAACATCCTGTTTGGCAGAACCGCCACAACCAATGCACCCTGGTTGACGCCCAGCTATTATGACTCGCTCCAATTGAAGCTGAATCGCAGGTTCTCCAGCGGGCTGATGATAACGACCTCGTACGCTTTCGGTAAGTCGATTGACTATAACGCATTCAACAACATCAACTTATTGGCGAACAAGGGCCTCTCCAACTGGGACAGGAGACATGTCTTTACCGAGAGCGCAGTTTACGAATTGCCATTTGGGCAGGGCAAAAGATGGGCCGCTCGTGGTTTGCCGAAGTGGCTGGCCGGCGGGTGGCAGTTCAATGGTCTGTGGACCTGGGAAAGCGGTCTCCCCCTCGATCTAACAATTAACAGTGCAACTCTGAATGCACCTGGAAACAGCAACCGGCCCAACGTAAACGGTCCCGTGAAGATTTTCGGCAATATTGGTCCGGGGCAATTGTATTTCGATAAGTCGGCCTTCTCGGCTCCTCCACCTAACACATTCGGAAACGCAGGGCGGAACTTGTTGCACGGACCGAGGCTGTTCGATATCGACGCTTCCATCTTCCGAAAATTCAGAGTTACGGAAAGATTTAACCTGGAATTCCGCGCCGAGTCATTCAATTTCACGAATACTCCATGGTTCGACCGCCCACAGAGTAACTTCAGCAACGCGGCATTTGGGCAGGTGACTACGGCGCAGGGAAATCAGGCTGTGAAGGTGAATATGAACCGCTCGATGCAGTTCAGCCTGCGGCTGATGTTTTGAATGATCGGCTGCGCAATCGGCGGCTTAAGCCTGCCCGGCGGCAAGAAGCAACGGTTTAGAAGCGGCCCTGGTTTGATACTTTGTGAGGAATTGTGAGAAAGCAAATATTCTACATGGCAGTTCCGATATGTCTTTTATCTATCAGCGCCTTTGCCCAAGGCGTTGGCCAAATTGTAGGAGCAGTGCGGGATCAAAGCGGCGCTGTTATTCCGGGTGCCGCCGTAACCGCGACGGAGGCTGGAACGGGCTTCGCCCGAAACACAGCCAGCGGCAATGACGGCGCCTATGTGTTGCCTAATATGCGCCCCACGACCTACATTATTTCGGCTTCGGCGGCTGGCTTCCGCGCTTTCCGTCAGACCGATGTCCTCTTGCAGGCCAATCAGAGTTTGACGGTAAACATCACCATGGAACTGGGCGCAGTAACCGAGACGGTCAATGTGGCTGGTCAGACGGTTCAGGTAGATACCAGCACCTCGACGCTGGCCGAAGTGGTCGATACGTCGCGCATTGTGGAGCTGCCGCTCAACGGGCGGGATGCGGCGAAGTTGAGCACGCTGGTGGCCGGCACGGTAATGATTTCGACCAGCACCGAAACCGGGAAGGGGATTCCGGGCAACTTCTATTTATCGGCGAACGGCTCCGGCGTTGGGCAAGTCTCCTACAAACTGGACGGCAACTCGAATACGGACTTCTACTTTCAGTTGAATCAGGAGTTCCCGTTTCCAGACGCGTTGCAGGAGTTCAGCATTCAGACCAGCAACTTCAGCGCGGCTTACGGCAACAACGCCGGCGCCATTGTGAACGCCGTGACCAAATCGGGAACTAACCAGCTACATGGCGGAGCGTTCGAATTTGTGCGCAACCGGGAGTTCAACGCAAGGGATTTCTTTGCGGCGACGCCCGACTTCTTGAAGCGCAATCAATTCGGAGCTTATGGCGGTGGACCGGTTTATATTCCCAAGATCTACGACGGCCGCAACAAGACGTTCTTCTTCATTGGCTGGCAGGGCACGCGGCTGCGGAATATCAACAACGCAAAGAGCGCCTTGGGGCCGACTGTACAAGAATTGCACGGCGACTTTACAGCATGCGGAGCGCCGTGCAGCAAGCCCATTACCGATCCGACAACAGGCCAGCTCTTTGCGAACAACCAAATTCCTGTCAGCCGCTTCGATCCGGTGTCTGTGACCTTTGCCAATCGCATGATGCCAGCAGGTTTGACGGGGAGCGGTCTTTACACTTACCAGACTCCTATCACCCAGAACCTGGATCAAGGCATCATGCGGATTGACCACCAGATCACGAAGGACGATCAGCTCACGGGGCGGTACTTTATCGACCAGTTTCAGAATGCGGCGATCTACGATCCTCACAATTACGTCAGCTTCTCCAACGGATCAGGGACGCGGGTGCAGAACGCGAACATTGGAGAAATCCACACGTTCAGCCCGACGGTGTTGAACGATTTTCACTTCGGGTATCAGCGCCAGTTCTCCAAGCGCGGGCCGCCACCCGGAGTGCCGACTTTCCAAGACCTGGGCATGATTGTCAACCAGGGAATTCCGGAAGCGCCCTTCATCGAACAGCTCGATGTAAGTGGGTTTTTCAGTTCCGGGGATAACACCAAGGCAGCCTTCATTCGAAACGGATTCGAGTGGGCCGATCGGGTAAGCTGGATCAAAGGGCGGCACAGCGCCTCGTTCGGCTTCTCAATCGACCGGCAGCGAGCAGAAATCCGCAATCTTTACCGCCAGCCCGGGGTAGTGACATTCACTGGAAATACGACCGGCATGGCTATGGCCGACTACCTGTTAGGCTACATCGGAGACTGGACCCAGGGAGCCGGCGAGTATAAGTATTACCGGGCGACGTACCCGGCGATCTATGTCCAGGACGACATGAAGTTGAATCGGCGGCTCACCCTCAACCTCGGCGTCAGGTGGGAGCCGACCGGACCCTGGGTAGATATCCGCGACCGGTACGAAAAATTCCGGGTCTCAGATTACCTGGCTGGGGTGAAATCGAAACGGTTCCCGTTGTCGCCTCCGGGCCAAACCTTTTTCGGAGACCCGGGCGTCCCCTATGGCGGGGTGGAGGGAAGTTACAACAACCTGTCGCCGCGAATGGGATTCGCCTGGGACATATTCGGCGACGGCAAGACCAGCCTTCGCGGCGGCGCGGGCGGTTTTTTCGACCAGCACGCAAGGGGCGATACCAACAACAACGGCGTGGATGCCGCGCCCTGGAGCCCGACGGTAACCATCACGAACCGGGCCAGGCTGTTTGCACCTTATATCAGTTCCGGCGTCCCCGATCCTTTCCCGGCGGCGCCGCCGAGTGCAGCGTCAGTTTTTCCAGAGCCTGATGTGACTTCAACCTTCGGGGCCGATGGGCTCGATACGCCGGTCATTTACAATTGGAACTTGACCGTAGAGCGCCAGGTTGCGCCCGACTGGTTGGCCCGCGTGGCCTATGTCGGTTCGCGCGGCTGGCACCAGCGCCGCACCCAGAATCTCAACCCAGCCGTTTATTCGCCGGGCGCAACAACAAAGACCACCGACGCGCGACGCATGTTCGCTCCGGCCTACGGCGGGATTACCAGCTATATCGACAACGGCGTGACCCGCTATAACTCCATGCAGGCGTCGCTAATCAAGCGCTTCTCCCGTGGATTTACTTTCCAGATGAACTACACCTATTCTAAAAGCCTTGACGATATCGGTACAGGATTGCAAGGGAATGGGGGAGGCGGCGACTCTGTTTATCCCTGGTACAACCCGTTCTATGACCGAATGCTGTATGGCCTGTCCGATTTCGACCACACGCATCGACTTGTTACCTCTTATGTCTGGGATATCCCTTGGGGCAGCCGCCTGAAGGGGTTCGCAGGCAAGGCTCTCGGTGGATGGGAACTGACAGGCATACAGCAGTATCAAACCGGATCCCCCATGACAGTGGTCAGCGGCAAGGATAACTCCTTGACAGGCTTGGGGCGTGATCGGGCAGTCGCCGTTGCGGGCGTCAGTTCCGACCGCCCCGCCGGCGTCGACCCCCTTCGCCAGTGGTTCAATACGGCTGCGTTTACCACAAACCCGATCGGCACCTTTGGGACGCTTGGCAAGGGTATTCTCCGCGGACCGAATATGTTTAGCTGGGACATGGGAGCGTTCAAAAACATCTCTTTGAAGGAAAGATGGAACATTCAGTTCCGGGCCGAATTCTTTAACATTTTCAACCACCCCATGTTCAACAATCCGCCTACCAACCTCAGCTCTGGGACGTATGGGCGAATCACCCAGACTCTGGCCAATGCCGGTTCAACCCAAGGTGACATCACCTCGGGCGGGCCGCGCATCATTCAGTTGGCTTTGAAATTAACATTTTAAACTCTGACCAACCGGCCTATCAGGGGCTGGCGGCCTATCCCGCCAGCCTTCATTTTTGGCGCATGGGCCTTTCAACATTTCCGCAACCTGTTCAAGAAGGGGCGTAACACTGCGTTATACAGCGTTATAAACAGGTTGAAACTTCCCAAACACGCCGACTTTTTGCAATGCTGGCGCCGTGCCGTGCCCGCTTCACGAGCTCAACCGCCCGGGCGCGTGTTGTATCGCTCCGCCGCGCGCTCAGGCCAAGGAAAGCGTGAGAGACTTTTTTTAACAAATATGGCCGGCCCGGTCGGCGAAAGCAGACCATTGATGACCGGCTGACGATGACGCCATGGAAAGAAACTCCGTTGATCGACGTCGTTTTCTTGCTACCACGGCCGCAGCGGCTATGGCCGCTGCGCCGCTGCCTCCGCAAGCGGCGGCCGGGCCGCTGAAAACCATTGGTATCCAAGTGGGCGCTGTCTCCTTTGTGGATGAGGGCGTCGAACGCGTGCTTGATGTATTCCAACAGCGCGCGTCCATCAATACTCTTTTTCTTGCCGTCTTCACTTACGGCCGGGGCATCGCAGGGCGCCAGGTGCCGGGGCAGCGCTCCCAGATCACGGCAAGCAGGAGTACGATACGGGGACGTTCCACGGAGGCAACTATGCCACGCCGCATCCGCAGTACTACAGAGATACAGTAATCCCGGCAGAGCACGCCCCCGACTTGGGCCGCTACGACGTTCTTGCGGCCGTTGCGCCCGTCGCTCAGAAACGCGGCATCAAGACAATTTGCTGGCTGGAAGACGTCTTCCGAACGGATATTCCGGGCATCGAAAAGGTGCAGGAACGCGATCTTTACGGGCGCAGTGCCGCCACTGTTTGCTTCAATAATCCCAATTATCGTAATTTCCTGCTCGGATTGGTCGAGGATTACGCCCGCTCCTATCCTATCGATGGCATCATGTGGGGCTCGGAGCGCCAGGGCGCGCTGGCCAATGCCCTGGGCGCGCGCCATGGCGGCGCCCGCAGCGACCCGAGACGCGTTACCTGTTTTTGCGAGTTTTGTCTGACTAAGGCGCGCCAGCGCGGCCTGAATCCCGATCGCGCCCGCGATGGATTCCGCGAACTTGAGAGACTCGTAGGCGCCGCCCGGGAGGGACGCCGTCCTGTCGATGGCTACTACGTGACCTTTTGGCGTATTGCGCTTCGCTACCCGGAACTGCTCGCCTGGGAGCAGCTATGGCACGACAGTCTTCGGGAAACCTACGCCGCCATTTATCAAAAGGTGAAATCCGTACGGCCCGCACTTCTGGTAGGGTGGCATATTTGGCACAACAACTCCTTCAGTCCCCTGTATCGCGCCGAGCAGGACATTCAGGAGCTCGCCAAATACTCCGACTTCCTGAAGATCGTGATGTACCACAATTGCGCGGGGGAGCGGATGGCCAGCTACATCTCGAGCGTAGGGAAGACGATGTACGGTGATATTCCGGCACAGCAGCTACTCGATTTCCACTACCGTGTGATGAATTATCAAGAACGAGGTTTCGAAGAGATTCCATTTACAGGGCTCTCGGCTGACTACGTCTATCGGGAGACGAAGCGGGCCGTGGAAGGAGCGGTGAGCACGAGGGTGCAGATCTGGCCGGGTATTGACATCGATATTCCGACGGCTGCGAATCACAGCAAAAGCACTCCGCAGGGCACGAAAGATGCGGTGCTCGCCGCGTTTCGGGCCGGCGCACACGGCGTGATTCTCTCTCGCAAGTATTCAGAAATGAAGCTGGCAAACTTGAGCGGCGCTGGGGAAGCCATCAAGGAACTGAAAATGGGCTGAGCTAGGATTGTCTGGCTATCCGGCGGCTTGCGTTCCTACTCTTGGGGTGAGGATTTATTGAGCTTTTTGTAGTTGCGCGTCGGTGGTAATGTCACTCCGTGCCGGGCCATCTCGAGCAAAGGGATGTGCTTTGCGGCGGATTTCCCGCGCAGCGCGGCGGCCCGGAATGACAAGTCCGTTTGGGGGCGGGCCGACGATAGGAATCTGCGTCAGCGCAACTCGCACAGCTTAGCGCAGACCAAGTTGCCTCGATCGGCGCGAAGAACAAGGCCCGGATGTATCAGGGCCGACTCGCCCGTTCTTAGTAAGAAGGAGAAATATGCTCATGACTGGCCGCAGCAAAATTCGAACTATCGCTCCTGCGGTGATGGCGGCGGCGGTACTCGGCTTTCTTGCGCTCCGGTCCGCGAAGGGCCAAGCCAACACTGCTACCTTTTATGGGACTGTCACCGACCCCTCTGGGGCCGCCGTCCCCGGAGCCACGGTAACTCTAACCGAACGGAACACGCAAGCCAAGATCACCAAGAATACGGGTGTGACCGGCGACTTTGCGTTTACCTTTGTTCCAGTCGGAGTCTACGATTTGACGATCGTAGCCCAAGGCTTCAAAACCTATGTTAACTCCCGCATTTCGCTCGGCGCCGGTCAACAGACCAGGCAGACAATTGCTCTGGATGTAGGCGCGGTGACTGAAACCGTCGATGTCACTGGTACAGCTCCTTTGGTGAATACAGTTTCGGCGCAGCAACTGCATGGCTATGAAAGCATCGAGGTGCGGGAATTGCCTTTGCAAAACAGAAATTTTAGCGGCGTCTTGAAGATCAATGCGGGTGTGCTCCCCAGCCAGGGGAACGATTCGGCCGGGGTAGACATGAACGGCGTGGGCCGCAATGGCACACGGTACTCCATGGATGGAACCAACGCGACAGGCAATACGGGAGCGAACGATGCCGGAGCGTATCAACAGCCGAACCTCATTGATGTCATGAGCGTGGAGGGAATTCAAGAAGTCAGCGCGGTCAAAGGAGTCATCCCCGCGGAATACGAAGACGCCGTCGGCGGCCAGGTGAACCTGGTTTCGAAGTCCGGCACCAACAACTGGCACGGGAGTTTATTCGAGAATTTTCAATCTGATGCTCTTAACGCGCGATTACAACCGTTGAGCAGCAAGGCGCGCTTGACGTTCAATCAGTACGGGGGTTCCCTGGGCGGCCCGATAAGAAAGGACAAACTCTTTATCTTCGGCGATTATGAGGGCTACCGGCGGTCGGAGAATCAGCTCGTTCAAGGCAACGTTCCCACGCAGAGCGTGCGCACTCAGCTATCGGCCGCCGTCCCGGCTTACAAGCTGGCGCTTGATGCTTTCCCTCTGCCGAATCAGCCTGTGTCGCCGGACGCAACAGTCGGCCTGTTCCGATCCACGAAAAGAGCGACGCGCAGCGACGATCACGTCGATATGAGGGGAGATGCCCTCCTGACCGCCAACAGCCGCATCTCGATTACATACAGCCGCGGCCGGCCCTTTCGATTGGTTCCCCGGTACTTTATCGCCGACGACCGTACGTGGCTCAATACCCTTGACCGCGGCACGGTGAGTTACGTGACCGGGGGCGCGACCTGGACGTCGGAGACGCGCTTCGGTTATGACAGAACGCTCCAGGACCGTCTAGACCAATTTTTCAACAACAATTTGGACCCGGCGAATAAGCAGGAAACATTTCCTTTCGGGCGCCGCGTGCCGGATCTTCAGACCAGTCTGGGATGGGGAGGCCCCGACGGCGAGATCAACCATTCCGGCGGCCCTTATTGGGAGCTGGAGCAAAAGTACGCGCGTCACGTTGGCAGCCATTCGCTGAAAATCGGTGGAGATTTTCACCACGATACTGGAACCCGAAACAACCCGCAAATTCCCGATTTCTTCTATGCGAGCCTGGCTGACATGCTCAACAACAAGCCCAGCCAGGTGACGGCAACTTTGGGAAGCGGGGACTTCAACGCCCATATGTGGGAATTCGGCCTTTTCGCTCAAGATGACTGGCAAATTAGTTCGAAGCTCACTTTGAACTTGGGTCTCCGATACGATTACTATTCCCACATCGTCGCCGAAGGTGCAGGAGGAAGTCCTGACGCGGGATTATTCAACCCGGGTTCTCTCAGCATGGACGGCAAGTTTCTGGTAGGACCCTTCCGGCCGCGCAACGATCCTTTCGATAACGACGTGATAAACTTCGGTCCAAGGCTCGGCTTCGCTTACAATCCCGATGGAAAAGGAAGGACAGCCATACGCGGGGGGTTTGGTGTGATGTTCGCTAATCAACCGCCGGAAAATTTCTGGATTGCGACTTCCAGCGCACCCAACGTGCCGTTCCGGATAACCTTTACACCGCAAGATATCGTTGCATTCGGAATCACTTATCCCATGTATAATGACAACTTTTTTGGCCTTGCACAGCAACTGGTCAAAAATTCAGCTAATACGAATGTATTTGCCATTTATAATACGCACTTGCAAAATCCATATACGCTTCAATACTCGTTCGACGTCGAACGGCAATTGTCATCCAGTATGGTGCTACAAAGCGGATTTGTGGCGACCCGTGGGGTCAAGTTTATCGAGTGGCGCTTCGCTAATAGAGTGGACCGCATTACCGGATTGCGGCCCAATCCGAATCTGGGGCAACCCTACTATGCTGACAATTCGCAAACTTCGAGTTACTTTGCATGGCAATCCTCGTTCAAAAAGCGCTTTTCGCGTAATTTGAGCTTTGACCTCAATTACACTTGGGGAAAGGCGATCGCCAACGGCGGCGGTGATATCGGCACGTATTTTTATGGCGAAAATGGGAGCCGCAACCAGGAGTTTTTCGATCTCAAGGCCGACCGGGGGCCAACCCCATTCGATCTGACGCATTACTTTGTCGCCGATTGGGTATATCAATCGCCAGCACTTAGCGGATTAGGGAGCCGTGTTCTGCGGCGGGTGTTGGGCGAGTGGCAGGCGTCGGGAATCCTGGAGGCGAATACGGGCCTGCCTGTATTCCTGAGTCAAAGCTCGTCGCGTCCGAGCGACCGCCCGGACTACGCCGGTGGTCAGGCGATTCAGTCCGGATACCAGGGGACGCTGCGTTATTTGAACCCGGCCGCTTTTCAAAAGGTGCCGGTGTCGAGCGCTTCCGGAGCGCTCATCCGCCCAGGCAATTACGGCCCAGGTGAAGTTCGCGCGCCAGGCCAGTGGAACCTGGACTTCAGCCTTGGTAAGAACTTCGCGGTCCGCGAAAGCGTGAGACTCCAGATCCGCGGAGATATGTTCAATGCGCTCAATCATACGAATCTCTCCGGCCTGCGAACCAGTGTGAACGACCCCTTTTTCGGTCAGCTTTTGAGCACGACCGGCGCGCGCGTGATCCAATTGAATGCGCGGCTCAGGTTCTAATATGGAGCGACCTGTCAAGTTGTTTTAACCGTTGTCGCCTCCTTTCGAGGATGTGGTTGGTTGATGTGGCCGCAGCACGGGTGACGGAACGAGAGGCATTTTGCGAGGGTTGATCACTCTAATATCCGCGGGTCGAAATCGCATAGTCATGATCCGTCGGGCGCTGCATCCGACAAAGGACGCGGGTTGGAGCAAGGCCGCACCGCATAAAACGCTGGAGGATTCTCCTTTCCGTGGGCCCGTGTCTTGTTACCTGCACTGCGGTCGTCCAGGGTAGATTTCCGTCGAGAGCGATGGCTGGCGGGACAAAGCCCGCCATTCCCTCCTTCAGGAAACAGGCTTTTCGTCACCGCGAGCTGTAGGGGTGGCGGCGATGCAAGGCGATGGTGCTGGAGGAATCGGGGTGGGTCGCCCCATTCTGACTAAGATCGCGCAGGGGGCCTACTCCCGGCGGCGCCCGGCGTGTGGTGTCGCTGCGAAAGAGGAGCGGGGGAAGCGGCTCCCCGGGATGCGAGCCATGTCATTCGCCGGCGGGCGATAGATGACGATCGGAATCTTCTTCCGGGCCTGGCGCCGTTCGGAGTGAAGCTTTACCGCGAGGCGGCCGGGCACCCGGGGCTTCGCGGCCGGCAGCGCTTTGCCGATAGCAACCATACCAACCTCTTACGTGACTGGCCGGCAACCGGCGGCAGTAGCCGGCCGCTCCATTGTTATGCCTGTGATGCTTAAAGCATCCGTCCGGTCGCGTTTTGCAGCGCGATTTGCCGCATGCGCCTGCGATGCAAATTGGCTCGTCCCCGTGCTAACTTTTAATGTTGTGTTCATGTTGACCCTCTAAAATTGAGCCGAATGGTGTTGCAGCGAGCCCGGGATTTCTTGAGGAAACGGAGAGCCGGGAAATCGCGAGCCGGGCGCCGGTTGCAACACCACGGGGCATCAAGCGGCAGCCTCAGATGGGTCGTGCATTATAATTCCCTAGTTGTCATGAAGCCGGGATCTGCGGATGGCAGCACGGCAGGCCGCCGCGGCGCTTTCGATTTCACTGGGAAAAGGATGGGGATTTCTTGGAAGCCGCGCCGCACGGGTATCCCGGCATCCCCACGTTCCTGGAGGCTGGTCTTGCGTTGCGCAATCGCGAGGATGTGGCAGTGCGCTCGGGTCGGGATTGTCGTGCTGATGGCGGGAGTCGCGTCGGCCCAGCAGCCCGGCCAGGTCCTGACGCTGGACGACTGCTTGAAGCTGGCGGAGGCTCAATTCTCATTGGCCGAGCGCGCGCGCTTGGACGAGCGTTCGGCGGGCGAGCTCGTGCGGCAGGCGCGCGCCGGATTCCTGCCTCAGGCGGCTTGGGCCAATTCTTTCATTTACAACTCGCCGAGCCGCATCAACCCTGCCGAATTCAGTTTTCTGGGGCTCAATGGCATCCGGGAGTATATCTCCCAGCCGGCGATTAGTCAGGAACTGGATCTTTCCGGCCGGTTGCGGGCGCAGTTGCAGGCGGG
>Ga0070740_10005394_pt1 | contig 11878 bp, 9 predicted proteins | sample Coa_R2_FD_67286 | JGI IMG/M metagenome (GOLD analysis project Ga0070740, IMG submission 67286) | Surface soil microbial communities from Centralia Pennsylvania, which are recovering from an underground coalmine fire - Coalmine... | ecosystem: Environmental > Terrestrial > Soil > Unclassified ...
GATTGAACGGCGGCCGGGGATCGGGGAGCGCTTCCCATGCGAGGCCGAACTGGCGCGCCTGTTCGGCGAGACTCATTTTCGTCGAGCGGCCCAGAACAATTGTTGCCGATTGCAGATTCACCCCGGCGCGTAGAATTCCGTCCCATAGATCGTTTGCAGCTACTACTGCCAAACGGACCGGCTTGCCGCGCTGTTCCGCCATAGCCAGCGCCTTTGTGAATAGATATTGCTCGATGCTGCCGAAGAGTTGGTCGGTTTCAAACTCCATTGCGGAGCCGGAGCGCTGAAGGATTTGAACGTGGAGCACGATAATGTCGCGGCGTTCGGTCTTCACCCGGTCGAGCACGGCGGCGAGATGATAGAGCGCGTGATAATTGCTGACGGGGACCAAAACGTTTCCGGGACGAACGCCCAGGGTCGCCGTGCTCAGTTCGGTGCGTGAAGCGACATTGAACTGATCGAGTTCCGCGCCGGCGGCACCGCGTTTTTTCGTGATTCTCTCGGCAACTGTGAACGTGGTGAAGAACGCAGCCGTGAAGATGATGCCGGAAACCGTGGCGATCTGCTTGGTGAAAAGGTTGATTGTGCACAAGCCAAGCAGGGTGAGCGTGATTAAAACCAGGCCGACCGGAATTTCCACATCGCGGATCCGCAAATTCAGGGGCACACGAAATTCGCGCGCTCCCGGTTGTTTATAGCGCAGCGCCAGAACGGCGACGCTATTCATGAGAAAGCTCCACATCACGCCAAACGCGTATGCCTCTCCGAGCAGGAAAATATTGCCGCGACTCAGGATAATCGTGGCGATTTGCAAGCCGACAACGAGATTGACGATGCGATAGGAGGTGCCAAAGCGCCGATGCGGTTGCCGGAACCATTGCGGGAGGATCCCGTCTTCGGAGACCCGGTTGAGCACGCCATTCGACCCGACAATGGCGGTGTTCACGGCTCCGGCAAGCATCAGCACGCCGACCAGAACCACGAACGCCTGAAAGACCAGACGTATCGTGTACGGGCCGACGAAGTTCATGGCCAGCCCGCTGATGAGATTCCCGAAATATGCAGGGCGGCTGGAATCCGGGATGATCATTACGGCAAAGAAGGAGACCCCGGCGGTGAAGACCATGCTGTAGGCAAAGATGATGAATCCGACTTTCTTGAGGTTTGGTATTTTGGGGTGTTCGAGCTCGCGGTAGACCTGCGCAAGTGTCTCTTCGCCGCTCATGGCCAGCACCGAATGGCCGAGGCCGATAAAAATGCCGATGATTCCGATGGTATAAGGCCAATTCGTGTGGCGCAGCCACCCCAGCGCCTGATCGGTGAAATGCATGTTCGAGGGCACCGGCCAGGGGGGCATGTTCGCCCCGCGCACCCATAGGGTGTAGCCGCACCAGCCGAGCATCAGCACGACCATGACAGTCGTGACGTGCATAATGCGCAGCGCTTTGCCGCTCGATTCGGGAATGCCTTTGACGTTTTCCCACCAGAAGTAAAGAGTTACGACGATGGCAAACAACGCGGCAGTGAGGTTCTCGGGAAGCACGAGGTGCAAATGCGCATAACGGAAGACGTCGTTCAAGAACCCGGTGAGATATTGGCCCGCGGAAACGCCGCTGATAGGACCCGTAAGGATGTAGTCGAACATCAGGGCGGAAACTGAGATCTTTGCTAGCTGCCCGCCCATCGCTTCCTTGACCACGCGGTACACCCCGCCGCGTACGAACATGCTGCAGCTTTCCATATAGAGAGCGCGAACGGCGTAAGAGAAGAGCATGATGGCGAGAATGAACCACGGGGCGGCCTTCCCGAACGCTTCTTCGGCGATTGCGCCAGCGTAAAAAGCCGACGATCCCATGTCGTTGAGCACGATCGCCGCTGCTCGCCAGAAGGAGATGAAGCTGAGCATCGCCGTGGTGGCCACGACAACGCGGGCGACGGGGCGTGATGCAGATTTCGTGAGAAGGGGGTTGGTCGTCATATTGCCTTGGCCGGAACGGGATTGGTTTTCGTATTAACGGGACGCGATGTGCATTCAGACATGGCTGGACACTAAGGATCCTTTCGGTACTGAAGTCGGTTCCCACCAGACTACGGAAGTCAGTTCTCTAGCCTTCTGAAATTGGCCACATTGAACTTCGAGCAGGACGCAAAAATCCCTTCTCTTGCCGAAACCATCGAAGCGCTTGTGCAGTTCTTTCCAGTTTTGGGCGAGGTAATGGACCGCGGCGAGGCTGCCCCACTCGGTCAGTCCGGCGCAGACTACATGAGGGCGATTGGAATCGTGCCGGTTGGTCAGCCGTAACACGATGGCTTTGTCGTAGGTAGCCTCGTCGCGGTTCTCAATTGAATGAAGCTGGCTGGCGACTCGGAAGGCGCGCCGCCCATCTGGGGTAAACAAGAACTGGCATAAGCTGCTTCCCGACCATGCTTCGACGTCAAATGTCTTGAAGTTCATGTCAGGCGTGCCATAGCAGATGAGAATGGCATCCCCCCTAAGTCCCGGTTCGGTGTCTGTGGTAATGCGAAGGACTTTGTCCGAATACCGGAGGAACAGCGCCGTCAGCATGGCGGCTGCCTGAGGACAGAAAGCCCCACGGACAACTTCAGCACCGACAAATGGCTCGGGTGTTTGCGGTTCAGCGTTCCTGAAATTATTGCGGAGCCGCACGTTTTCGTAGCTATCCATCACAAAGTAGGCGTCCGAAGAAAGAAGGCCGTCGCCCCAGAACCGGCGGAAGCAGAAGCGGTCCCAAGCATCGGGAATGATGTTTGCGGTCTGCCGCGCCAAATCCGAGAGCACAAGCAGCGGCGAAGCGATCTGAGCTCGAACGAGGCGTGCGAAAACTGTGCCCCGTGTCAGCATATGAGGAAGCTCCGTCAAGACGGGGCATGACGCGGCAGGCTCAAAGAAAACCGCCGCTGGGCGCCCCGTGAATTGAACGACAGCGCCGCTCAGGTCAGCGGATCAGGCTGACCGAGCCGGCTCCTCATCGAGCCTGAGCGATGAATTTGGACACAGCGTCGTGCCCGGAGACACTCCAACATCAATGGCAAAACTAACTGGCAGGCCCTCGTTTCGGCATCGAAAGAGGGAAGCAGAGCGATCCCGAGCCGCAGGACCGGTCTTGCGGGAGTGTGCAGATTTTGGGAGGAGGTGTCAACCCCGTTGGCAGATTCAAATGCGGTGTCGAGTTTGAAGCGCTCGTGACGAAAACACCCGGATGCGGCGCTTAGTGCGTTCCCCGTTTTAGTTCGTCGTTCAGAATTATGGACTCCGCGATCTCCTTCATGGATTTGCGCCGTTGCTGGCTCTCGCGTTGCATGGCGCGGTAGGCATCTGCTTCGCTCATCTTCAGATCGCGTTGCAAGATGCCTTTGGCCCGCTCGATGAGTTTGCGGTTCTGGAGTTGGTCCGAGAGCGCGGATTTTTCATCTTCCAACAGCAGCCGCTGGCGTTCGTTCTCCTGCAATTCCGCTACGGTTTTCTGAAGCTCGGATGTGCGTTCGGCGACCCGGAGTTCGAGTTCATCGCGAGCTTTGCGAAGCGCCTCTTCAGTCTGTCTTTTTGCCGAGCTGACCCAGCTTGCCGCTATGGCACAAACGATAAATGCCGCGAAATAAGCGATATCCATCGAGTCGATCACAAAAGTATGTAAGGGCGGGAGAAAGAAATAGTCCGCGATAAGAGTCGAAATGATGACGGCGAAAAGGCCCGCAGCCGTTCCAGCAAACCATGCGCTGGCCATGACCGCGGCAAAAAATAGAAAGAGGAACGGATATTGAAAAAAGCGTTGCAGCAGGTAGGTCAGGGCAAAAGCGACCGCCACGAACAAGAAAGCTATGGCGTAGCGGCGGAGCACGTACGGCTTCCAGCGCAACTGTTGCCGGCTAGAGCTACTGCGTGCCGTCATTGTCTCTATAGAACTTCCGCTCATGGGGGAGTGCCACAACGTAACAAGCGTCAAAGCCAGTGTCAATTTTGTCGAGGTCAGCGAGCCGACGGCGGCGGTTGTCACCAAGGAGCCGTAAAACGGTAATGCCGGGGCCGGAGCCGCGCAGATAGGCTGCAGGAAGATCACCTCGGTATGTGTCTTCTGTCACTGCCGTGCTCAGCGGCGCTGCGACAAAATGAGCATGTGAAAACACCTGCTGAGTCTTACAAAGTCATACGCGCACTCCCCGATGGTCAAAGAGTTTCGGTGGGTACTTTCAGAGATGTCGAGGAAGCCAGAAAGGTGATCGTCGCGCTCAGCGAATACTGGCCGGGCGACTATCGAATCTTGCAGCCATCCTTTGGGGAGCACGGTCGAGCTGCGCCTGTACGTGCCGCTTAATCCACGACTGAGCGATGTACGTGCACTGCCGTACGTCTTGTGTTTGCGAGGCTGCGGAAAATCAGGGAAGTGTAATCTTGTAAACGGGACGCGTGCCTAACGGATTTTTCAGAAGCAGCTAGGGTAATTTTCGAATTCGCGCAACCTCGGCTAAATCAGTAAGTTGGGCCCACACGGAGGTAAAAGGCCATTTCCGGGCGAATTCTCATCGTTGATGATTTCCAGGCTGTCAGACAAGGTGTACGCCGGATTCTCGAGTCCGATGACCACTGGGAGGTTTGCGGCGAGGCTGAGAACGGACTGGAGGCATTGAGGTTAAGCCAGGAACTTAGGCCCGATGCGGTCGTCATGGATATAACAATGCCTGTGATGAGCGGCCTCGAGGCGACCGAGGAGATCACGAAGTCGCTGCCCGGAACCAAGGTATTGATCCTTACTATGCACGACCCGCAGAAGTTTGCCGTGACGATTCGTCGCGCGGGCGCGAAGGGAGCATTGAACAAATCCAAGGCTGCGACGGACCTCACGTGCGCGTTAGATGCCATTCTGGCGGGAAGCACCTATTTTCACTAACGTTCTGACAGCGAGGCGTCCGACCGCTTTAGCAGGAGGGGACGAGGCGCAATGCCCGATCGCTCAGTCGCAGCGGCCGATTCTGCTGCAAAGAGTCCGCTAAAGAGGCCTTCGGAGAACCCTACATCGTCACGGCGAAGGTATTGCGCCGGATCAATGAGAGCATCTGATCGTCAGTCAGCGTGAGCTGGACGTTGAGGCGGTCGCCGACGGGGGAGATGCGAGTGGAATCGAGCAACGCGGCGAGATCCGGATTCGAATTCCCCACCTGATAGCGTTTGTAAAGCAGGCCCGCCTGGAGAAGCGCAGCGAAGGTATTGGCGTCATCCGGGCTGGCGCAGACCGATTGGAAGCGGGCCTGGACGCCGGAGCCGGCGATGATTTCGAGTGTCATGGCGTGGATTCGTGCGACAAGTTGCTGGGCTTGCGGGAATTGCGCGGCTTCAGGCGCCAACTGTTGCATAGCGAGTTGCGCATAGGTTCCATTCATCACGGCCCAGACGACGCCGCTGCCGTTGGCGTCGTTGATCAATGGAAGCATCTTCGAATCGGTCAGCAGTCCTTCCTCTTCGCCCGCGCGAATGGAGATCAGCCGTTCGAGTTGCTGGCGGGGGCCAAAAGCCGCGGTATTGGAGTCGATGAAAAAGAAGAAAAGGTCCGTCGGACCCGATCCGCCACCAAATGCATACAGCGAAAAATTGCGGACCTTGACCACCGGGAGCTTTTGCGCCTGGAAATAGGCCACCGCGGTCTCCGGGCGGAACGAACCCAGCGCAACGCCGAGAACCTGGTCGCTGCCGGGGCCGGGAGCGGTCTGTTGTTGCGCGCCGCTCGATTGTTGGGTGCCGCCAGGTCCGTTCGCGGGAGCGTTTTGCCCTGCCTCCGCCGGAACAGGGCCGACAGTCGCCCAGGCAACCTCCTCCACCTGAGAATTCGGATCGATGCCGGCGGCGGTGAGGAATTGTTCGAACTGCTTGAACCTCGCCGGGAGCATCTGTTGCTTCAACTGAGGAAACCAGCTCAGCGTGCGCGCCTGTTTGAGATCGGCGTAGGCGAATTCGCCAATGTTCTGCGGGAACAAGCCGATCACGTCAGTGCTCAGTGTGCTGGCGTAAGCACGCGGAACCGCCGCGACAGACAAGGTTGTCGCGAAAATTGCCGTCGCCCAAATTTGTTTGTAGTTCATGGTTTCACCTTCCAAGCTTTTGGTTTCTCGGCGGCCGCTCCACTGTCGCAGGCTGGGTCAGGCGCTGCGTAGTGAGATGCGGCCCCGGGGATGCTCGTCCATCTTCATTTCCAAGCGAGTTTCCAGAATCTTTGTTTGCAGCGAGAAATTCTCGAGGCGCAAATGCGCCGCGTCGCGGGGATCGAGCGCTTTGCGCGGCACTAAACCAACGATTTCGCTGCTGTGAATCGTGCAGCCGTGGCGTTCGGCTTCGAGCCGCACGGCCTCGAACGCCTGCTCGATCGAGGTGTGCTCGAAATCGGTAAGATTCATGGAAACCTGGGCTAATTTGCGATCTTTTAATTCGACGCCAATAGCTTTGAGGTGGGGCAGGCCGCCGCTCGATGAGCGAATGGAGCGCGCGATTTTCCTGGCAATGGACACGTCAGAGGTATTGAGATTGATGTTGTAAGCGATGAGAAATTTACGCGCGCCCACAGCAACCGCTCCCGCGGAAAGATGCAAGGCGGGGCCGCCGATATCCGGGACACGATAGGGGTTCCGCAAGGCCTCGTCACGCAAATACTCGAATTCTCCGCCGCGAACGCTCTCGAGTCTCTTGCGGCCAGGGCGCAAAGCGGCTTCTTCGTAAAAATATGCGGGTACTTTGTAGCGAGACCAGATTTCTTGGCCTGCCTGGTGTGCCAGAGCAACACAATCCTCCATGTTCACGCCTTCGATGGGTACAAAGGGCAAAACGTCAACGGCTCCTATGCGGGGATGCTCTCCCTGATGCTGGCGCAGGTCGATGAGTTCGATCGCTTTGTTCACGCCCTGCAGCGCCGCGTCGAGCACTGGTTTCGGCTCTCCGGCCAAAGTGACTACGGAGCGATTGTGATCCGGGTCGCTATGGAGATCGAGTACCCAGGCGCCCGCTGTCGCACTCATGGCGGAGACCAGTGCCTCGATCTTTTTGCGGTCGCGCCCCTCGGAAAAATTGGGAACGCATTCGACCAAGCGTGTCATCGCTCTTTATCTCTGCGCTCGCTGTCTCTTGCGAGCTTGGGAAATCCAAGGAAGCTAACTGAGCCGCCAGATGATGCAGAGATTTCCGACCTGTTGCCGAAGGTCCTTATGCCGTCGCACCGCATACAAAATATTAAGCGACGGGCAAATACCTCGCCAGCAAGATCGGCTGCGCGGTAACGTAAGCGGCAAATTCCTGATGGCAATTAGCTTACAACCCGGCAAACGCAGGCAAAAACTCTCTCGTAAATACGCGAGTGATGTTGTCAGCGGTTGTAGATTTACCATCGGCAATAACTGCGAAGTGGATCACCTGAGCCCCGCCGTTGGTTACCGCATTGAGTTGCTCGACGCCGAGCCACGCCGTACCCGAGGCGGCGCGGAGCAGGGAATCCAACTGCGGCGAATCGACGATGGGGTGCGCACCTGAGGCGGAACTCGGTACCGAGATCTTAATCTGGCTGGGCCGCAGTATGTACATCGAGCGGCCGATCACCACAGGTGCCTTCAGCTTTCCGTCTGACACAAGTTCATTAACCGCCGTGCTTAGCCGCAGCGTCTCATCCGCGCCGGTCCAGCAAGTGCGTGCTGGCAGACCCGGCGAAGGCCGCCTGCGCGCGATGGCAATCCATTTTTGCAGGTCGCCATCGGGAAAAAGATAGCCGAATAGCGCATCGATTTTGGCGATATCGTCCGATTCGCCTGAGAGGGCGACGATGGTCAGCGGGCCGCGGCCCGATGCCAAGTCGGGCTGCAGATATTCCGAGACGAAGTCCGGAATTTCAGCCGCACCGGTCACCCCACAAGAGAGCGCCTGCGCGCGTATTCCATTTCCGAATTCGAAAACGAGCGAGCCCATCTTTTTCAGTTCGACCAGCCCGCGCGCCTGCGCGGCAACGGAATCGAGACTTCGCTCGCGATAGCCCTGCGGATCGCGTCCACGCAGATCGGCGGCTTGCGCGATGGTGAGGCCTTGGGGAATGTACGCGAGCAGATCGCTTGCGGGAGTTTGATCGGTGAGCAGATCGGGCAAGATGCCGCGGCGCGCCAATTCAGGGATAAGTTCAGCGGCGTTGGCAATCAACCCGACCGAAGCTGGTTCGCGTTTGCGGACGGCATTTTTCAGGATCCGCAGGGCTTCATCGAGGCTGTTGACCATGACCTCGCAGTAGCCGGTTTTCAGGCGGCGCTTGATGCGATTGGCATCCGCATCGATTCCCAGAAAGGCCGCTTCATTCAAGCTCGCGGCGAGCCCCTGCGCGCCACCCAGGCCGCCCATTCCGCCGGAAACGACCAGACGGCCGGCGAGAGTTCCCCCAAAGTGCTTGCGGGCAGCGGCTCGAAAAACTGCGAAGGCTTCCGGTAGCGCAGTCGACGGGCCAGTGAAAGTCCAGTCGGCCGCGAAGCGCGCAGCGCGTGGCTGCAAGGCTTCATCGGCAGCGAGCAGAGGAGCAGGAGACGGAACGGACGAATTTACAACAAGCACTCTGGGCGCATTGGGAGTCGTTTTCAGTATCGGCGCCGGCACTCCGGACCGGATCAGCAAAGTTTCGTCACCCGAGAGCTTAGTGAGCGAGTTCACGATGGCGTCGAACGCCGGCCAGTCACGCGCGAGTTTGCCTACGCCCGCCGACACCTCGAGGTCCTCAGGATTCTCGGCCACGGCGGGATCGAGGCTATTCATGAGCAGGCGCAGCGCGGCTTCCTGCTGCCATCCCTGGCAGAAGAGCGCGGCCCCGCGCGGAGCACGGATGGGCTTTGCGGCGGTGCTTTGTGTGCGCGAGTCGGGCATGAAGCGGCACCCCATCTTAACGCAGGCAATTGCCGGCGCGCGCGATCTGGCAGAACGGTTCTGTCCAAAATGCGGCGCAGTTGCCGCGATGATGCCGCTGCTGTAGAGTTCGGGACGATGGCCGATTATCCGACGCTGCCAGGACGCTTGCTTCAGGCGATCGAGCAATATGCCTCGGCACGCGCGCAGTTGCACAAACAGGGACGGGAATGGCTGCCGATCTCGTCGGCGGAGTTGCTGCGGCGTATCGCCGGACTTTCGCAAGAGTTCGCAAAAATGGGTATTACGCAAGGCGATCGCATAGCGATTTTTGCGCCGAACTGTCCCGAATGGCATGTGGCCGATTTTGCCGCGCTCGGCCTCGGCGCGATCGTCGTGCCGATCTACTTCCGCGAATCGACTGAGCGCATGATCTACATCCTCGCGCATTCAGAGGCGAAGCTCGTGTTCATCGCGGGCGACGAGCAGGTCCGGCGCTGGAGCGAGATGGGCACATTGAAACTTCCGGCCGGAAAGGTTGTTTTCGCCGGCGGCGCCACGATGCAGACGACAGGAACCACCGCGGGAGGAAGCGTTTCGTCTGATGGTCGTTCAGGTGAGATGCTCCGTTATGAAATGCTGATCGAAAATGCGGGCGACGCGGAGGTTCAGGATTACCGGCAGCGAGTCGCGGCGTTGAAGCCGGATTTACTAGCTTCGATCATATACACCTCGGGCACGACGGGCGAGCCGAAAGGCGTGATGCTCTCCCACGCCAACTTTACTTCAAACAGTGAGGCCTCATTCGAACGGTTCGATCTGGCGCACGGCAGTACCGGGCTCTCGTTTTTGCCGCTGGCGCACGTGTACGAGCGGCTGGTGGATTATGGCTATCTTTTTAACGGCGTCACCGTTGCCTACGTGCCGCGAGTGGAGGATGTGCCGCAGGCCCTGCTCGAAGTACGGCCCCATATTTGCGCAGCCGTGCCGCGATTTTTCGAAAAGCTCTATGGAAACATTCTGGAACGCGGCGCGCAGACAACGGGAATGCGCCGCAAGATTTTCGATTGGGCCATTCGCGTTGCGCATAAATCTGCTTCGTGGCGGGCCTACGGACGGCCCGCGTCCTTGGGACTGCGTTTGCAATGGAAGATCGCCAACCGGCTCGTCTATCAGAAATTTCGCGATGGGGTGGGCGGCCGTATTGTCGAATTCATCTCCGGCGGTGCACCGTTGGCGCCGGAGCTTGCCGAATTTTTCACCACGGTGGGACTGCCGCTCTACCAGGGCTACGGATTGACCGAGACCTCGCCAGTGGTGGCGACGAATCTTCCGAGCGCGTGCCACGTCGGGACCGTCGGGCGTCCGATTCACGGTGTGGAGGTTCGCACGGCCGAAGATGGGGAACTGCTGGTTCGCGGTCCCTGCGTCATGCAAGGCTATTACAAAAAACCGGAAGAGACGCGTGCGGTGCTTTCGCCGGATGGCTGGCTGGCGACCGGGGATATCGGCCGACTCGATGCCGACGGATATCTTTTGATTACCGATCGCAAAAAGGAGCTGCTGAAAACGGCCGGCGGCAAAATTATCGCTCCTGCGCCGATTGAGAATGCACTCAAGTCGAGCCCTTATATCTTGAGCGCCGCACTGGTCGGCGATCGTCGGCCGTATGTAGCCGCGCTCATCGTGCCGAATCTTGCCACTGTGCAGGCGCGCGCAGCCGAGGCGGGGGTGAGGATTTCGTCGCCGGAAGAGATGGCTTCGAGCGCATGGGTGCATGAGTTGATCGAAGGGGAGATCAAGCGGCTCACGGCGAACCTGGCTCAGTTCGAAACGATCAAGAGATTTGCGCTGCTCGAACGCGAGTTCACCTTTGATGGCGGAGAACTGACGTTTACGCTGAAGCTGAAGCGCCGCGTCATCGAGCAGCGGTATGGCGAGGTGATCGAGAGGCTATACGCGCAGCCGACGGTCGCACGCTGACTGCGTCTCCTTGTGCGCCCTGGCCTTAGCGAAGTGGACCGTGGCGCAGTACAATAATTCGCGGCAGAGCGCCTTTGGAGAACGTATTGATGAACGATGAACTGGTGATTGCGGGCCGCGCGTTTCATTCGCGGTTGATCGTGGGCACGGGAAAGTATCGCAGCTTCGGCGAAATGCGCCGGGCACATGAAGCTTCCGGCGCGGAGATCATTACCGTTGCGGTGCGGCGGGTGAACTTGACTGATCGCACCAAGGAGTCGCTGCTCGATCACATCGATCGCGACAAGTATTTTCTCTTGCCGAATACGGCCGGCTGCTATAACGCCGAAGAGGCCATACGAACGGCGCGCCTGGGGCGTGAAGTGGGTCTTTCGAATTGGGTGAAGCTCGAGGTGATCGGCGATCAGCAAACGCTTTTCCCGGATACGATGGAGCTCTTGAAGGCTGCCGAGCAGCTCGTGCGCGAAGGATTTGTCGTCCTGCCGTATACGAATGACGACCTTATCGTCGCGCGTCGATTGGTGGATGCGGGCGCGGCGGCGGTGATGCCGCTGGGCGCGCCCATCGGTTCAGGCATGGGCATTCAGAATCACGCGAACCTGCGCATCCTACGTGAGCGCATCACGGAAGTGCCGCTGATCGTGGACGCGGGCGTGGGCACAGCTTCGGATGCAACCGTGGCCATGGAACTCGGCGCCGATGGCGTACTCATGAATACCGCGATCGCCGAGGCGCAAGACGCGGTGCTTATGGCCGAGGCCATGAAGCACGCGGTCGAGGCCGGGCGCGAGGCGTTTCTCGCCGGCCGCATTCCCAAGAAGCTCTACGCGAGTGCGTCGAGTCCGCTGGCCGGCGTCGTCCGCTAGCAGCACTGCCGTTGCATAACATCGTGTAAACACTTCAGTGGCGAACGCCTCTCTCTTTGCGAATGGCTTAATGTCGCCGCGGAAGCGGCGACCCTCTAAACCATCCTCCACCCGGCTGTGTTAACGTGCCCGCGTGTCTGACCCGGCGCGAGATCGAATT
>Ga0070740_10005396_pt1 | contig 11873 bp, 10 predicted proteins | sample Coa_R2_FD_67286 | JGI IMG/M metagenome (GOLD analysis project Ga0070740, IMG submission 67286) | Surface soil microbial communities from Centralia Pennsylvania, which are recovering from an underground coalmine fire - Coalmine... | ecosystem: Environmental > Terrestrial > Soil > Unclassified ...
GTTCTTCGCCTTTGCCTACCAATTCCCCCACGGTGCGCTCTATCCGCCGGAGGATTACACCTCCAATCTGCTGGGTTTTATCGTTCCCTCTCCCGTTCTGCTGATCGGGCATTCCGCGGCGTTCGCCGCCCTGGGTCATCGGATAGCCAGCCGATGGGCGGAGGACAGCGCCTACATCGGAATTCCCCTGCTGGCGATCATCATCGGTTACGCGATGGCGGCATGGCGCAGCACCCGGGGAAAGCTGATCCTGATCATGCTGGCTGTGACCGTAATTGCATCGTGCGGGCCGCGCCTGAGTATCCGCGATAGCCCCACCATCCCGCTGCCGTGGATGATTGCGGCGCAGATGCCGCTGCTGGACAAGGCGCTGCCCGGCCGGATCATGGTCTTCGCTTTTCTGGACGCCGGTCTGATCCTCGCCCTCTACCTCAGCGCCGCACCCCAGCGGACCTGGAAATGGGTGCTGGCAATTTTGGCCGCGTGTTCCCTGATTCCCAATCTGCCCAGCGGATGGTGGTTTTCCAGAAATGAGATGCCGCGCTTCTTCGCCGACGGGACGTTTCGGAAGTACCTCGGCCGGGGCGAGACCACGCTGATACTGCCCTATGGAAGACTCGATAACAGCATGCTGTGGCAGGCGCGCAGCGGCATGTATTTTCGGATGGCCGGCGGGTACACGGGGATAACACCGCCGGAATTCGCACGCTGGCCGGTGGTGGACAGCTTTTACGACGGCGTTGGCGGGAGAGATTTTGCCCGGCAACTCGAATTCTTTCTGGCCGCGCACGACGTCAGGACCGTCATTTTGGCGCGTGAGGCGCGGCAAAAATGGGGCCCGGTTTTAGCCCTACTCAACCTGCCGGCGAAAACCGTCGAGGATGCAACGCTGTACCAAATCCCGCCCCGGCTGCTGGCCGCCTGCGCCGGAGTCACTGCCGATGACGCCGAGAACGCCGCCGCAATGGACGCCTTCGCGGCGATGATTGGCGCGGCCGCGGCCTACTGGTCTCGCGGTCTGCCCTTGTCGAAACTCACCCCCTGGGAGGCCTCGCGGCAAGGGCTGTTGCCGTTGGTCACAGCCGGCGTTCCCTTCGATCCGGACAACCCCCAATGGTGGCGGACGTGGTGGATGGGCCAGTACGGCGGCCCCTTCATCGGTATCGGTATCATGGGCGATTACCGCGGGCTCAGCCGTGTGATCCGCAGATACGCACCGGCAGCCAAAGAGGTATTCTTTCCCTATCCCAGCAAGCTGGACGGCCCACCGCGCGCAAATGCCCGGGGGCAACTGGTTATGACCTTCGATCGAAAAGGTTTGGCGCAAGCACTCGCTATCGGCGCGGCCAATTCCCCGCACGCAAGCGAGCACACCGGGATGTAAAACAGCCGCCCTGCTTCAGCTTAGTTGGGACATTTTTTGCCGCTGGAGCTGTCGAACAGGGCCGCGATTTGCTCCGCCATCGTCTGCACCAGGCCGTCATCGTCGGCGCCGATCCCGAGCTCGGCCATCGCTCTGCCGGTGCGATCGATGATCGCATGGCTCAGGCGCGAGCTGCGTTCCGCGGAATGAACCTGGTTGACGAAATCCAGGTAACGGGCGGCCGCGTGTGCGGGGCTGTGGCAATCCCGGATATACTTGCGCGCTTCGCCGCCGACCTGGCGCCTGCGCGTTTGATCTGAGATCAAGTCCGACAGGCAGTTGACCAGCGTCCGCTCATCCGGCACCGGAGGCAGTTTGATCGCGCAGCCGTCGGGAATTTCCGCAAACCAGCCGACATTGGAGACCACGCACGGCTTGCCCGCGCCCATCATGCGGCAGACGCTGGCGGAACTCTCACCCATTGTCGGATAACGCAGGTCAATGCCCAAATCGATCAGGTTGCAGTAGTCGTTGAACGCGGGGAATTCGACGTAACCTGTCGCGCGCACCGCATTTTCCAGCCCGCTGCCGCGCACCTGCTGGCGCAGCCTGTCGCCCAGTTCACCCACCACCAGGTACAGCACCCGCTCAGACCCCAGCGCCCGGATCGCGCGCAGCACCATTTCAAGCCGTTTGGCCGCGCTGCCGAAGCCCAGCGATCCGATTATAAAGCGGTCCGCCGGCAATCCGTAGCGCTGGCGCAACGCTTTGGGGTCGGGCGCGGGATCCGCCACGTTGACGGCAAGGTCGACTTTGGCCGCAGGCAGATGCGGATGCGATTTGGCAATCAGCCGGCGGGCAAACTCCGAGTGAACAATCACGCCGCGCGCGTGGTCGAGCACCCGATAGTTGAGCGGGTAGCGCAGCGGCTCCTGTTCCCAGATCTGCCGCCTGCCCATCAACGCGTCGCTGGCCAGCGCCTCGCCGCGGCGGCCGTAATTGTAGGCCATCTCTTCGACGTAGGAGGCGGGAGAGGAACGGCTTTCGAGATAGTAGCTGGCAAAGAAATGGTGGAGCACGAAATCGTGCATCACGACAATCCCGGGTACCGCCATAAGCGCCTGATAGATGTTGCGGTGGGCGGCAGAATTGCCCATGTGGTAGATGGCGGCGTCGTAGCCGCGCAGCGCCTTGTGCAGCCCGGGGTTGTTGGCGTAGTTGAAAATCCTGCACCCCGGCAGCGCTTTCTTGTCCGGCTGCGCATCGACCCACAGATCGACTTCGGCCCGCCTGGCCAGTTCGGGCAGCAGTTCCCGGCTGTAATCGGCCACCCCGGTGCGCTGCGGCGGCAGCGGGCTGAAGTAGGCCAGTCTCATGAGAGCAGCTTGTCTACCACGTTGCCCCAATCAAGCCGCAGCGCGGCGAGGGTCTCGAATCCCTGCTCACCCAGTTTGGCGGCCAGCTTGCGGCGTTCGAACAGTAAATCGATCTTTTCGGCGATCGTCGCGGGATCGGGCGCCAGCACGAAACCGTTGTCGCCGTCGCGCACGAATTCACGCGGACCGCCGCTGTCCTCGGTGGTCAGGACCGCCTTCTTCGCCGCAAAGGCCTCCAGCGTCACGTAGCCATAGTCCTCGGCAAAGGGGCCGAAAAAGACCGCGAGCGCGTCGGCATAAAGCTGTTCCATCTCGCGATCGCTGACGAAGCCGAGCAGCCTGACCCGGTCCTGGACCCCCAACCGCGCAATCAACTCGCGCAACCGTTCCTCTTCGGGTCCGCCGCCCGCCAGCACGCAGCGGGCGGCGCTTTTAGCCTGCGCCATCGCCCTGATCAACAGGTCCTGGCGCTTGAGGCGATCCAGGCGGCTCGGACAAAAGATGTAGTCGGCGTACTCGTTTGCGCGCAGGCGGCCCGCGCGGGGGATCGGATGATAAAGCGGCTCGGCGCGGATGCCGTTGTACTTCTGCAGCCGCTCCGCCACCGTGCGCGAGTTGGCGAAGATGCGCCGGGCTTCCGGAATCAGCCGCGTATCGGCGCCAATGATAAGGTCCTGGACCCGCTGCGATTCTTCATCTCCGGGCAGCGAGTCGAATTCCGTACCGGCCAGATCGTAGGCCTGTTTGTGCTGGTGCATCACCCACAGCACCTTGTTGGGATGCCGGACCAGGTAGGCGGGAAACTTCATTCCTATGACCAGGTCCACCGATTGTCCGTTGTAGGCGCTGGTATCGAGCATCCGCCACAGCAGCATGCTGTTGACGATTTGCGCCGGCGGGTTCCACTGAAACGGGATCGCGACGATATCGGCCTGATGACCGTGCTCGATCAGCGCGGTCCTGAGACCAGCGACGTGGGCCTCCGCGCCGCCGCTGGTAAAGGGCACCTGGGTTGTGCAGATGAGAATACGCACAGCGGTTCAGAAGCGATCGACAGGACCATTCCGGACCGAGGACTGGTCAATAGCCTTATCCGGCGCGCCGCCGGCCGCCGGTGCGAGGCGCAGCGCCGATCCCGATTCCGAAGTGACGAGGGCTTCGAGCGCGTCCAGCCGGCGTTCCAGCCGCTCCTGCTGCCGGGCTATTTGATCGAGCTTGCGATCCAGCCGGCTCAGCACGCGCGCGGCGGCGGCGTTGTAGGAACTCTGACGATCGAACAGTTGCACCAGCAGTTCGCGCGCGACGTTCTTGATCATGATAATCAGCCGGCCGATAAACGGGCGGTGGGAAGTGAACGGGGCGCGGGCGACGTCATAGCCGGAAAGCAGCAGCATGAGGTCGGGTCCGCAGCCGCCGTCGAGCAGGCCGTCGGCGTGACCGCCGCGTCCCGAGCGGATGCCGGGGACGCGCCATCGGCGTACACTGGCGCGCAATTCTCCGGTAATGATATCGAGGTCCATCTTCCCGCTGCTCCGGCGCCGTTGGCCCAAGATGAGCGGCTTGCTCCAGCAATGTACCAACTGGCGTGAATTATACTGGATTGAAGCAGGGATCAAAGGGCCCGACCGCGCTCAGCACGGCTGACCTGCAGTTTGCTTCAGCCGATGCCAATAAGCTTCTGTTCCGACTCGGCAAGCATGCCGCCGGCGGCAATCAACCTGAGGGCGGACCTCGAAAGCCGCCTGAAATTGGCCGCCCGACGTCGATGCGCCAACGGCAAGGAATAAAGCTGCGCCTTGTCCAGGTCCATCACGACCACGCGCGGCGGCCGCTCGCTGGTACAGATGAACAGGTTGTGCAAATTCAGGTCCGCGTGATGAAGCCCGGTCTCATGCAGGCGATCGATACTGGCCCGCGCCAAAACCAGCGCCTCGCGGCGATTTTCCGGATCGGATTCAGCCAGCAGAAAGTTCCATAAAGTGGACCCCTCAAGCGCGCGCGTCAGGAACCATCCGCGATACAGCCACGGCCCCGCCTTTTCCACCACCGCTCCCATCGGCTCGACTACCGGCAGGCCGCTCCGGCGGGCCGCCGCCGTGATCATCAACTCGTGCAGCGGACGCGGCACCGCGCCGGCGTAAAGTTCAGACACCACAAAGCGCATCAGCCCGCCGCGCCTGGCGCGGCGGGCATACATTGGGGGAAGGCCCGGCAGATTCAACGCCACCGCGCCGCGCCGGTTGCCCGCGCCTTCGAGGCGGCCGGCGATTGAACTCAGGTGCCGGAAGATCGGCTGCGCCGCATTTGCGATCGGGCGCGCCAGATAAAACCGGCTGCGGCCGATGGTCTGTTCCTCAAAACCAAGCCGGCCAAGTTCTTCGCGCAGGGCCGCCAGGGTCACGGGAGCGCCGCGGTGCGATCATCGATCATCCGATCGGTTTGGCCTCGTCGATGAGCATGATCGGAATATCGTCCTTGATCGGGTAGAGCAGCTTGCACGCGTTGCAAATCAGGCCGTCCTGCGCTTCGGTGAGCTTGATCGGCCCTTTGCATTTCGGACAGGCAAGGATATCGAGCAAATCCTGACTAACTGCCATTTGAAACACCCCGTTGCATTCTTGCGGCGCAAAGTGCGGCGCGCTCAGCGCCCAGCGCCATCAGCAGCAATCTTTCTTCATCGGCGCCCATCGAAATCTCCAGGCGCAAGGCGGCAATCGAGTTGCGCGGAAATGGAAAACGCTCCAGTTTGACCAGGTCCTTTTCGGTGGTGACGATCAAATCGGCGGTGGCTGCGGCCCGCCAGATGTTCTGCCAGTCCGAAGCAGTGTACAGGTAATGGTCGGGAAACTCGAGCACGCCAACCAGATCGGCCTCCAGGTCGCGCAGCATGGAATAAAACGAACGCGGGTCGGCCAGCGCGCTGACCGCCAGGATGCGCCGTCCGCCCAGGCTCTGAGCCGGCGCTTCGCGCCAGCCGCCGCTGTCCGCAAACACCAGCCGGTTGGGCTCCAGCCATCCCCGCAATACGGCCGCGCGGCTCAGCCGGGCCATTTGCCTGCCGGTGAGCTCGCCGGGCGACGGCATGCGTGTGGACAGCACCACGACGGCGCTGGCGCGCGCCGCCGCCCCGATCCCTTCGCGCATCGGCCCCGCCGGCAGCGCCCATCCGTTGCCCAGGCCGCGCTCGCCGCTGATCAGCAGCAGGTCGAGGTCGCGGGCCAGGCGCAGATGCTGGAAGCCGTCGTCGAGCACCACCACGTCGAGCGCGCCAATCTGCTGCTGGAGCAGGTTGATGGCGTCGATCCGCCGGCGCGCAATTGCGACCGGTCCATCGAACGCCCGCGCCATCATCACCGCTTCATCCCCCGCCTCCTCCGCCGACAGGCGCACGCTTCGCCCGTCGGAAACCATCACGGCGGCGCCGCTACCCAAACTTCCGCCATAGCCGCGGCTGACGATCGCAGTGCGGACTCCGTTTTCGGACAGTTTGCGCGCCAAGTAAAGAGTGAATGGCGTTTTGGCGTTGCCGCCGACCGTCAAATTGCCCACGCTGATGACGCGGACATCGGCCGCCCGCTGCTTGAGCCGGGGCAGGCGCCAGAAGCCGGCCCGCGCCGCCATCGCCGCCTGGTACACAGCCGCGGCCGGGACCATCGCCGACCACAGGAGCCTGTCGAGGGCGGACAGATCCGAGCGCCAATACCGTTCCAGGCGCGGGCGGCGGCCGATGGCGCGCGGTTTGGGCTTCATGGCGGGGCGATCAGCGCGCGCAACCGGGCCAGAGTGCGCGCCGCTCCTCCCGCCAGGCTTTCATAGGCTTCGCGCGCGCCGCTGGCCTGCTGCTGCCGTGCCGCGCGATCGCGCAACAGGCGGGACGCTGCCGCTGCCAGTTCCAGACCATTGCGGACGACCGTGCCGCCGCCGCGTTCCAACAGCGCCTGCGCCATTTCCTGCTGATTTTGATGATATGGACCGAACAACACCGCAACCCCCGCCGCGGCCGGCTCGCCGAGGTTTTGCCCCCCGCGTCCGGCAAACAGACTGCCGCCAACGAAGGCCAGCGTGCCGTATCGGTAAAGCGCACGCAAGTCGCCCATGGTATCGAGCAGTAAAATGGCGGCGTCCGCTGATGAGGGTCCGCCCGCCTTCAATTCGCTGGCCCTGGCGTATGTCAGGCGGCGCTCGCGCAAAAGAGCTAACAACTCGGGCAGCCGTTCCAGATGGCGCGGCGCCAGCACCAGCCGCAGCGCGGGAAATTCCACCGTCAGCCGCTCATAAGCTTCGATTACCTGCTGTTCTTCGCCCGCAGCCGTGGAACCGGCGATCAAAGTCTGCGCCTGCGCGGCGAACCGCGCCAGCGCCGGATGGGGAATTGAATCCGCGCCGTATGACGCGAACTTGGTGTTGCCGGCGACCACGACCCGCTGCGGCGGCGCGCCCAGCTCCAAATAACGGTCCGCGTCCACTGTGGTCTGCACCAGCACAAGGTCCGCGCAGCCAAGCGCGGCGCGCCACAAGGGCCGCATCAGGCGATAGCGCTTAAGTGAGCGCTGCGACAGTCTGCCGTTGATCAGAGCCAGGCGCGCGCCGCGGCGGCGCGCTTCGATAAAGTAGTTCGGCCACAGCTCCGCTTCTGTAATCAGCACCAGGGCGGGCGCGGCGGCGGCCAAAAAGCGGCGGACCGTCAGCGGATGGTCCAGCGGCGCAAGCCCGCAGGCCACCGCCGCGGGCAGCCGCCGCAGCGCCGCCTCGCGCCCCGCCGGCGTCATGGTGGTGACGATGAAAGCGGCGCCGGGGTGCTCTTCGAGCAGACCCGTCGCGATTGGACGTACCGCCTCAATCTCGCCCACCGACGCGGCGTGCAGCCAGATCCGGATTGCGCCGCGCGGCGAATGCGGCAAATCGAGCGCTCCCAGCCGATCGCGCCGCGAGCCGGCCGCGATTGCCAACCCCAGCGGCAAGGCGGGGTACCATAACAGGTTGTATAGCGACCTGCTGACCAGTTCCGCGGCGCCCGCCGCAGGCGGCTCAGGCGACCTGACCGGCGGCCTTGCGGATTGCGCCGGAGCTCTCGGCGTCATGGAACTGGAGGTCGTACAGCTTGCGGTATTCGCGCCCAAGCGCGATCAACTCCTCGTGGGTGCCTTCTTCGACGATCCGCCCGCGCACCATCACGGCAATACGGTCGGCGCGGCGGACCGTGGACAGCCGATGCGCAATCACCAGGGTGGTCCGATTCTCCATCAGCCGCTCCAGCGCCTCCTGCACCAGGCGCTCGCCTTCGGAATCCAGCGCCGAGGTGGCCTCATCGAGAATCAGGATCGGGGCATTCTTGAGCAGGGCGCGGGCGATTGCCAGGCGCTGGCGCTCTCCGCCCGACAGCCGCACTCCCATCTCGCCGACCACCGTGTCGTAACCGTTGGGCAGCCGGGAGATGAAATTGTGGGCATTGGCCTGCTGGGCGGCGGCCACGATCTCATCGAGGCTTTTGTCCAGGCTGCCGTACGCGATGTTGGCGCGCACGGTGTCGTTGAACAGAAACGTATGCTGCGTCACCAGTCCAATCTGCGAGCGCAGCGCGCGCAGCGAAAAGCGGCGGATGTCCACGCCGTCGATCATGATCCGGCCTTCCTGCGGGTCATAAAAGCGCGGGATCAGATCGGCCAGAGTCGACTTGCCGCCGCCGCTCATCCCGACCAGCGCCACCACCTCGCCGGCGCGGATTTCCAGGTTGATGTTGCGCAGCGCCCATTGTTCGCCGTAGCGGAAGCTGACGGAAGCAAAGCTGATGCTGTGCGCGCCGGGCGCCATCGCCTGCGGCTCGGCGGGTTCGGGCACATCGGTGCGCAGGTCCAGCACTTCAAAGACGCGCTCGGCGGCGGCCAGCCCCTGCTGGATCGAATTGTTGGTGCGCGACAGGCGCTTGAAGGGTTCGTAGACCAGCAGCAGGGCGGCAAAGAAGGCGGCGAACACGCCCGGTGTGCGCTGCCCTGAGAGTACCGACGCCGCCCCGTACCAGGCCGCGCCCACCACCGCCCACGCCGCCATCAGTTCGATCATCGGCGTGGTGAAGGACTTGATCGCCGACACCTTCATGTACATGCGGAACAGGCGGCGCAATTCCGAGTTGAAGCGATGGCGCTCGTAGTCTTCCATGCCGAACGCCTTGACCACGCGGTTGCCCTGGATGGTTTCCTGGAGCAGCGTGGCCAGCCCGCCCAGTTGTTTTTGCGTGTTGCGGGTCATCCGCCGCATCTGCTTGGAAAACTGGATCAACGGCAGCACCGCGGCCGGAAATACCACGGCCGCGATCAGGGTCAGCTTCCAGTCGATGTAAAAGGCCGCACCCAGCACCGTGACCAGCGAGATGCTGTCTCCGATCAGGGAAAAGATTCCGTCGGTGGTGGCCGACGCAATCAGCGTAACGTCGACGATCACGCGCGAGGTCATCGCGCCGGTCGAGGTCTGGTTGAAAAACGACAGCGGCAGCCATTGCAGGTGCTCGTTCAATTCCGAGCGCAAGTCGAGCGTGACTTTCTGGCCGACATAGTCGTCGAGGTAATTGTTGCCGAAGCTGGCCAGCGCGCGCACCGTGAACAACGCCAGGATCGCCAGCAGCAGCATATGAAGGCCGGCCGGATCCCGGGTCGCGGAAATCTGGTTGACCAAATCCTTGGCCAGAAAAGGAATGGCGCCCTGGGTCGCGCTCAGCAGCAGCATCGACGCCACCGCCAGCGCCACGAAGGGAAACAGGTAGCGGCGCAGGTACTTCAGCAGCCGCAGGTAGGTGGGGCTCAATACGCCGATCATGCCATCATCGCCAGCGCCATCGCCGCCACCCGCGCCGCCGCGCCGGGCGCGCCCAACTGGCTGCGGATGCGGTTGAGCGCCTCGATCGTGCGGCTGCGCAGCGGCTGGCGCAGCAGGGAAGCGGCCGCCGCCGCCAACTGGGTCCCGGTGACCTCGCCCTGGATCAACTCCGGAACGATCTCGGCGCCGGCCAGGATATTCGGCATCCCGATAAAGTTGACCCCGGTGACCAGCATCCGGGCCACCCAATAGGTGGTGGCCGACATTTTATAAGCGATCACCATCGGGCAACCCAACAACGCGGTTTCCAGCGTCGCCGTGCCCGAAGCGACCAGCGCCACATCGCTGGCGCCCACGATGCTGTAGGTGTCGTTCTGAATAATATGGATGCCGTCGAGGTTGACGCGGCTCAGTCCGTTAAGTTCGCCCGGGTCCAGCGTATGCGCCAGCGCCAGACAGGGGGTCAACTGGTGCTCGCGGTTGAGGATGCGGGCCGCCTGGATCATGGGCGGCAGCAGATAGCCAATCTCGCGCCGGCGGCTGCCGGGCAGCAATGCCAGCAGGCGCGCGTCGGCAGGCATCCCGTGGCGGGCCAGGGTTTCGGCGCGTCCCTGGCCCACTTTAACCTTGTCCAGCAGCGGATGGCCGACGAAGGCGGCGCGCTCGCCCGCGGGGGTGAAGAGTTCGGCTTCAAAGGGCAGCACCACGGCCAGACGATCGGCGCGCGCCAGCAGCTTGCGCACCCGGCCGCGGCGCCAGGCCCAGACCTGGGGCGTGATGTAATAGAGCACCGGCACTCCGGCGGCCTTTCCGGCGCGCGCCAGGATCATGTTGAACTCGGCGAAATCGATCAGGATCAGGAGGTCGGGTTTTTCGCGGCGCAGGATCGCGCGCAGGTTGAGCATCGCGCCCAGCGTGCGCTGGATGGTCGAGGTCAGTTCGGTCAGCCCCAGCCCGGCCACATCTTCGGCACGGAACAGGGCGCGCACGCCGGCGCTGCGCATCTGCTGGCCGGCGATCCCGAAAAATTCGCAGCCGGGGTTGGCGGCCAGGATTTCGCGCACCAAATCGGCGCCGTGCATGTCGCCCGACGCCTCGCCGGCGACGATCATGATGCGCCGGTGCGCCGGCCTGATTTCAGGCGGCTGGGGAGTTTTAAGGAGCGCTGAATCCTGTGCGGAAATCATCAACCGTGCCGCCTCATGATGTCCCCTGCGATCGCTCTGTAAACCAGGCGCGCCGTATTACTTCAAATCGCATTAGCGTCTATCGCAGTCCGGATCTGATCGCATAATTCAACTACCCGCAGCCCCTCCATCACGCCGACCTGCGGCCGTGACCGGGTGCGGGCGCATCCGGTGAATTCGCCAATCTCGGCAGCCAGTGGATCCCCTTCTTCCACATCGATGCTCTCGGCCGAAATCGTCGGATACAACTGACCGGGCGGCGGTGGGTTCTTACGATAAATTTGCACGCTTCGCGCTTCATAATCGAGCGAAATGTAAGCGTCGGGTTGAAAAAAGCGAATTTTACGTTCACGTTTCTGCGATACCCGGCTGGTCACCAGATTGGCAATCATGCCGTCGCCGAACCGCAGCCTGGCGTTGGCGATATCCACCCGCTCGGTCAGCACCGCCACCCCCACGGCTTCCACCGACGCCACTTCGGCATTGGTGATGCTCAGGATGACGTCGAGATCGTGGACCATCAAGTCCAGGATCACGTCAACGTCGGTGCCGCGTTCGGTAAATGGCGCCAGCCGATGGCATTCGATGAATTTGGGTCCATTGATGAAGGGCCGCGAGCGCACCACGGCAGGGTTGAAGCGCTCCAGGTGCCCGACTTGGAGGATGCGGTCCGACCCGCTGGCCAAGGCGGCGAGCTGGCGCGCCTCCTCCAGTGTTGCGGTCATCGGTTTTTCCACCAGCACGTCGATTCCACCGCCCAGGAGGCAGGCGGCGATTTCCAAATGAGTGATGGTCGGAGTCGCGATACTGACCAGGTCGACGCTGCCCAACAGTCCGCGGTAGTCGGTAAGGGCGCGGGCACCAGTAACGCGTCCGACCCGTTCGGCGCGGCCCCCGTCGATATCCACGACGTGAGTCAGGCGCACGCCCGCAAGCGCGCTGTACTTGGCCGCATGCAGCGAGCCCAGACGGCCCACGCCGACGACTGCGGCTTTCAGTTCACGCATACCCGAAGACCGTGATTGCGCTGCGCTCAGCCAGTTCCAAAGTCCGCTGGCGTTGCAGAATCATGGTGCAGCCGGCCTCGATGCCGAGCACGGCCGCCCCGGTTTCAGCCAGCAATTCTATCGTACCCGG
>Ga0070740_10005398_pt1 | contig 11867 bp, 9 predicted proteins | sample Coa_R2_FD_67286 | JGI IMG/M metagenome (GOLD analysis project Ga0070740, IMG submission 67286) | Surface soil microbial communities from Centralia Pennsylvania, which are recovering from an underground coalmine fire - Coalmine... | ecosystem: Environmental > Terrestrial > Soil > Unclassified ...
GATCCCCAGGCACTTCTTATGCTTGAGACGAAAGCGGCCCAGGCGTCTCCCAAAGAGCAGTGCTTTCTTTACGCGGAAATTGTGCACGACATGACGGAGATTGCCGGGCAGGAACTATCTTCCGGTGACTTTAAGCATGCTTCAGAAACACTGAAGGCGGTACAGACCTATGCTCAGAAAATTCATATGGGCATGGCGGAGGACACGAAGAAGCTCAAGAATGCAGAAATACTCATGCGGCACACAGCGTTCCGTCTGAATGAGATTCTGCACAGTGCTGAGTTGGATGACCGGCCTACGCTCCAGTCAACACTGAAGCAGCTCGATCAGGTGCAGTCCGAGCTTATGATGCAGGTCTTCAAGCACTGAGCGCATCAACTCAGGCATTCCTACGGATAGTGAAGACCGGGCCATAAAGGCCCTGATATTGACTTCTCTGTTCACCGGCCTGAAGGCCGGTGCTTCTCCCTGACTACACCAGGCACTAAAAACAGGCCAAGTCATTCAGCTCAGGATGAAAAATCGTCATATCACGAAATTGCAAATTTCGGAATATCCGCGCCCGGTACTTCGGGTTTGTGCACCGGAGTATCGCTTTTGACATAGCTCACTTTGCCGGCGGCTATCTCGTCCTGCGCAATTTTGCATGCTTTGCGCGAGCGGGAATCGACCAGCGGTTGAGAGCCATTTTGCAGCTGACGAGCGCGGCGCGCGGCCACGAGAACGTAGCGGAAGTTGCTGTCGAACGACTGCTCCAGACTCATGTGTTTGATCCTCCAATGAAGAACTGCAAGTCTGATTTCCAGAGCAGATCAGGAAATAGTGTGGACGAATAAAACTGCAGGTCCCTCCGCTACGTCATTGCTTCTCCACCCCCAGCATGCGAAAACCGCGCATGCCGGGTCCCAATACGCAATGACTTCGATCGGGATGACAATTCGTATGAGATCACACCATACCCAACTGCTCTAAGGTCGTACCGTTTCCTTGTCGAGCAGGCCGAATGCTTCCAGAACAGGCCGAACGCGGTCGTCTGCATTCTCCCGTCTGCAACTCTCTGCCATCTTCAGCAGCCGACCTGCATCCTCTACCGAGCCGCCTTCGCGACGGATGCGTTCGGCTGCAATGATGGCCAGGAGTTCTTCTTCTGCCCGAGCAAGAATATCGTTGACGAGAATATATCTGTATTCGCGGTAATTCTCAATCTCCTGCCGGGCCTCCGCCAGGCGGCGCTCGATAACTTCTTCTTTTACCCCACCTTCGGCCCGGCTGCGGTTTCGGAGCCGGGTGGCCAGAATGTCCGGAGTCGGAGGCATGACAAAGATACTAACGGCATCGGGAATCTTTCTCCGCACCTGGGACGCTCCCTGAACATCGATGTCCAGCAAGAGGTCTTTGCCATGCGCCTGAGCGTCAGTGAGAGAACGGCGAGCAGTGCCGTAGTAGTTGCCAAAGACCTCGGCGTGCTCCAGGAATTCATCATTGCGCACCATGCGCTCAAACTCTTCCCGTGTCGTAAAGTGATATTCGCGGCCTTCCTCTTCGGAACCCCGGGGGGCGCGGGTTGTGTAAGAGACGGAAAATTCCAGATTGTCGACGAGCGACCTGATCTGGTTCACCAGCGTAGATTTCCCAGAGCCGGAAGGCGCTGAAATGATGAATAAAATCCCTGCCAAAGCGTTGTCCCTTTATTGCTGGTGACCTGAGTCCAAAATTCACTGCATAAAACGATGTGCATTTACCATCTGAAACATTGAAAAACAGGCCCTGACCCTTCCTCTTCGTTGCATTCAGAGCCAGGGTCAGGATGACAGCATTTGTTGCGAACTTAGAGACAGAATACTAGCCGCGGATTATGTCTTACCTTTAAAAAATTACTCCAGGTTCTGTACCTGTTCACGCGCCTTCTCAATTTCCGACTTCATGCCCAGTCCCAGTTCGGTAATGCGCGTTCCATTGCCTGCGAGGCCGCTGGTCTTTGACAGCAGAGTATTAGCTTCGCGGTTCATCTCCTGCAGCAGAAAATCCAGCTTCTTGCCTATTTCCCCGCCCTCGTCCAGCAGCGACGCAAAATGCGAAATATGCGTGTGCATGCGCGCAATCTCTTCCTCGACATCGCTGCGCTCGGCCAGGAGAGCGGCTTCCTGCAAAACACGGTCTGCATCGAAGCTTCCAGATACCATTTCAGAAAGCCTTTGACTGATCCGCTCGAAATAAGCCTTCTGCACATCGCGCCGCAGCTCGGCCACCTGCTCAACATGCTTACTGAGCCGCGCCAGCCCTTTGCGCAACTCGTCCGCAAGCGCGTTCGCTTCCGCAGACCGCATCGTATTCAGCTCGGCGGTCAGTGAGGGTATGCGCTGCATCACCGCTGCCTCGATAGATTGCAGTTCCTCTTCCGAGAGGCGGGAGTCACTGGTCAGCACGCCGGGGAGACGAAAAATCGCATTCAGATCAGGCTCACTGCTTAGATTGTGCTGCGCGGCTGCGGTGCGAAAGGCCGCTACATAAGCACCGACGAGAGCATCATCATACTGCGCCTCGGCTTTGCCGCTGCGATCGATTGAGAGCGTGACCTCGACGTGTCCGCGCGCAATCTTCTCTTTCAGGATTTTGCGCAACTGCATTTCGAGCGATTCCGTTCCGCCCGGCATACGCATGTGAAGATCAAGAAATCGATGATTCACGCTTTTAAGGCTGAGCGTATAACCGAGCGATTCGGAAATCCGCTCCGATGCACGCGCAAAGCCTGTCATCGAGTAGACAGGTTGATCTTTCGGAGTTTCTTTTTCTCGCGCAGATTCTTTTTTGGGGGTCATAGTTCGGTTTTACCCACCATAGCAGGCTCAGCGAGTTCCGGCACGTCCATGAACTGCAACTGGTACAGCTTCTGATAAGTCGGGGACTGCTGCATAAGCTCTTCATGCGGGCCAACGGCGGTAATGCGCCCCTGCTCCATCACGGCAATGCGCGTTGCTCTCCGCACAGTGGACAGACGGTGCGCAATGACTACGACGGTGCGTCCGGCCATCAGATTGCTCAACGCAGCCTGCACCAGCGATTCGCTTTCTGTATCAAGGGCCGAGGTGGCCTCGTCAAGAATCAGAACAGGCGCGTCTTTCACCAACGCGCGAGCGATGGCCAACCGCTGGCGCTCACCGCCGGAGAGCCGGAATCCTTTTTCTCCGATCAGAGTGTCGTAGCCGTCGGGCAGGCGCATGATGAAATCATGCGCCAGTGCTGCCTTCGCGGCGGCCTGCACGCGATGGATCGGCACATCGGGCTGTCCGTAGGCGATATTGTTGCGCACCGTATCGTTGAATAGGATTGTTTCCTGCGTTACTTTGCCGATCTGATCGCGCAAGGAACGCATGCTTACATCGCGCAGGTCATGGCCATCAATCAGAATCCGGCCAGATGTCACGTCGAAGAATCGCGGAATGAGATTGACCAGCGTCGACTTCCCCGCTCCGCTGGGTCCGACGAGCGCCACAACTTCGCCGCGGTGAATCTCAAGATTGATATCGTGCAGGACTTCCTTTTCGCCTTCTTCATTGCGATAGGCGAAGCCGACATTTTCCAGCCGGATTGAATTATTGAACCCCTTCAACGTATATGCGCGGTGCTTTTCGACCAGCTCATCCTGGTCGTCCATAAAGGTGAAGATAGCTGAAGACGCGCCCAGAGCCTGCTGGAAATTGTTATAGAAGAGCGCGAAGCGACGCACGGGATCATAGAGCTTGAAAAGCGCGACGATGAAAGCAAAAAATGCGCCTTCGGTCATCTTGCCGCTCTGGATCTGTCCGCGCCCGACCAGCAGCAGCAATGCAATGGCTATGGCTCCGATGGAATCCATTAAAGGCGAGCTGATGGCCTGCGCCCGCACGGAGCGCAGGTTCGCTTTGAAGAGCCGTTTTGCCGCATCGCGAAAGCGTAACAACTCCCAGAATTCCATGTTGAAGGCTTTTACGATGCGATTGCCGGTAATGGTCTCGTGCAGGATGTTCTGAATTTCGGCGAGGCGGTCCTGGCCTTTCCGTGTTGTCTGGCGAACGTCGCGGCCAATGCGGCGTATGGATCCAATGACAACCGGCACGAAGATCAGCAGCGCCCAGGCAAGCTTGCCGCCGAAATGGATGACCACGCCGATTGTGAAAATGAGAGTGAAGAACTGCTGCAGAAATTCTGACAGCACAGATGACATGGCGTATTGGACGCGTTCAATGTCATTGATGAGTGTCGAAAGCAGCTTGCCGGTAGCGTGCTTCTGGAAGAACGAGACAGAACGCCGCAAGACTACTTCATACAAGTCATCACGCAGGTCGGTGATCATGCCGAAGCCGGCGTAGTTCACCAGATACGTGCCTGCATAATCGCAGATGCTTTTCAGCAGGGTGGAAACGACCAGGGCGAACGCAACCACTGCCCAGACGTTATGAATGAAATGCGGAACAAACTGCTGCAGCGTGAATTGATAATGCGTGCCGGGAACTTTATAGAGAGCAATCGGAGGGCTGATTCCTGCGGGATGCAGGACGTGGTCAAAGATTGGTTGCACGAGCAGGACCCGGAAGGCCTCTAAAAGCCCTACCGCAGCCATCAGGACCACGGACGCCAGCGCCTGCCACCAATAGCGGCGCATGTAGTACAGCAGACGCAGGATGCGCTTCATTTAATTTCCCTGCAGGTCTGCCATCGATCTTCCATCTCTTTATTTTAGCGTTTTAACGCGACATATCGCGATGCGCCGTTTTTACGCGGTATCCCTTTTTTTGCAGCCTTTTGCTGATTTCTTCGGCAATCATTACTGAACGGTGCTGGCCGCCGGTACAGCCAAAGGCAATGGTGAGATAACTTTTGCCTTCATGAATGTAATGCGGTAGCAGATACAACAACAATCCGGTGACCCGGTCCAGGAACTCTCGCGTCTGTGGGAATTTTCGCAGATAGGCGACCAGCTTTGGGTGCCTGCCCGTAAGCGGTCGAAACTCCGGCAAAAAATGCGGATTCGGCAGGAAGCGCACATCAAAGACCAGGTCGGCTTCCAGCGGAATTCCATTTTTATATCCAAAGCTGAGGGAGGAAATCAGCAGGTCTTTTCCGGTGCCGTCGCTGGAAAACTTGTTCTGTACGTGGGCGCGCAGTTCGTGCACGTTGAAATTGGACGTGTCGATGGTGATGTCGGCCACATTGCGGATCGGATCGAGTACTTTGCGCTCTGACTCAATCGCCCCAGCGACCCGGTCTTCACGGCCAAGCGGATGTGGCCGCCGCGTCTCGGAAAACCGTCGCAACAATACGGGATTGGCTGCTTCCAGGTAGATGACCTTGGTTGTGAGCGTCCGCCGGATTTGTTTCAGGATGGCAGGAAAGCGCTCCAGGCCCTGCCCTTCGCGGACATCAACAACCAGAGCGGCGCGGGTGATCGTGGCCGATTCGCTGATAAGTTCTGCAAAGCGCGGAACCAGATCAATCGGCATGTTATCGACTGCGTAATAGCCGAGGTCTTCGAATGCTTTGAGCGCAGAGAGTTTGCCTGAGCCGGAGAGCCCACTGATGATCACCAGGGAGCGCCCGCCATCGGCAGTATGAACCGACGTCCGCTCGGCCTTCTTCGATTTTCGCGGAGGCCTGGGCGCAGATTTTCTGGGCATGCGCCCATCCTAGCATTTCACGGTAAAGATGGAACCATAAAGCTGTTAAGGCGCTTCGATCAGCTCCATCTTTCCGTCACGTTTGCGGTGCAGGACCTTCACATTTCCCTGGTGATCGCGAAAGACAAAGACATCCCGGTCGCGGAATTCTGCCTCTTTGACCGCTTCTTCGAGGGTCATGGGGCGCAATGCCACGGAATCAGCGGAGCGGATAACATGCGGCTCCTGGACAGGCACCTTTGCCGGGAATGAATGCACAGTCACCGGCAGCACCTGTTTGGAATGTCCATTGCCGTTTGATTTCCCGGCCGGGGCTTCCTGATGCTCTTCTTCTTTTGCTGCAGGAGCGCGGGACGCTGCCCGTTTCGGACGGGCCAATGCCGGCTCGACGGTCAGCTTTTCTTCTTTCGGCTGGCGTTTTTTTGCGTGCAACTTCTTTTTGCAGCGGATTGCCTGTGTTTCTGCTTTGTCGAGAGCGGCGCGCAGGGCCGTTTCCAGGTTGTTGGATTCAGAGGTAGCAACGATGTTATGCAGACGGGTCTTGATGGTCACTTCCGCCATCTGCCTGTATTTTTCGACTGTTAAAACGATGTGCGCGCCTGTGGTTTTACCCAGAATTTTCACGATGCGCTCGAGTGATTCTTCAGCGATCGTGCGTAGGGTGCGGGTAACGGTCACCTGCCTGCCTGTGTACTCAACCTGCATGGTGAAAGCTCCCTTCATAAAAGAGATTCCTTCGCCGAAGTGCAGCGAAGGTCTGTGATTGTACATTAACCGCGAACGCGGCGCTGATGGGTGCTTGGAATCCTCATATCTTCACGGTATTTGGCTACCGTCCTGCGGGTAACGTCGATGCCCTGGGATTGCAGCATGTTAGCAATCAGATCATCCGTCAGCGGCTTACGCGGGTCTTCCTCCTCGATCAGCTTCTTCACTTTGCGCTTCAGCAGCATGAGGGGCGTGCTCGAGCCTTCCGGACCATTCACTCCCTCAGAGAAGAAGAATCTCAGCTCGTAAACTCCCTGCGGCGTGTGGACATATTTGTTGGATACCGCACGGCTCACAGTGGATGGATGGACGCCGATTTCTTCCGCAACTTCCTTGATCATCATCGGCTTCATGGCTTCGACTCCCTTTTCCAGAAAGTCGGTTTGGCGCCGGATAATCGCTTCGCAGGTGCGCAGGATGGTGTTTTTGCGCTGCTCGATGTTCCGCATCAGCTGGATGGCTGAACGGTAGCGCTCTTTTACGTAGTCCTTGACTTCTTTTTCCGCGCCGTCCTGAGTGATCATGCGGCGATAACCCTGATTCAGGCGCAGGGTAGGAAGGTCTTCTTCGTTCATGACGACCACATACTCATCGCCGCGTTTTACGAAGGCAACATCGGGCTCAATCAGTCTCGCATCCACGCGGTTATAGCGTTGGCCGGGCCGCGGATCGAGCGTACGGATGAAATCGATGGCCTGCTGCGTTTCCTCTACTGACCGGCCCAGGGCTTTCGAAAGCTCGCGCGGATCGCGCCTCTGCAGCAGAGAAAGATGCTTATCTACAATGGTGCGGGCCGATTCAAAAACATTTATGCGGCGGGAAGAATGATTGCCGTTTGCAGATCCGTTGGAATGATTCTCTACAGGCTCTGCAACGTCTTCGCTTAACAGCGATTCGGCGGTTTCTAAGCCATTGACGCCGCTTGCAGGTGCGGAGCGCTTTTGCCGCTCATAGATCAACTCGAATTCGCGTTGCTGCGCATCAATCTGGACAAGCAGGCACTCGCGCAGGTCCCGCGTGGCAATGCCGATGGGATCAAGATTCTGCACGATTTTCAACGCGGTTAAGAGATGTCCTCGGGCACGCTCGGCCAGCGCGGGCGGGATATCTTCAATCCGGATTGATTCGGCTTTCACCGGCTCCTGACCATTCTCCGGTTCAGGGAGCATCTGTTCCCGCAGATACCCTTCAAGTAATTCTTCATCTGTGGCGGTTAAATAGCCGTCTTCATTCAAGTTACCAATAATGTACTCGGCCGCATCGCGGATGACCGGAGCAAGACTCAACGAACCCAGCTGCCAGAAAAGATGGTCCGTCAGAGTGCTGGGCTGGGAAAGAAAATTCTCTATGGAAGGCTTTTCGGTAATTTCAAAGCTGTTCGGAGTCCGAAAACCCGGGTCGAGGTAATCCTGAAAATAGGACCCGAAATCGATTTCATCAAATGGATCGGCTTTCTCGCGCTCGGCTTCCACCTGCTGCGTTTCTACGGGACGATCCAGCATCTCCTGGCGGCCTTCGACATCGTCCAGCAGCGGCACATTCTCTTCAAGTTCTTCGAGAATGGGATTCTCGGCGATTTCCGACTGGATCATTTCCTTCAACTCGAGCTTATTCAGCGCCAGGACGCTGACCATCTGCATCAGGCCAGGCGTCAGTATCTGCCGCTGAGAAACTTTCAAGCTGAGTCTTGGTTGAAGTAATGCCATTCTGCCTGCTTACGAAATTCGTCTCCAGAATCCGAGGGATGCCCTTAGTCTACACGCATCCGCGCTGCGTCCGACAGTTACCAACGTGAGTTACAGAGGGTATCTTCAGCCCCTTACCAGCGGCTGTTAACCGAGCCTAATTCAGTGAGAAACCCTCGCCCAAATAAACCCTGCGAACCTCCGGATCATTACCTAACTGCTCCGGCGTACCGTGGCGGAAGATTCGTCCCTCATTAATGATGTAGGCGCGGTCCGTAACGGAGAGCGTCTCACGAACATTATGATCGGTAATGAGCACGCCGATTCCGCTAGCTTTCAAGTCGTAGATGATTTCCTGAAGGTCGAGTACCGCAATGGGATCGATTCCCGAAAAGGGTTCATCCAGCAGGATGAAAGACGGCTGAATACAAAGGCAGCGGGCAATTTCTACACGGCGGCGCTCACCGCCGGAAAGCGCATATCCACGTGTTTTGCGAATATGCCCAAGATTAAGCTGATCGATCAGTTTTTCCGTTCGCGCGCGCCGGACCTCTGAGCTCAGAGATTGGACTTCCAGCACGGCCATGATATTTTCTTCGACGGTCAGCTTGCGAAAAACGGACGGCTCCTGCGGCAGATAGCTGATTCCATATTGCCGCGCCCGCAGATACATGGGAACGCGGGTAATGTCTTTTCCGTCGGCCAGAATACGCCCTGAATCCGGTGATACCAGCCCAACGATCATATAAAAGCTGGTGGTTTTTCCGGCTCCGTTTGGTCCAAGCAGGCCGACAACTTCCCCCTGCGAAATCTCAAGGCTTACGCCGCGCACAACCTGCCGCCCCTTGTAAGACTTCCCTATTTCGTCGGTCGAAAGTTTCTGCATTTACTTCGGAACCCGCGTCTTTGTAACTGCGGCAGACTGCCCTCCGCTCACCTCGACGCTATCATCCTGGTCATTGAAAATCAACGCGGACCCGGTGGTTGTACCGTGCGCGGCATCAGCAACGCGCGGCGGATTGGCGGATGTTCCCGTCAGGACATATCGGCCATCTGCTGAGGTGTAAACCAGCTGCTCGCCTTCGCCCTTCCTGCCGGGTTGCGTCAGCACCACATTGCCTTTGGCAACGATTTTATCGATCTGAGAAGCAGCCTGTGTCTTCTGCGATGCGGGCTGAAGAAAGAACTGCGCCTGATTGCAGTGAATCGTTCCATCGGGAGCTGTTGCAATTACATTCCCGCCAAAGTCACCGCGTCTCTCTTTATCGGAATAAACCAGCGAATCGCTCTGCACCCGAATGATGCTCTGCTTCCGCTTTGGTCCCATCGGAGAAGCAATCGTGGTATCGACGGCATGCGGCTTCCCATCCGCTTCTGCGTGGGCGTTCAGCCTCTGCTCTGTTTTCAGCAGCTCGATGACCGGAGCTGAAACAACATCCGCGCCCTGCCACATGCGCGCCTGTCCTCGGAAAACACTATTGCCGCTGGCATGTTCCAAATCCGCTTCAGATGCGATGATATGGACCGGCCCTTTTCCACCAAACATTGGTCCGGTGGAAGTGTTCTGCTGTCCCGCATTGGAGAGATAGGTTGCCTTTACATCGCCTCGGGCCGCCGCATCGCCGGTGTCGCGGTGATAATCAATGGTCTGCGCCATAAGATCGACTGTGCCGTTATTGACTCGCGGATTGCCGGTAAGATGCATCACGCTGTCTGCTGCATGGTATTCCGCCCGTTTCGCCGTGGCATGCACCAGCGACTGCACTTTCGCGCTTTTTGCCGGCGCCTGAGTCAAAGAAACATTGCCTTCCTGAATGGCTGTGTCAATTTGCGATGCCTGCGCATCAGATTTGGTGCTCTGTTTCGCTGAGACAGGCGTCCTGCCCGGCTGCACGAAGGCGATGTGCAGCGTATCGCCTGTGCTTGTACTCGTGGCCCCATCCTGTGCCTGATCGACGATTTTGGTGTGGCCGGAGCCATCGAGTTGCTGGATTGCGCGCCCATTTCCCAGAGTGGCCAGCAATTGGTCGGCACTGATGGTCGTGCTCTGCTCCGGTCCTTTCGATGGAATCGTTCGCAGCGTAGCCACGGCATTTCCCGTTGCTAATGCTTTTTGCGCGACGGTCTTTTTGTCCGGCCCTCTCGTGAAGTCGATATCGAGTTTCGAGGTTTCGATCTGGCGAGTCGCGGAGCCGCGAGGATCGTTTTCGAGCTTCAGTTGCTGATCGACAAAGCTGACTGCATTGCGAAACTGCGCATGCTTCAGCGTGGCATCCGGGCCAAAGGTAAACGAGCCCTCCACCGCATTCCCGTGCATGCTCTCTGTGTCATTTCTGGAAATGAAGTTTATCCCGCCGCCCATGGTTGCTTGTGACGGCCGGCTTTTCTCATCCAGCAAGATATTGGCTGATTGCGAGGTAGCCGTCGCGCCGTTATCGAGCACGGTATGCACATTGCCCTTCGCATCAATGCGCTCCGCCGAGCCGTCCTTCCTGAAATAAACAATTGCCTGATCAGCTGTGCTGCGCTCGCTGCGGAATTCGGTTTCGGCATGCAGCAGAAATGCCTGCCGCGAATCGCGCACCAGTTGCGCATGGCCTGCATGCACGGTCGCGGGCTCGCCGTTTGTGCTTGTGGTCAGTTCCACCTGCTTGTCGAGGACGAGAACGCCTTGCTTTGAATCGAAGCTTGCGCCTACGGCTTTTCCGGCGGCCTTCGGCAACTGGAATTCAAGCGGCTGGTCTGTGGTGGCAATGCCGGTCTTCTGATTAAAGACCAGCCCGCTTGCCTTTACATGAATCGTGTTCTGTTCTGCCTGTTCTCCGTCGCCGTTCTGGCTCCCTGAAGTTTGCGGCGACTGGAGATCAATCTGTACTTCGCCCTGCGCTGAGGCGATGCCATTTTTCTGGTCGTAGTCAAAATCATTGCCGTAGACGTGGTCTTCACGATTTGTACCCGGCGGACCGTAAAGCGTGATCGCTACATCGTGAAGGACTGCATGTCCGTTGCCTTTAAACTGAACGAGCTTTGAGGCGCGGATGGTAAAGAGAGTGTGCCCTTTTTCTGACTGCGAGTAAACGAAACCATTTGCCGTCTGCTGGATATTCATTCCCAGCTTTCCGGGCAAATCTTTGCCGATATGCCGGATGCGATAACGCGCATAGACCAGAAACCCAATGACAACTGCGATCAGCAGACAGGCCAGTCCCACAATCAGCCACCGCAGCCTTTTTATGGTAATGCGCATGAGTCGATTATCTCAGCAGCGGCGGTGGCATCGGTTCTAGCGAGGCACGGCAGCTTTTGCCTGCGAGTTTGATGCGTGGTCGAGCTCGCGATAAATCTCTTCATTGCGAATGATGGCCTGCACGTATTCGCGCGTTTCGGTGAAAGGGATCGATTCGACGAATTCATCCATCCCGCTGTAGTGGCCGATTCCCTGCCAGTCGGTCACGCGGTTGTCGCCGGCATTGTACGCGGCAAAGGTGTATTCGGGCTGGCTGTTGAATTTGTCGAGTGTCTGGCGAAGATAGCGCGTGCCCAGACGGATATTGATGTCCGGATTGAGCAGGTCATTGGTCTCAAAGCGGCGGATACCTTCCTCCTTTGCCATGCTTCTGCCGACGGAAGGCAGCAACTGCATCAGGCCATATGCGCTTTTATTCGAGATGGCAGTCGGATTGAATTCCGTCTCCTGGCGGATAAGCGCGGCAACCATATAGGGATCGAGTCCGTTCTTTTCGGATTCTGATTTGATGGT
>Ga0070740_10005399_pt1 | contig 11865 bp, 10 predicted proteins | sample Coa_R2_FD_67286 | JGI IMG/M metagenome (GOLD analysis project Ga0070740, IMG submission 67286) | Surface soil microbial communities from Centralia Pennsylvania, which are recovering from an underground coalmine fire - Coalmine... | ecosystem: Environmental > Terrestrial > Soil > Unclassified ...
GAAGATGGTGGACAAGCGCGTCGACGTGCCGTTCCAGCCGTGGGCCAAGAAAGTCTACGAAGAGCGCGACGCGAATCTGTCCAAAGAAGATCCCGAGGGCCACTGCCTGCCGCCGGGCATTCCGCGCATGATGAACACGCCGTTCCCCATGCAGATTTATCAACTGCCGGACCGGATCCTCCAAGTCTACGAAGGCGGCGCGCACATGTGGCGGGTAATCTACATGGACGGGCGGCCGCATCCCAAGGGCGATGAACTGAACCCGACCTACCTGGGGCATTCGGTCGGGCGCTGGGACGGAGACACGCTGGTGGTGGACGTGGTGGGCTTCAACGACCGGACGTGGCTGGACGCCGCCGGGCACCCGCACACCGAGCAATTGCACGTGATCGAGCGCTATACGCGGATCAACGAAGACGTGCTGCACTATGAGGCGACCATCGACGATCCCGGCGCCTACACGGCTCCCTGGACCGTAGGATGGAAGATTGCCTGGCAGGCGGGGATGGAGCCCATGGAGTACGTCTGCCATGAGAACAACGCGGACTTGAATCACCTGGTCGGCTTGAAGCCCGGCGAGAAGCACCCGTAGACGGCGTGAATTAGTCGCAGAAAAATTTCAACGCGCGGGAAAGATACGCCTTCATCGCAGACCGCTTCACCACGGCATCGAGGAAGCCGTGCTCCAGCAGGAACTCGCTCTTCTGAAAGCCCTGGGGCAGCTTCTGGCGGATGGTCTGCTCGATCACGCGCGGGCCGGCGAAGCCGATCAGAGCGCCGGGTTCGGCGATATTCAGGTCGCCGAGCATGGCGAAGCTGGCGGTCACTCCGCCGGTGGTCGGATCGGTGAGGACGCTGATGTAAGGGACTTTGGCATCGTCCAGGCGCATCAGCGCGGCGGAGATTTTGGCCATCTGCATCAGGCTGATGGCCCCCTCCTGCATGCGCGCGCCGCCGGTCGCGGAGACGACGATCAGCGGGACGCGTTCGGCCAGCGAGCGCTCAATCGCACGGGTGATCTTTTCGCCGACTACCGCGCCCATGCTGCCGCCGATGAACTTCAGTTCCATCGCGCAGATATTGACCTTGCGCCCGTCCAGCGTCCCGGAGGCGGAAATCAACGCATCGGAGAGCCTGGTCGATTCGCGCATCGCCTTGAGGCGCTCGGCGTACTGTTTGGAATCGGAAAATTTCAAAGGGTCGGTGCTGGTGAGGCCCGCGTCGAACTCTTTATAATCGCCGTCGAAGAGCAGGCCGAGCCGCGCCCGCGCGTCGATGCGGAAATGATGATCGCACTTCGGGCAGCACTGAAGGTTTTCATCCAGGGCTTTTTTCCAGACGATCTGCCCGCAGCTCTCGCACTTGAGCCAGAGGCCCTCGGTGCGGACGCGCTTTTCGTCCTCTTTCGCGCCCGCGATGCTGGACTTCTGCCTTGCGAACCAGGCCATGGAGGCTCGCAGCGCCTAAACCGCCGTGGCCGTCTGCGCCATGCGCTCGCGCTTCCATAGCGCGATATAGGGTTTCAGATCCTCCATCATACGGGCGAACTGGCGGGGGTCGAGCGATTGCGCGCCGTCGCTGATGGCCTTTTCCGGATGCGGGTGCATTTCGACCAGCAGGCCGTCGGACCCGATGGCCACAGCGGCGCGCGCCAGGGCGGGGACCAGGCTGCGTTTGCCTGTGGCGTGGCTTGGGTCGAGAATCACCGGCAGATGCGTCAGCTCATTCAACGCCGCCACCGCGGCGATATCGCAGGTGTTGCGGGTGGCGGTCTCGAAGGTGCGGATGCCCCGCTCGCACAGCATCACGTTCGGGTTTCCGTGGGCCACGATGTACTCGGCTGACATCAGCAGTTCCTTGATCGTCGAACTCATCCCGCGCTTCAGCAAAATCGGACGCCCGCAGCCGCCGAGCACTTTGAGCAGCGAGAAGTTCTGCATGTTGCGCGCGCCGATTTGCAGAATGTCGGCGTATTCGGCGACCAGCGAAACGTCGCGGTCGCTCATGACCTCGGTGATGATCTTGAGGCCGGTCGCGCGGCGGGCTTTGTCCAGCAGCTTCAAGCCTTCCTCTTCGAGTCCCTGGAAATCGTAGGGCGAAGTGCGCGGCTTGAACGCTCCGCCGCGCAGAATCTTCGCGCCGTTCTGCGCGACGATTTCGGCCGATTCGAGAATCTGCTTCTCGTTTTCCACCGAGCAGGGCCCGGCCATCACCACGAACTCTTCTCCGCCAATCACCACGCCGCCCACTTTGATTTCGGTCTTGACCGGGCGGAATTCCCGGCTGACGAACTTGTAGGGCGCGGAAATGCGCACGGCTTTTTCCACCTGCGGCATGGCCTCGAGCGATTCCAGGCAGGCGGTGACGTCGCCTACTCCGACGGCTCCGATCACCACGCGCTCTTCGCCTTCGATGGAATGAACCTTGTATCCGAATTCCTCGATGCGCGCTTTCACTTCCGCAATCTCTTGTTTGGTCGAGTGCAGTTTCATCGAGATAATCATGAGCGTTCTCCTAAAATGCGCACGCGCGCACCGCTGTGCGCGGCTCTCTGAATAATGAAAACGCCCACTCTCCCGAGTGGGCGTGGAAACTCGTAGTGTAGCACAATAAGTTCATGCGATACAATTTGTGGCTGCTGGCGGGAATGCTAACGGCCGGGCCACGCGCCGTGACCGACGCCGAGGTCATGAGGGTTCAGCGCTCCGCCATCCTGATCGACACGCACAACGACGTCCCCAGCCGCACCGTGGACGGGTTCGATATCGGGCCGCGAGCCTCCTCGGGCCACACGGATCTTGCGCGGTTAAAAGAAGGCGGTGTGGGGGCGGTGTTCTTCGCCGTGTACGACGCGGCGCGGTTCACCGAAGGCAATCATTCGGCGAACCGGGCGCTTCAGATGATCGACACCGTGAAACACGACATCATTGCGCGTTATCCCAACGATTTTCTGTTCGCCACCAGCGCCCAAGACATCGAGGAGGCCCACCGGCGCGGGAAAATCGCCGCGTTGATGGGGATCGAAGGCGGCCACGCCATCGAGGACAGCCTGCGGCTGCTGCGCGATTACTACGGCCTGGGCGTGCGCTACATGACGTTGACCCATACCAACACCAACCACTGGGCCGATTCAGCGGGCGATCTCAACAATCCCGCGGTGGAGCATCACAACGGGCTGACGCCCTTCGGCAAAGACGTGGTTCGCGAGATGAATCGCCTGGGAATGATGGTGGACATTTCGCACGTGGCGGACAAGACGTTTTGGGACGCGCTCGCGGTGAGCCGCACGCCGGTTTTCGCGTCCCACTCAAGCTGCCGCGCGCTCACCCATGTCCCGCGGAACATGACGGACGAAATGATCGTAGCTTTAGCCAGGAAAGGCGGCGTGATCGACGTGAACTTCAACTGCGGGTTTGTCTCACAGAAATCGGCCGATGCCGAAGCGCGCAAGGAGAAATCCATCCCGCGGGCGACTCTGGCGGACGTCGTGGCCCACATCGATCACATCCGGCAAATCGCCGGGATCGACGCGATCGGAATCGGCAGCGATTTCGACGGCGTGGAGTGCACGCCGGAAGGGCTCGACGACGTTTCGAAGTTTCCCAACCTGACGCGCGCGCTGCTCGAAAAAGGCTACAGAGCGGAAGATATCCGGAAAATTTACGGCGGCAATTTTCTGCGCGTGATGCGCGCGGTGGAAGCGGCGGCGGGGAAATGAAGCGCATTCTGCCGTTTCCGGCCTTGCTGGTTCTAGCCGGCTGCGCGCATCCAGCGCCCGGCCCGACAATCGATCCGTCGCTCAGCGGAATGATCCCGGCCGACACCATCGTGCTAGCGGGAACCCGGGTGGAGGCGCTGGAGCGAACGCCGGTTTATCAGAAATACATTGCCAAGCGCAGCATCCCGCAAATCGACCGGTTCGCGGAGGAGACCCGAATCGATCCCCGCAAGGATTTGTGGGAACTTTTGTATGTCTCCAACGGGAAGCAGAGCGCTTTGCTGGGGCGGGGAAAGATCTCCGATGAATCCGAGCCGCGGATCGGGAGCAAAGGCGCCACGCGATTCGGCTACGGTGGAGTGAATTTTGTCGGCGATGAGCAGAGGGCGATCATGCTCGTGAGCCCGACCGTGGCAGGTATCGGCGATACCGCGGAACTCAAGGCAATGGTCGACGCGCGCGATCAATCGCCCGGACCGCCGCCCGCGCTGGCCGCACTATTAAAGGACATGCCGGCCGGCGCGCAGTTCTGGACGGCGTATTCGGGCGGGCCGATCGGGCTTCCCTTTCCGGAGGCGGGCAATTTGTCGAACCTGAACCAGATCGTGCAGTCGATTCAGAGCGGGAGCTTCTATCTGGATCTGCGCACGGGGCTGAACGGGCTGGCGGTCGGCAATACCGCGACGGAGCAAGCCGCCAAGGACCTGGAGGGCGGGCTGAAAGCGCTGATCGCGCTGGGACGTTTATCCACGCCCTCGAATCAACCGGATTTGCAACGCGTCTGGGACGGCATTCGCGTGACGCAGCAGGACCGCCAGGTGAAGCTGTACCTGAACGAGCCCGAGGAACTGGTGGAGAAATTCGTCGAGCTGACGGTGGGGCGCGTGCCCGCCCCACCGAAGAGTCAATAGCGCTCAGTACCCGCTTGCCGGGTTCTCATTCAGGTTGAGATTTGTGCCGTTGCGCCAGGTGTTGATGCAGGGTGGATGCGTAAAGGCGTTGTCGCCCTCGGTGGCCTTGTACTGAATGTCATCGACAAGCATGCCGCCGGGAGGATCCAGGCTGGCGGCGTGGCGCACGCGCTTGGCGATCTCGTGATCGGCGCAGGAGGTATCTCCGCTGACGCCGAGGCCGCCGATGATCTTCCCGTTCGCATAGAGCGGAACGCCGCCGCCGAAGAAGATCATGCCGCCGGCGATATGGTTTTGCCCGCCTCCCTGCCCGCCGGTCGGCGCGAGCGCCTCGGGGTTAAAAGGGTTGGCTCCGGCCAGGCTCCACAGCGAATGCCCGGGTTGTGTGAACGTGTAGAGATTGGCCGTGGACAACGCCAGCCCGTCCAGGCTGAAGGCGTTCGCGGTGTACGCCTTGGCCTTGGCGATCGCCTGGCTGCCGGGCCATACCTGGGACGGATCGTCCTGATTTGTCGCGTACGCGCAGAGGATTCCATCGCGATTCACCACGGCGCCCCACATGCGGTCGCCATGGAACAGCCCGCCAGCGTCGGGCGAGTGGTTGGGTCCGCCAGGCGCGGCTTTTAGCAACGCCTTAAGCTGCGACGCCGAGGGAAGACCGCTACAGTTGGCGGGCGGCGCTCCTCCGTTGCTATTTCCATTGCCATCGCCGCGTTCGTTTCCACGGCCTTGAGCCAGAACAGCGGCCGCAGAGATTCCACCGGCCGCCACAAGACACAAGAATCGCATTCTAAATGCGGCCATACGATCTCCTAATTCTTCTGTTTTGTCTGGACGCGGGACAGTTCGGACAGGGCCATCATATCACGAACTCCGGGCGTTTCTGTTCCGGTTATTTTCTGACGGCAGGAATGGCGTCGCCGAGGTTGATCGACCCGCCGCCTTCGCTGACGTAGTTGCGATTCCAGGAGGGAATTTCAACGGCGACGTCGCCGTTCACGACCGCCTGGCAACCGAGCCTGGAACCGAGTTGAAAATCCGCGGCCATCTCCACGCGATCCAGTTCGTCGTCGTCGGGTTCGGAGAGATTGTTCTCGCCCTGGCGAACCACCACGTGGCACGTGGTGCAGGCGCAGCTTCCGCCGCAAGCGTGCTCCAGAGGAATCCCGAAGTTGAGGGCGACATCCAGAATGGATTCCGGTTTGCCGTGGTCGGCGTAGGGAAGCTTGCCGTGCTCAAACTCGACCGTTTTGCCGAGATTGACGAATGTCACCTTAGGCACATCTTCATCTTAGCGTGCGAGGCGGCTGTGCTACGCTGGAGGCGCACGTAGTTGCATGCTCCTTCGCACCGCGGCCACCTTCGCCTCGCTGTTAGTTCTGTGCGTCTTCGGAGTCCTGCGCGCGCAGAAGCCTTTTCGCGAATACCCCGGTATCGAATACGAGCATTTTCAACTTCCGCCGGATTGGGCCACCAAAACTGAGTGGACCCGGGCGCGGCTCAAGTACCCCGATATTACGCACGGATTTTATGGCCGCGACGTGTATTGGACGATGGATTATCCGCGTTCGGACCGCCATCTCCTGCAAGGCATCCGGCGGCTGACCCGGATCGACACGCGCTCGGTGGAGCAGCCAGTGGAGCTGGACGGCACCGACGACATCTTTAATTGGCCGACCCTTTACGCGGTCGAGGTGGGGCATTGGGACCTGCCGCAGAAGGAGGCGGACCAGCTTCGCGAGTTCCTGCTACGGGGCGGCTTCCTCATGGTGGACGATTTTCACGGCTCCGATCCGCGGGGCCACGATCAGGGCATTAACGAATGGGGGATTTTTACGGCCAGCATGGAACGTGTGTTTCCGGACCGCAAGATCGAGGATCTCCCGGACAACGATCCGATTTTCCACACGGTCTACGATCTGGATGACAAGTTTCAGGTCCCGGGCGAGCAGTATCTGGAAACCGGGCTTACCTATGAAAAGGGCGAGTCGGGAAAGATTCCCCACTGGCGCGGCATCCGCGACGATAAGGGCCGCGTCATGGTGGCGATCTGCCACAACATGGATCTGGGCGACGCCTGGGAGTGGTCCGACGATCCGAGATATCCGGAGAAATGGGCCTCGCTGGCGTATAGAATCGCGGTGAACTATTTTACCTACGACTTAACGCACTGAGAGGGACAGGTTTTTGCCTTTTTCGAGGTAAGCTGAAGCTGGTTGCAACGTGATATGCTGTTCTCACCTGAGGGTATGGATGCGCTGGCGCACGGTTTTGGTCTTGGTTTTTGCCGCCCTCGGCACATGGGGTGTCCTGCGTGCACAGAAGCCCTTTGAGCAATACCGGGCCATTGAATACTATGATTTCCCGCTTCCCCCTGACTGGAACGAAAAAACCGAGTGGACGCGCGCCCGCCTGAAGTATCCCGCCATCTGGAACTTACACGGGCAGGGCGAAGGCGGCCCTCCAGGGCCGGGAGGCTCGGCTCCTTATAACTGGACCATCGATTACCCCCGCTCCGACCGCCACCTTTTACAGGGCATCCGCCGGCTGACACGGATCGACACGCGATCCGTCGAGCAGGTTGTGGAACTGGACGGCACCGACGACATTTACAACTGGCCGATGGTCTACGGCGTAGAGGTCGGGCACTGGAACCTGACCGATGAGCAGGCGGCCCAGATGCGCGAGTTCCTTCTGCGTGGCGGCTTCTTCATGTGCGACGATTTCCACGGCACCATCGAGTGGAGCGTGTTCATGCGCAGCCTGCGCAAGATTTTTCCCGACCGCCAGGTGGTGGATCTGGATAACAGGGATCCCATCTTTCACGTCATATATGATTTGGACGACCGGTTTCAGGTGCCGGGATGGCAGTGGTCGATCAGCCATCTGACGTATGAGTACGATGGCTTCGAGCCCAAGTGGCGGGGAGTCTATGACGATCACGGCCGGGTGATGATCGCGATCTGCCACAACATGGATTTGGGCGACGCCTGGGAATGGTCGGACGATCCGCGGTACCCGGAGAAGTGGGCGGATCTGGCGTACCGGATCGCCGTGAACTACACCGTGTATGATTTGACGCATTAGAGGACAAACGCAGCCATGTTCGAGTTCCTGTTCAAGTACCCCTCCGCCGTGTTCTCCCGCGGGACGTTCGTGCTGCTGGCGGGCTGGCCTCTGTGGATGCTGGCGGCGGGAGTCGCGGTGGCCGCGGCGGCGCTCGGGTGGCTGATCTGGCGCCCGGTGCGCGGGTCCGCGAAAATGGGCGGCGTAAGGGCGGCGCTGGTGTGGCTGCTCCAGACCGCAATGGCAGCGCTGCTGCTGTTCCTTCTCTGGCATCCCGCGCTGAGCGTCGCGACCCTCAAGCCGCAGCAAAACATTGTCGCGGTCGTGGTCGACGACTCGGCCAGCATGGCCGTTCAGGACGAGGGTAGCCAATCGCGCCGCGACAGGGCTGTTTCCGTTCTAAAATCCTCTCTTTTAAATGACTTACAGGGAAGATTTCAGGTCCGGCTTTACCGCATGAGCGATCATTTGGAGCGGATCGACAAGGTCGACCAGGTGACGGCGGCTGCGCCTGTGACGCATATTGGCCCAAGCCTGAAACAAGTGGTGGAAGACGCGGCGAGCTTGCCCATCGGCGCGGTGGTTTTGTTGAGCGATGGCGCGGACAACTCGGGCGGCATCGATCTCGAAACTATTTCCGAGATCCGCCGCAACAGAATCCCGGTCCATACGATCGGCTTCGGCCGCGAGAAGATGTCGCGCGACATTGAGCTGACCGATGTAGAAATGGCGCAGCGCGCTCTTCCCCAGGCTCGTCTGGCAGCTACCGTGCACCTGCACCAGAATGGCTATTCCGGCCAGAAGGTCCGCATCAATGTCAAGGAAGGCTCAAAGCTTCTGTCGTCGCAGGAAGTCACGCTGAAGGGAGATGGCGTCGAGCAGGTCGAGCAGGTGCTGTTCAATATCGGCGACGCGGGTGTCAAGACGATCGAGACCTCTGTCGATCCGCAGTCCAACGAAGAGAATCCGAAAAACAACCGGATTCTGCGGCTGGTGAACGTGGATAAGCGCACGCCCAAAATTCTGTATTTCGATGGAGAACCGCGCTGGGAGTTCAAGTTTCTCCGCCGGGCCGTCGAGGACGACCCGAATATCCACCTCACAACCATCGTTCGCACGACGCAGAACAAGAATTACGTGCAGGGCTACGACGACGATCCCAAGAGCATGAAGGACCAGAAGGGCTTTCCGGCCACGGTCGAGGATTTGTTCACGTTTGAAGGGCTGATCTTCGGCAGCGTCGATGCCCCCTATCTGACGCCGCAGCAGCAGGAGCTGGTGAAACAGTTCGTGGACCGGCGCGGCGGCGGCCTTCTGTTCCTGGGGGGCAAGGATTCCCTGGCCGACGGCGGCTGGGGCAAGAGCCCTCTGAAGGATTTGCTGCCCACCACGCTACCGGAGACGGACAAGGGCAAACACACCTTTTTCCGCGTGGGGGCCGATGTGGAGCTGACGAAGGCCGGCCGCGAGAGCTTAATCACGCGGATTGAAGAAAATCCGGACAAAAATGTCGAGCGCTGGAAGAAGCTGCCCTACCTCATGAATTTCCAGGATCCCGGCCAGCCTAAACCCGGCGCGACGGTCCTGGTAGATTCGATTCCGAAAGAAGGCGGCGGCGGGCATCTTCCTTTGTTGATCGTGCAGAACTACGGCCGCGGGCGTACGGCGATCTTCGCCACGGGCGGAAGCTGGCGCTGGCAAATGCTGCAACCGGTGTCGGACATGAGCCACGAGACGTTCTACCGCCAGTTGCTGCGGTGGCTGGTGAGCGATACGCCGCGGCGGGTCACCGGTTCCACGCCCAAGCAGCTGCTGGCCGACGAAGCTGGCGTGAAACTGCGCGCTGAGGTTCGCGATACCACCTATCTTCCCGCCAGCGATGCGACGGTGGAGGCTCACATCCTCGGACCGGAAGGCGTCACGGCGTCCGTGGACATGCGTCCGGAGCCGCTGGAACAAGGCGTCTACTCGGCGGAATGGACCACCCCGATGCCCGGATCGTATCTGGTGGATATCGTCGCCAAGCACGGCAACGAGGAACTGGGACACGACACGCTGACATTCCGGCGCGAGGACGGCGTGGCGGAGAACTTCCACGTCGAGCAGAACCGCGAGCTGCTCGAAAAACTTTCGTCCGAGACGGGCGGGCGCTATTACAAGCCGGGCGATGCCTCGAAGCTGGGCAAAGACATCAGCTACTCCGAGGCCGGGATCACGATTCGCGAGACCCGGGATCTGTGGGACATGCCGATGATTTTCCTGTTCATCATTTTGCTGCGCGCGGCCGAGTGGCTGCTGAGGCGGAAGTGGGGGGTGATATGAGAATTGCGCAGGCTTTCGCTTGCGGCCTGCTGCTGGGCGCGATGGCCCAAGCCAGCACCTACTTCGTCACCGTGGCCGGCATCGGGGGCGAAGCGGAGTACGAGCAGCGCTTCAGCGGATGGGCCAAGGACGTCGATAAGATCGTACGGAGCGAGCCGGGGGCCAAGGTCGAAACGCTGATGGACAAGGACGCCACCAAGGCCAACCTCGAAGCCAAGCTCCGCTCCATCGCCCAGCAGGCCAAGCCCGACGATTCCGTGGTGGTGATGCTGATCGGCCACGGCACCTTCGACGACCGCGAGTACAAGTTGGCGCTGCCCGGCCCGGATATTACCGCCACCGAGCTCGCGCAGTTGCTCGATCGCATCCAGGCCAAGGTGCTGGTGGTGAACACCACTAGTTCGAGCGGCGGCTCGATTCCGATTCTCCAAAAGCCCAAGCGGGTGGTGATCACTTCCACCAAGACGGGAACCGAAAAGAACGTCACGGTGTTTGCGCGCTACTGGATCGAGGCGCTGCGCGATCCGGCCGCCGATGCCGACAAGAACGGCATCGTGACCGCGCTCGAAGCGTTCAAGTACGCCGAGGCGAAGACCGCGAAGTATTTCGAGACGCAGAACTGGCTCGCCACCGAACACTGCCTGCTGGAAGACGCCGGCAAAGGCGAAGGAGTCAAGGACCCAAGCCCTGAGAACGGGGAGGGCGCGGTGGCCGGGCGATTCGCGCTGCTGCACCTGGGAGCTACGGCTGCGGCGGTGAAAGATCCCGCCAAGCTGGAGTTGCTCAAGAAGAAAGAGGAGCTGGAAACGCAGATCGACGATCTGAAGTATCACAAAGCGGCCATGGACACCGGTCAGTACCGGCAACAGTTGCAGAGGCTGCTGATTGAACTGGCGCAGACGCAAGAGGAACTGGACAAATGAGACTGGGGCTGATTCTTTTCGCCGGATTCCCGCTGGCCGCGCAATTGCTCGATCCGGCCCAGTGCTTCGCGCTTCGCAAGCACGGCGATCCGGGTGAGACGGCCTGCTGGCAGCGCCTCAGCAAGTCCGCCGATCCCGCGATTCGCGCAGAGGGATTGTTCGGCCTGAAGGACTACAACGGCGCGAATGAAGCCTTTAGGGCCGCCGAAAAAGGCCGGCCGAAAGATGTCAACGTGAAGGTTCGCTATGGGTACCTGATGCTGGAGGCGCCCAACGGCGATCCGAGCGCCGCCGCGGCGCTGTTCAACGAAGCTTTGGCGATCGATAAGAAAAACGCGCGGGCGCTGCTGGGTTTGGCCCGTCTGGCGGAAGATCAGTTCGATGCCAAGGCGGGAGAGTTCGCCGATAAAGCCCTCGAAGCCGACCCCGGACTGTACGAAGCCTACGAACTAAAAGCCAGCATGGCGCTCGAGGATAACGATGAGCCCAAGGCCGTAGAGCAGGCCAACAAGGCGGTCGCCATTTCGCCGGAAGCTTTGGATGCGATGGCCGTGCTGGCTACGGTGGACTGGCTCAACGATAAGCCCGCGCCGGCGCCGCCCGGAAAAATTCAGATTGGCTCTCCGTGGATCGACAAGATTTTGAAGGTGAACCCGCATTACGGCGAAGCGTACGCCTTGGCCGGGCACTTCTTCATGATCAACCGCCGCTATGTCGAGGCCATCGCGTATTACCGCAAAGCGCTGGAACTGGATCCCAATGACCAAAGCGCCCGCAGCCAGCTTGGCATCAACCTGATGCGGCTGGGGCAGAATGACGAGGCCTACGCGCTGCTGAAGCAGGCCTGGGAAGCGGGCTGGCGCGATCATCAGACCAACAACACGTTGACTCTGATGGACAGCTACAAGAACTTCGATAAGTTCGA
>Ga0070740_10005400_pt1 | contig 11864 bp, 10 predicted proteins | sample Coa_R2_FD_67286 | JGI IMG/M metagenome (GOLD analysis project Ga0070740, IMG submission 67286) | Surface soil microbial communities from Centralia Pennsylvania, which are recovering from an underground coalmine fire - Coalmine... | ecosystem: Environmental > Terrestrial > Soil > Unclassified ...
GCCGGTCTCCTCGCAGGGCGGCTTTGCCTTTGCCGTGGACGAGAACTTCGAATACAAGCCCGGCCAGTGGAATATGGGCATCAAGTTCGGCCCTCCTCCGCCGCCTCCCGCCCCGGGCCAGGCCGGCGCGACGGAAAACGGCGCGGCGCCTGAAGTCGCGAACGCCGCGGCAGCCCGGGGTGCGGCCGGCCCCTCGACGCCTGCGGCCGAGCCTCCCAAGCGTCTGCCCTCCCCGCCCTCCATCGGACCGAAAGCCCCGCAGGGCGAGCGTGGCGCGCTGGTTGCTGTCGACCCCGTCAGCGGCCAGATCCGCTGGCGAGCCTCGGGCGGCGGCGGCATCGGCGGCGGCACCGTGACCACTGCCGGCAATCTTGTGTTCCAGGTCGTCCCCGATGGCCGCCTGCTCGCCTATAGCGCCGACAAAGGCGAAAAGCTGTTCGAGGTCCAGACCGGCCTGCGCAGCGGCATGGCTCCGCCGATCACCTACGAGATGGACGGCAAGCAGTACATCACGTTTATGGGCGGCCAGGGCCGCGTCCCGCCACCGAACTTCGGCAACAACGCCGGGGGCCGTGGTGGCCGCGGCGGCGCGGCAGCAGCCGGTGGCGGGAACAATACGCCCCCGCCTCCCTTGGCGGAAAGCAGCAACGTCGTGACTCCGAAAGTCCTGACGTTCGTGCTCGACGGCAAGGGGACTTTACCGGTAGTGCAGAAGCAGCCCTAAAGGCGGTGGCTCCCGGCGCGGCGCTTTTGACGGTCAGCTTAGTGCCCGCCGCCGCGCGGCACGTGCAGCGACATCAGCACCAGCGTGCCATTGATCTTGTTGAACCAGTGCGGGGTGTTCTCGGGCACGATGATGAAGTCGCCCTTGGCGACGTTCTGCGATTTGCCGCCTTCGATGCCCGTGCCATTGCGGTTCGCGCCTTTGGCCTGCGTTTCCCCGGTCAGCTTGCCGCCGGTCACCAGGGTTCCGCTGCCGTCGATCACGTAAAACATTTCGGCTTCGGTTTCGTGGACCGCCGCCGGACCCACGGCGCTGCGGTATTCGAGATTCGCGTTGTAGGGCGCCAGGCGCAGGATCGGCTCGGCCACCGTAGGCTGGTCGCCTTTCTTGTCAGCCTTGGCCTTAGCGATCAGCGATTGTATCTCGGCGGCCGAAGTATAGGTCTTCACAGCCGGAGCGGAGCCTTGTTGGGCTACGCCCAATCCGGCCAGCAACACAACAGCGGAGGCGAAAGCGATAGCGCGCATATGGTCGAAATCCTATCACAGGACGCCTCCCGCCGTGCGAAGCGATGAAGAAAAGAAGAAGGCCGGCCGAGAACTTCCGCCCACTGTGTCCACTTAATAGAGGATAGGTTTGGCCGCGGGGAATGAGAAACGGATTCGATAGGTGGCAAATCTTATTTCAGGTTTCCGGAAAAGCTTTGAGCTAACCAGGCACGGGTTGCGTCAAATCGCCCAGACTGCGCGATAAACCCCGTTCAGCCAAGCAGAAACAGCCGTTTGGGTTCGCGCAAGGCTGCCTGTTCGTGGCACTCGGCGTGCAACTAGGCTTGCGTCGCCAGCTTTAGCTTCGGGATGGAGTGCGAAGTATGTTGTAACGGAGGGAACTTATGCGTCGGTTGTGTCCTTTGGGAAGAGCTGTTTTGCTGATTGCCGTGATTGCGATCAGCCTGACCAGCGCGCCGGTCAGCTTAAAGAAGCGGATTTATACACCCCGCGACAAGGCGTACTTCGCCGATGATCAAACCGTCGAGTTTGTCCGGCCCGGGCTGAATATCAAGATCAATTCCGCCGCGATTGCCTCCGACGGCACCATCACGGTTACTTATACCATCACGGATCCGGCTGGCCTGCCCCTCGATTTGGCCGGTGTCACCACTCCCGGCAACATCAACTTGAGTTTTGTCGCCGCCGTGCTGCCCAACGGCCAGGAACAATACACCGCTTATACGACCCGGACCGCCACGGGAACCGTGCTGGCCTCCACCCAGCAGGCGGGAGCGGATTCAGGCGGCACGTCCATGCCGGTGGGGCCTGGCCAGTATACCTACACATTCCACACCAAGGCCCCTTCCGGTTTCGACGCCACCGCCACCCATACCATTGGAATTTACGGGAACCGCAACCTGACGGCCTTCAATCTCCCGACCAACTACGCCAGCGCCGTGTTCAATTTCGTCCCCAACGGCTCGCCCGTGACTCACGTCCGGGAACTGATCAAAACGGCGAGTTGCAACAACTGCCACGATCAGCTTTCGGCGCACGGAGGCTCCCGGCGGGGCATCGAGTTATGCGTTCTGTGCCACACGCCTCAGACCTTGGATCCCAACACCGGCGCGACCATGGACGCCAAAGTGTTTTTCCACAAAATCCATATGGGCGAGAACCTGCCGAGCGTCAAGGCCGGCACGCCGTATATCCCCGCCAAGAACCAGTTCGGCACGTTCGATTACTCCGACGTCGCTTTTCCGGCCGATCCGGGCGATCCGCGGCGCTGCGAGACCTGCCATTCGCAGACCACTGGGGCAGCCCAGGCGACCGCGTATCTGACGCACCCCACCCGCGCCGCCTGCGGCGCCTGCCATGACGACGTGAACTTCGCCACCGGGGAAAATCACCCGGGCGGGCCGCAGTTCGACGACAATCTTTGCGCCAACTGCCATATTCCGCAGGGCGAATACGATTTTGACGCCTCTATAAAAGGGGCGCACGTGGCTCCCACGGCCTCCAGCCTGCTGACCGGCCTCGTGGTGAACATCGCCAATGTCGCCAATGGAACGGCCGGCAGCGCGCCGACGGTCTCCTTCACCGTCCAGGACGGGAGCAAGAATCCGCTGCCGCTCTCCAAGCTGAGCACACTGTCGTTTACCATGGCCGGCCCGACTACCGATTACGGCTACACCAGCTTCGGCAGCGACGTCACCACGCCGGGCTACGTGACCGAGAGCGCCCTCAAGGCCAACTGCGATTCCGGCGGCAACTGTAGCTACACCTTTACGCATGCCGTTCCCGCCAATGCCAAGGGCACCTACGCGATCGGCGTCGAGGCGCGCCGCACCGAAGTGGTGCTCGCCGGGACGACCTCCCAGCAGAGCATCACCTACGGCGCCAAAAATCAGGTGGTCTATTTCTCAGTGGATGGCTCGGCGGTGGCTCCCCGCCGCCAGGTGGTGGCGATCAACAACTGTAATCAATGCCACGTGGCGCTATCGGTTCACGGCACGCTGCGCAACAACACGGAATACTGCGTGCTGTGCCACAACCCGTCCAACACCGACGCCGCGCGCCGCGCCAGCGCCACGAATCCCGCCGATAAAGCCGCTCCGCCGCAGGGCATCAACTTCAATCTGATGGTGCACCGCATCCATTACGGCGAGAACATGCAGGCCGCCGGCCGCAGCTACATCGTGGTGGGCTTCGGCGGCAGCCATAACGATTTCAGCGATGTCGCTTTCCCCGCGATGGCTCCCAACGGCGAGACCACCGACACGCGCAACTGCTCGCTGTGCCACGTCAATTCCAGCCAGCTAAAATTGCCGGAGGGCTTGAACCCGGTGATCGATCCCCAGGGCCCCATTAACCCCATTCAGCCGATTTCCTCGGCCTGCACGGGCTGCCACGTGAACATCGCGGCGGCGGCTCACGCCTATGGCAACACCGTCCAGCTTGGCCAGACCACGGTGGAGGCTTGCACAGTGTGCCACAGCGCCGGGTCCGCGTACGCAGTCGATCAAGTGCATGCGCAGTATTAATCGCTGCGGGCGATTATTACTGCTGATCGCCGGAGCCGCGGCTGCCGCGTGGGGACAGCAGCCGCCTCTTCCGGCGGGCTACGCCGGCTCAGAAACGTGCCAGCTTTGCCATGAGGACATTTACAACGCCATCGGGCAGAGTCCGCACAAAGCCGTCGAGACCGGCGCGCAGTATGGTTTCCCCGGCCGCGCCTGCGAGGCCTGCCACGGCCCTGGCGAAAAGCACGCCGAATCGGCCGACGCCACGCTGATTCGTAATCCCTCAAGGCTCGCCGCCGCGGCGGCCGATAAAATCTGCCTGACCTGCCACCTGAACCAGCCCACGCACATCGGGCGGCTCCAGAGCAGCCACGCGAAAGATCAGGTGGCCTGCACCGCCTGCCACAAGATTCACGCCAACGGTCCCCAAGGCTTGGTGGCCCGGAAACCCGCGGATGTAAACCGGCTCTGCGCCAACTGCCATTCCAACGTCTGGGCTCAGTTTCAGCGCCCCAACCATCACAAGCTGCCCGAGGGCGCCATGACCTGCGTCGATTGCCACAACCCGCACGGCAGCGTCCGCCCCGCCTTGGGCCAGATCTTCGCCGCCAATGAGCCGGGCTGCCTGAATTGCCATGGCGACAAGCGCGGCCCTTTCACCTTCGAGCACGCGCCGGTGCGTTTCGAGGGCTGTCAAAGCTGCCATGAACCGCATGGCTCGGCCAATCCCCGCATGCTGGTCCGGCAGGAAGTCCGCATCGTTTGCCTGGAGTGCCACGCGAGCCTTCCGACGGTCAACACCACCGGCGCTATTGGCGTGGTTCCCCCGGCGTTCCACGATGTTCGCTCGCCGCGTTATCGAAACTGCACGGTCTGCCACCAGAAGATCCACGGCAGCTACGCAGACAGGAACCTGCTCCGATGACCCGATTCCTGCTCACGCTGGCCGCGCTTCCCCTGCTCGCTCAGCAGCCACAGCCGCCCGCGACCGCGCCGGCCCCGTCCGCCCCGGCGCAGCCCGCCGCGGCTCCATCGCCCGTCCCTTCCGGCGAGTCGTGGCTCACGGGCTCCATCGACCTGGGCTACCGCTGGCGCACGGACGTCGCCGGCAGTTTCGATACGTATCGCAGCATCGTGAATCTCGGCTCCGGCCCCAAGCTGCTGGGGACCGAGTTCGCCGTGGCGGATCCCCAGCATCGCGCTTTCGACCGCGTGCGGGTGCGCGCCTACAGCTGGGGCGATGAGCCCTACCAAAGCTTTCACCTCGACGCCGGAAAGTCGAACCTTTACGACTTCCATGCCGATTACCGCGATATCGCATATTTTAATTTCCTGCCCTCCTATGCCGACCCGCTGGCCTCGCGCGGCATCGTTCTCAACGAACAAGCCTTCGATACGCGGCGCCACCTGGGCAGCTTTCACCTCGACCTGCTTCCCGGCGGCCGGATCATCCCGTACCTGGCCTACGACCGCGATTCCGGCTCGGGAATCGGGACGGCGGCTTTCGTCTCCGACGGCAACGAATTTCCAGTGCCCAATCGCCTGCGCGATCTCACGAATCTGTACCGCGGCGGAGTCCGGATCGAGCTGCGGACATTCCACGCGACGCTCGAAGGCGGCGGCACGGCGTACAAAAACGACGAATCGGATTATCAGAACAGCGGCCCGAACTACGGCAACAACCTCACGCCGTTTCTGGGCCAGACGCTTCAGCTCAACAACCTCCTGGCCGCCTACGGCATCCGCGGCGACAGCAAGTACGGCAAGGGCCTGCTCACCGCGAATCTCACCCCGTGGATGGATTTCTATGGCCAGTTCCTGTACAGCCAGCCCGATACGGCCGTCAACTACCAACAGTACGACACCGGCAATCAGGTGCTTCAGAGCCAGTTGCTGTTTTATACTGGCCAGCAATATCTGCTCACGGCCGCGGCCAAGCTGCCGCACACCAGCGCGAGCGCGGGCGTTGAGATCCGGCCGCTGCGCCGCGTGCGCATCTTGGAATCCTGGCTGACGGACCGGCTGCACAACGCGAGTTCCGCCAATTCCACGAATCTGTTGCTCGCGGCGTCCAACACGTCCACGACGATTGCGGGCCTTCTGGCATCTTCGCTCGTGACCAATTACAACCAGGAAGAAGTGGACGTGATCTTGGACGCCACTTTCCGGCTCACGCTGCGCGGCGGTTACCGCTACGTTTGGGGCGATGCGATGGACGCGACGCTTCCGCCCGCGGGCCTGGCAAGCTCCGATCAGGCGAAGCTGCGCCGCCAGGTGGGGCTGGGCGCCGTGACCTTGCGTCCGGTCCAGAAGCTGACGTTCACCGCGGAAGCGGAAGCGGCCTCCAGCTCCGGAGCTTATTTCCGCACGAGCTTGTACGATTATCAGAAAATCCGGGCGCAAGCGCGATATCAGGCCACCGGCTCGCTCAGCTTCGCGGCGGATTTTCTGGCGCTGAATAATCAGAACGGCACGCCGGGCGTGAATTACGACTTCGAAACCCTTCAGGAAGCGCTCTCGCTTTTGTGGTCGCCGGCCAACCAGAACTGGGGTTTCGAAGGCTCGTATACGCGTTCCGCGCTGCATTCGAATCTGGGATATCTGGAGCCGCAGGATCTCGCGCCGCTGGTTTCGCGCTACCGCGACAACGCACATACGGCAACGGCACTGTTCCACGTGAAATTCGGGCGGGCGAAATCCATTTACACGCCGAGAATCGATGCGGGCGGGTCGTTCTTTCTATCTTCCGGCAGCCGGCCCACGGCCTACTATCAGCCGATCGTTAAACTTCTGGTTCCGTTCGCGAAAAACGCCACCTGGTTCAGTGAATGGACATACTATGGGTACGGCGAGGCTTTCTACTTATACGAAGGCTTTCGCGCGCATCTGGTCACCACCGGATTGAGGTTTTCCCGATGAAACGGGCGCTCTGCCTTCTGTTTGCCTCCGCCGCGGGGCTTTCCGCCCAAACGATCGCGGCCGATTCCACGCGCGGCCAACAGCTTTTTCAGACCCTGTCCTGCGTCCAGTGCCACAGCATCAACGGCCAAGGCGGGAAAGTGGGGCCCGATCTCGGCCGCCGCGTGGACCGCGGTTTCACCCCGGCCGCGCTGGCGGCGACGATGTGGAACCATGCGCCGCAGATGTGGGCCGCCATGCGCGAGCGCGATATCCGCGCCGGCGACCTCAACGAGCAGGCCGCGATGGACCTGTTCGCATATTTTTATTCGGCGCACTTTTTCGACAAACCCGGCGACGCCGCCCGCGGCAAACAGGCGTTCACCGCGAAGCATTGCGCGGATTGCCACGGCATCACGGAAGCGAAAAACCCGGCGGCCAAACCCGCCGCACAGTGGACCACTATCGGCCACCCGATCGAACTGGTCACGGAAATGTGGAATCACGCGGCGACGATGCGGCGGGAGTTCGCCAGCCGCAAGCTCGCCTGGCCGGAGCTGACCAGCCAGGACCTTTCCGACATGCTGGTGTACCTGCGCAACCTTCCGGCGGCGCGCAACCAGCCCTCGCGCGTGGAAATCACCTCGGGCGCAAACGGCTTGATGCTGTTCGAGTCCAAAGGCTGCGCGCTGTGCCATACGGGCTCGAATACGCTGGAATCAAAGTTGCGCGGCCACACTCTGACCGATATCGCGGTGGATATGTGGAACCACGCGCCCAAGATGGCCGCTTCCCCGCCCTCGCTCACTGTGGACGAGATGCGGGAGATCACCAGCTTCCTGTGGGCCAGGAATTTCTTTGAGGGCGCTGGCTCGGCCTCCGCAGGCGCACGGGTCTTCACCAACAAGCGCTGCGCGAGCTGCCACAACGACCCGTCGAGCGGCGCTCCTCAGCTCACGGGCGCGGGCCGGACCTACACGGGCGCCGTCATGGTTTCCGCTCTGTGGCATCACGGCCCCCGCATGCTGGAACAGATGAAGGCCAGGAACATCGCCTGGCCGCGATTCGAAAACAACGATATGGGAAACCTGATCGCGTACCTGAACTCGGGGAGATAAACATGCCCCATGAATCACCACACCGGCCGATCCTTGTCGTGCTGACCAGTCACTGGGTGAGCATGGCGGGGGTGGCGCTCGTTACGCTGGCGGGATTTTCCTGGCTTTTGGTGCTGCCGGCGAATTTTCGCAGCGGCATTACGAATGCCTACATCGGACTGCTGGCTTTCATCGCCATCCCGATTGTTTTTTTCGCGGGACTGATCCTGATTCCCGTCGGGATTTATCTGGGGAAGCGCCGCATCGCCGCGCAGTTGGATACGATGGACCGGCAAAAGGCATGGCGACGCGCCGGGACGTTCTTCGCGGTGATGACGGCCGCCAATGTGGTGATCGGAAGCCAGCTCACCTACAGCGCAGTGGAGCACATGGACACCAACCAGTTCTGCGGGCAGACGTGTCATGTCATGAAACCCGAGTATACCGCCCACCTCCAGCCGCCTCACGAAGCGGTGGCGTGCGCCACCTGCCACATCGCGCCGGGAGCCCAAGGCTGGCTCCGGGCGAAAACGGCCGGCACCCGCCAGTTGATGGCCGTGGTGTTGAATACCTATCCGAGACCGATCGAATCCGGCCTGGAGAGTAACCGCCTGGCGCCTTCCGCCCTGACTTGCGAGCGCTGCCACGAGCGAAACCGCTACTTCGGCCCGCGCCTGCGCACGATCACGCATTTCAAGGATGACGAGATGAACACCCGGACCGAAACGGTGCTGGTGATGATGGTGGGCGGCGGGGCCAACGGCGGTATCCACGGAGCGCACCTGGGGCCCGGAGTCCGGGTCCGCTACGCGGCCGCCGACAAGAGCCGCCAGACCATACCGTGGGTTGAGTACACGGCCAACGGCGTCACGCGCACCTATGCGGCTCCCGGCGCGAAGACCGATGGCTTGCCGGTATTCGAAATCGAGTGCTCGGATTGCCACAACCGCACCGGCCACGATTTTGCAACGCCGGAAAACGCTCTGGACCGGGGGCTCGCCGAAGGCAGCATTCCCGTTTCGCTCCCGTTTATCAAGAAGACCGGACTGGCGCTGCTCCAGGCCTCGTATTCGAGCCCCGAGGAGGCGGCGGGAAAAATCCCGGCCGGGCTGGAATCCTTCTATCGCGAGAAATATCCAAACATCGCCTCCGGGCGTTCCGCGGACATCCAACGGGCCGCGGCGGCCATCGGCAGCATTTACGCCCGCAACGTTTTTCCCGACCTGAAAGTCACCTGGGGCACGTATCCCAACAATCTCGGCCACATGGACTACCCCGGCTGCTTCCGCTGCCATGACGACAGCCACATCACGCCGGACAAGAAAACCATCGGCCAGGACTGCAACCTGTGCCACAACCCGCTGGCGATGGACGAAAGCAATCCCGCGGTCTTGAAGACCCTGGGGATGGATGAAAGCCTCCTGAAGCGTTAAAGCGAGGGCGGCTCCGGACGCCTCACTTCATGTGACACTTGGCGCAGTTGCCTTTGGTTTCAAAGGCCATTCCTCCGGGCCGGTGGCAGGACCCGCAAGAAGTCATGTTGGTTTCGGCGGTCTTATGCAGGTTGGGTTTGAAATTCAACGGCGCCTTGGCATCCTGGGGGAACAGGCCAGGGTGGCAAGTCTTGCAATCGCCTTTGGCGCGCATGATGTGGGCGGCGTGATTGAACGTCACGTTCCCGTTCTTCGCCATAAAAACCAGGGTCTGGGGCGGCTTTTTCTCCTGCTGAGCAGAGAGCACCAACGCGCTGAAGAAACTGACCGCTGCGACCAAACACGAAAGAAAGATCCGCATGAAAACGACTGTATCATTTTTCGAGCGGGGGGTCCGGAAGGAACGAGGAGCGCAGCCGCTCTATTTTCCGTTCTTCTCAGCGGCGCGGGCGGCCGCGAGGATGTTGGTCATCGTGTAATTTCCCTCGTGGCAGGCATACTCGACGACGCGCAGGGCGGTTTTTTGGAAGGACATTTCGCCGCTCCAGGGCCGGGTGAAAGCGGTGGGATCGTCCACCGTGAATTGATAAAGGATGGTGTCGGGACCGATGCGGCGCAGGCGTTCGATCAGATGCATATTTTCGTCGGCGCCGTAGAAATTATTGACGCCGATAAAATTGGTGGTATCGATCACGAGCGTATCGCCGTCCCAGCGCCCGCGCGAATCGCCCATATAGCCGCGGATGCGGGGATTGGCATGGGGGCGCGCGTTCAGCTCAATCAGCCGCCATTCGTGCATCATCTCCTGGTCGATGGCGACGAAGCCGGCGCTTTGAACAATTTGCAGGAAATTGTTGTTGGGCGAAGGGATCATCGGCAGGTCGCGGGAGATGCAGCGGATGCGCAGCGCCAGATCTTCCGGTCCGGCGGGTCCCGCCGGGCCGCGCTCGGCTCCAGCGGTGCGGGATTGATTCGCGGCGGCGCGCCGCAAGCGAGCCTGGGGATTGAAGGGGATTTTTCCATCCGGGGGATCGACGACGATGGAGGTGCGGAGGTTGACTGTAACGTGGGCGCCGCGGTCGCGCCAGAACTCGTTGTAGTTGCGCTGAAGATCGGCCTCGGGGCCGCCGTCACGGCGGTCGCTGTTGACCTGCGCGAGGGTTTTTCTCTCAAACTCGCGGGCTTCCTGTTCGGTGAAGAAAGCCTTGTTCGCCCACTCCGCCGGGCGCTCCAGAGGCGTGAGCGTGGAGGTGTCCCACGTACCCTGAAGGTCGGGCTGGCCGTCGGGGGTTCGGGGCGGCTTCCACGCCTGGCCACGCGCCGCCGCGCACGCGAAAAGCGCGCAGAAAAAAGCGGCCGGCAAAGAGCGAGCCCGCATGCCGGGTATAGTTTATCCGAACCGCGCGCGCACCGCGAGGGGGCCGCGCCTTGAACGCGGAGCCGGGCGAGTCTCAGTTGACCCAGCGGTCCTGATCGGACCTCTGCCTTTTGAGATACACCTGGAATTTTCGCTTAGCGCGCTTCAGTTTCCACGCCTTATAGCCTGCGCCAACCCAGGCCAGCGGGTCGAACCCGCCGACGCGAGGCGTCTTGACCCACACATAGCCGAAGATCAATCCCGTCAGTTGAACCAGGCCTAAGAGGCTTCCGCCCCAGGACACGAGGAAGAGAATTCCCGCCATGACCAGCATGAAGTAGCGGAGCTGCATCGGGAACACCAAGAACGCCAGGATCATGCGGTCCGGCCAAAGCGCCGCGCAGGCGGCGAGCACGGCGTAAATCGAGCTGAAGGCGCCGGCAACGATCTCGTCGGGCGACGCGAACGCATAGGCCGCGGCCACGGAGCAGGCTCCGGCGGCCGCACCGCACAGGATATAGAACCGGATGAATCGCTGCGTGCCCCAGGCCCGTTCCAGGTCACCGCCGAACATCCACAGGGCTAGCATGTTCCACACCACGGGCCAGAGCATGCTCCGTGTGTGAATGAACAGGTGGGTCGCCAACTGCCAGACCATAAGCGACCGCACCACGTCGGAGGGGACCAGCACCAGATCGCGGGCGACGGGATCGAGGGAGCCGCGGCCGAAAAACAGGAGCAGGAAGATCGCGACGTTGGAAATCAGCAGAGCCTTAACGCCTGGGGGGATTCGGTCGCTCGGAAGAAATGGCTGGGCGTACGACCGTGTACCGATGGCCATCCGATGAGATTCCTGACAACAAGAATACCATCCAGTCTCCGATTCCCCGGTGGTATCCTGTGTTTGGAAACCGGGGCCCAGTGTTACGCTTCTATACGTTGGCGTGAACGCTCCGAAACAATTCCAGACAGTTCCGGGAGAAGGAGAGAGTCGGTGGAAGAAGACAACAACAAACTGGGTTACTTTTTTCTGGGTTTGGGGCTGGGTGTAGCGGCCGGCATTCTTTTCGCGCCGAAATCCGGCGAGGAGACTCGCAGCTATATCCGATCCAAAGCGGAGGAAGGCACGGACTACGTGAAGCGCCGCAGCACCGAGTTGCGCGATGCGGCCCAAGAAGCAATCGACCGCGGGCGCGAGAGCCTGCGCAGACAGAAGGATAATCTCACCGCCGCGGTGGAAGCGGGCAAGCAGGCGTATCGCGAGGCGGTGAACAAGCCGGTTTCGGACTGACGCCGGGGACCGGCGGGCAGGCGCCCCTGCCTGCTCCGGGCGAGCCCGAGT
>Ga0070740_10005402_pt1 | contig 11862 bp, 12 predicted proteins | sample Coa_R2_FD_67286 | JGI IMG/M metagenome (GOLD analysis project Ga0070740, IMG submission 67286) | Surface soil microbial communities from Centralia Pennsylvania, which are recovering from an underground coalmine fire - Coalmine... | ecosystem: Environmental > Terrestrial > Soil > Unclassified ...
TTGTCGGCGGCACCGACGCGGGTGGCGTTTCGATGCCGCCGCCGGGATTGTCGCTGCTGCGCGAAATCGAGATGCTGGCGGTCGCGATCGGCGAGACCGCGGCGCTGCGCGCCGTCACTTCGCAGGCCGCGCGCTATCTGCGCAAGCAGCGCGACGTCGGATCGATCGCGCCGGGCCGCTTCGCCGATCTGCTCGTGGTCGACGGCGATCCGCTGCGCGACGTGCGCGAACTGCGCAAGCTTACCGCCGTCTACAAAGGCGGCGTCGAGTACAGGCCCGCCGCCATTCTGGCCGGTATCCCCGCCAATTCCAACTATCCGTCGGATAAAGTGACAGGAGGATATTAGCGATGCTCAAGACGCGAGTGTGCGAGCTGTTCGGGGTCCAATATCCGATTGTGTCGGCCGGGATGGGCGGCGTGGCGAGTGCCGAACTGGCCGCCGCCGTCTCCGCGGCTGGCGGCTTGGGCACGATTGGCCTGGCCGGTGTGGGCCGCGAGGCGATTCACAACGAGGTCGCCGCCGCGCGCCGTCTGACGGCCAAACCGCTGGCGGCCAACCTGATCGCTCCGTTCCTGAGGCCGGGTGTTGTGGAGACGGTGGCCGAATTGCCGATCCAGGCGGTGACATTCTTCTGGGGCGACGCGCGCCAATGGGCCGATTCGATAAGCCTGCTACGCGGGCGCAGCATCAAGACCATCTGGCAGTGTGGCAGTGCGCAGGAGGCGCGATGGGCGCGCGAGGCCGGAGTGGATGCCGTGATGGCGCAAGGGGTGGAGGCGGGCGGCCATGTGCGCGGCGTCGTGACGACGCTGGCGCTGGTTCCCGAGGTGCGCGACGCGATCGGCGATCTGCCGCTGCTTGCCGCCGGCGGAATCGCCGACGGACGCGGACTTGCCGCGGTGCTCGCGCTGGGCGCCGACGGCGCGGTGTTCGGCACGCGCTTTCTGGCGGCGGCGGAATCGGCCGCGCATCGCCAGTACAAGCAGCGCGTCGTGGCGGCCGACGCGACCGCCACCGTGCACACCACGCTGTTCGATATCGGATGGCCCGACGCGCCCCATCGCGTGCTACGCACCAAAGTCATCGACGAGTGGGAGAGGGCGGGGCGCCCGCAGCCCGGCCAACGTCCCGGCGAAGGACAGACGATCGCGCACTGGCGGCTGTCGCAGACCGACCTTCCGCTGGTCAGCTACACCGTGATGCCGCCGCTCAACGGCGTGGCGGGCGACCTCGAGGCGATGCCGCTGTATGCGGGCCAATCCTGCAGCCTGGTGCGCGAAATCCTGCCTGCGGCCGCCATCGTCCGCAGCATCGCCGCCGAGGCCCGCGCCGTAATCGAACAACGCCTCGCCCCGCTCGCCCGCTGAACACCCACTTCGACATTTCAGCGCAGTGCGGCCCAAACGTAATCATCGCTGGGACCTGACACGCACTGAGGCGGTTGCCTTGCAGGAGCATTTGCGCTCGGAGGTAATCGTGGGCGGCGGGCCGCGGCGGCCGCGCACGATCGCGGGCGCCGACGTGGCCTACGACGACGATAGGGGGCGATGCTTTGCCGCGGTCGTGGTGACCAGCGTGCCCGGCATGAAGGTCGTTGAGCAGGTCACCGCCGAATCCGCCGTTGCGTTTCCGTACGCCGCGGGGCTGCTTGCCTTTCGTGAAGGTCCGCCGCTGCTGGCCGCGTTTGCCAAACTTCACCGCCGGCCGGGCGTAATCATTTTCGATGCGCACGGAATCGCCCATCCGCGGCGCTTCGGACTTGCATCGCATCTCGGCTATCTGCTCGATGTGCCTTCGATCGGCTGCGCGAAATCGATTTTCGTGGGCAAACCCTTAAAGCTGAACGAGCAGGCGGGAAGCACGGCGGCGCTGATCGACGCGGGGGAGTGTGTTGGCGCAGCGGTCAGGACGCGCACCGGCGTACGGCCGGTCTATGTCTCGCCCGGCCATCGGGTCGGCCGCCGTCGTGCCGTCGAACTGGTTCTGCACGCTGTCACAAGGTATCGCATCCCCGAGCCGCTGCGCCTGGCGGGCATCCTCGCCCGGCGCTGCAAGCGCGAGGCGAGCACGGCGCCGCGAGCATAGCGCCTACTTCAGCGGCGTCGGTGCCAGGGCGTACAGCAGGCCGTCGTCATAGCGCTCGCGCAGGGCGATTGCGATCTGCATCCAGGTCTTCAGTTCCACGTCGCCAGTGGGGTCGCGGCTATAATGCTCGGCCAGCGTGTCCCAGCCTTTTTCCAGCGCCCAGATGCTGATCGCTTCGTGGTTCTTCCAACTGGTGCTGTAAGTGCCAATCCAGCGGCGGCCGTGGCGCACCGCATACGGCATCCACAGCCGCTCGATGCCGTCGACGTAGTCGCGCTGCTTGTCGGGCTGCGTGGTCAGGATTTCATGCACGCAGAGCTGCGCCGATACGCCGGCGTCCCTGAGATCCTTGAGCGTCGGGTTATGAGCGGCCGGAACCAGGATGCGGCCTTCGCCGCCGCGCGCCATCGAACCCAGCGCCGCGCGCCATTTGCGGAAGCCCGCGCTTCGGTCGTACTGCGCGCGGGCCAGCGCCGCATAATGCTTGAGGTTGTCCAACTCCCACAGCGCAATCGTGCGCGGCCACGGCAGTGATATGCCCACCGTCTCCCAGAGCGCGACCAGCCGGGCGCCCGCCTCGCGCATCAGCGGATGGTAGGCCTGTTCGAAGGCGTCAACGAAGTTGTCGAGTTGGCCGGCGATCAAATCGGTCGTTTCGTGGACGTATATGATCGGAGTCCCCTCCTCATTGCGCAGTTGATCTTGTCATTCCGCGTGGAGTCTGTCGGCAGTGACGCTTCAAAGAAGCGGGCTTTCCACGGCCGAATTGTCACAGTCCGTACAGCGCAGCCGCGTTGGCATAAACGATCTTGTGCCGATCGATCTCATCGACGCCGCGCAACATCCGCTCGATCACCTGCTGCGAGTTGGGCCAGGTGCTGTCGTTGTGGGGATAATCCGAACCCCACATCAGCACGTCGCTGCCGGTGGTTTCCAGCGTCAGGATTCCGGGCCGGTCGTCCTGGAAGACGCACTTGATTTGACGCTTGAAAAAGTCGCTGGGCAGCAGGTCCGATTTGATGTGCCGCTCGTAGCGCGGGCCTTTGCGCACATAGACATGGTCCATGCGCTTTAGAAAATGCGCGACCCATCCGCAGTCGCTCTCCACGCACAACAGGCGCAGTGCCGGATGGCGCTCCAGCACGCCCGCGAAGATCATCATCGCAAGCTGGCGCTCAAGCAGACTGGGCGCGATCGTGTAGTCGGCCAGGAAATGCCGCAGGCGCCCGCCGCCCTCCTCGCCGCCGAACACCGGTGCGGTTCCCGCGAACAGATGGAAGCTGACGATCACGCCGTTGGCTTCCAGTTCCGCCCACAGCGGCTCCCACAGCGGATTGTCGTAATAGCGATCCGCCGGCGGATGCGCGTCGAGCAGGACGTTGAGGTAGCCCAGCCGAATGATTCGCCGCACTTCGGCCAGAGCCAGATCGAGGTCGGGGGCGGGCAGGAGGGCGACGCCTTTCAGGCGGCGGGGTGCCGCCGAGCAGTAGTCGTGCAGCCAGTCGTTGTAGGCGCGCGCACACGCCATCAGGACCGACGGCTCCTTGACGGTGGCGAACAACTGCATCGCGTAGCTCGGATAGACGACCTCGGCCGCCACTCCGTCGGTCTCCATCTCCTCCAGCCGTGCGTCCGGATCCCACGCGCCACGCGGAACCTCCGCAAAGCTCATCGCCGAGCTGGTCTTGCCCTGCCAGGTGCCGGCGCTGGCGAAGGCGGCCAGCGAAGTCACCATGCCGTTGGGAAAATGCCACGCATCGCCGAGCTTGTCGTCGGCTCCCATGTAGGGGACCTGATCGCGCAGCTTTCGATCAACCCGGCTGGTGAAGAGGTCGGGCAACTCGCAGATGTGAGAGTCGGCCGAAATCGTCGGTGCCGTCATCGCGCTGACCTTTCCGCGGCGCGCGCGGAGGCGCCGCGAGATGGACCATGGACTTTGGCGATGATGGTCTGCCGCCCGGGGCGGAAAAGTCAAGCTGGCCGCGCCGCCGCTGCGCACACATTTGACTTGTTTGACACGCCGCAGCGGCGCAATCATATTTTAATCGTCTTTTCTGTCTGCGTTCGGAAAATCATCGGGAGAGGGGATGCTTATGAGCCGCGAATTTGAATTCGCTCAACTCTTGCGCGCCTATCGCAAGGGTATCATCAGCGAAAAGACCTTCGAGCAGGAGATGGCGCTTTTGGAAGGCGCCGCCGGCGGGGCGAACGGCGGCGGTTTCACCGCGATGGGCAAGACGTACGCGTGCGAGCGCGACGCAATCGTTGCCTACCTGCAGCGCGTGCGCAACGGCGAGGCGGCAGGCGCCCAGGCGCTGGCCAGATGGGCTGAGGTCTGTCAGACCGATTGCATGCGCAGCGGGCTGCGCACCATCGCCGAGCGCGAGGCCTATCATGTGCGCGTCATCGAGCGCAAGCTGAGCGACCTGGGCGCCCAGTGCGAGGCGGCGCGCGATCCGGAAATCGACAAATTCGTCGCCAAGCAATCGGATCCCAACGTGTCCGACCTCGACAAGCTGCGCACCATCGTCTCGAGCTTCGGCAAGCCCGAAGATATCGTCAAGCCCATTTACGAATTCGTCGACCTGATCAAGGAAGATCTCGACGCCAAGGAACTGCTGGCGTTGTGGGCCGAAGACGAATACTCCAGCCTCAAATGGTTCGTCCACGCCTTCACGGCGCTGGGCGGCACGCTGGAGCGGCCGGCAGCGCCGGTGCAGATGGGCATGTCAGGTGCGGCGCAGACCCACTGAAGCGGGCGAGGAGCGCCGGCTCCTCCCCGCGCGTGCCGGTTACATCGGGTAGGTGGCCAGCGCGCCGCCGTCGACTATCAGGTCGACGCCGGTGATGAAGGAGGACTGGTCGCAGAGCAGGAAGACGATCGCCTCGGCCAATTCCCACGGCGTACCCTGGCGCTTGAGCGGCACCTGCAGAGTGGCGCGCGAGGAGCGATCGCCCATCAGCCGGCGGTTGATGGTCGAGTCGATGTAAGCCGGCATCACGGTGTTGGCCCGGATTCCGTCGCGCGCATGCTCGACCGCGACGGTGCGGGTCAGGATGTTCAAAGCCGCCTTGCTGGCGCCGTAAGTAACGCCGGCGCCGCGTGCCGCCGCGGCCGAGGATACATTGACGATCGCACCACCGCCGGCGGCCTTCATCTCGGGCACCGCGTACTTCATCATGAAGAAATGGCCGCGCACGTTGACCGCCATCATCAGGTCGAACTGCTCGGCAGTGGTGGTCAGCAGGTTGCCGCCCACCACGATGCCGACGTTGTTGACCAGCAACTGCAGCTTGCCGAAGCGGCGCACCGTGGCCGCCACCGCGTCGCGGCAGTTGGCCTCGCTCAGCACGTCGGCCGCCATCGCCTCGGCGGCACCGCCTTCGGCGCGAATCAGATCCGCGGTCTGCGCAGCCAGGTCGAGCGAGCGGTCGGTTACCATCACCGACGCGCCTTCGCGCGCGCACAGGATGGCGGCGGCGCGGCCGTTGCCGATCGCGACGGTTTCGCCCGGACCGGGCGGGCCATCCGCGCCACCGCCGGAGATCAGTACGACTTTGCCGTCGAGGCGGGCCATAAAGTTATCCTCTCCTTAATCGTCGGGTTATCCTACTCATAGTTGGCGCACGGATTCAGCCACGCGCGCCGCTCGGGAGCGCGCGATCGCCTCGGGGTCGAGCTTGTAAAAGCGCGCCGCCCCGCGCCACAGCACGCCCTCGCGCTGGGATTCGCTCAAGTCGGTGCGCTTGCGCAGGCTGACCAGTCCGGGCACTTCGGCGTCGAAATGCGGAAAGTCGCTGGCCCACAGCACCCGGTCCTCGCCGAAGCGGCTTTGCACATAGGGCAGCATCGGTTCCCCATTTTCGCATCCGATTACGCATTGCTCGCGAAAGATTTCGCCAGGCTTGCGTTTGGGCGCATTCGCCAGCATCCAGCCCAGCCGCTCGAAATGCTCATCCAGCCGGTCGACCCAAAACGGCAGCCATCCGCAGTTGCTTTCCATGAAGCCGGTCCGAAGACGCGGGAAGCGATCGAACACGCCGGCTTCGAGCAACGAGGCGAAGGCCAGCATCTGCTCCATCGGATGAACGATCGCGTGTCCGAGCACAAAGCTGCGGGCGCGGTCCAGACCGGCCTGCGGCACGTCGGTGTTAAGCGCATTGTGGAAGCACAGCGGCACATCGAGGTCCTGCGCGGCGGCCCACAGCACGTCGAGCGACGGATCGCCCAGCGTGCGTCCGGCGCGGGTGGGATTGGGCCGCAGGCATCCGGCGACGCAGCCGTGCTGCTTGACGCTGCGCTCCAATTCTGCGGCCGCGGCCGCGGGGTCCTGGGCGGCCAGGATGGCGACGGTGTAAAGTTCGCGGGGTGCGGCCGCGCAGTAATCGGCGGCCCAGCGATTGACCGCGCGGCAGGCGCCGATGGCGACGGCGGGATCGGAAACGCCGGCGAAAAACAGCCCCATCGAGGGAAACAGCACCGCTGCGTCGATTCCCTCGGCATCATGCACCGCAAGCCGCTGCCTGGGATAGAAGCCACCGGGATGGGCCTCGCTGTATGGGCGGCGCCGCGGCCTGCCGCGGTCCAGTCCGTTTGGGTTGAGCGTGTCGCCGGTGGAATAAGCGCCGCCGCCAAGGGCGGCAGCGCGGCCGTCGGCATCCGCGATGTGCAGCGCCATGCGGAAGTCGCCAACCGTCAGCACCTGGTTGCCGCGCTCGTCGGTTCTGACGTTGATCCGGTCGCGCAGGTCGGGATCGACGTACTCGCCCCACAACGAGATCGGCTCGGCCAGGTGCCCATCCCCATCGATTACCATTTGCATGTCCGCTCCCCTCCGTTCTTTCAAGACACGCAACGATCAATGACAGCAGGACCTCCCAAGGGACTCACACGCCCGGCAGCGGATGTCAAGCGGTAAGCGGGGCTCAGCGCGAATCGGAGCCCGCGCAGGAGTTGCGGCGCCGGGCGCGCTGGACCTGCGCTTCGCGGACGAAGAAGAAGATGCACATCGCGGCTTCGATCAGCACGCTCGTCCATTTCCTCTGCACCACCGCCACGCCCGCCATCACCGCGGCGGCGCCGGCCAGATAGCCATGCCAGGTGATCGGTATCGGTTTGAAGGCCATCGATCACCGAGGCTGCCGGCATTGGCGGCGCAATGCGAGTTCAGCTTTCACGCAGTTCGATGGCATTGCCGTCGGGATCGTTGAGCAGCACGACGCTGCCCGCGACCGAGCCCGTTACTACGCGATGCTTGATGCCGTGCCGGTCCAATTCCGCGCCGGCGCCGGCGAAATCGTCAATTACGATTGCGATGTGCGGGCGGGTCGGCATTCCGGGCTCCGCGTCATACTGGGGCGCCGGGCCGTGAATCAGATGCACCTGCGCGTCGCCCAGGGCAAGCCATGCACCCGGGCTGGGAACGTCGGGGCGGGGGATTTCCTTGAAACCCAGCACGTCCACGTAAAAGCGGCGGGCGCGTTCGACGTCGGTCACCCGGATAGCGGCGTGGTGGAAGGCTTTGGGCTTCAACATGGCTACTCTCCGCTGCAGTCGCGACCAGGATGCCCCGATATTAGCGCCTGGTCATGTCCAGTCCAATGCGCGGTGTGCTCCCGGCGGCGGGTTGCTTTTCGCGTGGGCGCAATGTTCTCTACCAGGGTAGATACGCGCTTGCGCGGCGCGAGACAGGGAGAAAGTTAAAAATGGCATCGGGGATCATCCGGCTCAAGGACAAGGTGGCGGTGGTGACGGGCGCGGCGCAGGGAATCGGGCGCGGCATCGCGCATCGCCTGGCGCAGGAGGGCGCCAAAGTCGCGGTCGCAGACATCAACGACAGCGGCGCCGCGAAGACGGCGGCCGAGATCAAGGCTGCGGGCGCGGTCGCGTGCGCGATTAAGCTGGACGTCACCAGCCTCAAAAGCGCGACGGCGGCAGCCGAGGCGGTCGAGGCGCAGCTTGGGCCGGTCGATATCCTGGTCAACAACGCCGGATGGGACAAGGTGCAGCCTTTTCTTGAAACCGATGAGGAGCTGTGGAACCGGCTGATCGACATCAATTTCAAGGGCGTCCTCAACTGCGTCAAGGCGTTCGCGCCGCGAATGCTGAACCGGCCCGGCAGCAAGATTATTTCCATCGCCTCGGACGCGGGCCGCGCGGGCGGCGTGAACGACGCGGTGTATTCCGGATGCAAGGGTGCGGTGATGTCGTTCACCAAGGCGCTGGCCCGTGAACTGGCCCGCTACAAGATAACCGTCAACGCGGTCGCGCCGGGAGTTATCGATACGCCGCTGTCGCAGGCGATCTCAGGCGGCATTCCCGGCTACATGGAACGGCTGATGAGGATCGTGCCGCTGCGGCGCAAGGGTCTGCCCGAGGACATCGCGGCGGCAGTCGCCTACCTGGCCTCGCCCGACGCCGATTACGTCACCGGGCAAATAATCAGCGTCAACGGCGGAATGACGATGTGAGATGATGCCGAGGCTCCGCCCGCCGCCGGGCAGCTCAATAAGTTTTTGCCGGAGTCAGGAACAACGGCGGCCTCGGTTTCTGCGAAAAGTCGAAATCCTGACACAGGTCTCCCAGCTCCCCGGCCTCCTCACGTACATCGGGACGGCTGTCGGGCCGCCCGTCGGTGAGAGGGTTCAACCTCTGACTGTGCAGGAAGAGGTCCTCGATAAACTTCACGTAAACGTCGTGGCTGTAGATCTGATGGTCGATGTAGCCATGCTTGGCAAAAGGGCTGATGACGATTCCCGGAACGCGCAAGCCATAGCCGGCATTATCGACAACCGGAGGGACGACGTGGTCATAAAACCCTCCCCAGTCATCCCAGGAAAGAAAAATCACAGTGCTGTTCCAGTCGGGTCCCTGCATGATGGAGTTGATTAAGCCGGTCACGTACTGCTCCCCATCGGCGACGGAGTGGGGCGGATGCTCGCTCACCTGGAGGCTCGGGACAACCCACGAGACAGCGGGCAGAGGACCTTCGATTGCGTCCACGTAAAAGTTGGTCAACGATTTGACGTTGCCTGCTTCACCGTCACTGCGAACGGTGTCGAAATAGAGCAGCGGATTCCAGATACTCGGCGTCTGGTAGTTCAGCGGCTTTCCGACGCAGGGTGCTTCGTCGTCGCAATCGGGTTCCGTGCCGTTGAAAACGTAATAGGCCCAGTTAATGCCGTTTTTGTGCAGGAGGTAGGTCAAATCCGTCCAGGGCAGTTTGAGAGTTGATGAGATCACGGGGCCGTTCAGATCGGTCGTACACGCAAGCGGGTTGTCATCGGGGCAGGACGCCGACCATTCCGAAGACAGGTATAAATGCTGGGGCCAGCTCCAGCTCGTGACATTTTCGAACATATGATCCTGCAGTACGAAATTGCTTGCATATGTCCAGTAATGGGGGATCTCGCGGCTGTCGTGATAACCCATCGTTTGGATCGGATCGATGGTGCCGCATAGGTGCTCTTTGGAGCACAGCAACTGCTCATAGGCGCGTGAGCTGCGGATGAAGCCATCCATCTTTCCGGAGTCGATGTCGGCAACCGCGTCGCTGTGGCGATGGGGCTGTTCGGAATTTACCAGATTCGGATCGTGGAATGGCTTGACGCATTTCCCAGTTGGATCGGGAACGCAGACGGTGGGAGAACCAGCCGCATCCATGGGAATGCCGTCGGCGCCCGGAAATGTCCCGAAGTAGCTGTCAAACGAGCGGTTCTCCTGCATGATGACTACGATATGCCGGATCGAGGTTTTTCCGCATTGGGGGCCCGGCGGCGGCGGACCTGGAGCGAAAGCAGCGCCGCCACCGCCGCCTCCACCACACGCTGTCAGCACCAGCGCGAGCAGCAACAGGAGTGCGGCCGTGGTGTAATCCGACAACAAGTGCGCGTTGTCCCCCGGAAATTTCTCCATTATTGCAGCGGCAAATATCGCAGAGCAAAAGTATAGTTCCCTGGTTCGGTTCAGGATTTGCCAAGCCGGTTGATAACCGGGTTGGCTGCGGTGCACATGGGTCAGGTCGCCAGCTTGTAGAGCCGGGCGGCGTTGCGCCACAGGATCTGCTCGCGCTCCTGGCCGGGCACCTCGCTGAAGTTGTTCTCGATCAGTTGCGCCGTTTGCGGATAGGTCGACGACGCCCTGGGGAATTCGGATTCCCACAGGATGCGATCGGCACCGATATAGCGGCGGTTGCGCAAGCCGACCTTTTCCTTCCAGGTCGTCACGTAGCATTGGCGATGGAAAATCTCCGAGGGCCGCTGCGTCAGGCCGTCGTTTTTGGCCAGCAACTGGCGCTCCCACTGATGGTCGAGCGCTTCGAGCGCGAACGGGACGTAGTCAATCGCGCTGGCGGGAAAGACTACTTCAAGTTTGGGAAAGCGGTATAGAATCCCCGACAGCACCATCCCGTTGATGAGCGCCGCGCTGCCTGCCGACAGGCGGACATTGTCGAATGCCGCGGCGGTGATTGCATCATAGGTGGGGCTGATGTCAAACAGCACACTGGGCGCGCTGCCGGCGTGAAAGCATACCGGCACCGCCAGTTCCTCAATCGCCGCCCACAGCGGGTCCCATTCCTGCTTGTACAGATGCGGCACGGCAGGGTTTGTTTGCGAGGGCTGCGCCGGCATGATGAGCCCCTTGTGCCCGCGCCCTACTGCCCGCCGCGCCTCGGCCGCCGCCATCTCGATCGAACCTACAGGAAGTATGGCCTGGGGAATGAACCGCGGACTGGCCGCGGCCCATACGTCGATTATCCAGTCGTTATAGACCCGCACGCATTCGATCTGAAGTTCCAGGTCCTTGATTGCGCCGAGCGCCTCGCCGCTGACCCCGGCTGCCGCTGGATAGAGGACCGAGCAGTCGATCCGGTCCGCATCCAGCGCTGCCAGGCGCGCCTGCGGGTCCCAAACGGTGCGCGGAACTTCGCTCCAGCTCTGCGGCTCGGCGCTGCGGTCCGCCGACAGGGCGCCCGTGGCCGCCAACGAGCGGCCCGGCCTGACCTGCCCGTCGATCACCCAGCGCTCGGCACCGTCCGCCTGGCGCGCGACGTGGGGGATACGCTCGCCCCACTTGCCGCGCGACATGCATCGGGTCCACAGATCGGGCGGTTCCTGGACATGGTCATCGACCGATATGACGCCGTATCGCAAGGCCACGACCATCCCCTTTCCCTACAGTTTGTAGACCCGTTTGGGATTCTCGACCAGGATCCTGTGCTGGTCGGCCTGCGGGACACCCTCAAAACTCCACGCCAGCCACTTGTCGGCTTCGGGCCAGATCGAGGTCGGGTGCGGAAAGTCGGTCTCCCACAGGATGCGGTCCACGCCGATGTAGTCGCGCAGTTGGATGCCGGCCTGCTCGTACCAGAAATCAACGTAGCACTGCTGGCGGAACACCTCGCTGGGCCTGCGTTTGAGGCCCTGCTCCCACAGCCGGTTGCGCTCCCATTCGTAGTCGCATGCTTCCAGCACGTAGGGCACCCATCCGATGCCGCTCTCGGCGCCGACCAGGGTCAGTTTGGGGAAGCGCTCCAGCACGCCGCAGAGCAGGACGTTGGCGAAGATCTGGGCGGACAGCGCGAAGGAATTGGCGCTGCCTATCGCCAGCATCTTGGCGTCGCTGGCGCCCGGCTCCGAGCCCAGGTTGAGGCGGTTGGCGCCGGCGACATTGTGGAAATGCACCGGCATCTCGAGTTCAACCGCCGCCGCCCACAGCGGGTCCCAGTAGCGATCGGCAAAGGCCGGCAGGCGATACTGCTCGGTGGCGCCGGTC
>Ga0070740_10005403_pt1 | contig 11862 bp, 11 predicted proteins | sample Coa_R2_FD_67286 | JGI IMG/M metagenome (GOLD analysis project Ga0070740, IMG submission 67286) | Surface soil microbial communities from Centralia Pennsylvania, which are recovering from an underground coalmine fire - Coalmine... | ecosystem: Environmental > Terrestrial > Soil > Unclassified ...
AGGCGGTGAGAAATGGATGAACTCCTGCGGGCTTCGCATTGCACTGTCGCAGCCGAAATTGGGCGTGCTCAGGGCAATCAGTCCCCCGGGTGCCGTCAGTTCGCGCACCTGTTTGATGAAGCCAATCGGATCGGCGGTGTGCTCGATCACCTCGAAGGCCACCACGCAGTCAAACGGCGGCGCATCGCGGGGCAGCTCCTCGATCGACGGGTAGACAGAGCATGCTAGATTCTGACGGCATCGCTCGCGCATCAGGTCGGACATTTCCACCCCGCTTACATCGAAACCGCCGCGGCGCGCCAGCTTGAGGAACCTGCCATCGGCGCATCCGATCTCAAGCATCCGCACCCCCTTGCACAGCGCCCGGATGCGGGGCAGGCGTGCCTCGTAGTAGCGCCGCACGCCGCGCCAGTAGTCGTCGTAGCCGCTGAGGTAGTGGATTTCGCCGCCCTCCTGCCAGTAGCTGTCACGCTTGTACAGCGCCGCCAGGTCGTAGCCCTCGGGCACCACCGCGAACATAAAGCCGCACGCGGCGCACTTGAGGATCGGGAAGCGGTCGCGAATCATGAAGGACGCCGCCGGACCGCCGCACAGCTTGCACGCCGTCATGGACGTCGGCCCCCGATGCTGTGACAGGGCCACGGCCGGCGAAGCACGCCGGGCATTGCTGCGGCGTTTGCCGATCGTTTTACCGTATCCATTCCAGCAGTCAGCTTACTTGAGCGGACCCGATGCGAAAACATCGCCGATTCGCTAGGCTTTATGCTCGATGCATTCGCGTGTCGTATATCTGCGCTCCCCGCAGTGGGGCGGTCTGGCTGTACGCCCCGATGCAATGATCGCCGGAGCCGATTTTCGCGAGGTGAAGAATATCGCGCGAATCCGGGCCGGCTTTCTGACATCGGCCCACGGCAACCTTTTTATCAAGCGCTTCACGCCCGGGTCGTGGATCGAAGGGATACTTGAGCGCCTTCGCGGCTCGCGCGCCGCCCGCTCGGTGCGCGCGGCGCAGATGCTGGAGCGGGGCGGTTTCCTGGTCCCGGCCCCGCTGGCCGCTTGCGAGCAAATTTCCGCCGGCGCCATCAGGACAAGCTGGCTGTTCAGCGAAGCGTTGGAAGCGGCTCACGTCTTCAGCCGCTTTATCGAGCGTGGGCACGCGCCGGCCGAGCAGGAGCGCCGGTTGCGGCGCGACGCGCTCGAAGCGGTGGCGCGATGCGTCCGGCGGCTGCATGACGCGGGGTTGTTCAGCTCGGATTTGCAGGAAACCAACTTGATGCTTGAGCAGGTGGAGGGCGTGCTGCGCATCCATTTCGTGGACCTCGATGGCTTCCGCCGTCTGGCGCGCGTGTCGTGGAAGCGCCGTCGGCGCAACCTGGTGCAACTGGACCGCAGCGTGGGCCGCTTCATGAGCCGTTGCGAGCGGCTGCGCTTCCTGTATACCTACCTCGGTCCGGGATGGGAGCGGCGCCAAGTCAGCAAGCTGGTGGCAAGGCTGATGCGAGAGCGCGCGCGCAAGGAGCGCGAATTCGCGCGCCGGCGTGCAAAACGCCCGGGTCGCGTCGACTCTCTTTCCGCGCGAGCCCACGGCGGCGAACGCATCGCCCCCGAACTGTCGCAACCTTGGTAAGCAAGGCCCCGATGGCGATCTCCATCCGCAGGCGCGAATACGACCATCACACCGAGCAGGTTCATGCCGCCGGCGGCGAGCGCGTGCGCGACCTGATGCTGGGGCTCAATGACGGCCTGGTCGCCTCGCTGGCGGTTACCTCGGGCGTCAGCGGCGCCTTTACCGCGCGCAAGGTAGTGATCATGGCGGGGCTGGCGGAGATGCTGGGCGGAGCGGTGTCGATGGGCCTGGCGGCGTTCATCTCAGCGCGCTCGCAGATCGAGTTCTATCATAGCGAGATCGAACGCGAGCATCAGGAGATGCGCAAATGGCCCGAGCGCGAGCGCGACGAGATCCGCTCCATTTACCGCGCCAAGGGCTTCAGCGGAAAGCTGCTGGATGAAATCGTTGCCCACATCACCTCCGATCCCAAGCGCTGGAGCGACGTGATGATGCGCGAGGAGCTCGGCTTCAGCGGCGAATTCGACTCGCCCCTGCGCTCGGGCACCACGGTGGGGCTTTCCTATCTGTGTGGCGCGGCCATCCCGGTGCTGCCCTACATTTTTGTCGAACCTTCACATGGAGTAGTGTTTTCCGTCCTGGCGACGTTGGTCGCGCTGTTCGTGGTCGGCGCCGCCAAGACCGTCATTACCACCCGTTCATGGTGGCGCAGCGGACTGGAAAGCGCGTTGACGGGCGCGGCGGCTGCCGCGGCGACTTTCGCCGCGGGGTCGTTGTTTTCGCGCCTGTAGGAGCACCGATGGCAGAAGCAGCGCAACCGACAGCGGCGGACAACGGACTGGCCCAGCGCATCCGCGTCCGTATTGAGCAAATCTATTCGACCAAATCAGTCCAGGGCGAGGACGGTACGACCTACAATATCATGCCGGCTGCCCTGCCGCTCGAGCGCGGGCGCTTTCTGCTCGACGTGTGCCGCAAGTACCGGCCGCTCGCCACGCTGGAGGTGGGAATGGCGTGGGGCGTTTCCACGCTGCATATCCTGCAGGCGCTGATGGAAAACGGCGTTGCCCAGCCCCGTCATGTGCTGATGGATCCCTTTCAAGGGAGCTCGTTTCACAACGCCGCCCTGCGCACACTAGCCGAACTTGGCCTTGAGGACTGCGTCGAATTCCACGCGCAGCCGTCGAGCCTGGTGCTGCCCAGGATGGTTGGGGAGGGACGCCAGTTTGACCTTGCCTTTATCGACGGCGATCATCGCTTCGACGCCGTCTTCGTCGACTTCTTTTACATCGACCAACTGCTCAAGCCCGGCGGCGTTGCGATCTTCGATGACACGAGCTGGGACGGCGTCTATCTGGCGTGCCGGTTCGCGCAAACCAATTACGGCTACGAAACGATTGCGGATCTGGCGGCGTCGGGCGGATCCGGATCGGCGCCCGGACGGCCGTTGATGCGAGCCTGCCGAAAGCCCCTCACGCCCGTGGAGCGCGAGCAGACGCACTTTGTGCCCTTTTTCGAGGACTTCGTCTCCAATCGGTTCGGCAAGCGGCTGACCGCTTCAACCTTGCGTTATCAGGGCCTGATCGCCTTGCGCGAGGGGCGGCGCGCCGAGGCGCGGCGCTGCTTCCGTGAAGCGCTGGGTGTTGACCCGCTGCATGTGAAAACCTACTTCCGGTTGATCCGAACCTACCTGCCGGCGGCGCTGATTCGCGCCACTACCGGCCGCACCGGGTCGGCGGGTTGAAGTTCACCGGCGCGGCGCGCCTGGTTGCGGCTCTTCGCGGTCCTGTGGATGCTTGACGGCGGCCTCGACGACGCGGTTGGAAACGTCGGTTTCGATGACGTAGCGGTCGCCGTGGGCGGTCTCGAAAACCAGCAGCTTGCCGCCCGTCTCGCGCAGCGGGATGGCCTCGATCGGTTTGCCGAACTGCGCCACGACCTGAGCCAGGGTCCGTCCGACCAGCGGCATAACAATCGCCACGTCATTGCCGCCCGGTTGCGCCGAAACGACAGCACTCATAAGCGCCACGCACAGCGCCCCGCTAACTGTCATGACCGCCCTGATCATGGTGGCCTTTGCCGGCTCCCGGTCCCGCGTTGGGCGCGCGCAAGCTCAGACTTCGACGAGCACCGAATCGCCCTCGACCTTGACCGCGTAGCAGGCCACACGTTTGGTCTCGTCTTCCATGTAGCAGCCGGTGGTCACGTCGTAAAACCATCCGTGCCAGGGGCAGGTCACGACGGTGCCGTCCAGGTCGCCCTCGCCCAGCGGTCCGCCGCGATGCAGGCAGGTGTTGTTGATCGCGTAGAATTTGCCGCCCACGTTGAACAGGGCGATGGTGGTCTCGCCAACCTTGATTGGTTTGCCGGTGCCCTCAGCAATCTCGCCGACGCTTGCGACCTTGACAAAGTTGCCCACGGTAACTCACCTCTCTGGCTGCGACCGATTGTAGTGGCAGTCCGCCGCGGCCTGCAACCGCGTAGCGCTCAGGTCGTGTATTCCGCGTTGATCCTGACGTAGTCGTAGCTGAGGTCGCAGGTCATCATGCTGAAGCGGGCCGAGCCCTGCTTGAGGTCCAATCGCACGCTGAACTCACGCTGACGCATCGCCTGCGCCGCCTGCGACAGCGCCTCGGTCAGGATCATACCGCGGGCGGCGATCCTGACCTTGTCCACCCACAGCTCGAGCCGCTCGGGATCAAAACGCACGCCGCACGCGCCCGCCGCCGCGGTGATCCGGCCGACATTGGGGTCGTTGCCGAAAAATGCGGTCTTGACCAGCGGCGAGTTGGCGATCTGACGCGCCACCCGCGCGGCGTCGGAGGGCGAGCGCGCGCCCCGCACCTCGACGGTGACGAACTTGCTGGCACCTTCGCCGTCGTAGACCAACTGGCGCGCAAGGCTGTGCGCAACCGCACCAACCGCGTCCCCGAAAGCGGCGAGCTCGCGCGCATCGGGGCTGCGGTTGGCAGCGGCGCCGCTGGCCAGCAGCAGCAGGGTGTCGTTGGTCGACATGTCGCCGTCAACCGTAATCGCGTTGAAGCTGCGTGCCGCCGCATCCCTGAGCGCGCGCCGCAGCGCGGCGGCCGGAATCGCGGCGTCGGTCACGATAAAGGCGAGCATCGTCGCCATGTTGGGCGCGATCATTCCCGCGCCTTTGGCGGCTCCGGCGATAGCAACCGGCGCGCCGCCGATGCGTATCGTGGTCGAGGCGAGCTTGGGGATAGTGTCAGTGGTCATGATCGCCATCGCGAAGTCGGCCATCGCTTGCGGCGAGAGCGCCGCACAGGCTTCGCGCACACCGGCGCGGTATTTTTCGAGATCGTAAAGATGGCCGATCACGCCGGTGGAGCACGGCACGACCGCCTCCTCCTCGCAGCCCAGTTCCGCTGCCACGGCGGCACACGAATACTGCGCAAGTTTCATTCCCGCCTTGCCGGTGAAGCAGTTGGCCGAACCCGAATTGGCCGCCACGGCACGCAGGCGTCCGGCGCGCAGGCGCTGACGGGCAAGCGTTACCGGCGCGGCCTTGACCTGGTTGGTAGTGAAAATGCCGGCCGCCGCCGCAGGCGTATCGGCCACGATCAGGCCCAAATCCTTGCGCGCCGGTTCCCTCTTGAGACCGGCCGCAACTCCCGCAAATCGAAAGCCCGCCACCGCGCGGGGCTCCGCCCTGACTTCCATCGGCGCACCTCCGTCGCGCTATCTAAACCAGAGGCGGCAAAGCCGAGCAAGCTTGCGCGAAGCTTCGACAAGGCGGACCGTGAGCATGTGTCGGGCCAACCCATCTTTGTGGTCATTCAGTGCGGTTCCATGGTAAGGGTATGCGAATGCATTTCGAACATTGATACCAAGACTTAGAGGACGCCCATGCTGAGCCTGCAGGAAATTTCGGATCGGCTTGAGATCCAACAGCTTATGATTGACTACAGCAGCGCGATCGATCAGCGCGACTACGATCGGCTCGACGATGTATTCACGCCCGACGCGTATATTGACTATCGCGCGATGGGCGGAATCGACGGCCGTTACCCGGAAGTGAAGGCGTGGCTGAGGCCGGCGTTAAGTGTATTTCCGCATTACTACCACATGGTCGGCAACATGGCGATCAAGCTAAATGGCGACACCGCTTCGGCACGCACTATCTGCTTCAATCCGATGGAAGTAAGGCTGGCCGACGGCACCACGCAGGTGATGTTCCTGGGACTTTGGTACGTGGACAAATTCGTGCGCACGCCCAAAGGATGGCGCATCAGCGAACGCGTCGAGCAGAGTTGTTACGCCCACAACGTCCCGGCCGGCATCCGAGTCACCGACAGGTAGCTCGATGGTCCTTGCCTGTTCCCTAATCCTGAAGCTCGGGCGCAAATCGCCGCTGTGGGGGCGTTTTGAAAACCCGGACCTCACCGGTTGTCCAACGTGCCATCCACGCAAACCGCTGCGCGGCATGTCCGCTGGTCCGGCGCGGCGGGGATGTCAGTGCGCCAGCGGGCCGCGCAGCAGCCGGCCGGGCTCAGCGCCGGTGTGCTCGTTGTTGCGCAGCAGGACTTCGCCGTTGACGATACTCGCCAGCAGGCCGTCGGCTTTTTGCTTGAGCCGCCGCGCGCCCGCGGGCAGGTCGTAGACCAGTTCCGGCATTTGCGGACCGATCCGGTCGGGGTCGAACACGATCACGTCGGCGGCGTAGCCTTCGCGGATCAAGCCGCGTCCCTCAAGGCCCCAGCATTGCGCGGGCACCGACGTCATCCGCCGCACCGCCTCCTCCAGCGTCAGCGCCCGCTTCTCGCGTACCCAGTAGCTCAGCAGATGCGTCTGCAGCGAGGAATCCATGATTTGCGAGACGTGGGCGCCGGAATCGGAGAAGGTGGGAATCGTGCGGGGATGCCTGATCATGGCGAGCACCTCGTCCTGATCCTCGTTGGCGATGGTTTGCAGGAAGAACTGCTTGAGACCGCGCGCCAGCGCCAGGTCGATGATCACCTCCACCGGATCCCGGCTGGATTGCTCGGCAAGTTCGGCGACCGACCGATAGGGCGGCAGCGGTTTGTCGAGCGGATAGATGCGCTTGAAGTTGGCGTCGCGAACTTCCGCGCCGACGCCGGCATTGGGGTCCGGACGATGCGCCCGTGCCGCTTCGATCAGCCGCGCACGCAGTTCAGGATTGCGCAGCGCGGCTTCCTGCTCGGCCAGCGGCAGCTTGCGGATTTCGTTCCATACCGGCAGCCGGTCGAAGGGTGTGACGGTCTGAAAGGAAAACAACACGTTGAGCGAGCGCGTATGCGTCTGAGCGAACATGCGTCCGCCCGCGGCAACCGTCTCATCGATCGTGCCGAGCAGCGTCTTCCAATAATTGGGGGCCAACCCCTTGGCGGAGAACACGCCCAGCGTGATCGGCACGCAGGTATCCAGCGCGAGAGTTTTGAGGCGGCTCATGTAGTCGGGCACGCGCGACGGGTCGCGCATGTCTTCGCTGGCCAGCTCAAAGACGCCCGCGCCCAGCTCGCCCATGACGCCCACCAACTGGCGGACCTCCTCCCAACTGGCCAGGCGGCTGGCGACCGGCAAACCCTGCGGCGTCTGATGGGAAAAGCTGCGCGACGTCGTGAATCCGATTGCGCCGGCACGGATCGCCTTGCGCACCTCACGCTTCATCGCCGCCAAGTTCTCGGCGCTCGATGGCTGGCTGAATGCGTGCTCGCCCATCACGTAGGTGCGCAGCGCCGAATGGCCGATGTAGGCCGCGTAGTTGATGCCCTTGGGCAGGCGGTCGACCGCGTCGAGGTATTGCGGGAAGTCCTCCCACGACCAGCGGATTCCGGCCTCCATCGCCTGCGGTGAGATGTCCTCGGCGCGCTCCAGGTTGCGTATCACCAGATGCTTTTCGCTCTCGCGGCAAGGCGCCAGGGTGAATCCGCAATTGCCCATCACCACCGAAGTCACACCGTGCCAGCATGAGCAGGTCCCCAGCGCATCCCAGAACACCTGCGCGTCCATGTGCGTGTGTCCGTCGATAAAGCCGGGCGAGACGACCGCGCCCTGCGCGTCGATCGCTTCACGGGCGGGTCCCGCGACCTTGCCCACCGCCACGATTTTGCCGCCGGCGATTGCCACGTCGGCACCGAAACGCGGCGCGCCCGAGCCGTCGATTACAGTTCCGCCGCGAATGATCAGGTCCAGAGCCATATCTCTCTCCTTCGTCCGGCGCCGTTGGGAGGTTGGTTGCTTGTAACACGAGTACCCGCGCCGCAACAAGCTGGAGCAATCAAACCTTCATATGGTTTCCATTTGCGGTGCAATGCCTCAAGATGGACCCTGCACACCAGGCGCACTGGAGGGCAATCATGCAAGGTCGGCCTCAACATGCAGCTTACCGACACCACCCCGCATCCGATGGACATCGCGCGCGAGTGCGAGGAGTGGGGCTTCGAATCGATGCTGGTCAACGAGCACATGGTGGTGCCGCTCAAGCCGAAGGTCCGGTATTACTTCGGCCGACCCGGCGAACCGATTCCCGAGTATTACGCCCATTTCCCCGAGCCGTTCATCGCCCTGGCGATGGCGGCGGCGGTGACGAAAAACCTCAGGCTCGGCACCTGCGTGTCGCTGGTGCCCGAGCACGAGCCGATTGCTTTTGCCAAAGAGATAGCGACACTGGACTTTTTGTCGGGTGGGCGGTTCATATTCGGCGTGGGCGGCGGCTGGCTGCGCGACGAGTCGGAGGTGATGGGCGTGGACTTCCGCCGCCGCTGGGAAATCACGCTCGAGTATGTGCGGGCGATGAAAGAGCTGTGGACCAAACGCGAAGCGAGCTTCCAGGGCGAATTCGTCAGCTTCCCGCCCGTGCGATGCTATCCGAAACCGGCGCAAAAACCGCATCCGCCCATCCATATCGGCGCGGGTGATCGCAACGGCTCATGCGAGCGCGCCCTGCGCAACACCGTAGCCGTAGCGGACGGATGGATGCCGACCCTGATGAGCCCCCAGCGGATGGAAAAGGAGCTGACCACGCTGCGGCGGATGTGCGAAGAGGCGGGCCGCGCCTTCAACTCGCTGGAGATTTCGATCGCACTTGGATGGCAGTACACCAAGTCGCAGGCCCGCGCCATGATCAGGGATTACGACGCCGCCGGAGTGCATCGCATCATTCCCACCATCGGCGCCACGGGCTTCGACGATCCCAACGTCATCGAGAAGATCGCCGACGCGTTTTTGGGCTAGCGCCCTTCCCCGCTCAGCCCAGGCCGTAGAGTTGCGCGGCGTTATCCGCCGTGATCCTGCGGCGGTCGGCCTCGGACACGCCGGCGAAGTCGCGCGCGATCACCTCGCGCGAGTTGGGCCATGTCGAATCCGAATGCGGATAGTCGGAGGCCCACATCAGGTTGCCGACCCCGGACAATTCGCGCGTGATGATTCCCACCCGATCGTCCTGGAAAGTGGCGTAAACCTGGCGATGGAAATAGAAGCTGGGCGGGTTGGGAATCGCGCCGTCGCGCTCCAGGTACCGGTAGCGCTCATAGGCATGGTCGGCGCGCTGCAGAAAATGCGCAATCCATCCGATGTCGTTTTCCACCGAGACGACTTTGAGGTTTGGAAAGCGCTCCAGCACGCCGCCCATGATGAGCTCGACCAGCGACTTCTCGATCCCGTGATGCAGCGTGACGTAGTGCTTCATGGTGCTGAATTTTTTCGGGTCCGGCGCGGGCGCGGCGCGCCGCTCGGTCAGGATGTGCAGGCTTATCGGCACGCCGGAATCCTGGGCCGCCGCCCAGAACGGGTCATAGATCGGATCGTTGTACGGGTGTTCGGCCGGCGCCTCGCCCCAGACCATCGCGCCCCGCAGCCCCTTGGCCGTCACGCGGGTTAGTTCAGCGGTACTTCGTTGCGCGTCGTCCAGTGCGACCATCGCGACTCCGGCCAGGCGCTTGCGATCGTAGGAGCAATAGTCGGCCATCCAGTCGTTGTAGGCGCGGAAACAGGCCTCGCGCAGCTCGGCGTCATCGAGTTGGAACAGCCGCATGCCGAAGCTGGGATAGATGATCTCGGCAGTCACGCCGTCACGGTCCTGATCCTTGATGCGTTCGGCCGGATCCCATCCGCCCGGCCTGACGTTGGCGTATCCCTCGCGCATCTTCTGCTTGAATTGCCTGGGGTCCACGCCGGCCACGGCGAATCCTGCAATCGGCAAGGGCGGCATCCCCTCCGCGACATAAAAGTCACCCGCCCGGCCATTGACTTCATGCACCACGTGGGGCGCGCGCTGCGCAAAGCGCCGGTCGATGCGCGTGGTCCAGACGTCGGGTGGTTCGATCACGTGGGAGTCCGCGGAAACGATTCGCTCAGCCGGCATTTTCCTGCCCCCGGGATGGATTCTGTCTGCTTGTAACACCATCGGGTACGCATCGGCAAGGACTGCGCAGCGAACCCGCCGGCGCGGTGCAAAGGCCATCGGCCTGAGGTTTGACGACCAACCCCAATCCTGCCAAGGTTAGGCTGAGACAGGCCGAGTTCAACGCCACGGTACTGCTGGAAGTACGGTTGTACAGCGCGCTTGTGCCGCCGCTAAGTAGTATTGCGCGGCACGCCGTCCGGAATGCTCAGCCGTTGAGATAGGCAATTGATTAAGTATATTGGCGCAGCAACTTTTATAGCCACAAGCAGGCTGAGGAGGAAAAGCAAATGGCGTCGATGCATATAATCTCCGCCGATTCACACATGCTCGAGCCCGCCGACCTGTGGGTGTCGCGGGTCGACAACCGGTTCAAGGAGCAGGCGCCGCGGGTGGTCGCTACCGAGGGCCGGCTGGGAGTATGCCTGACCGCACCTGGTTTGCGTCCGTTCCCGGTCTCGGGGCTGTCGGCGGCGGGCCGCAGCGGCGAGGAACTCAAGAAATATTTCGGCTCGGGCTACGACGCGATTCGGCCCAGCGGATGGGACCCGGTGGAGCGCATCAAGGACCAGGATGTGGACGGCGTCGAAGCCGAGGTCCTGTACACCAGTCTGGGGATGCCGCTGTTCGGCCTGTCCGACCTCGAGCTGCAGCGCGAATGCTTCAGGGTTTACAACGACTGGCTGGCGGAATTCTGCACCCACAATCCCAAACGCCTGGTCGGCATCGCGCTGATTGCGCTCGACGACATCGACGCCGCCGTCAAGGAGATGCATCGCTGCCGCAAGATGGGGTTGCGCGGGGCGATGATCTGGGGCTTTGCGCCCGAGGGCAAGCCCTACAGCAGCAGGATATACGACCCGTTCTGGGCGGCCGCGGCGGACCTGGACATGCCGATTTCGATGCACGTCATCACCGCCGCCGGTAAAAGCCCGGTGGGGCGCGCGACCAAGGATATCGCGGCGTCGGAGAAGGATCAGCCGGGAATCTCCACCGTCGGCTACTATTTGTTTATGCCGACCGATGTCCAGCAGAGCCTGTTCACGATCGTGATGTCGGGGGTGCTGGAACGTTACCCCAAACTGAAACTGGTTTCGGCCGAAAACGACACCGGCTGGCTGCCGCATTTCATGTACCGCCTCGACCATGCCTACGATAAGTACGGGGTAATGAGCGGGCTGCATCAGTTCGCCATGAAGCCCAGCGAGTATCTGCGCCGCCAGTTGTGGGCCACCTTCCAGGACGACCCGGTTGGCCCCGCCACCTACAAGTTCTTCGGCGAGGACAAGTACATGTGGGCCTCCGACTTCCCCCACACCGATTCGACCTGGCCCCGTTCGCGCGAGGTAATCAAGGCGGACTTCGCGGGCGTGCCCGAGGAAATCACTCGCAAGATCGTCTGCGACAACGCCGCCAAGCTGTACGGTATCAATTTGAACTGAGGTGCGGCCGCGCGGCTGCAAAAGGCAGCCGCGCGACTCTTTGTTATGTTTCCCTCCCTTCCCCTCTCCGGCCAGCGGTTGCCAGAGAGGCTGAGGGTACCTGGAACATTTCAAACGCTGCTGCGCCGGTATTTGCACGAGCCAAACGCCGGACTTTGAGCGGACTTTCAGGAATAAAAATCGATGGACTTCGATTACACACCGGAGCAGGAAGCGTTTCGTCAACGAATCCGCAAGTTTCTGAAGGACAACTTGCCGCCCAACGCCGCGCGCGCCGGCACTCCGCAATCGGGCATCCAGCCCGATCACGCTTTTCTCCGCTCCTGGCAGCGCAAGCTTTACGAGGCCGGCCTGCTCGGCATCACCTGGCCGAAAAAGTACGGCGGCGCCGGGCTGACCGACGTCGAGTTGGCAATTTTCAACGAAGAAATGGCGATGGCGGGCGCGCCCGTACCCAATGTCTCGGT
>Ga0070740_10005405_pt1 | contig 11859 bp, 5 predicted proteins | sample Coa_R2_FD_67286 | JGI IMG/M metagenome (GOLD analysis project Ga0070740, IMG submission 67286) | Surface soil microbial communities from Centralia Pennsylvania, which are recovering from an underground coalmine fire - Coalmine... | ecosystem: Environmental > Terrestrial > Soil > Unclassified ...
ATTTGTTTTTCGAGAAGACGATGTTCAAAGATATGTAGTTTACGATAAAGGTAGAATAGATTTAATAAACGGGAAAATTGAAGAAATCGCAACTATTGTAACCCCAGAAAGATTAAAATCGCTTATAACTTTAGAAAATCTCAATACGGTTATTTCTATACAAGCTTGGAAATATGTTAAAAGTCAAGATCTTGAAACTTCTAAATCTACTATAAAAGTAGATACTAAAGAACTAATTAAAGTTAGAAGTTACGAAAATGCTATTGCATATTTCATTTATTTAAAGAAACATTATCGTGAAAAAATATTATTCGAAGCTTTTGTCTCCCCTGTTTTAGGTATAAAAATAATAAGACACTATTTTTGGGCACCTGTCGAAGTTATAAATGCTTTATTAGATGCCGGATTTCTTAAAGACGAACATTTCATCGGAAACGATATTGAAAAAATTGGAAATACTGGAGTAGGAAAATGGGGAATGACTCCTGAAGGATTAAATATAATTAAATACATATTTGGAAATGGAATAAATCAAACGGAGTTTCGGGTCAGACCTTTAGGAAAGGCAGAAATAGTTTCTGGAGATCCAGAAACCTTTGATATTTTAGATAAAATATTGAAGAAAGAAGAAAGAAATGTCAGAATAATGGAAAGAGCAGTAATAAAAAATTATGGTGGATCTTTAACTTTCGAAGCTAACTATTTCATCATAATGAAGATTTATTTCGCCATAAAACTAATAAGAGGTGCTACTCTCATTTCTGAAATGAATCCTATTCAACATCTTATGGGATACGAAGCTTTAATTTCGATTTCAGAAAAAACTCCTTTTGGAACTTTACATATACTTAAAGTTCCTAAGGGAAATACTATGGATGTTTTTTTGATAAGTAAAAATCCAGAAGCTTTAAATGCATTATTATCTGCAGTTTCTGAAGATGTGAAGAACAGCATTATTCTTCAAGAAATAGAACCAGGGATTTTGGGAAAGAAATTAACTGGATCTTCAGTTTTTTATGTATTTTATGCTTTGGATCAGTCGTCACCATAGTAATTGTATAAAATCAAAATTTCAAAATTTTGATTTATATTTAAAAAAGCGATGCAATTTGAGCCTCCATTTTACGAATGTTACAAAAATAGACCTTTTGTGAGAGCTAATTTGGAATCGGCTTACAAAGTAGAAAGTAAAACTCGTCAATTTCCTTTTGCTGTCGCGTCTGAACTTTCTTCTCATTTAGAAAGTGAAGGTGAAAAAGTTATTCTAGAGCAGGTTGATATTCAGGATTTAATTAAGCAAGCTCTAGATCCAAAATTCACACAGAAACAGGAAGAAAAGCCAAACGTAATAGAAAAATTAACAAATTTACAAAAATTAAGTGATAGAAGAGAACAAACTAGAGAATTTCTTATTTTTCATGATATAGAACATTATTTAAATTGGAGAGATCAATTTCCAAATTGTCACGAAATTATTAGATGCCCTTCAAACATTAATGAAGGTGATGATGGTTCATTTGTTGAAGATAAAGAAGATCTTTGCAAAGGTAGATTGATTTTCGATTTTGATTGTAAAAAGCAACTTTCTTGCTTATCGTCTAAAGAAAAGGCATTAGGATTATATGTTCCTAATATGTTTAAACAGATTATAGAATACTTAGTATTGAAAATATTTCAAGATTATTATATAGAAGTAGATATAAACAAATTAATATTCGTTTGGCAAATAACTAAATACGATCATAAATTTTCAATGCACTTGATTGTAAAGAATGCTTACTTTAACGAATATTGGATTAAACAGATGAGAATCTTTTACGAATTAATGTTGAGAACAGCAAGAGGGACTGACGATATAGTTTATTTTTCTGAAAATGATAACGGATATAATGAAAGAATTGTTATTAACATATCTTATCTTTTACAAGAAACTTTGGATACTCAAATTCCTAGAAAGAATGCAACATTTAGAATATTAGGATGTTCAAAAATAGGAGGCTTACCCAAAGAAATAGATTCCTGTAGACATAATAATATAGACCTATTAGATTTTCCAAATTTTAAACTTACTATTTACGATTGTTTAGTTGGCATTTATCATTTAGATCATTTAAGAGAAGAACAACAAATTACTATGGGAAATCTAAATTATGTTAGTCTCCAAGATGAATTAGAAGAAAGTTTAGAATGTGAATCTACCGATGAAGAGAAACGATTTAGATATGTTATTGATAAAAATATTTCTCTTATGCCTAAAGACAATTCCGCAGATATAGATTTTGATGACGAGAACATCGCTAAAGCTATCGAGCTTTTTGAATCTTGGAATGAAGGTATATTTGTAGTTCGAGATCAGGTAGGAGATGTGATTAATTTGGATAGATTGAAAGCATCTCAATGTAAAATATCAGGAACTATACATGAGAGAGAAAATGCCTATCTAAAATTGAAGAAAGATGGAAGAGTTTCATTTTATTGTCGGCGAGGATGCAAACATAATGGTAAATATGGGATAGATTTGGGAATTTATAAACAAAACAAAAGACCTATTGGAATAATTCCTATTAATACTAACAAATTGCAAAATGTTCAGAATTTAAAAACAGTTATGCAACCCATGCCTTTAATTCAAAATAAGGGACCAGAATTTCGGAAGTCATTAAAAACTAGTTCTAAGAAAGTTCAAGTTGGAGTCGTAACGACGATTCAAATTCCCTCATTTCTGCGGGTTCAATAATCAAGCAATAAATTCATAACTTTAAAGTTATGAATTTTTATAAACGATATTATTTCTTCTTACTAAATTTTTTGACTTCAACCCAATCACCATTCTGTTTTACATCCGAATCTTCAATGTTTTCTGGAGATGGAGTTTTGTTTCTATTAGATTCTATATTTCTATTTCTTCTACTATAAACGCGATCCATATTACAGAAAGATACTCGTATTTCATGACCTAGAAACAGACTATAATTAAGAAGATATATAGATTTTTGAGCGTCAAAGCCAAATTTAAATTTTATCTTAGCAATTCCTGTAGACATTCCTTTGCCTTCTTTGTCGCTAGGCACATCGATATCTTCTATAGGACACCATGTCGAAATTTTTCTTCTTAATTCTTGAGCGATTTGCATGGCCGGTCTTTGATCTGGAAGTCCTTGAATAAAAATTACACATTCCTCTTGATTTTCTTTCGGTCTCAAATGATCAGCTATATCAAACCAAAGAGTTACTTCATTTATTTCTTCATCGTCATCTTCATCGTCGTCGTCATGAGATCTAATCTTTACATTTATTGTTCCGTCAAGCAGTAAATCGCTTGCTTTTTTACTATTCAGAAGAATATAAGCATGATCCTTTGTTCTATTGCTAGTAGTATACAATTCGACAACTTTTACATTCTCCATTCCTGCTTTACTAAAAGCTGTTTCGATATTGGATATTAGTTCATCTCTAGGACATTTAAAAATCTTCTTAACCCAAATAACTGGAGCATTGAAATAATCTTCTTTATCTATCCTATCATCTGTAGGCTGATTATTTGCATGAACTGGCTTCTTATCTTTAGATCCTTGAACGAGAGGCCAATCTTGTCCCTTCATTTACTGTTTTTCTTTTTTTAAAGATGAGAAATTTTCTTAAATCGGTTTTTGTTAAAAATATTATAATAAACCCGAGCATACTGTATTTTTGTAAAAATTAGAAGAACTAGAGTTAATCCGAGCCATAAAATAAAAAATTACAGCTATGACCACCGCAAATAAAAATCCTAAAACGAAAGATAAAACGGCATTCACCATTTTAATTTTCCGAATTCTTTTTAATTTTCAGAATAGATTCTGAAAATATTTTTGCACTCTTTCATATTATGGCTAAATATTGCGGGAGGGCCATGATTCAATGAGACTTTCAAGATATGACCTCAAAGGTCTTTGAACGACAATATTTAATTGTTGATGATATGGAGATACCAAATTACTCATAAAATTTAAAATCGGATACATTTTATCCTTTTGAGAGAGGAAATTAACTAAAAAGTTTAATTGTTCTGTATTGTATATTATACTATTAGTATTTACATTTTTATTAAACGATGTTCCTAATAAATATACCTTGTCGTTATCTGGAAGATCTTGTTTAAGTTTTATGATTCTCAAAAATGAGAAGAAGGTAGCGAATAATACAACTATTCCGTCAAGTGCAGGAATATTTGGTAAAGATATTTGCAAAACTGCAGTTCCTCCAGTATTACTAGAAGCTATAAGAGATAGGAGACTATTATAATATCGCTGTATATCTCTCTTCAATACATCATATGACATATAATCTTTCCTGTCTAAAACTGCTATATTTATAATAGGAGAAATTTCTTTAGGAATTTTCTCATTCAACCAAATTAAATTATTCGCATTTAGTTCTCCGGTGTTATCTGATCCGCAAAACCATTTTTCTCCTACAAAATCGTCATAAAATTGATTAGGTTTTACTATAGGAGTTTCTATAGTTCCATCGTTCCTGACCGTAAGATACGGATCAGTTGTAAAAGCAAACCAATCTATGTCAAAATCTTTATATTGTAATTGGGAATTTGCGATTACTAAAGCGAATTCAGAAACTGGTTTATAATCTCCTATAAAAAATAGTTTAACAAAACTTCCAGGTGTTATTTGAGCTATTTCTACAGCTTTAGCTATAACATTTTTAATTCCATCCGATTTTATCTTTTTCCTTTCCAAATTAAATTTAGTTTCAGAATATGATATCCACTGCAAAGAATCAAAATCAGGAAAATTAGCATCTCTAACTAATTCCCTAGCAGTTTTAAAATTCTCATCTGGTACAAATAATTTATTAATATCTGCTTCTGATAATTTGACGCCGCTATTTATATAACCTATCAAATTTATTAAATTTTGAACGTCTGGTTTTATTGGATAAATAGCCACATCGTAAGCCAATTTCGATTCTCCTATCGTTTGAGCTAATTCGCCTTTCATTTTATTTTTATTTTATTAAAATTAAAAAATTGTTTTTAATTTATTTTTGGGAACCGTTTAAGCATTTGATTTAAATAAAATTTGCGGAAAATGGAGATTTAAGAAATTAGAAATGTCTAAGAAAAGGAAAAGGCCAATTTCGCTTGAACAGTTTTTAATTCTTGTCACGGTCAAATGGAGGAAGAAAAAAGATTGGCTCTTTTTTTCAGAGAATCAAAAAGGAAAGAGTTTAACTCTTTACCTACAGTGTTGATAAATGGAATAGCGACCTTAGAAAAAGGAACTAACATAAAAGCAAAAGAAATTTTTGATAATGTTCCTATTTTTGTAATACCTGATTTTAATCGAGGAACTAATAAGAAAATAAAAATTCCATATCCGGGAGTTCCTTATACTATTCTTTCAGCAAAATATGGAAATGAGATTAGAGGTATCGTGAAAAACCTTAACGATTTGAAGAAAAAGAAAGGTAATAAGGGAAAATTTCCTAATCAAGTTACATTGGATGTTGCACTTTCTGATAAGGTAGTAAACGTTATGATGTTTTCTAATTCCATGAAAATTACGGGTTGTACAAATACGCAACATTTGGTAGAAACGTTTATTTTTATTAAAGCATTATTATCTATGATGGATAGGAAAGGTATTAAAGTTTGGGATAAGCCTTTGGTTTTGGCGAAATTAAATATTGCTATGGAAAACATAGTTTTTGATTTAGGTTTTCCAATAAGAAAGGATGTCCTTATTCAAAAAGCAGAAGAAGAGGGAATTGCTTCTCCGACTGAGGATGAAGCTGCTACAATCGTTTATCCAATGGGTTTCAAAAAGGCAAAAGGAGGCGAGAGGAATTTCAATTTCAGAACTCTTCATACAGGAAAAGTTGTGTTTAGTGGAAATAATCGAGATTCCATGGCTCCTATTTACGAAGCGTTCATGGATTTTATCGAGAGGCACGAAAATGAAATTAGATTCGTCTGATTGTACATATGAGAATAAAAAAACAATAATTGTTTTTTTTTAAATTGCTTGAAGATATTACTGATAATAAATAGAACCTTGCATAAAGAATAGAAGATAAATTAAGATACATAATTGTTCTTTATTAGCGAACCAGACGTTAGGGCTTCTAAATCTTACACCGTAATTCATATATTCCACGCTTTCTTTTGAGTTATATTGATCTGGCAGCGCTAAATTAGGATCTACAAAATCTGCAGCATAAACATTTTCACGTTCTTTCACTAAGTTTCCTTTATAAATATTTTGCAACAAAAGTTCCATGGAACTTTTAAGCAGTCTTTGACCTTTTTGAGCATTATCGTTATAAATAAGTTCTATCAATTGAGGAGACAATAGAAGAATAATCCCTCTAGGAAAAACACCGCGAGGAGGATTTCCTATCATTGTTGGCAAATCTTGAGGTAGGTAATGTTCTTTATCATTATTTCCAATTCTAAGAGAAGGATAAAATTTTTCGTTTTGTATCAATTCATTTGGATCCAAATCCGCAAATTCTTTTTCAAATACCCAATGCAGAATTTCAGGAAATACGTGAGTGTAATGAATTATTCCCGTAAATACTGTATTTTCTTTCCTATTTTTAATCTTACTAGGATCTAGGACTATTAAATCAGGAGAACCATTAGGCAAAATACGAACTTTCATTTCCGAAGGTTCACACGTTTTATTTTCTGGACAATCCAATTTCAAAAGAATTAAATTTCCATCTGAAGTAGCAATAGCTTGCACATAAATATCTACTTTTACGCTCCACAAATAATCGTATAATTTCGATACATTATAAGACGTGCAAGTTAATCCTGTAACTGGCTTTCCTGAAACTTTTCCTTTTTGTGTAAAAGTTTGACTAGATCTAATTATTTGTTTTCTATCATTCATTCTGAATATATGTTTGCCCATTTCTATAGTAGAAATACCGAAATGAGAAAAGTCTTTACTAAGTAAATTAGATCTTCTAGAAGAATAATCATTAATTAAAGGTATATAAAAAACATCCTCTCCTTCATTAGTATTTCTCCAAACATTTTCAGCTAGAACAAAAATTCTCAATTCGCCTCTAGAATCTGCAGGTAATTTAGAAAAACTCGATCGTCCTCCACTCTGATTTTCCTGTCTCGTTTTAAGATTGTAAGAATGAATAATAACGCCATTGTTAGGCCAAAAAGTTACCCATGGAACCATAGCCGCAAAAATAATATCAAAAACATCTTTAGGTATCTGATTATTTATAGAATTTTGAATTAATCTTTCTACCATTATCGCTTTAGAATAATTGGATAAATTGTTGATAAGATTCAAAACTTTACCTTTTGTAGGATTCTGAAGTCTCAAAATTTCGTTTATTACGTTATCGATTACAGAATAGTTCAAGCGATAGGTCATATCTTCAATGTCTTCTTTATCTTTAACATAATTATGACGAGAATAGTGACACATCCATTGTTCAGATCGGTTGTATGTGGGGATTCTTTTCTCTTTAGCCTCTTGTTGGATAAAAATTTGTTCTTGTATATTTGGACCAGTACCTGCCGTAACATTTTTATCGGGAATAACTGTAGGTCCGACAGTTCTAGGCATCTTTTGCAGGAAGAAAAGATCTTTTTCTTCTCTTAGATAACATAACATTCCGTGACGATCTATTAATCTTTCATCTTTGTTAATCATATCTGTTAGAGCTTTTATAATAGTTGTTTGATGACTAGAAACTTTAAGAAGACGAATTATTTGAGAGAGCTTCATAGAAAAATAAACTTTAAAAAATCCTCTTATTTTACATTTTATTTGTTCGATTTCCTTCTCTGCATGGAATAAATTGTAAGTTATATAATCATCCGGAAGCATCTCAGTATATTTTAATAATTTAGCTGGAGGGCGTTCGTTTTCAAATAAGTTTATTAGATTATCATAAGCTAACGATTCCATAATATTAGTAATGACAGAGTTTTTCAATTCTTTTTCTGCTGCATCTTCGTACATTTTCACCGCTATACTCATTAAACCTTGACCGTATATATTTGCATGTCTGAAAATTTTGACGTATTTTTGAGTTCTTTTTCCATTCAAATCTGTAACTCCTATAGGAATGCTTTCCAAATAATCATTTGTCTCAGGATCTAGATCATACTCAAATAAAGGAGCTTCGTCTATTTCGTTATCTTCAAAAGCTTCATGAGAATTTAGACGATCTACTCTACCTTCAGTTTGAATGTTACCAGCTTCGTTCCATTTTCTGTATGTCAAATGAGCTTGTCGGATGTTCAATAAATTCACTCCTAAGGCCGAAACATCAGTACCGAAAATAACTTTGAGATAATGACCATATTTATTTGCTGGATGATTTGCTAATTTGAGAATTTGACTAATTTTAGCTGGAGTAATCATTGTAGTATCACCAAAAATCAAAGCATAACGCTTGCCCTTAGGAATAACAATTTCGCCAGTAGAAACGTCTACAAAATAATTTCCCTCAAGTTGTTTATAACCAAACCTCTCAAGAAATAATGCAGCAGGAACAATTCCTCCTTCGATATAGAAATTATAAAAATATGCACATTCTCTATTATCTCTAAACTTTGAGGTACGCGGATCTTCTTCCAAATAGAAATTATTAGTTCTGCTATTTGCAACATATTCATAGCGCTTATTTTCTGCATCGTAAGTTTCTATACCGATTATTTGTTGAATGGCTGTGGCAAACATAGGAGAATAATATGTTTTTATGGCTAATAACATAATGTCGATATCTAAACTTGCTCGCTCAAGTTCTTCTTCAAATTCTTCTTCCATATTTGAGACATCCATATTGACACTGGCATTATAAGTTCCAGTATAGATTCCATTAGCGTCTAATTCTCCACGTGTACGCTCCAATAAACTAATATGATCTTCAATGAAATCTATTTCGTCATCAACTAATTCTAATTCTTCAGGTTTTTCCACATCTTCGAAGTTAGCGTCTTGCAGACCTAAACTAATAATTAAATTTTGCCTTTCTTGTTGCTTACGCGGTAGTTCTCTATTTCTCAAAACATTTATTTGATTTGTCCTGACATCATTAACACGTCTTCTGAAATCTTCAAGAAAGCTATTGGAGAAAGCATATCTAACGTTTGTCAATTTTTCTTTTCCTTTTTCCATATATGTATCAAAGGCTTTAATAAGATAAGTATCGAAGGCAGCATCACGATATCCTGATAATCCGCCTGGCCAAATCATATTATTAGCAAAAAGACTAGATTGATAAAAACTATCATCAGAAAGTTTGACATTTTGTTGATTAGAAGCTATATTATCCACTCCCAGTGCCGTTCTATAAGCGTTTTGAATGTAATCGTAATTAATATCATCAGGATTATTGTTATCTATCTTGGTTATCCATAATCTTTTATCTGAATTTTTCAATAGGGGAACTTGATCGTTATGTCTCACGATAGACTTTCTCTGAGAATCCGCTAATTTCATTCTCGAAACTCTACCAACTATTTTCGGAACTAGGTATTCTTCTAGAGCAAACCTCATTTGATTCAAATCTGGAAGTTTAGTTAGAGGAATAAAAGTTACTGGATCTACTTGATTATCTCTATCAGTAATAAAATTAATCAATGAAGGGAATTCGTCGATGATATTTACTGTTGGCGTACCAGTTGTAATAACAATAACCGAACCGTAAACGTTATTTTTCAATCTCATTAATTGAGTATGAGAAAATTTCGTTCCTTTCGCTTCTGTTGTAGGATTTATAATTCTTCCAGATTCCGTTTCAACGCTTTTGATAATAGTTTTCAGGATATGGGCTTCATCTATTATAATAACTCGAAAGGAATAAATCTTTGCTATATCTTGATCACTAAGTTTGGATAAGCGTTTGGCAAAAGCTCCATGGGTTTCGAGATCGTACGAATGTTCGACGGATCTAGTTTCTGAGCCTTTCTTTGCTGCTTCTGTTTTATATTTACCAGTTTTTAGCTTTTCGGTAACATAAGATCCAGCGGTAAATTTAGTCATAATATCTCTTGTAAAGTTATCAGCTAAACTATTCTTATTTTGAGCAATAATAAGTGCTTTATGAGTATTTAACTTTATTATCTGGTCTTTTGAAGAAATATATTGATCTAGCCAATCATGTCTCGTTTCTGCTATTCCGATTGCTGTACCTGTTTTTCCTAATCCTGGATCATGCCAGATGAGAAGATATTTATTAGAAGTTTGAGGACCGAGATATACCGTTTGAAGTTTTTGATGGTTGAAGAATACGCTATCTTTACTGCCTTTCTTAAATTGAGTACTAGTTTGTCTCAATTTCTGTATTTCTACTTTAGCATTCATTTTACCGTTAAAATTCGGATCTTCAAAATCTGGATAATTAGGAATGTGATTCGCTAATTCGTCATTTTTCATCTTTCAAGCTTTTCTTCTAATAACGAGATTCAAAGATTTAAGATTTTTCTTTCGATTTTTATTTTAGAAAAAATAAAAATTCACTTTTTATCAAAAGTTCGAAATTATTTTTTACTTATTCTTTAATCAGAATAGATCCAAATAGAATGTATTAATAATTTTAAAGGATCAATAAAAGGAAAATCAATCATTAAATGATTGATTTGTTAAGAGTTATGATCTTAAATTCGATAAATAGATTATTTAGGAATTAATGACATTAAAGAACTTAGGTTGTTAGCTTTATTCTTTTCTGCATCTGCGCTCGCTAATAAAGATGATATAAGATCTGTCGTATCTTTCTTTTGTTCTGGTTTAGGTTCTAATTTTATAAGTGAAGGTGTTGATGATTGGTTTGTTATAACATTTTGTTGTTTAGGTTCTTCCTGTCTTATATCTTCCCTTCCCGTTTGCGATAAAGCATTTTCTATTTTTGGCGGAGAAGACGGAAATGTAATTCCTAACATTTGGTTAAGGTCTTGAAGTTTTGATGGTGTTGAAAATGGATCTACTGTTGGCGGAAGAAGAGGCTTAGCTGTGTCATTTGAAAATTGGCTTAAAATACTTTGAACATTTGATTGGATTGGTGTTTGCTGAAATTGTTGATATTGTACTTGAGAAACCGGTGCCGCAGGATTGACTACTATCGGCGTTTGAAGCGCAACAGATTGCTGAGGAATGAAAGGTTGATTCATGGATTGCTGAAATTGTTGGAAAGGCTGTTGAGATGTCTGAAACAATCCCATATTCGCAAAAAGTTTTGCAGTATCAGTAACAGGGTTTGATGTTCCTACAGATTGAGCAGCTTTCAATAAATCTGTCAAATTAGATACAGGAATGGGTGTAATTTGTTTAACTTCTGAAGTTTTGTTGTTATTAGAAATCTTATTGAAAAAGTTAATAGCCTCTACATCAGCTTTTAACATATCTAACAAAAGTTCTCTAAATGGCTTTCCTTCAGGATTGCTAGGATTATTTACAGAATTAATATCTAAACTAACATTTACTCCTCTTCCTGTCATGGAAGCTAGAACTCCTGTAGCTCTAATAGCTTTGAGTTCTGACATTTCTCCTTGAATAATAACTTTTACATCGCAATTAGGAGGGGGAACAAAATTTGCTACATCTTTGGGCGAAATTTTTACGGTCATTTTCTTTCTAATATCTAGCTTAAGAAAATTTATATTTGTTGTCTTCGGTGTGAATTCACAGAGAAGAATACCTTTCATACTTTGATCACTAAAAGACGTTTGATGTGGAGTTCCAGGATAGATTATATTCTTTTGAGGAAGTTGATAAGTATGAATATGTCCAGAAATAATTAAAGGATTTGTTTCTGGCCACTCGTCTCCATTTTGTCCCTTTCTGAACTCTTGATGACAAAAGATTGCTGTTGGTCTGTCTA
>Ga0070740_10005407_pt1 | contig 11856 bp, 11 predicted proteins | sample Coa_R2_FD_67286 | JGI IMG/M metagenome (GOLD analysis project Ga0070740, IMG submission 67286) | Surface soil microbial communities from Centralia Pennsylvania, which are recovering from an underground coalmine fire - Coalmine... | ecosystem: Environmental > Terrestrial > Soil > Unclassified ...
ATAGGCGCCCTCGCCCTCGATGATGAAGCGCAGCGCCGAGGGCGAATGGCGGTGCGCCGGCGCGACCTCGCCGGGCAGGATGAGCTGCAGGCCCGCATAGAGCGATTCGAGGATGCGGTGGCTGCCGCCGAGCCCGGGATTCTCCAGCGTCAGCACGCGCCGGTTCGCCTCCTTGGCGGTGATGAGCGGGCCGCTCTCCATGAGGATCGGGCGCACCACGTTGTCGTAGTCCCAGAGATGGGGCGTGGCCTTGACCTGATCCGCGGGCGAGGGCGGCACGAGCCGCGTCGTCCAGAGCGGCGATAGGGCGAGCTTGCCGACGCGGCCGTAATAGGCTTCGCGGGCGGTCTCGGTGCTGCTCATGGCACTCCTCGCGGCTCCGACAGGTCCCGTGCGCGCGATCTTATGCGATGGACCACGCCGCGTCGATGCGGGCGGCTATTTCACCGCGTCGACCCCGGCCTGTGCCGTCTGCTGGTCGGCGTCCGCGGTCGGCGCGCCACTGACGCCGATCGCGCCGACGATGTGGCCCTCGACGACGAGCGGAATGCCGCCGCCCACCACCGAAATGCCGGCGAGCTGCGCGACATAGGGTGCCTGCGCCAGGCGGTCCTGGAAGAACCGCGACGGGCGGCGATAGAGCACGGCGCCGCGCGCCTTCTGCTCCGCCGCCATCAGCACGGAATTGTTGGACTCATCCATCTTTTCCTCGAAGATGGTCTCGCCATTGGGGCCGACGATGACGATCCCCGAGGGGAAGCCGGTCTTTGCCGCCTCGGCCTCTGCCGCCGCGGCCGCCTTCTTGGCGAGCGCCAGCGAGACCGGCATGCCGTAGGGCAGCGGCTTTTGCGGCGCCTGCTGCGCCTCTGCCGTCGCGCTGAAGGCGAGCGCGAGCGCCGCCACCACCGGAATGATCATGCTGCAGCGCATGTGTGACCTCCCCGTTCGTGTGCTGGTGTCGCGGCGAGCCTACCATTCGCCCGGTGCGCGCGTAAGCGGGGCCGTCGGCGCGGGGTGCCCGTGCTATACTGGGCCGCAAGGCGCGGGAGGCGCAGCATGGTCGAGATGATCGTGTCGAAGATGGCCCGCGCCGCGGACCACCAGGTGCTCGTCGATTTCGAGGACCGCATCGCCTGGGTCACGATCAACCGGCCGGAGAAGCGCAACGCGATCAGCCCGGCGCTCGCGACATGAGCGGCGACGCGGTCCTGATCCGGCCGGCGACCGCGGCCGACCTCGACGCGGTGCGCGCGCTGCTGCTCGAGGCCTGGCACCAGGTCTATGACCCGATCCTCGGCCCGGACAAGGTGGCGGAGGTCACGTCGCGGTGGCATGCGCGCGGGCTGCTCGCGGCGCAGATCGATCAGCCGCGCGCCTCGTTTCTCGTGGCGGAGGCGGGCGGCATCCTGGTCGCGCACGGATTCGCCGCGGTGGAGGCGCCGGACACGCTCGTGGTGTCGCGCCTCTATGTGCGGCCGGGACGGCAGCGGCGCGGCATCGGCCGGCGCGTCTTCGCCGCGCTCTGCGCCCGCCATCCCGACTGCGCGAGGCTCCGCCTCTTCGTCGCGGCCGAGAATCCGATCGGGCTCGCGTTCTGGCGGCGCGAGGGGTTCGCCGAGGTGCGCGAGGCGATCGAAGAAGGCGCGCGCGTGCTGCACATGGAGCGGCGCGCCGCGGCCGCGCCCGAACGTCAGGCCGCCATGCGCTCCCAATAGGGGAGATAGTCCGAGACCGGGCGGAAGAGCGCGCCCCCCTTCACCGTGACGGCCGGGCGGAAGCGCCGCGCCGCCTTGAGCTCGGCGCCGAGCCCGTCGCGCAGCACGAAATCGCCCGGCTGCAGCTCGATCACGGCGATGTCGGCGGCGCGTCCTTCCGAGAGCGCGCCGATGCGGTCGTCCTCGCGCAGGAGCTTCGCCGCATTCCAAGTCACCATGGCGATCACGTGCCCGAGCGGCACGCCGAGCGCGAGCATCTCGGTCATGGCGTAGTGCAGGCTGAAGGCGGGCTCGTCGGACGCCGCGTCGGGCGCGGCGGCGTAGGCGGCATTGTCGCGGAACGTGCCGTCATAGCCGGTGCCGGGCTTGACGTTGAAGCCGTGCAGGTCGGCGCCCAGCGTGTCCGGCAGGATGCCGGCATCGAGCACCGCGCGCGCCGCTGCGATCGAGAAATGCGAGCCGCGGCCGACATCGATGCGCACGCCACGCTTCACCGCCTCGAACACCAGCGGATGCACCTGACCGGCGGGGTCGCTGAAGCCCGAGGGATGCCGCGTGAAGGGATGCGCCAGAACGTCGCCCGGATCGAGGAGCGGCACGATCTCGCGCATGAGCTGCTGCTCGTCCACCGTGACGCCGCGCTTCACCGGCCAGAGCGTGCCGAGATGGATATAGACCGGGAGCCCGGTGGCGCGCCCGATCTCCTTCGACCGCTCCAGCACCGCCGTGCCCCAGCGCGAATAGTTGCCGGGCTCGGCATGGGACTTGATGCCGCGGACGATGTCGCGGTTCGCCTCGATCGAGCGCACCGTCGCGCCCACGTCGATCCCGTGCGGACCATAGAGCTCGACATGCTGATGGCCGTAGAGCCCGCCCACCAGGTAGGTCGAGATGTAGCACCGCACCGCGGTCCGCGCCGGCTCGACGATGAACTTGCGGAACCCGTCGATGGTGAGGCAGGACGGCCCGCCCTGGTCCACCACCATCGACACGCCGGAGTCGAGCCCGACCGCGTCGGGGTTGAGGCCGAACGGCCCGGCCACGTGCTGGAACACGTGCGCGTGCGTGTCGATGAGGCCGGGGGTCACGATCCGGTCGCGCACGTCGAGCACCTTGCGCGCCCGCGCCTTGGCGATCGAGGGCGCGACCGCGGCGATCGTCCCGTTGCCGATCGCGACGTCGAAGAGCCCGTCCCGGCCACTCGCCGGATCGATCACCCGCCCGCCCTTGAGCAGCAGGTCGTAGCGCTCCGCAGCCATCGCCGTCACCGCTTCCACAATGCCTTGGAAGCGAGCGCCGCGCCCTCGCCCAGGGCGGCGAGCTTCGCCCAGCCGATCTCGGCATGCACGCGCCCGCCCATGCCGCAATCGGCGCCCGCGACGACATTCTCGCGCCCGAAGCTGTTGGCGTAGGCGACGAGCCGGCGCGCCACGAGCTCGGGATGCTCGACGATGTTGGTGGCGTGGCTGATGACGCCCGGCATGAGGATCGTGCCCGGCGCGAGCTTCGCCTCCTTCCACACCTCGATCTCGTGCTCGTGCCGCACGTTCGCGGCCTCGAACGAGATGGTCTGGGCGTTGATGCTGAGCACCGTGTCGATGATGTGCGGCAGCGGGATGTCGTGCGTGTGCGCGCCGTGCCAGCTCCCCCAGCAGAAATGGTAGCGCACCATCTCGGCGGGAATGCCCTTGAGCGCGTGGTTGAGCGCCTCGGCGCGCAGCGTGATGTATTTGCGGTACTCGGCGAGGCTCGGCTCCGGCTTCAGCATGTCCCACGAGGTGGCGACGCCGGGATCGTCGATCTGCAGGATGAAGCCGGCATCGACGATCGCGCGGTACTTGTCGGCCATCGCGTCGGCCAGCGCATAGACGAACTCCTCGTCCGTCTTGTAGTACTCGTTGTAGATGAAATGATCGAGCCAGCCCGGCGCGAGCGCCGGAACGAAGGCCTCGTCGAGCGCGATCCCCGCGCGGGCGATCGCCGCCTTGAAGCAATCGAGCTGGCGCTCTGTCGCGGCGGTGCCCTTGCTCTTGATGGGCGCGGTCACGATCACGCGCTCGCGGCCCGGCGGGATCGGCCGCTCGCCGGGGATGCAGGCGATCGTGCCGACGCGGTCCATGTCGGCATAGAGCGTGCGGAACTCGTCGCGCTCGCGCGTCGATTCGCGCATCGCCGCGACCTCGCCCGGCTTGAGCGGCCGCGTGGCGAGGCCGGTCATCTGCTGGTCGTACCAGCGCATGTTGATCGCCGACCAGTATTCGCCGTCGCCGATGCAGTCGATGCCGATCGCGACCTGCCGCTTCACCGCGTCGGCGACCACGGGCACGACGCGCTGCGCGACCTCCTCCGCCGTCGCCTGGCCGGTGGCGAGGCGGAACGCCATGTCCTCGAACCCAGCGGGCGCGGGCAGCCGGCCGACATGGCTGGTGCGGATCTTCTGCGTGCTGTGCTTCATCGCGGTGGGGTCCTCCCGGGGTGGCATCGCCGACGTTCCGCCGGATCGTACACCACCGCTCGCGCTGTTGACGACGGGCTCGGTTGACGGCACCGTCGCGGGCGGGAGGGAAAAGCATGGCAACCATCGTGCTGGCGCATGGCGCCTGGTCCGCGGCGTGGGCGTGGAAGAAGATGCGGCCGCTCATGGCGCGATCCGGGCACGCGTTCTTCGCGCCGACCTATACCGGGCTCGGCGAGCGCGCGCATCTCGCCCATGCCGGCATCGATCTCGACACGCATGTCGCCGACGTGCTGGGGGTGCTCGAATTCGAGGATCTGCGCGATGTCGTGCTGCTCGGCCACAGCTATGGCGGCATGGTCGCGACCGGCGTCGCCGACCGCGCGCGCGACCGGATCGCGCAGCTCATCTATCTCGATGCGTTCGTGCCGAAGGACGGGCAGGCGCTGTTCGATCTCGTGCCGGAGGCGCAGCGGCAGCGGATGAAGGCGAGCGCCGCGGCCAATGGCGGCTGGCGCGTCGCGCCCAACCCGACGCCCGCCGACACCTCGCCCGAAGACCAGGCCTGGATCGCCGGCAAGCGGCTGCCGCATCCGCTGAAATGCCTGGAGATGCCGCTGCGGCTGCGGCACGGCCCGCTGACGCTGCCGCGCAGCTACATCGTCGCCACGCGCAACACCGAGGGGCCGTTCGCGCCCTTCGCCGCCGAGGCGCGGCGGACGCCGGGCTGGTCGTGCTACGAGATCGACGCGACCCACAGTCCCAACATCACCGCGCCCGAGGCGCTGATGGCGCTCATCGACCGGATCGTCGCCAAGAGGTGAGGCGGCGCGGGCCGCGGCCGCCTGCCGCGATCATTCGGCACGCGGCGATGCAACGGCAGGGCGCGATCGGAACGCCGCCCGTCTCCTTCGGTTTGCCCCGAGAGCGCATTGCGCAAGGGGTGCAATGGAATGCCAAGGAGAGATTCCGGAATGAAGCGCCTGATTTTGACCGCAGCATCCGTCCTCGCGCTGACTGCGGGAGCGGCGCTGGCCCAGACGTCATCGAGCGGCTCCATGGGAGGCGGTTCGGTCGGCAGCGGCTCCAGCAACACCTATTCCTCGCCGACGTCGCCGGACACGGGCTCGAGCATGGGCTCCGCCCGGTCCGGCAGCAGCACGGCGCCAGGCAACAGCAGCCGCAGCGGCGATTGCACGCTTCCGGGCGGCGTGAAGGGCTCGAACGGCGCGATGGCCGGGACGGGCGGGAGCGGCGACGTGCCGCAATGCCCGCCCGGCCAACTCGGCCAGACGCCGGGAAGCACGACCCCCGACGAGTCGGGCACGTCGGGCACGTCGGGCACGACCGGCCGCTGATCGCCGCGATGCCACAGGGAGGCCCCGCCGATCGGCGGGGCCTTTCTTGCATCGTCACCGCGGCGGCACGAACAGGATCGCGGCGTCGGCCTCGAGCCGGAAGGCGATGGCGGCGCCGGGCGCGGGCCGCTGCGAGGCGTGGAGGCGGAGGCGCACGCGCGCCTCGCCGCGTGCCACGGTCACGTCGTTGATCTCGCCGAGGCAGGCGAGATCGGCGACCGTTCCCGCGCCGACATTGGCCTCGCCTGCCGCGTCCGCACTCGCGAGCGTGACATGGTGCGGGCGGAAGAACAGCTCCACCTCGGGCCGCTCCGACACGCAGACGCGCGCGCGGAACCGGCCGAACGCGGTGTCCACCGCGACCGTGCCGCCCGGCGCCGCTTCCCGCGGCGCGGCACAGGGGAGGAAATTCGCGAGCCCCAGGAACTCCGCGGTGAAACGCTGCGTCGGGCGCTCGAACAGGTCGAGCGGCGCGCCGCATTCGACGATCGCGCCGTCGCGCATCAGCGCCACACGGTGCGACAGCGCCAGCGCCTCCTCCTGGTCGTGCGTGACATAGAGGATGGTGAGGCCCAATCGCTTCTGCAGCGCCACCAGTTCCTGCCGCATCTGCCAGCGCAGCCGGGCATCGAGATTGCTGAGCGGCTCGTCGAGCAGCAGCACCTCGGGATCGTCGACGATGGCGCGGGCCAGCGCCACGCGCTGCTGCTGCCCGCCGCTCAGATTGGGCGCATCGCGCGCGGCGAGGCCCTCTAGCCCGACGAGCGCCAGCGCGCGCTCGACCCGGGCGCGGATCTGGGCGGCGCCGATGCCGCGATTCTCCAGCGGGAAGGCGACATTGCCCGCCACCGTCATGTGCGGCCAGATGGCGTAGCTCTGGAACACCATGCCGATGCGCCGGCGGTTGGCCGCGAGATTGATGCCGCGCGCCGAGGAGAACACCGTGGTGGCGCCCAGCACGATCTCGCCGCCGTCGGGCGATTCGAGCCCGGCGACGCAGCGCAGCGAGGTGGTCTTGCCGCTGCCGCTCGGACCCAGCAGGGTGAAGATCGTGCCGCCTTCGGCCTGGAACGAGACGCGGCGCAGCACCGGCACGCGCTGCCGGCCCTCGCCGTAGGACTTCTCGAGCCCGGTCGCGACGATCACCGGCGCGCGCCCCGGACCACCGCCGCCGCCTGCGTCACGATCGACGGCAGCGTCAGCAGCACCGCCAAGAGCAGCGCCAGCATGACGCCGAGCGCGCAGAGATCGTCGATCTGTCCGCCCTGCCACAGGCCCCACACCTGCGTCGAGAGCACCTGCGCCGAGGGGCTGTACAGGGTGAGCGCGATCACCAGCTCGCGGATCGCGTGGATCACCACCCAGAGCGTGCAGTTCAGCAGCGCCGGCGCCATCAGCGGCATCATGATGCGGCGATAGGTCTTGAACTGCCCCGCCCCGGCGATGAGCGCCGCCTCCTCGAGCTCGCCCGCGACCTGGATCTGCGCCGCGCTCAGCGAGCCGGTGGTGTAGGCCATGAACTTCGTCGCGAGCGCCAGCGCGATGATCCACACCGTGCCATAGATCGGCACCGGCACGCGCAGATAGGTGATCATGAAGGCGACGCCGATGACGACGCTCGGCACCGCCTGCGGCAGCAGCACGATCGTGCGCAGCAGGCGCCGCCAGCCGCCGCCGATCGGCGCACGCACCGTGAGCCACGCCGCCAGCATCGAGAAGCCGACGGTGAAGGCGGCGGTCGCCGCGGCCATGATCGCCGTATTGGCAACCGCGGCGGGCACCTGCGGCTCGTCGATGAGGTCGCGATAGGCGTCGAGCCCGACAAGGCCCAGCGCCGCGAGCGAGGGATAGACGTAGTAGTGCAGCAGGCTGCGCCACACCAGCATGAAGAGCGGCAGCGCCACCATCACGAACAGCAGCGCCAGCGCCACGAGCAGCAGCGGCAGGCGCCAGCCGCCGAGCGCCACGCGCTTCGGCCGGAAGCCGCGCGCGGTGATCGTGACGTAGCGGCGCCCGCGCTTCAGCTGCGCCTGGTAGAGCTGGATGAGGGCGAAGGCGATCACCACCAGGATGAGCGCGAGCGCGCTGGCCACGCCGTAGTCCGGGAGCTGCCCGCCCTCGGGATGCGTCGCCCAGTAGATGCGCGTGCTCAGAACCTGGATGCCGGCACTCAGGCCGACCATGCCGGGCACGTCGAAGGTCTCGATGCAGACCATCAGGAAGAAGATCACCACCGAGAGCAGAGCCGGCCGCAGCACCGGCAGCGTCACGCGCCGCAGCGTGGCGAACCGCCCCTTGCCGGAGATCGCGCTCTGCTCCTCCCAGGTCGGATCGACCGTCTGGAACGCGGCGGCGATCAGCAGATAGGCGTGCGAGGCGAGCGCGATGCCCTGGATGAAGATCATGCCGCCGAGCGACAGGATGTCGAGCGCGGGAAACGGCACGCCGAGCTGCTGAAACGTGACCTGCACGAGCCCGGTGTGCGCGTCGAGAAGCTGCAGCCACGAGGTGGTGTAGATCATGTTCGGAATCGCCATCGGGATCAGGACGGCGACGAAGAGAAAGCGGCGGGCGGGAATGTCCGTGCGCTCGATCAGCCAGCTGAAGAACACCGCGATGGCGAGGCCGAGCACGGTCGAGCCGATGGCGAACACCGCGCTGTTGCCGAGCAGACGATAGGTCGAGGGATCGCCCAGCACCGCCGCGTAGTTGGCGAGCGTCACCACGCCCGTCTCGAACGGCAGGTGCGCGCCGCTCGCATTGACCGAGCTCGCGATCAGCACGAAGAGCGGCACCGCCGCGAGATAGGCCGCGAGCGCGAGCGCGGCGCCCAGCACGAACGGCAGCCACGAGACCGCCGCGCCGCGGCCCGCGCGGCGCGGCGGCACCGCGTCGAGTGCGACGCCGCCGAAATCGACCCGGTCGCTCACGGTATGGCGCGCGGCGCTATTTCAGCGCGCCGATCGCCGCCGCCACGGTCTCGAGCAGCTTGCGATCCTCCTTGGGATCGGTCGCCTCCTGCAAGACCTCGACGTGCGCGTCGCGCATCTTGACCCCGTTGGGGCTGAGATTGCTGCCGACGACGAAGCCGTAATGCAGCGCCTCGTAGAGCGCCGCCTGCCCCGGCTGCGTCGTGAGCCAGGACGCGAACAGGCGTGCGGCATTGGGGTGCTTCGCGCCCTTGGCCACCAGCATCATGTAGATCATGGCTGGGATCGGGCCGACCAGCAGCCAGTCGACCGGCGCACCGTCGCGCTTCATCAGGTCGATCTTGCCGGTATAGGTGCCGATCGCGAGCGCGACGCGGCCGCTCGCCAGCGCCTCGGCGGTGGGGCTGCCGCCGATCATGATGACGGGATCGTTCGCCTTGAGCCGCTTGATGTAATCGACCGCCTTGTCGATGCCCCACTTGGTGGCGAGCACGGCGAGCGCCGTGCCGCGCGCCTCCAGCAGCACCTGCCCCTTCCATTTGGGATCGAGCAGATCGTCCCAGGACTTGATGTCGCCCGGCTTGACCTTGTTGCTGTTGTAGCAGATCGGGATCTCGAGATTGAAGCAGGCGAGCGCGCGTCCGTCGTAGTAGACATGGTCCTTGGTCACGCCCAGCGCGCCGCTCCAGTCGTACCGGTCGACGAGGTCGCGGTCGAGGATCGGATCGAGATAGGTGATCGGGCTGTCGAACAGGTCGACGTTCGACTGGCCGGCGTCGTGCTCGCTGATGATGCGCTGGATCGCGGGGCCGGGCTCGATGCGGAACTGCTCGAAGGCGATGCCGGGATACTGCTTGGCGAATTTCTCCGCGACGCGGCGGATCTTCGGCACCTCCTCGGCGCCCCAGAACACGATCTTGCCTTCCTTTCGCGCGGCCTCGACCACGTCCTTCTCGGTCTCGCCCAGCGCGAGACGCGGCAGCGTCGCGACCGGCGCGACCACACCGCCGGCAAGCGTCCGCAGCATCCCTCTCCGCGTCAAGCGCAGCATCGTTCTTCCTCCTGTTGTCGTCGCACGGACTGTGTTGTCTCCGCGCCCGCGGTTTGTCAAGCAAGCGGGGCCGGGCTCAGCCCTGCGGCACGCGTCGCCGCGCGAGCGCGCCGCGCACGGCCTGGGCGAGCGCATCGATGCGGCAGGGCTTGCGCAGCACCGGGAAGATCTGCTCGATGCCGTCCGTCTGGCCGGAATAGCCGCTCATCAGCAGCACGGCGACCTGCGGATAGAAGGCCGCGACATGGCGAGCGAGGCCGATGCCGTCGATGCCGCCGGGCATCAGGACGTCGGTAAAGACCAGATCGACCGCCGTGCCGGTCGCCAGGAGCTCGATCGCCTCGCGGCCCGACACCGCGCAGACCACGGTATAGCCGAGCTGCATGAGCAGCGACTCCGCGACCTCGCGGACCCCCGGATTGTCCTCGACGAGGAGGATGGTCTCGTGGCCGGTCACCGCCGCGAGCGGCGCTTCCTCGCGGCCAGCGGCGGCGGCGCCGGCGGCGCAACGCGGCAGGTAGATCGTGACGGTGGTGCCGGCGCCGCTGGCGCTCGCGATCACCGTGGTGCCGCCGGACTGCCGCGAGAAGCCATAGACCTGCGACAGGCCGAGCCCGGTGCCCTTGTCCATGTCCTTCGTCGTGAAGAACGGCTCGAACACGCGCGGCAGGAGATGCTCCTGAACGCCGCTCCCCGTATCGGCGACGCTGAGCGCGACGAACGCGCCGACGCAGCCGTCCGGGGTTTCGTCGCCGGTGAGCATGACGTTCCGCGCGGCCAGCGTGATCGATCCGCCGTGCGGCATGGCGTCCCGCGCGTTGACAATGAGATTGACCAGGCCGAGCTCGAGCTCGCCGACATCGACGGCGATGGGCCAGATGCCGTCCGCCACGTCGATCGCGAGCTGGATGTCGCCGCGGGCCGAGCTCGACAGGACCTCGCGGATCGCCTCGAGATGGCTGCCGAGGTCGACGACGGTGGGGTTGAGGATCTGCGTTCGCGAGAAGGCGAGAAGCTGGCGCGTGAGCCGCTCGCCGCGCGTCGCCGCCAGCTCGATCGTCTCGAGCGAGCGCAGCGCCCGCGGATCGTCGATCCGCTGCATCAGCATCTCGGCATGGCCCCGCACGATCATCAGCATGTTGTTGAAGTCGTGCGCGACGCCGCCGGTGAGCTGGCCGAGCGCCTCGAGCTTCTGCGTGTGCGCGAGCTGCTCCTGCGCGCGCTGCAGCGCGGCCTGCGCCTCGCGCCGCTCGGTGACGTGGCGGCCGATGACATAGATCAGGCCCTGCTCGGCGGTCATGGTCCAGGAGATCCAGCGCCAGGTCCCGTCCTTGTGGCGGAAGCGGTTCTCCATGCGCACCGTCGGCACGCCCTCGGCGAGGCGCGCGCGGCCGGCGTTCGCCGCCTCCGTATCGTCGGGATGGCGGATCTGGTTCACGTGCATCTGCTTGATCTCGTCCTCGCTCCAGCCGAGCAGCGCCGTCCAGGCGGGATTGACGCTGAGGAAATAGCCCTCGAAGTTGGTCACGCCCAGCAGGTCCTCCGACACCCGCCAGATCCGGTCGCGCTCCAGCGTGCGCTGCTCGACAATGGCCTCGAGGTCGCGGTTGAGCTCGCGCAGCGACCGCTCGGCGCGCACCCGCTCCGTCGTCTCGACGCAGGTGACGAGCACGCCGCCGATGCCGCCCGGCGCCGTCTCGTCGGGCACCGGGCTGTAGCTGATGGTGAAGCGCGCCTCCTCGACGCGATTGCCATGGCGCCGGACGATCCACGGGAAATCCACCTCGAAGAACGGGCCGCGCTCGCCGGCGAGAATGCCGGCATTGAGCGGGCCGAGCCGGTCATGGATCTCGGTCCAAACCTCGCGCAGCGGCCGGCCCAGCGCGTCCGGATGCTTGTCGCCGAGAATGCCGCTATAGGCGTCGTTGTAGATCATGATGAGCTCCGGTCCCCAGCGCAGCGCCATGGGGAAGCCGGAGGACAGGATGATGCTGACGCAGAGCCGCAGGCTCGCCGACCAGCGCTCCATCGGCCCGAGCGGCGTCGCCGCCCAATCCTTCTCCCGGACCAGGGTGCTCATCATCCCGGGCGGCCATCGGGGCGGCGGCACGCTGCGCATGTACGAACCATACGAGATTGGCCGCGCGATTAAAGCGCGATCGACGCCTCGCCTGACCCGCAAGTACGAAGATTCACAATAATGTTTCGACCCGCAGTTAGGGCGGCGCGGCCGGCTTGGGGGCTGACGCGGCGCCCCGGGGGTGGTATGCGGCGCCCATACACTTCCGCGGAGGCAGCCCTCCCATGATCGAAATCAATGGCATGGCGCACGTCACGCTGAGCGTCA
>Ga0070740_10005409_pt1 | contig 11853 bp, 8 predicted proteins | sample Coa_R2_FD_67286 | JGI IMG/M metagenome (GOLD analysis project Ga0070740, IMG submission 67286) | Surface soil microbial communities from Centralia Pennsylvania, which are recovering from an underground coalmine fire - Coalmine... | ecosystem: Environmental > Terrestrial > Soil > Unclassified ...
CAGGCCGCGGGCCAGGCTCAATGGTGGGCGTGGGCGGGGCCGTGGTGCCGGCCGTTCGGCTCGTGGTGGGTGGCGTGGACGACCGGATCGACGTTGATCTCCGGCGGCGCCCAGCCGAGGACGCCCTGCAGCCAGCCGGCGAACAGGGCGACGCCGACGAGCGTGCTGACGTTGGCCAGGTGCCAGTAGTAGGTGGGCAGCGGCAGCACGCCGAGATAGCGGCCGGCCCCGGGCTGGACGTGCGCCCAGACGAAGCCGGCGGTGACGGCCAGCAGCACGACGGGTATCCACGCCCCCGCGGCCAGGACCGGCCACGCCTTCCGCCAGTTGACCGCCAGCAGCCAGAAGCCGAACCACAGCAGCAACGGCAGCAGCCGCAGCAGGAGCGCCAGCAGCGGGCGGAGCACGGCGGCGAGCGCTTCCCAGAGCTGCCAGAGGTTGTCGAGGAGGTCGGTCATGGTGGCGGCCTTTCCGCGGGCGGGTGTCCGGGGGGAACGATAGGGAATGCGGGCGGATCGTCAACGCCGCGCGGGGCCGCCGCCGGGGAGGGGGCGTTTGGCCGGGCCGCCCCTACCGCCGGCCCACGCCCACGCCCACCGTCGCCCCACGCTGGCCGGCGCGAACCAGGTCGAAGGCCACCGCCGTCCCGAGCATCAGCATCTTGGCGTCCGGGTCCCGGGCGAAGCTCCGCGCCACCTGCACGTACCACGGGGCGCCCTCGGTGAACCACGCCACCGTCCACTTGCCCGTGGCCGTCGATTCCAGCATCACCTGGCCCAGCTCCTTGCCGCCCTGGGTGCGGAAGTGAAACGCCGGCTTGGGCCGCCACTGGCCCTTGACCTCGGCGAACTCCCGGCCGTGGGCGTCGTAGACCCAGAAGCCGCCCATCAGCGTGAAGATCTTTCCCTCCAGGTAGCCCAGCAGGCGGTCGTCCGGGTCGAAGATGTCGATCCGCGCCCGGAAGAAGAACGACGGCCGGTGGATCGTGCAGACGAGGCAGTCGTCGCGGCTGTCGCGGACCTCGACCCGGGTCGGCAGGTAGCGGCGCGGCACGAACAGGCGGGCCACCTGCGTCAGGGCGTCCACCTTCTCGACCGCCGTGCCGATGGGCCGCCGGTTCCTGCCGTGCAGCACGTTGTAGCTGAGCGAGAACATGCTGCCGCTGACCGGCTTGACGAACCAGGAGTTGCCCTTGAGCATCCACGGCACGTCGGACGGCTCGTCGCCGCGGCCGGCCGGCTCCACCTCCTCGATGTCGTCGAAGACCTCCTCGTCCGCGGCCTCGCCGACCTCCTCGATCACGTCGAGCGGTTCGTCCTCGACTACTTCGAGGTCGTCGAAGGCCGGCCCGGCGTTGGGCTGGGCCGGCCGGACCTTGTCGGCGGAGGCCGCGGAGGCTTTCGGCGGGGGCGGCGGGGCGGGGGCATCCAGCGACAGGTTGAGCGGCACGTCGAGCGGCGCGCCCGCGGGGGGCAACGGCTGCTGGGCGGCCGGCGGGGCCAGGCCGGGGTCGGCAAAGTCGTCGAGCGGGATGCTCCCCTTGCACCGGGCGCAGCGGAGCGATTTGACCTTGGGCGGCAGGTTGTCCGGCACCCGCAAGCGGGCGCCGCAAAGGGGGCAGGTCAGAGTGGTCGGCATGGCGGGTTCCTGGGTGAGCAGCGAGGAAGAAGGATTCTAACAACCCTGCCGGGCGCGGGCCATCCTCTTTCCCCTGCCGGACAGACACCTTCCCGCCGGGAACGGACCACCGCGGCCGGGCCGTTTGCCGCGGCGGGGGGTTAGAATAGGTGTCGCCCAGACTTCCGAAGGCTTCAAGACTTCGGAAGTCCGAAACCGCCCGAACGGGGGGAAAGGACCGATGAAGCGAATGGTGGCGATCGTGCTGGCCCTGCCGCTGGCCGCGACGGCGCTGGCGGCCCCGGCGGAACCCGGCGGCAAGCGCACGCCGAAGGAGGCCCTGAAGCCGCTGCACGACCTGATCGGCTCGTGGCGCGGCACGGGGGTCCCCGAGGGGACGCGCGAGCAGAAGCAGCGCGGCTTCTGGGTCGAGACGATCAAGTGGCAGTGGCAGTTCAAGGGCGACGACGCCTGGCTGAAGGCCGACTTCGAGAAGGGCAAGCACTTCCAGGGCGCCGAGCTGCGCTACCTGCCGGACAGGGACCGTTACCAGATGACCGTGAAGACGGCCGGCGGCGAGAGCCTCGTGTTCATCGGGGAGCTGAAGGACCGCGTGCTGACCCTGGACCGGGCCGACGACAGGAAAAAGGAGACGCAGCGCCTGGTGGTGACGCTGCTGCACGGCAACCGCTACCTGTACCGCTGGGAGACGCGGCCGGCGGGGCGGGTAGTGTTCACGAAGCACTACCAGGTCGGGGCGACGAAGGAGGGGGTGCCGTTCGCCACGGGCGACAACAAACCGGAGTGCATCGTCAGCGGCGGCCTGGGGACGATGCCGGTCATGTACAAGGGCCAGACGTACTACGTCTGCTGCAGCGGCTGCCGCGACGCCTTCAAGGAAGACCCGGAGAAGTACGTCAAGGAGTACGAGGCGAAAAGGAAAAAGGGGAAATGAAGCCGCTGGGCCGGCGGGCCTGTCCGCCGGCCCCGCGGCCGAACTGCCCGCCGCTCAGGGCTGCTTCGGCTTCTCGCCGCCGCCGGCGGGCGCGAACTCGATGCTCCCGGCCAGCGCCAGGTCGCGGCTGCCGAGCCGGTCGGCCTGCTTCGGCGCCATCGTGAACACCAGCACCACCTGGTCGCCGTTCGGCCCGGCGATCAGGTAAAAGTTCTGCATCACGGGCACGTCGTCCAGCTTGCCCAGCGCCGACAGCCGGTAAGCCCACTTGCCGCCGTCCGCCGGCACCTCGCCCGCCTGCACCTCCTTCTCCACCTCCCAGCCGGGCGTCTTCGCCATCGCCTCCTTGAACTGCTCCGGTGTCAGGTGCTTGCCCTTCTCCGCCTTATCCCAGGGCGTGATCGTCACCTGGGCCACAAAGTCGCCGCGCTCCATCAGCCGCAGCACCGTATGCTCCTCGGTCTGGCCGACGAGCTGCCACTCCCGGCCGTGGACGAGGACGAAGCGGTCCTTCGGGTCGGCGTAGGACAGGTCGGTCATCGACTGGGGCGGCTTCTCCAGCCCTTGCGGCACCGACACCAGCGCCACGTCGGACAGCGACGACGGCTCCTCGATGGCGGTGCGCTTCAGGGTGACGGTGATCTGCGTCGCGGCGGCCGGGCTGGCCGGCCCCTGGTCGCGCTCGTCCGTCTGCGACCACTCGACGGCGGTCAGCCGCTTCGCCTTCAGGTCGAAGCGGCACGTCGCCTTGATCGTCAGCTTGGCGAGGGCGCCCTGCTCGATGCCGCTGGCGGTTCCGGTCACGGAGAGGCGGGCCGTGTCGCCCTGCACCTCCTCCAGCTTGCCGGTCAGCGATTGTTCGGTCAGCCCCTCGAAGTTGCACAGCGCCTGGGCGACGGCGTTGGGGATCTTCCAGGTGTCGCCGACGGCCGCCGCCTTGCCGGGGAGCAGGCCGGTCAGGGCGAGGGTGTCGAAATGCTCGGCGACCAGTTCCAGCTCCTCGCGGGTGAGCGGGCCGCCGGGGCAGTAGACGACGAAATCGTCCTTGTGCCGCTGGGCGACGATGAGCCGCCGCTCCGCCCGCAGGGTGCGCTCCGTTTTGTCATTGCCGAGGGTGATGACCGCCTTCGCCGTCTCGTAGCGGCGGGCGGTTTTTTCGGCGAGGCCGGTGGAGGCGGCGGCCAGGACGCGCTCGGGGAACTGATGGCTGGCGGTGGCGGCGAGCTTGCGCGTCGTCGCCTTGCCGTCCTGCTGGAAGCGCATCTCACCGGCAAGGCTCATGTCGATCTGGTAGCGGAAGCAGTCGCCGGCCTTGACCGGCTCGGCGAGGGTGTGGTTCTGGGCCGCCGCCGACCCCGCCGCCACGGCCAGGACCAGAGCGACCGCGGGAATTCGCCAAACTGCCATGTCGGCCCCCTCCGCCAGTTCCGGGACGGTCTGCGTGCCGAGCGCACGCGGGGCAGGAATGTAATGAGGCGGCCGGTGCGCGTCAACGGCGGCTGGGCGCCGGCCGTCCCGATCGGCCTTTCAAAAATCCTTCGGATCGGGTCCAATTCCGCGGGGCGCGCCGCGCCGCGGCCGGCGCCCCGGACCGGAAACGCCCAGCCCGCGCAGGTTGCCGGCATGGCCCCAGCAATACCGCTGCCCGTGGTGCGCCTCGAAATGCGCCACGGCGCCGCCCGACCCACCCGCCACGACGTGGCCGACGAATCCTTTCTCGTCGGCACCGTCCCCGGTTGCGACCTGCGCCTGCCCGGCGCCGCCCTGCCCAGCGTCTTCTGCCTCCTCTCCCGCCAGCCCCACGGCGTCGTCATCCGCAAGCTCGCCCCGGTCCAGGCGATGCTCGTCAACGGCCGGCCCGTCTCCACCGCCCTGCTCAGCGACGGCGACCGCGTCACCCTCGGCCCCGTCGAGCTGACCGTTCACGTCGAGGCCGTCGCCGCCGCCCCCCCGGTCACGGACGCCGAACGCCGGCAGATCGAGGAGCGCGCCCGGCAGCTCGACGCCCTGCAAAAGCAACTGGAGGAGCAGGCCCGCGACCTGGAAACCGACCGCATCCTTTGGTACCGCCGCCGCGACGAGATCGAGCAGGAGTGCCGCCGCCGGCAGGAGCAGGCCGGGCCGCCGCAACAGGAAGACGAGGTCGTCCGGCTGCGCCAGGAGGTGGAGGCGCAGCGGGCCGAGCTGAGCGCCCGCGCCGAGCAGATCGAGGCCAGTCGGCGCGAGCTGTCCGAGATCCGCGAGCAGTTGTACCGGCGTTACCGCGAGCGGCGCGACCGCCTGGCCGCCCTCCGCGAGGCGGTGCGCCGGGCCGCCCAGAAGGTGCAGGCCCGCAAGCGGCAGGTCGAGGCCGACGCGCGCGGGCAGGTCAGCCGGAAGCAGGCGGAGGCGGCCCGGCTCGCCGAGCTGGAGGCCCGCGCCGAGCAGCTGGCCCGTGACCGCCAACTGCTCGACGACCGCTGCCGATTGCTCGACGGCCGGCAGCAGGACTTGCACCGCGAGCTGTCCCAGCGCCTCGCCCAGTGCCAGGAGCGCGAGCGCAAGCTGACCGAAGCGCGCAAGACCCTGGAGAAGAGCCAGGCCCAGCACCAGGCCGACCTGGTCCGGCTCGACCGCTGGCAGGCGTCGCTGGAGCAGAAGCAGAAGCAACTCCAGCAGCAGGCCCTGGAGGTGGACCGCCGCTTCGAGCAGCTCCAGCGCGACACGCGCGAGCTGGAGGAACAGGCCACCCAGATGGACGAGTGGCACACGAAGCTGCGTGCCGACGCCGAGGAACTGGCGAAGCAGAAGGAGGAGCAGCAAAAGGCCGCCGGTGAGATGGCCCAGCGGTCGGCCGCGCTGGAGGGGCAGCAGGCGATGCTGGCGGCCCTGCGGACCCGCCTGGAGCGGATGCGCGAGGAGGTTCGCCGCGAGGAAAAGCAACTGGCCGACCAGCGGGCCGCCCAGGACGCCGCCGAGGCCGACCTGCAACGGCGGTCCCGCGAGGCCCACGCTCTCCGCGAGGAGCTGGACAACGACAAGCGCCTCTTCGACCAGGAACGGCAGCGCTTCGAGGAACGGCAGAAGCTGATGCAGGAGGCGGTGGCCCGGCTCCGCGAGGCCCAGGAGCGGGCCGCGGCCGAGGAGGAACGGTTGCGGCAGCGCTCGGCCGAGCTGGACGCCCGGGCGGCCGACCTGGCCGAGCAGACCGGCCTGTTGCGGGCGCGGGCGGAGCAGATGGCCGAGTTGCAGCAGCGCCTGGCCGCCGACCGCAAGTCGCTGGCCGACCGTGAGGCGGCGCTGGCCCAGTCCGAGCAGGCGATGGCCGCCTTGCAGGAACAGCTGCGCCGCCGGTCGGAGGAGCTGAGCTTCCGGCAGAAGGAACAGGCCGAGAAGGCGAAGCAGTACGAGGAAGCGGTCGCCGCGCTGGATGCCCGCAAGGCCGAGCTGGAACGCGACCGGCAGCAGGCCGACGAGCAATCCGCGGCGGCCCGCAAGGAGCTGGAGGCGCGCCAGGAGGAGCTGAACCGGCAGGCGGTGCGGCACGCGGAGCGCGAGCAGGCGCTGCAAGGCCATTTCGACCGACTGAAGGAAATGGGCCGGCAGGTGGCCGGCGAGCGCAAGGCCCTGGCCGAGCAGCGGGCGAAGGAGGAGCTGGAGCGGCAGCAGGCGGCGGCGGCCCTGGCCCAGGCGCGGGCGGAGTACGAGGCGGCCCGGAACGACGTGGCGGGGTTGCAGCGCCGCCTGCCCGAGCTGGAGGCGCAGGTGAAGGCGGCCTCCGACCGGCTGGCCCAGGCGCGCGAGCAACTTCGCGAGCACCTGGCCGAGGTCCACGCCTACACCCGCCAGAGCCGCAATGAGCTGGAAACACTGCGTACGCAACTCCAGGCCGAGGCGGAGCGGGTGCGGCAGGCCGAACTGGAACTGCACCGCGGCCGGGACGAGCATCGCCTGGCCGTCGCCGCCTTCCGCCAGCAGCTCATCGAGTGGCAGGGCCGCGTCGAGGAGATGCGGCAATCGCTGGCCGCCGGCGAAACCCGCCTGGAGCGCCGCCGGGCCGAGGTGGAGGAGCAGGTCCGCCAGGTCGATGAGACGAGCGCCCGGCTGGCGAAACAGGCGGAGGAGTTGCAGGAGCAGGAGCGGGCCGTCGCCGCGCGCCGCGGCGAGATGGAGCGGCACCTGGAGGACATGCGGCAGTGGTATCGCCGCAAGCTGCGCAAGCTGGCCGGCGTGCGGGAACAAACCGAAGAATCCGTGCCCGTGCCTCTGCCCGTGCCCGAAGGGGGCGGAGAAAACGGGCACGGGCACGGGGAAGCAGAACCGGCCCGCGACATCCTCGCGCTGACCGGCGAAGTCGATCCCGGCGACCGCCAACTGGGCGACCTGCTCCGCTCGCTGGAGCTGGTGGACGCCGACACGCTGACGGCCCTGCTGGTCGAGGCCCGGCGGCAGAGGCGGTCGCTGCGGCAACTCCTGCTCGCCGGCAACTACCTGACGCTGTACCAGATGGCGCTGATCGAGGCGGGCAACCTCGACGGCCTGGTGCTGGGGCCGCTGCGGGCCATCGACCGGCTGCGGTCCACGCCGCGGGAGGCGGCCTACCGCGTCTTCGACCCGCGCCACGACCGCGAGGCGTTGCTGCGCCACCTGGCCGAGGGCGAGATGCTGGACGCGGTGCGGCCCGACGAGTTCCGCCAGCGCTTCGCCGCCGCCGCCGCCGTGCAGCACCCGCACCTCGCCGCCGTCTACGAGGTGCTGGAGATCGCCGGCCGGCCCGCCGCGCTGGTGGAGTGGCTGACCGGCGTGGCCGCGACCGACTGGCCGCCCCTGGCCGCCGTGCCGGGCGTGTGGTATCGCCTCGTGTCGCAGGCGGCGCTCGGCCTCAGCACGGCCCACTCGGCGGGGCTGGCTCACGGACACCTGCGGCCCGAATCGGTGGTGCTGACCGCGGACGGCACGCTGAAGTTGTGCGGCTTCGGCGAACCCGGCTGGCTGGCCGAGCCGCCCACGGCGGATGACGGCGACGCCGCGGCGGACCTGGCCGCCCTGGGCCGGATGGCGGCGGAGTGGGCGGCGCTGCTGCCGTCGCGCAAGGGCAAGACAAAGCCGCTGCCCGACGCGCTGCAAGCCGTGCTGCGCCGGCTGACCGCGGAAGCGCCGGAGGAGCGTTACCCGGGCGCCGCGGCGCTCCTGGAAGACCTGGACCGGGCGAGCGCCGACGTGCCGGCCAACGCCGCCGCGTGGGAGCGCTTCCTGAAACAGGTGCGCGAGCAGGCGGCGGACACGGCCGTGCGGCTGTCGGCGTGACGACGTTTCCCGGACCTGGCTCCTCAGCAGGGCCGCCCTCCGCTGGCGAGCCAGGCCCGTTTTCCAAGCAAGACGGCGCAACCAGCCGGGCTTGAATGGCGCCGACGCCGCGGGCACAATGCCTCCATCTACCTCCGTGCACGTAAATGGAGTGCCGCCGTGCGTAATGGGAAGGCTCGCCGTTCGAGTGCCAAACAGCCTACGCTGTTCCCGGTGACCAGCACAACCAACTACGAGGTGCTGCCGTCCGTCTGGCACGGCGACGATGCGGAACTCATCGAGCGGATGCTAGATTTCTATCCGCGCAAGCCGCCCAAAAAAATCCTGGACGCCACCGTAAACACGGGTCGCTTCTGGGTGGGCAGTTCTCGACCCGTCCTCGGCATGGACATCAACCCCAAATACAAGCCGGACGTGGTTGGCGACAACACCCAGATGCCCTTCGCGGACAGGTCTTTCGACGTGGTGGTGTACGATCCGCCGCACGTCCCCAACCAGGGCAGGGACAGGGCCAAGGACTTCACGACACGGTTTGGGCTGGGGGAGAAGTCGTCAGCCGCCAACGGATACAATTTCACCCACCTGTATCCCCCATTTATGGCAGAGGCATACCGCGTGCTGCAGCCGGAAGGCATTCTGCTGTGCAAGATCACGGACTACGTCCACAACCACCGCTACCGGTGGGCGCATCTGGAGGTAATCAAGGCGGCGACGGCGGCAGGCTTTTGTGCCTGTGATTGCATCATCAAGGTCCGTAAGGGGCCGATCATCGATCCGAAGTGGAAGGAGGCCCACCACGCGCGGAGGCATCACTGCTACTGGCTCGTGTTCCGCAAGTCCCAAAAATGCGAGTAGCCTGCTCCTCAGGCACGGTCTGCTCCCACTCCGCGAGCATGTTGCAGCGATCAACCCGAAGGCGGCGGAGTTGGCACTTCCCGTCGGCGCCATCGAAGTGAACGTGGAAGAGGACTTCTCCTTGTTCGGTCACGTCACAGCCAAGGCTGCGGCGCCCCTGGCGGCGACCCACCGGCAAGGCCTGGCACCCCTCCATTCTTCTCAACAAGGCCATTGGTATCTCGACCACAACTGGTAGTCGATGAGATTCGCACGCTCCCAGATCGCCCGCAGCATGAGAACACCCTCGTAGCGGGCCAGGTGGTCCAGAGCGTGTCCAATGAGGGCTTCGGAGGTCCATTCGCCTGTTTCGGTCGTACACAGCTTGGTGATGCTGATGAAGTCTCTCCGAGTACCTCTGCCCGTCTCGGTCTTTAGTGACAGCCGTGTGCCACCAACCGTGATGTCGGCCATGGGACTGTTCGGGTGCGTGACAACGACTTGATCTCTCGGCCAGCCGGTCAGCAGGAAGGCACGTTCGACCAAGGATTCAAAGTAGATTCCCCGCGGTGGCAAGTGCGGGTAGATGCTATGATGGGTCGCTATCCACTGCCGCAGCTCGCGGATGAATCGCTGGCTGAAAAGAACATTGGTTGACGGCATCCTTGCCTCACAATGCTAATCCGCTTGCAGTTAGAAGAAGGTTTCCCCGATTCCGCCAGAACAGTCAAGACCGGCTACGATCCTTGCGGCTGCCGGCGTGCGATGTGAGCCGGGCGCGCCAGCCCTTGATCGCGCGGCGGGCTTATGGTGTTTCCTCCGCCCGCGGGCTGCCGTGCAGCTGCCGCACGTACGCGCTCGACACGTCCGCCCGCCGCACCACGCCGACCACCCGCTTCTCGCCGTCGCCCTCCACCACCGGCAGGGCCAGCAGGTCGTTCTCGGTAAACAGCTCAATCGCCCGGTCCAGCGTATACTCCGGCCGCAGCGGCACCACGTCGGTGCGCATCAGGTCCGCCGCCACCAGCAGCGGCCGGACCGACGGCAGTTGCGCCGCCAGGTGCACCTCCTCCAGGCTGACCACGCCCAGCAGGCGGTCGCTGGCGTCCACCACGGGCAGCACGGGGTACGGCGTGGCGTCCAGCCGCTCCAACACCGTCGCCAGGCTGTCGCCCGCCCGCAACAGCGGCACTTCCCGGCCCTCCTTCAAAAACTGCCGGATGCTCAACCCCGCCAGGACCGTGCGGACGTAATCGCCCTGGTGCGCCGGCGACAGCGACCGGCTCGGCAGCTGTGAGCTGTAGATCGATTGCTCGTCGGACAGCAAAAAGGAGATCGCGCAAACCCACAAGGCCGGCAGCAGCAGGCCGTAGCCGCCGGTCATCTCGGTGACGATCACCAGCGTCGAGAACGGCGTCTTGGCCGCGGCGGCGAAGAAGCCCGCCATGCCGACGATCACGAACGCGGCCAGCGGCGGCACCATCGACTCGGGCAGCAGGTGGTGCAGGACGATGCCCAGGGCCCCGCCGCCGCAGCCGCCGATCACCATCGACGGGCCGAACACGCCGCCCGAGCCGCCGCTGCCGATGGTCAGCCCCGTCGTGGCGATCTTGCCGAGCGAGATGGCCAGCAGCAGCCCGGCCAGCAGCAGGCTGTTGCCGGCCGCCGGGTCCTCAGTCAGGCTGTCCTGCAGGCTGCCGTAACCGAACGACATCACCGCCAGCACCCGCGGGGCGATGGCCTGGCCGCCGGGCAGCCCGTGGAACAGCAGGTACAACCCCAGGCCGACCACGCCGGTCAGAAACGCCCCGAGCATCGGCTTGAGCTTGCGCGGCATCCGCAGCCGGTGGAACAGGTGCGTCAGGCCGTAGAAGCTGCGCGTGTACAGCATGGCCAGCAGGACCATGAACAGGGCCAGCAGCAAGTACGGCGGCAGCCGGAGCGGGTTGGTGAAGGTGAGCGTGCCCAGGGGGTCTTCGGGCAGCTGGAACAGCGGCAGCCAGTCGAAGGGCAGGCCGAAGAGGTGGTGGGCCAGGCCGAAGGTCGAGTAGGCGATGGCGCTGGCGAGGCCGGCGGGGATGATGACCTCCGCCTCGAACTCCGGCGACGAGTACAGGACCTCGGCGGCGAACAGGGCGCCGGCCAGGGGCGCCCGGAAGATGGCGGCCACGCCGGCACCCATGCCGGCGGCCATGAGGATGCGGCGCTCGGCCGGCCGCAGCCGCAGCACGTTGCCCAGGAACGAGCCGAAGCCGGCCCCGATCTGGGCGATGGGCCCCTCGCGGCCGCCGGAGCCGCCGGTGCCGAGCGTCAGGGCGCTGGTGAGGATCTTGACAAGCGGCACCCGCGGCCGGATCTGCCCCTGCTGGTAGTGGTAGGCGGCGATGGCGGCGTCGGTGCCGTGGCCCTCGGCCTCCGGGGCGAAGGTGTAAACGATGACGCCGCTGAGCAGGCCGCCGACCGCCGGGACGATGAGGAGCAGCCAGGGGCGGAACGAGGTTTCCGTTTCCGGGAACACCTCCTTTTCGTTGGTCGGATGGCTGGGCCGGTAGCCGACGACCCGGTCGAGGCTGACGTGGGCGACCGCCTGGCAGGCGTAGTGGAAGACCATCGCCCCCAGCCCGGCGACGACGCCGACGAGCATGGCGGCGGCCATGACGCGGGCCTGGTTGCGAATGCGCTTGCGGCCGAACTCGAGGAACTCGGGGAGCCAGCGCAGGGGGTGGGAGGGGGCGGGCGGCAAGGTGCGGGTATCCATGCAAGGGTCGCGCGGTGGAGGAAGATAGCTGGCCCGGGGCGTATTGCCTATCGTATGCGCCGGCCGCCGCCGGCAACGGATCCACCAGAAACCCGGTCTCTCCAGGAAACCGGATTTCTTTCAGGAACCGGGTTTCTTTCAGTTGGTCCCCAGCACCTCGCCGACCGAGCCGCGGATCGTCTCGCAGTAGCGGTCCAGGGCCAGGTCGTCGCCGTCGTGGCCGAACGGCTCCTCCACCGACTCGGCCACCAATTCGATGCCCAGCAGGAAGTAGGCGAGGATCATGACGACGGGGATGCCCCACAGCCCTTCCTCGTGCAGGACGTACCACGGCGCCGCCGCCAGATACAGGACGATGCCGTGCCGCAGGAGGGTACGGTAGGAAGGAGCGATCGGCGTGGAG
>Ga0070740_10005415_pt1 | contig 11845 bp, 11 predicted proteins | sample Coa_R2_FD_67286 | JGI IMG/M metagenome (GOLD analysis project Ga0070740, IMG submission 67286) | Surface soil microbial communities from Centralia Pennsylvania, which are recovering from an underground coalmine fire - Coalmine... | ecosystem: Environmental > Terrestrial > Soil > Unclassified ...
AATGATCCAATTGAACAGGCTGGGCAGGCGGTCCAGCAACAGTTTCACCTCGCGCAGATTCAGCAGTTCCAGCGGATTGATCACCGCTTCGCCCGCGGGCATGATATACAGGCTGGTGCCGGCGACCTTGCGGATCACCTGATGCAGAGCCGCCTTGCCCAGCAGGTAATCCGTAATGCCGGGGCTGCGGTCGATGCCGAACATGGTGTGAACCACGGGGCGGCGAAAATCGAAGTCGCCGAGCAGGGTCGGATTGCCCGCCAGGTGCGATTCGGCCAGCGCCAGGTTTACCGCCGATAGCGATTTCCCCTCCGCGGGCGACGGACTCGTGACCACTACGGAGTGGATCGGCTGGAGGCTCTTCATGTGGTTCAGCCTGGTCCGCAGCGTGCGGAACTCCTCCATGGGCGGCTCATGCGGCCGCGTCAGGTCGATCAGCAGCGAATCGGTGGCCGTGCGGAAGGGAATCTCCTGAACCTGATCGAGCAGATTCGCAACATTGGGCCCGTTGTCCAGCACTCCCGCGGCGGCATCCGTGCCCGGGCGCGCTTTCGGAGGCGAAAGGAGGCCGGCCTGTTCGGCGCGGCGCAGTGCGTCATGTACTCGGCTCATGGGTGTGTCTTCCGATTCAAACTTTCGTCACGTAGTAATAGACAATTGACCCGGAAATAACCACGGCGGCGACCAGGCAGGCGGTCGTCCAGCCGAGCCACGCCAGCCTCCGGCGCCGCCGGACGACGAAATCGTTTTCGAGCAGCGGCACGCTGCCCAGGATCGCCATTTGCGTGTAGGCTCGAACGTCTTTCAGGTTCTTGAGAGACGTGTCCTTCATCTCACGCGCGCCCGCAATTACGATGCCCAGCAGCAGGCCCAGCGCCGCCCCCACGGAGATGACCATGGGGCGCTTGGGCTCGGTGGGCGTCTGTGGCAGCGAGGCGGGATCCAGAAGTTCCAGGATCTCGCCCTGTTTGCGATCCTCCATTTCCTTGGCCAGCTCGGCTTTGGAGAGCTTGCCTTGCAGATCCTCGTAGTTGGCCTTGGCCAGATCGCGGTCACGCAACAGGTCTCCGTATTGTTTTTCGCCCAGCGGCACGGTCTCGATCCGTGCGTTGTACAACTTGATCTCGTCGGAGGTGTGCTTCAACTCCTTCTGGTATTCCTGAATTTCCAGCTTTTTGGATTCGATGGCGCTTTGCGTGCGCTCGATGGCGGCGTTCAGATCGCGGGCATCGCGGACGCTTTGCGGGTTCACCGGGCGGGGCGCCGCCGCGTCCTTCTTTTCCGATTCCTCTTTTAGAATCTGCTCGCGCTTCTGTTGCGCGAGTTGCAGGCGCTGCACGCCGGCCTGCACGTCGGGATAGGTCTCTTTAAAGCGCTGGCGCAGGATCGCGAGCTGATTTTGCAAGGCCTCGATTTCACGGTCGATTTGCGCCAGCCGCTCGCTCTTTTGCTGGGCGATGATTTCCTGCGGCTGCTTGTTCAGATCCGCGAGCTGTTCCTTCAAAATGCGGAGCTGCGTTTCGAGCTGCAAGCTTTCCTGCTCCGCCCGGAAGATTCCGTTGGAAAGATAGGTGGACGTGGATTCCAGCGCCTGCAACTGGCGCATGTTGGCATCGACCTGATCGGGAAGGCGGCCGTTGTTCTGCTGGCGGAACTCCGCCAGTTTGGTCTCGATCTCATCCAGGTTCTTTTTGGCTTGATCCACTTCGTCCTTGAGGAACTGCGTGGTGGTGAACGTGGCATTGGAACGGTTGCGGATGTTCTCGTCGATGAAGCGGCTGACCAGGTCGGCCACCACGCGTTGTGCCTGGTAGCGATTTTCGTAAGAGAACTGCACCGCGAAGGCGGGCACCGGGCGCCCGGCGCCGCCCGCGCTGGCCACGGGAAGAATCTGGACGTTCTTGCGCATGATCTCGATCACGTCTTCGATCGGCATGCGGCTGCGCTCCCGCGGGTACAACCCGAAGCTGTTGATGATGGTGGTCAGCACTGTTCGGCTGAGGATGACCTGCGACATCGAATTGATGCGATCCGTCATCTCCTGGTTGATCGCGGAAGCCACCATGTTCTGGGGCACCTGCTGGGGCTGCACCTTGATCATGGCCTGGGACACATAGCTGTCAGGCCAAAGGTAGACGCCCACCACACTCGCCACCAGCGTGAACAAGAACGGGCCGAAAATCCAGCCACGATGGCGGCGGACGATGTCGATGTAATCTTCGACATCCAGCGGCCGTCTGGGTACGCTGTACCCCTCGGTTGGTTGCATAGGTTCGAGAACTCCTCCGGACTTCGCTTAGCGTCTAACGGACCAAAATGGTGTCACCGTTTTCGAGCAGGATGTTCTGCTCGAGCTTTTTGCCCTTTCGGACATCTTCGTAGTTGAATTTCAGGCGCTGGTTGCCGCGCAGAATGGTGATGTCTTTCTTGTTGGCGAACTCGCGGAAGCCCCCGGCGTCGTTGATGGCGTCGAAAACGTGGGTGGGCAGCAGCAGCGGATAGCGGCCCGGGCGGTTCACCTCGCCGGTGACACTGTAGGTCTTGCTGTTCACCTGGAGGACGCTGACATTGACGTCCGGGTTAATGATGTAATTGGAGAGAGCCTGCTTCACCTGCGCGGCCAGGCGTTCGGGCGTCAGGCCGGCGGCTTGCATATCGCCCACGAGGGATAGAGTGATCCGTCCATCGGGCCGGACGCCGTATTGGCCGGTGAAATCGGTATCGCGGAAAACCTTAATCAGCAGGATGTCCAGCGGGCCGATCACGTAGGTGCTGGGGTCCACGGGAGCGCCCGTGGTGTTCGAATCGACTGCTCCTGGGATGGTTTTCGGAGCCTCCACCACTACGGCAGTCGGCGCGTCGGACTGAGGCTGGTTACGGGAACGGGTGTTCTGCGCCAGCGCCAGCGCAGACACCAAACCCGCCAAAATCGCGATTTCCGAAGATCTCCGAGCCACTTCTTACTCCCCCGACTTAAACGCAATATGCTGAATTCTTTAGTGTAGTACAAACGCGCGCATTCTATCGATCCCGCCCGTGCCCGACCATCCCTATCACACACGACGAACCGGGTAGCGGTCCAGTAACTTCAGTACTGTATCAATATGAACTATTTTCTGGCGAAGACGGATCCCGAGACCTACTCCCTAGACAATTTGGAGGCCGACAAAAAGACGGTCTGGGACGGGGTAACCAATCCACAAGCGGTGCGAGCGATTCGGGAAATGCGGCCAGGCGACCGCGTGTTTATCTACCATTCGGGCGGGGTCTCCGGTGTCGTGGGGATGGCGGTGGTGCGCTCCGAGCCGCGCGACGACCCCAGGAATCCCAAGTCCGCGGTAGTGGATCTGGAGTTTGCCGGGCGTATCGATCCGCCTGTAAGCCTCAAGGAAATCAAGGAGTCCAAGAAGTTCGACGATTGGGCGCTGGTGCGGCAGGGGCGGCTCTCGACCATGCGGGCGCCGGAAAAGTTCGTGGAATGGATACGGAAGCGGGCGCCAGGGGCGAAGATTTAGCGTCTATTTCGACGCCTGAGCGGTCCTGCCGGGCGTCGAATCCGAGCCGGATTCCAGCGGGATCGTGGTTACGACGATCCGGTCGCCCCGCTTCACGCCGTCGCGCAGGAGAGCCTTGGCGCTGTCGAGTTCCAGGTCCCAGTGGGTGATTCGCCCGTCGCGTTCCTCGACGTCGAGGAACAAGTGCGGCTGCGGCGTCCGTTCGATTTTCACTACGGTTCCCTTGAGGGTGATGCGTTTCGGCGCCGGATGTCCGGCCCAGAGCGACGCCGCTGCAAGCAGGATGAGGGCGAATCGCGTCATGCCCCTCAAGGAGCATTCCGCAATCCGTTTCCCCAGATGTTTGGATTCAGCGATATAGCCGGGGCATCCCGGGCCGGCTGGGCGAATTGAGCGGGCCGCTGGGCGATCCCGCGCAGAACCTGCCTGCGCAGCGAAGCGCGGCGGCGTGGAGTCGGCGGCGGTCGGATTTGGTGTACGCTAACCGATGAGCCGCCTGGTTTGCATCGCGCGATTCGGGCGCTCAGGAGGGCGGCACGAATGACGGTACGGATCGGAAGCGCCATCGGCGCGGTGCTGGTGGTGGCTTCGGCGCTTCTTCTGGCGGCTCCTTCGGTCTTCCCGACTGGCACGACCATTTATCACCCGGATCGCGCCTGGAATGGCTTCACCGTGCTCTCGCCGCTGGGCACGCAGGCCGTGATCGTCATCGATATGAACGGGAAAATTGTGAAGCAATGGGAGGGCTACAATAACTCCGCCGGCGGCCCGGCACGGGTGTTTCCCGGCGGCGTCGTGATGGCGGCGGCGGGCGCGAACCCTCCGCATCAGGAATCGCTCGAGCTCGTTCAGCGCGACTTCAACGGTAATCTGCTCTGGCGATTCGACCATACCGAGCAAATCGCGCTGCGCGAAGCCCAATCTAAGGAAGCAAAGACGGTCTGGTCCGCGCGGCAGCACCATGACTGGCAGCGCGAGGATTTTCCGGCCGGCTACTACTCGCCGGGACCGACGCCGGGCGTGGAGGGCGGCAACACCCTCCTGCTGACTCACATCAATCATGTCGTTCCGAACGTCGCGCACGACGCCACGCTCGAAGACGATCGCCTGATCGAGATCTCGCGTGACGGGAAGGTCCTCTGGCAATGGGTTGCCAGCGATCACATTGACGACTTCCATTTCGGCGCCCAGGCGCGGGCGGTCATCGCGTCGGCCCCCAGCGTCAATGCGGGCCGTGGTTCGTTCGATTGGGTTCACATCAATTCGGCGGCCTACGTGGGTCCGAATCACTGGTATGACGAAGGCGATCGGCGCTTCGCGCCAAACAACGTCATCATCAGCAGCCGGGAAGCGTCGTTCATTGCGATCGTTGCCCGGGATGGCTCCATTGTCTGGCAGATCGGGCCGGACTTCAGCGCTTCGCCCGAGCTGCGCGCGATCCGGCAGACCATCGGCCAACATCACGCGCACATCATTCCGAAAGGGCTGCCGGGCGCGGGAAATCTGATGGTGTTCGATAACGGTGGCCCGAGCGGCTACGGGAACCCGAGTCCGATTGCGCCCCAAGGGACGGGCATCTATGCGCGGCCGGCTTCTCGCGTGCTCGAAATCGATCCGGTGAATCTCAAGCTGGTGTGGTCGTACACCGCGTCGGCGTTCTTTGCCACTAACATCAGCGGCGCGCAGCGCCTTCCCAACGGGAATACGCTGATCACGGAAGGCCCAGATGGTCGGCTCTTCGAGGTGACGCGCGAGGGCACGATCGTTTGGGAGTACGTGTTTCCGCTGTTCACGCCGCCCCGCTCGACCAACTCGGTCTGCCGCGGCTATCGGGTTCCTTATGATTGGATTCCCCAAATTCCGCGACCCGAGGAGCGCCCGGTAACGCCGCCGCCCGCGGGCGAGTTCCACGTGCCTTAGTCGGGCTCTGGCCGGCTTTGGGCAAAAAGCGTCAGTGAATAATCAACTTCTGGACGCGCCAATTGCTGGTTTCCGCGGCATACACGACATTTTCCGCGGGGCAAGCAAGCTGATGAATGCCGGAGAACTGTTTCAAATTCCGTCCCGAACGCCCGATCACTCCTAAGACTTTGCCGTCCAGCGAGACCTTGAACAGCCGGCCAGGGTAGGTGCTATCCCCCACGTACAGCACCTGGTTCGGCCCGTTCGTGATGCAGATCGAATTCGGCGCGCCGATCACGGCCGCCAGGCGCGGGCCGGAGGGCGTGTTGCCGTTGACGGCGCGTGTGGATGGGATCGGGAGGAACGTCGATGGTGAATATGCGCTTGAAATTTCCGTCCGTATCGAAGACCTGGATGCGGCGGTTCGTCCGGTCGCCGACGTAGATTGTCGTTGCGGTCGATCACAATGGCGTGCGGGATTTGAAACTGGCCGGGCTTGGTCCCCTTCTCGCCCCAGGATTGACCCAATCGCCGTTGTCATCGTATTTCGCGACGCGTGAGTTGATGTATCCATCGATGATGTAAAATATTGCCCCGGGAATCCCAGGCGACGTCCGTCGGCTGGCGGAAGAGGCCGTCCGCGGGAGGCAGGGGAGGATCGACATGCTCCCACGGTTTGGCGTTGTCGGCGGGTTCCTGCCGCCGCCCGAACACCCAGACTACGCGCCCGGCGGGGTTGAACTTGATGACCATATCGGAGCCCTTGTCGATGGTTCAGATATTGCCGTCCTTATCGACACGCACAGTATGCGCTTCGGACCAGGCATAGAGTCCCTTACCGATTTCGCGCAGGAACTCGCCGTCGGCCGCGAATTCGAGCAACTGGGCCGCCGCGGGCGCGTAGGCGGGACCCGCCGCGGTATTCGATCTCGTGAAGACGAAGATATGCCCCGCGGAAGTGACCGCCACCCCTGGAACTTCGCCGAAATTCATTCCAGGAGGAAGCTTCAGAAAATCGGGTACGGAATCGAAGGGAAGTTTGGGTACGTTCTGCTGGGCGAAGGTCGCGGAACTGAGCAAAAAGAAGAACGCAAGTCGAGAGGTCATCAGCCAAGCCTCCTGTGATGGCCTGGAGTATACTTTCTTAGAGAACCCGCGCACAACGCAAGGCCGCTGCCCTCAGATTCGGCGATCCATCCGGCGTCCGCGGCACGCCGGCGGGCCATGGAGCGCCCGCGGCGAGGACAGCCGCCGAGCAGCGGCGTGATCGGGGCCTCGCGCACGGGACAAGGCAGCCAGCCTGATCTCACCGGCCGCCTCCCGCTGGCTATCCGAGGCTTGAGAACTCGTTGTTTCAGGAATGCGCCGAAGCGCCCCTGCGCCTCTTACTGCCGGTCGTACAATGCGACGTTCTTGACCTTTTCTCCGTTAAGGGTGCCTTCGTAAGTTATGGTCATTGTCTTGCCATCGCCCGAAACAACCCGCCGCGCCAAACCAATGACGTTTTCCCCGTGGATGATTTTCGACTCGGACGTGAAGAAATCGATTTTGGTCATGATGATGCCATCCTTGTCAGGAGCACCGGTGACGGTCTGCTCGCGCCCGTCAGAGTTCGACGGGTATTTTTCCACGATGGTCTGGCCCGAATGAGTGACCATAGTCACCGTCGCCCGGATCCCATCCGGCGCGGCTTCATAAACCCGTGTTTCGCTTCGCGGCGCAGGACCGGGAAGATATTTCGATTTTGCGACGTTGAGTTTCCAGGTGCCGATCACCGGATCGTCCGCCGCAAAATGCAGCGCCGACCCCGCGACAAGTACGGCCAATAATCGAATGCAAGCACGCATATCTCTTCACCCTTTGTCCGGGAGTATACACCTGCGGAGCGCCCGTGGCATCCCATCCAGAACTCCATCCCGGGCGCCAGAGCCCCGCGCCGGGATGCGCGTGGCTCAGAGGCCTTTGCGCCTTTCGCCGGGATCGGGCCATGAGCGCATGATTCTGGAACTCTTCACGTACAAAGTTCCCTGATTTCCGATCACGTAGACGTTGTCGAAGATCCGGGCCGGTTCGATGGGTCTGTTTCCGAATCGGGTTTGGAGGGCGCGCCCGGAGGCGCTTGTGCGGCCAGCGCACGGCGCTAACCAGACCAGCGAAGATTCGAAGAGTCATGCCAGCCTTCACCTTTTGAGCGTGCGGCAAGCCGCGGAAGCATCGTTGCCGATGGACCGCGTTGCGGGGCCCGGGCTAATTGTGGCGCCAATCCGAATGGGCGCGCGATACCTGAGAATCCCGTTACGAACCGGCCGCGGGATCTAGGTATTAAGCCCAATTGATCGTACCGTGGGACTCAGTCCATTCTGGTTATGCTCAATACGCCGGAGGGAAAATCATGCGATCGCTTGTCTGCGCCGCGGCCTTATTGGCCGCCGGAACGCTTGTATACGGCCAGCATAACGGGGATGCGAACGGTAAGGCCAACGGCCGGGGCGACCGCCCGATCGGCGCCCTTCCGCCGCCCGGTTCTACGGGCACGGGAGCCATCCTGCTCAACTACAACGGCGGTCCAGTCATGCTGGGCCAGACGCATATTTACTACATCTATTACGGCGATTGGAGCGTGGATACCAAAGCCGCTGGCATCCTCAATAGCTTCGCCAACAATCTTTCGGGGTCGGGCTACTACAACATCCTGACGCAGTATTACTCTGGTTCCAGCCCGAATCTGTCATATATATCCAATTCCGTCAGCCTCGGCGGCAGCACAGTGTCCACTTATGTCGCCGCGAACCCGACCAATCTCACCGATTCCGATATTCTCGGGATTGTCCAGGCGGCGATCAACAACAAGAGCCTGCCCTACGACCCGAACGGCCTGTATTTCGTGCTCACGGCGCCGGGGGTGGGCGAGAGCTCGGGATTCTTAAGCACTTACTGCGGCTGGCACACCGCGGCCTTCTTCAACAACAACTGGATCAAGTATTCGTTCGTGGGCGACGCGGGCAATCAGAGCGGCTGCTCGGTGCAATTCGGCAGCAGCCCCAACGGCGATCCCCCGGTGGACGCGATGATCAGCGTGATCGCGCATGAATTATCGGAAGCCGTTACCGACCCGTTGATTAACGCTTGGTATGACGCCAACGGCCAGGAGATCGGCGATAAATGCGCCTGGAATTTCGGCGCCGAGTTCCCGGCTCCGAACGGAAGCAGCGCCAACATCATCCTCGGCGGCTATTATTTCCTGATCCAGCAGGAATTCTCGAATGCCTCGGACTCCTGCGTGATGACCTATGCGGCTATGCCGGATTTTAACCTGTCCGTCGCGCCGTCATCGCAATCGGCGCCGCCGGGCTCCTCGACCGGGAACTACACTGTGACCGTAAATGACGCCAACGGGTTCACCGGGAGCGTCACCTTGAGTGTCAGCGCGGGGCTTCCCGCGGGAGCCACCGCGAGCGCGTTCACGCCGAATCCCACCACCGGCGCCGCCACGTTCCACATCAGCCTGGCTGCGGGCACCGCGCCCGGAACCTACCCGCTGACCATCACCGGAACCAGCGGAACCCTGACGCATACCGCCACCGCGACGCTGGTTGTGCTGGCTCCGGATTTCAGCATCTCGGTCTCGCCGGCGTCCCAAACCGTGGTTCAGGGCGGCTCGACCGCGAATCCCTACGTCGTGACCGTGACTCCGTTGAACGGTTTCAGCGGCACGCCTACTCTTTCAGTGACCGGCAATCCGGCGGGCAGCACCGTCAATATCACCGGGCTGAGTTTCACGATCAATTCAGTGCCCCTGACGGCGAAGGTCCAGACCTACACGCTGACGATTACCGCCACGAGCGGGAATTTGGTGCACAGCACGACAGCCAGCCTGGTGGTCAATCCGGTGGGCTCGTTCACGATCTCCATCTCCCCCCCGTCGCAGAGCGTGAAGCGCAAGGGCTCGGTGGTGTACACCGTTACGGTGACTCCTTCGGGCGGATTCAACGCCTCGGTCAGCTTTGCCGTCACCGGCCTTCCCAATCGCATCACCGTTAATTTCAACCCGACTACGGTAACCGGATCCGGCAGTACGACGCTGACGGTGGGGACGGCCGCGAGTACGCCCACCGGCTCCTACACTCTGAAGGTGACGGGCACGAGCGGGACCCTGACGGCCTCCGCCACCGCCGGTCTGACGGTGAAATAGCCACGTGATCGAGCGCGTATAGCTGCCGATCGAGGGATTTCGGCCGCGCCCATCGCGGTATACTCTCTACGCTGGAGAATCGGGGAATTCCTCAGCCGAAGGAGGTCACAATGACGGCGCGCACCTTTGGATTTTCCGCGCTGACGGCGGCTACGGCCTTGGCGGCGCTCGCCCAAACCGGGGTCGCGGATGAGAGCAAACCGGCGATTCGAAGCCTTTCGCACGCCATCCACGCCGTGCAGGATCTGGATACCACGCTGGCCTTTTATCGCGACGTGTTCGGGCTCAAGGGCACGCCCAATGATTTTCCGAATCCGGCGGTGCCGCAGCTTACGAATGCTCCAGGCGTGACTCTGCGTCTTTCGATGATGCCGTTGCCTGGCGCGATGCGCTTCGAGCTGACGCACTTCAAGGGGCTGGAGCGCCAGCCCGGGCGAGCCGCTTATACCGATCCCGGAGCCGCCAGCATCGTGCTTTACGTCCGGGACCTCGACACCGCGGTGGCCAACGCGAGGAAGGCGAACGCGCCTATCGTCACCACCGGAGGAGCGCCGGTCGAAATCACCACTGCCAAAGGCAAGGCCCGTTCGATTGTCCTGCGGGATCCCGACGGCTTTTTCGTTCAGGTGGTTCAGGAAACGCCCGCACGCGGCGCGCCTGAAGGAAACGTCCATCGGGTCTCGCTGGCCTACACCATGGAAAGCGCGGAAGCCACGTTGAAGTTCTACCACGGAATGATGGGCGTGGAACTCTCCGGCCCTTCCGCGTTCGCGAAGGATCCCGCCTGGATGCGGCTGGTCGGCGCGCCAGAGAATACGGAGTTTCGCAAGTTGACGGGCATTCTCCCGGGACCGCCCGCCTACGTCGAATTCACCGAATTTCGCGGCGTGCCGCGCACCAAGTTCCATTTGCGCGTCCGCGACCCCGGCGCTCCGGCGATGGCGATCCAGGTCAATAACCTGAAGGGCATGGTGGCGGAGATGAAAGCTGCCGGCGTGAACCTGATATCCGCCAACGGCCAGATCGTGGACTTCGGCGGAGGCACCTACAATATTTTTGTCGAAGATCCCAACGGGATGAACATTGAGTTGTTCGAGCGCTCCGGCGCAGGGCGCCAGGCAAAGTAGCCATGCTGGTAGAGATCGCTGCGATGTTCCATTCCGGAAAGTCAGCAGGCCGCCTTGTCCTGATTACGAGCGCCATCGGCCTCGCCATGGCTGCGGATCTCAAGAATCAGGCCCCCCTCCATATCTCGCCCGAGACTTGCGCTGCGCTCCAGGGCTTTTCGATCCCTGCCTCGGCCATCGGCCTGCCAAGTTCGGGGGCCGTGGTTCAGTCGGCAACGTTTGTCGGCGCGTCGGCGGAAAAAAACATCAACGGCGACTTTTGCAAGGTGACCGGCGTCGTCAAACCTCATCACCCCGGCTCGCCGGATCTGGAATTCGAGGTGAATCTTCCGGCCGCATGGAACCGCCGCGCCTTGCAGATGGGCGGCGGCGGATACGATGGCTCGCTGGTGACCGGTCTCACCCAGTACTCCAACGAATCGCCCAACAGCGATACGCCTCTCAAGCAAGGCTACGTCACGCTGGGCAGCGACGGCGGCCACAAGGGCAAGCCCGGCTTTGACGGCACCTTCGGCTTGGACGACGAAGCACTGCTCAATTACGGGAAACAGTCCGTGAAAAAGGCCCACGATGCCGCGATGGCGATCCTCCGCAAGGCTTACGGACGCCGGCCCGAGCGGTTCTATTTCATTGGCGGCTCGCAGGGCGGCCATGAAGCGCTGGACGCCGCCGCGCGTTATCCGCAGGACTACGATGGGGTGGTCGCGCACTACCCCGCCTATAACGTCACGATGCTGCATCTGGGGTCGCTGAACGTGGGCAAAGCGCTGTACGCCGATGGCGGAGCGGGCTGGATCAATCCGGCCAAGACCAAGCTGATCGGAGACGCCGTCAACGCCAAGTGCGACGCTCTGGACGGCGCTGCGGACGGCATTATCAGTAATGTTCGCGCCTGCGATACCGCCTTCGGCTTGGCCGCGCTGCGTTGTCCCAACGGGGCCGACACCGGCGACACTTGTCTTTCGGACGCGCAAATCGTGGCGGTCCGCACCATCACTTCGCCCTACAAGCCTGGTGTCACCATCGCGGGGATGGATACGTTTCCGAAATGGGCTCTGCTGGAAGGCGCACTCTTTCAGGGGGGGTCGAACTTCGGGCAAGTGCGGCAG
>Ga0070740_10005417_pt1 | contig 11841 bp, 10 predicted proteins | sample Coa_R2_FD_67286 | JGI IMG/M metagenome (GOLD analysis project Ga0070740, IMG submission 67286) | Surface soil microbial communities from Centralia Pennsylvania, which are recovering from an underground coalmine fire - Coalmine... | ecosystem: Environmental > Terrestrial > Soil > Unclassified ...
TAGGATATCCTCGCCTTCCTCTCTGCCATTATAGCCAGCCTATCTCATGGTTCACGCATACTACAGGATGTGGAACGGCGCTGTAGCCTTTGAGTGTAGGCCGGGAAGACAGACCATGGGACGCATCACCGTGCTCGGGGCGGGCAGTTGGGGGACGACGCTGGCGGTGATCTATGCGCGCCAGGGCCACGACGTTACCCTGTGGGATCGCGACGCCGGGCGGGCCGAGACGCTGCAGCGGGAGCGCGAGAACATCCACTACCTGCCGGGTATCCGCTTCCCCGAACGCCTGGCCGTCACCGCCGACCTCGCCGCGGCCATCGACGGCTCGCCCCTGGTACTGCTAGCCGTGCCCGCGCAATCCGTGCGCGCGCTGGCGACACAGATCAGCCCACCGATACCGCCGGAGACGATCCTGGTCATCGCGGCCAAGGGGCTGGAGATCGGCACCTGCCGGCGCATGAGCGAGGTGGTGGCCGAGAGCCTGCGACCGCGACGGCGACGGGGTATCGCCGTACTCTCCGGCCCAAACCTGGCCGGAGAGATCGTGCGCGAGCTGCCGGCCGCCTCGGTGGTGGCCGCGCGCAACAGAACGGTCGCCGTGGCAGCGCAGGGCATGCTCTCCACGCCGCGCCTGCGCCTCTATGTCAGCACGGACGTGGTCGGCGTGGAGATAGGCGGTGCGCTCAAGAACGTGATGGCCCTGGTGGCCGGGCTGGCCGACGGACTCGGCTACGGCGATAACGGCAAGGCCAGCATCATGACGCGCGGGCTGGCCGAGATCACCAGGCTGGGAATGGCGGCCGGTGCGCGCCAGGCGACCTTCGCCGGACTGAGCGGCCTGGGCGACCTGATCGCCACCTGCGCCAGCCCGCTGAGCCGCAACCATCACGTCGGCTACGAGCTGGGGCGCGGTCGCTCGCTGGCCGAGATTCAGGCGCAGATGACCTCCGTGGCCGAGGGCATCACCACCACGCGCGCGGCACACGACCTGGCGCGCCGCCACGGCGTGGAGATGCCGATCGTCGAGCAGGTCTACGCGGTGCTCTTCGAGGGCAAGAGCCCGCACGCCGCCGTCGACGATCTGTTGGCCCGCGCCGCGCGCGACGAACTGACAGGAGCGCTGCTGTAGCGCTTATCAGGATGCCCGGCGGTTTTAACCGCCGGCTCCAGCCTTCTTGCGCAGCATGGGCAGCGCGCCGCGGGGGCCTTCGTAGATCTCGTAGCCCTCCGGCACAGCATCGATGGCGTTTTCGCCGGGCTCCTTGCGAAAGTAGTAGACGGGACGCGGGGAGGCGTGGCCTTTGAGCGTCACCCACTCCTGGTGCAGATAGTAGGTGATGCCCCGCGTATTGGTATAGGCATACGCCACCTGAAGCTTCCTTTCCAGGGCTACGGCTTGCGCCAGCGGCACCCATCGCGCGCCAGCAGTTCGTCCGCCTCGGCCGGCCCCCACGTGCCGGCTGGATAGACCGGCAACTGCCGCACGTCCTCTTTGCTCCAGGCATTCAGGATGTGCGTCACCAGCGCCCAGGCCATCTCCACCTCGTCGGTGCGCGCGAAGAGCGTCGAATCGCCGCGCATGGCATCCAGCAGCAGCCGCTCGTAGGCATCCGGCGAATGGCTGCCGAAGGCATCCTTGTACAGGAAGCTCATGTCGACCGGGCGCACGCGCATGCCGGGTCCAGGCGCCTTCACGTCGATGCGCAGAGCCAGCCCATCGTCCGGCTGGATGCGCAGCACCAACACGTTGTAGTGCGGATTGGCCTGCGCACCTTTGGGCAACATCACGTGCGGCGCCCGGCGGAATTGGATGGCGACCTCGCTCACGGTCTTGGGCAGACGCTTGCCGGTGCGCAGGTAAAAGGGGACGCCGGCCCAGCGCCAGTTGTCGATCATCAGCTTGGCCGCCACGTAGGTTTCGGTGATCGAGTTGGGCGCCACGTCGGGCTCGTCGCGATAGCCCGGCATGGCGCGCCCATCGATCATGCCCCGTCCATACTGTCCCCGCACCACACAGCAGGAGACATCGTCGTCGCTGGCCAGGGTCAGGGCATCGAGCACCTTGACCTTCTCGTCGCGCACTTTGTTCGCGGTGAAGGTGCTGGGCGGCTCCATCGCCGTCAAGGTCAGCAATTGCAGCAGGTGGCTCTGTAGCATGTCGCGCGCCGCACCGGCGGTATCGTAGTACCCGCCGCGCCCCTCGACGCCGAGCGTCTCGGCCACCGTGATCTGCACGTTGTCGACGTAGCGGCGGTTCCAGAGCGGCTCGAAGATGCCGTTGACGAAGCGCAGCACGAAGATGTTCTGCACGGTCTCTTTGCCCAGATAGTGGTCGATGCGGTAAATCTGCGATTCCTGGAACACCTCGTGGATGCAGTGATTGAGCGCCCGCGCGCTCTCCAGGTCGTGGCCGAATGGCTTCTCCACGATGATGCGCGCCCATCCGTCCTCCACGTGCGATACGTTCAGGCCGCTGGCGCCAAGCTGGCGCACGATATCGGCATAGGCGCTCGGCGGCGTGGCCAGGTAGAACAGGCGGTGGTTGGCCGTCCCGGCGGTTTCGTCGAGCCGGTCAAGTTCTGCACTGAGGCGGTGGAAGCTCTCCACGTCGTCGTAGTGGCCCGACATGTACGAGATGTGCGCGGCGAATTCCTTCCATGCATCATCCCGGACGCGTTTGCCGGACGCATTGAGGGCATCGCGCAGCCCCTGGCGAAAGTCATCCTCGTCGCGCCCGCTGCGACCGAAGCCGATGATGGCCAGTTTGTCGGGCAGCAGATTGCTCGTGGCCAGGCTAAACAGGGCCGGCACCAGCTTGCGATGCGCCAGGTCGCCCGTGGCGCCGAAGATGACCAGGGCCAGCGGCTCGGGTGCCTGCTCGACGTCGCTGCCCTCCTCGCGCCAGGCACGCTCCTGGTCCCACACGGCGTGCCAGATGTCTTCGTCAATGCTTGGAACTGCAACGGTTGTCATATCTACACTCCCCCAATTCAGCCTTGATCGCAGCTAAGGCCCGCCGCCGCCCGGCGAGGGCACCGCCTTGCGATTGGGTTCGTGGCCGCGCTGCCAGGTCCCCGCTCGCCGCCAACCTATACCGCTACGGGTACACGCACTCCCGCGAAAAGATCATCCTCGATATCGGGACTCTCCACCAGAGACCGGCCGAAGCGGAAGCCCTCGGTCCCCAGGTATTCTCGCGCGAAGACCTCCGGCAGTCTCAAGAACATGCTGTCGCGCCTGATCTGCGAGCGGTGCACGCGCAACGACTCAAGTCTGGCGCCGACGTACGGTCGCACGTCGATCCAGGCGCGGAGCAGGCCGTCGGGCGTGCCCCACTCCGGCGGCTCCTCGGCGTCAGGCTCGCCGAAAGTGACGGGCAGGCCGTGTCCGCGCATGGCACGCCACAGCCCTTGCAGCCGCGAGCGCATCATCCAGGCGGTGTAATAGAGCTTCTGCGGCTGCCAGGGTTCCCCGAGGTCCGGGTGGAAATCCCGGTCACCGGCCGCGTCGAAGGCCGCCACGGTGATCTTATGGGCCATCAGGTGATCCGGGTGCCCGTAGCCGCCATCCTCGTCGTAGGTGAAGAGCACCTGCGGCCGGTGGCGGCGAATCAGCGCCACCAGACGGCACGTCGCCTCCTCTGGATCGGCTTTGTTGAACGAGCGCGGATCGTCGTTGGCCGGGGTGCCCGCCATACCGGAGTCGCGGTAGCCCAACAGTTCCAGGTGGTGGATGCCCAGGATCTCGGCGGAAGCCCGCAGTTCGGCCAGGCGCACCTCGGCCAGACGCGGCTTGACGGTTTCGACATCCATCTCGGGATCGACGATCTCGCCCTCTTCGCCTCCGGTACAGGTGACCAGCACGGTGGTAAAGCCCTCGGCGGCGTAGCGGGCCAGGGTGCCGCCGGTGGAGCATTCGTCGTCGGGATGCGCATGAACGGCCATCAGGGTGAGCGGTTGTTGCACGATGTTCGGTCCTCCAGAGGGTGATTGCCCCCTTAGTGTACCGGAGGACCGGGGCCTATCGCGCGGCAATGATCTCGGGCGCCGGCTCGACCGGGGCTTTACCCGCGAAGAGCGGCGCCAGGCCCAGCGTCACGCCGGCCAGGACGGCCAGCAGGGCCAGGCTGGCCACGAAGGGATAGGCTGTGCCCCCTGCATAGAGCAGGCCCCCGGCGTAGGCGGCCGCCATCATGCCGGCCTGGAAGCAGAGCTCCAGCAGCCCGAAGCCCGCGCCCTGCTGCCGTTGTGGCAGCACCCCTCCGACCAGACCGAAGATGACGTTGGAGACGTTCATGATGGCGCCGCGCAGCATGAAGGCGCCGGCCAGAACCGGCACCTGGTGCACGACCAGCAGCAGGGTCAGCGACAGCGCCAATGCGGCCTGCAACGCGAGCATGGTGGCCAGGCGTCCGAGCCAGGCGCTCAAGCGCCCCAGGGACAGGCCGATCGCGAACTCTCCCAGCGAGATGCAGGCGCCCAGCAGGCCGACCGTCCCGTCGTTGGCGTGATCGACGTCCTGCAGGTAGGGCCCGACATAGCTGTTGGTCAAGGTCAGCACGAACATGGTCCCGGTGAGATAGACGCAGAGCTTCATCAGAGGTCGGTTGGTGAACAGCGCGCGCACCACGGTGCCGAGCGGCTCGTGCGGCTCGATCGGATGCGGCGTGAGGTTCCAGACCGCCACGGTACCCGCGATAAACATGATGAGCGCCAGGGCAAAGACGGGTCGGATGGAATGCAGCTGCGTGGCGATGAAGCCGCCGATGCCGGGCGTGACGATCATACCCAGGGAGAAGAAGGCGAAGGTCGAGCCGAACGCGCCCACGTGGTCGTCGTGACCGGTGATGATATAGCCGTTGAGGGCCGGCACTATCGAGAAGGATAGGGCATAGAAGACGGTGCCGGGGATGATCCACTGCCAGGACGGGGCGAGAATCCAGATCAGCAGCCCGGGGGCCGCGAAGATGCCGGAAGCCCGAATCAGCGGCAGATGACCGATCCTGTCGACCACCGGCCCCGCCAGCAACGTACCCACGCCGGCCACGGCGAACTGCACGGCCAGCGTGAGTCCCACCGCCGTGGCATCGCCGCCCAGGTTGCGCACATAGAGCGGCAGCAGATAGATAAAGAGGCCCTCGCCCACTCCCCACAGGAACAGGCTAAGCTTCAGTCGTCGTCGATCTCGTGGCAGCATACGTCGGCGTTTCAGGTGTATAGCACAAAGCGCATCAACAGTGTACACGCTCCCGGCACCGTTCCTTTGCCGGCACCTTGAACGCTGATGCTACCGCCATATGTGCCGGCATCCGGGCGAGGTTCGCCCTGCGGAACCATTCTGTTAGAATGTGCTCGCCCCCTGCCGGCCCGGAGCAGACAGCGGGGCGGTGTCACGTACGGAGCGGTACGCGCGGACGCCGAGTGACAAGGAGGTGACAGTCGCCCAGAGCAGAGCATGAGATCGGGATCGCGTCCCGGCGCCCGAAAACAGTGCGGGACGTCTCCCTGAACGGCCATCAGCCCCACTTCCCTGTCGGACACGTCTATACACTGAGAAAGAGGTATCGATGATGCGCCGCTTTGGTGCACTCCTGCTGAGCCTGTTGGCAGCCCTTGCGTTGAGCGTTCCGGCCTTTGCCAGTGCGCCTAGCAGCAGCAGCTTTCCCAACGTCGCGCCCAGCTTCGCCTGCAGCGACAGCATGTACAAGCAAGCCGCCAGCAAGGGCATCACGCTGGGCATCTCACCCGACTCTCCGTACACCTACCTCGATCCCAAGACCCAGAAGCCCGTCGGCATCGACTGGGACATCCATATGGCTGTCCTCAAGTACATTGGCATCAACACTGTACACTTCCAGATCATGCCGTTCGAGTCGCTGATCCCGGCGCTGCTCTCCCATCGCATCGACGTCATCGCCGACAATATCCATGAGACGCCGAAGCGCAATAAGATCATCACCTTCACGTCCCCGGCGTGGTGGTACGGCCCGGCCCTGATCGTGCAGAAAGGCAATCCGGCCCATATCACCTCGTACGCCGACCTCACGAAGCCCGGCGTCACGGTGGGCACCATCACCGGCTCGGCCGCCGACGAGTACATCGCGCACATCGGCGCCAAGATGACCTCGTTCCAGGACAACACCAGCGAGTTCCTCAGCATCGTGCAGGGGCGCGTCACGGTGGTCCTGGAGGACGATGCCAAGTTCGGCGCCTTCAAGAAGCAGAACCCCAACGCCCCGGTCGAGGTGCTCAATATCCCGCCGCCGCAGGTGTTGCTCACCACCTACGGCTACAGCTACGCGCGCTACGGCCTGCGCAAGGAAGACTGCACCCTCAACTTCGCCTACACGCGCGCCTTGGCCGAGCTGCGCTCCGACGGCACCATCGTGTCCATCCTGCGCAAGTGGAGCCTGAGCAGCAAGAACCTGTTTATCCCCGGAACCATGTAAGCCCGGATGGGCATTGGGCGGGCGGCGGGTGCCCGCCGCCCGCCCGCGAAAGGCAGTCTGCATGAACCTGTTTGACCCCTCGCTGGCGCGGGACTCGCTCGGCACGCTGCTCGGCGGTCTGGTGCTGACGATCGTCATGACGTTTATCGTGATCACCCTGAGCCTCATCCTGGGCATCTTCGTGGCGCTGGCCCGGCTCTCGCGCCTGGCGCCGCTGCGTATCGTCACCGGCGCCTACGTGGAGATCATGCGCTCGACGCCGCTCTTGCTCCAGCTCATCTACATTTACTTCGTGCTCCCCTACATCGGCATCAGGCTCGACCCGTTCGTGGCCGGCGTGACCGGCCTGACCCTCAACTACACCGCCTACATGTCCGAGGTCTACCGCTCGGGCATCCAGGCCATCCCGAAGGGCCAGCTGGACGCCGCCGCGGCGCTGGGCATGCGCCCGGCGCTGGCCATGCGGCGCGTGGTCCTGCCGCAGGCCATCCGCATCGTGATCCCCGTGCTGGGCAACTACTTCGTCTCGCTCTTCAAGGACACCTCGCTGACCTCGGCGCTGACCATCCAGGAGCTGCTGTTTAGCGGCCAGATCATCGCCGCCCGCACCTACAACTACTTCACCATCTACACCATGGTCTTCGTGCTCTACTTCGCCGTCGGCTACCCGGCCGGCCTGTTCGTGCGCTACTTGGAGCGCATCTCCAAGCGCGGCTACAGCGCCAGGCGCAAGCGGCAGGTACCGCAGCCAGCGCCCTCGGCCCGGGCATCCGCGTGATGGCGACCAGGCAACGATCGAGGCCCGCCCCATGGACATGATCCGGCTGGAAGAGATACACAAAAGTTTCGGCCACAACCACGTGCTCAGGGGTGTCTCGCTGTCCGTACAGCCGGGAGAGGTGGTGTGCATCATCGGCCCCTCGGGCAGCGGGAAATCGACGCTGCTGCGCTGCATCAACTACCTTGAGGTGCCCGAAAAGGGGTGCATCTACATAGACGGCGAGCTGGCCTACCGCGACGAGGTCAACGGCCACCTCAGGCAGCACCCCATGAAGCGCATCGTGGCCGTGCGCGAGAAGGTCGGCATGGTCTTCCAGCAGTTCAACCTCTTCCCGCACCTCACGGCCCTGCAAAACGTCATGGAGGCGCCGGTGCACGTCAAACGCCTGCCCAAAGCGCAGGCCGAGCAGTTGGCCCGCGAACGGCTGGCCCAGGTCGGGCTGAGCCAGAAAGCCGACCAGTATCCGGAAGAGCTATCCGGCGGGCAGCAGCAGCGCGTGGCCATCGCCCGCGCCCTGGCCATGGAACCCAAGGCGATGCTCTTCGACGAGGCGACCAGCGCGCTCGACCCCGAGTTGGTGAATGAGGTGCTGGAGGTGATGCGCCAGCTCGCCGGCCAGGGCATGACCATGGTGGTGGTGACCCATGAGATGAACTTCGCCCGGCAGGTGGCCGATCGCGTGATCTTCATGGATCACGGGCTGATCGTGGAGGAGGGCCTGCCGGAGAACATCTTCTCCTCGGCCGAACAGCAGCGCACGCGCGACTTTCTGCGCGCGATCAGGAGGCAATAGGACGGTGAAGATTACCGCGGTCGGGACGGTGGTGGTCAATGCGCAGATGCGCAACTGGGTCTTCGTCAAGGTTAGCACCGACGAGGGGGTGACGGGCTGGGGCGAGGCCAGCACGGAGTGGAAGACGCGCGCCGTCTGCGGCGCGGTGGCCGACCTGGAGCCCTTCATCGTCGGCCAGGACCCGGCGCGCATCGAGCACCTGTTCCAGATCATGTACCGCCATCCCTTCTTCCGGGCGGGCGTGGAGGGCATGAGCGCGCTCTCCGGCATCGAGCAAGCCCTGTGGGATATCGCGGGCAAGGTAGCCGGCAAGCCGGTCTACCAACTGCTGGGCGGCGCGGTGCGCGACCGCGTGCGCATGTACGACCACCTGGGCGGCGGGCAGATGGAGGCGCTCTACCTACAAGACACGGCCGAGCAGATGGCCGAGCGCGCCCGCGAGAGCGTGGCGGCCGGCTACACCGCGCTCAAGGTCCTGGTGGTCCCCAAGACGCTGCCGCTCGACGGCCATCTGCCGTTGCGCCACGCCGAGACGCTGATGGCGGCCATCCGCGATGCGGTGGGGCCAGAGGTGGAGATCATGGTCGACCTGCACGCCCGCACCACGCCGGCCATGGCCATCCAGTACGGCGAGGTGCTGCGCCCGTTTCGCCCCTTCTTCCTGGAAGAGCCGTGCCCGCCAGAGAACGTCGGCGGCATGGCCGAAGTGGTGCGGGCGCTGCCGGGTATACCAATCGCCACGGGCGAGCGCCTGGTCACGCGCTGGGGCTTCCGCGAGCTACTGGAGCGCCGCGCCTGCGCGGTGATCCAGCCCGACCTGTGCCACTGCGGTGGGCTGTGGGAGGCGCGCAAGATCGCCGCCATGGCCGAGACCTACTACGTCAGCGTGGCGCCGCACAATCCGCTGGGGCCGATCGCCACGGCCGCGGCGGTGCACTTCGCCCTGGCCACGCCGAACTGGCTGATCCAGGAGGCCATCCGCTCGGATGTGCCCTGGCGCGACGCCGTAGTTGGCGGCGGATTGCCGGTGGTGGACGGGTATATCCTGCCGCCGGCGGAGCCAGGCCTCGGCATCAGCGTCGACGAGGAGGAAGCGGCCAAGCACCCCTTCCAGCAGGAAGTCTTGATGCAGTGGTGGCACGGGGACGGCGCCGTGGCCGACTGGTAGCAGGCTCCGTCCATCTGCCCAAAGTGGCCGGACGGGCGGGAGATTCAGTCTCCCGCCCGTCCGGCCTATCAGTGATGCCGTCGCACCGTCGATGCGATGCGTTCTCTCCTTTCTAGTAGCTGCTCACCAGGGCGAGCTGGCCGCGGGCCGCGCCGCCGGGGAAGCTCGACGTGTGCACGTTGACGTAGAAGCCCGCTGGATTCTGCTTGATGGAATAGAACAGGCTGTTCGAGACGGTGATGCTGCCCGTGATGGAGCCCTGCACCGGCGCCATGAAGGGCACCACGACGGGGCCGGAGGCGCCGGCCGCGCCCATGTGGATGTGCGCCATGGTGATCGTCCCTTGCAGGCCGGCGACGGCGATGGTGTAGCCGATGGTGTCTCGGGAGGGGTCGAGCGTCAGGATGGCCGTTCCGCCGCCATTCGCGTCGCCGGCGTTGGGCACCTCGTTCTTGCCCAGCAAGGAGGCCACCATGGTGATGACGCGGGCGTTGGTCGGCGTACCGACAAAGCCCACCGTGTTACCGGCGGCGTCCACGAAGAAGCCGACGATGCGGCCGCTGTTGCTGATGCCGTTGATCACCGTCCCGGTCGAGCCCGGCACGTCCACCGTCTGGAAGTGGCCGCGACTATAGACGAAGCCGTGCGCGTTGCCGTCGGCGTCGTTGTAGGTGCCGACGACCTGGCCCTCATTGTTCTCGCCCAGGGGCTGGGTGAAGGTCGAGTTCGGCACGTCGAGCGTCTGCGTGACGCCGTTCTGCCAGATGAAGCCATCAGAGGTGGTGGTGGTGGGCTGGGTGAAGCCGATGACCACACCGAAGTCGTTGATGCCCGTGGCCTGGCTGTTGGGGATCGGGAGCACCAGGAACGAGCCGTCGCGCTCGCGGATATAGCCATGGTTCTGCCCGTTGGCGTCCTGGAAGAAGCCGGCCTCCTGGCCACGGTTGTTCAGGCCGAGGAGCTGGTTGAAGGTGGTACCCGGCAGGTCGACGGTCGTGAAGTTCCCGCCGACGTTCAGGAAGCCGTGCGTGGCCCCGGCCTGGTCGATGTAGAAGCCGTCGTTGTCGCCGCGGTTGTTGACGCCGATGACCTGGGTCTGGGCCGACATGGGGTAGTTCTCGGGGGTAAACGTGCTGGGCAGCATCAGCGTAAAGCCCTTATTGGGATGCAGCTTCCCGTCCACGGTCTGCCCGCTGCCGTCGTAGCCGGCGATGAGCTGGTGGTCGTTGATGCCGAGCAACTGGGTGAAGGTCGGATCGTGGGGGCTGGCCAGCAATTGGTATGCGTAGCGCGTCGGGGTCCACTGATGCGCTGGCTTGTAGTAGTGGGCGGAGGCAAGCCCCGCCTGGCTGCCGAGCAGACCGGTGGCAAGGGCGAGAGCCCCGAGCGAGAGGCCAAGGAAACGTCGCGTGGTCATCTGTGTTCTCCTATCGTAGCTGTGTGATCTTTCAACGTTGTTCTTTTGATGTGGACGATCGCGCGCTCCGCCACGTTCTTCTTGTGAGCTGTCTGCTTTCTGCAACTGCCTCGCTCACATGTCTCCAGTATGGGGCCGCGGGGGAGCCCGCACCATGGACAGAGCCCTGACAACGCTCTGACAACGCCATGACAACCGGGCGGGACAGGCGGCGACAGGGACGTTTTGGCCATGACGGACGGGCGTCACATGCCAAGGAATGCCGCCCCGTACCCTGTCTCACGGCCGGCTTTGCGTGCTATGATGACGCCAGGTGAGACGCATGTGACTAGGAGCGGGCAGGGACGAGTAGTCCCGCACTTCAGTGCGGGGAGGCTCATGTCGGGCCAAGCGGTGGGCTTCAGCCCGCCTGAGAGCGACGCAAGAGCGGGTTGAAACCCGCGGCTGGGCGCGACATGACGTGCTCCCCGGGATAAATCCCGGGGTTTCAGGCCACGGGCGCTCTGAGGGATGAATCCCGGGGTTTCTGTGCCTCGGCGCTCAATCCTGCCCGATCCTTTCGCCGCACGCGTCAAGCGGGAATGGCGAACTAGAGAGTAGGCGCATGGCAGGCAGCGACAGCGCGACGTTTGGCCACCTGCTGCGACGCCATCGTCTGGCCGCCAGCCTCTCCCAGGAGGCGCTGGCGGAGCGCGCCGGACTGAGCGCAAGCGCTATCGCCTCGCTGGAGAGCGGCCGCCGGACCACCCCGCGTCTGGAGACCGTGGCGCTGCTGGCCGGGGCGCTGGAACTCGGCGAGGCGGACCGCAGAGCCCTGCTCGCGGCGGCCACGGGGACGCCCATCGACGCTCCCGCCGCTCCACCGGCCCCTGCGCACGTAGAGCAGGCGCCGCCTGCCGTCACCTTACCCCTGCCGCCGACGCCGCTGATGGGCCGCGAGCACGAGGAGGCGGCCATCCGCCACCTATTGCGGCGGGCCGGCGAGCCGGACGGTGCGCGCCTGCTCACCCTGATCGGGCCGGGAGGTGTCGGCAAGACGCGCCTGGCCCTGGCCGTGGCCGCGGCATGCCGGGGTTCTTACGCCGACGGCGCCGTCTTCGTCGATCTCTCGCCGCTACGCGACCCGGCGCTCGTCCCCTCGACCATCGCCCAGGCCCTCGGCCTGCGCGAGTCGGGCGACCAGAGCGCGCGCGACCTGCTCATGGCGTATCTGCGGGAGCGGCATCTGCTG
>Ga0070740_10005418_pt1 | contig 11841 bp, 12 predicted proteins | sample Coa_R2_FD_67286 | JGI IMG/M metagenome (GOLD analysis project Ga0070740, IMG submission 67286) | Surface soil microbial communities from Centralia Pennsylvania, which are recovering from an underground coalmine fire - Coalmine... | ecosystem: Environmental > Terrestrial > Soil > Unclassified ...
CAGCTTCCTGCACGTCGGTACGCACATCCTCGACGCCGGGCGCAAGGACGCCGAGCTCGGGTTCGAGCGGCAGGAGCGCGGCTTCGTCGTCTGGCGCAAGAACCAGCAAGGGGTGAATCTCGACCGCACCTGGCTCGCGCATTACGAAGGCAGCGGCTTCTGGGCGATCACCGACCTGCCCTACCCGCGCAAGGAAGGGGGCGGATTGGGGCGCCTCTTCCGCTATCCGACGCCGATCGACCGCAAGACGACGCTCGTGTGGAACTACCGGATGCAGAAGATGTCCGGCTGGAAGCGCGACGTGTGGCGCTTTCTCTACAAGGCGCGCGGCTCCGACCGCGGCGCGGTGGTGCTCGAGCAGGATCGCGCGGCGCTGGTCGGCATCGACCGCGATGCGCTGCCGCAGGAGAACCTGCTGCAATGCGATGTCGGCGTCTCGCACATCCGCCGCCTCTACCGCCAGGCCGCGGAGCAGCAATTCGCCGAACTGATGCGCACCTCCGCGGCGGCGCAGTAAGCGGCCCGCGGCGGATCGCCCGATGCGCGTAGGATTCATCGGCCTCGGCCGCATGGGCCGGCCGATGTCGCAGAGCCTCGCCCAGGCGGGCCACGACCTCGTGCTGTGCGATGCCCGCGCCGAGACGGCGACGGCGCTTGCCGTCGCCTATCGCGGCACGGCCGCCGCGAGCCCGGCTGAGATCGCGCGCGGCTGCGACGCCGCCGTTCTGAGCCTGCCGGGCCCGGCCGAGAGCGAGGCCGTCATGCTCGGGCGCGACGGGCTTCTCGCCGCGGCGCGGCCGGGCTTCCTCGTCATCGACATGACCACCAACACGGTGCCGCACAGCCGCGAGATGGCGCGCCGCGCCATCGAGCGCGGCGTGCAGTACCTCGACGCGCCGGTGAGCCGCGGCGGGCGGGGCGCGCTCTCCGTCATGGTGGGCGGGGACGAAGCGGCCTTCGCGCGGGCGCAGCCGCTGCTCGCGTCGATTGCCCCCACCGTATGCCACGTCGGCGCGAGCGGCATGGGCACCGCGCTGAAGCTCGTGAACCAGGCGGTTTACGTGACCTACATGGCCGCCTTCGCCGAGGGTCTGGCGCTGGCGGAGGAATACGGCGTGCCGCTCGAGGCGGCACTTACCGCCCTCGGGCCGGCCTCGGCCGGCGACCCGCTGGTCACGACGAAGTACGAGGAGATCCGCGGCCGCGGCGACAAGCGCTTCGCGATCGGCAGCGCAGTCCGGTATCTCGACTACACCGACGCGGCGTTCGGCGGGCTCGCCACGGCAAAGCCGATCATCGACGCGGCCGCGCAATCGCTGAAGCAGGCCGCCGCGGCAGGCTTCGCGGACGAGGACCTGATCGTCGCGCGCCGCCGCTACCTCGCCCGACCCAAGGGCTGATCGCGGAGGCGCGGCGGGTGGCAGGGCGTCAGAGGCCGCCGGCCTCCGGTGCCCCCGCGCGCTGCGCCCAGAAGCACACCCGCCGCTCGATCGCGCGGATGCCGGCGTTGAAGAGATAGCCGATCGCCCCGAGCAGGATGAGCACGGCGAACAACGGCGCGATCTGCATTGCCTGGTCGTATTGCATGAGCAGCGTGCCGAGCCCCGATTCGGCGCCGACGAACTCGCCGACGATCGCGCCCAGGATCGCCAGCACCGACGCGACGTTGAGGCCCGCGAAGATGAAAGGCATCGCGCTCGGCAGCACGATCTTGCGCAGCATCTGCGCGGTGGTGGCGTTGCAGGCGCGCGCCAGCTCGAGGCGCTCCGGCTCGACCGACTGGTAGCCCGCGACCATGTTCACCATCAGCGGAAAGAACGTCATCACCGCGGTAATGACGATCTTGCCTTCGAGGCCAAAGCCGAACCAGATCACGAGCAGCGGCGCCACCGCGACCTTGGGCAGGGCCTGAAACGCCACAACATAGGGATAGGCGAGCTGCTCGAGGAGCCGCCAGTGCGCGAGCGCGAGGCCGGCGAGAATCCCCGAGACCGATCCCAGCACGAAGCCCGCGGCCGCCTCGGCAACGGTGACGCCGGCATGGAACCAGAAGCCGCCCGGATCGAGCGGTCCGTGCGCGAGCCCCGCCGCGAGCGCGCGGCCCACCGCCAGCGGCGACGGCAGCACGTAGGCCGGAACCCGGAGGAGATCGGTCGCCGCGGACCAGAGCAGGAGGCCGCCGCCGAGCCCCAGCAGCGCCAGAACCAGCACGGTGCGGCGCCGCGCGGCGTCGGTCGGCGCGGAACGGCCGGTCATCCCGCGAGCGCCCCTTGCGCCTGCAGCAGGGTGCGGATGCGGCTCATGTAGGCGCCGGCGCGCTCGGTGTTGAGCACCGAAAGCGCGCGCGGGCGCGGCAGGTCGACGGTGATGGTCGCGGCGAGCCGGCCGGGGCGCGGCGTCATCACCAGGATCCGGTCCGCGAGAAAGACGGATTCCGCGATCGAATGCGTGATGAACAGCACGGTCTTGCGGCGCTGCGTCCAGATCCGCAACATTTCCAGGTTCATCTGCTCGCGCGTCATCGCGTCGAGCGCCCCGAACGGCTCGTCCATCAGCAGGAGCGCCGGGTCCGATACCAGCGCCCGCGCGATCGCGGCGCGCTGCTGCATGCCGCCCGACAGTTCGTGCGGATAGCGCTCGGCGAAGGCGTCGAGCCCGACCATCGCCAGCAGCGACCCCACCCGCTCGTCCTGCGCCTCGCCGCGGAACTCGAGCGGCAGCGCCACGTTCTGCCGGATCGTGCGCCAGGGCAGCAGCACCGGCGACTGGAACACGATGCCGATCTCGGCGCTCGGGCGCACGACCGGCCGCCCGGACCGCAGGATCGCGCCACTCGTCGCCGGAATGAGCCCCGCGACGATGCGCAGCAGCGTCGATTTTCCGCAGCCGCTCGGACCGACGACGGCGATGAACTCGCCGTCCTCGATGCCGAAGCTCACATCCTCGAGCGCGCTCACGTCGGCGCCGCGCGCCGAGCGATAGCGCTTGCCGAGGCCGTGCGCCTCGATCGCCAAAGGGTGTGACGTTGCGGCGCGGGCGGCGGTTGCGGCCGACGCAAGCGGCGGCGCCCCCTCGCTCATCGTCTCATTGGCCGAACGTCCGCGCGAGTGCCGCGACCGGCGCCCGGTCGAAGGCGTTGCAAGCCTCGAAGAACCGCGTGGTGTAGCCCTTCTCCGGCGGGACCGTCCCTTCGAGCCGTCCGGCCTTGCGGTTGTAGTCGGCGACGTATTGCCACACGTCGGCGGGAATGGCGCCGGTCTTTCCGCCCTCGGGCACGCCGCGCAGCGTGTTCGCCAGATAGCGCTCATAGATGTGGACGTCGTCCTTGACGACGGCGGCGCGGTCCTTGCCCGCCGGGACGAGGGACGGGGCGCCGTCGAGCAGGATCGACACCGCCGCCGCCGGGTTCTCGTGCGAGAAGAAGAGGCCTTCGTTCACCGCCCGGCAAAAGCCTTCGACGACCTTTTGATGCGCGGCGGCGTAGCGCTCCGACACCGCGAGCGCGAAGCCCGACAGCAGCCGCGCCGCCGGCATGTCGATATAGCGGAGCACGAGTCCGCCATTCTCCATCGCGCCGTACATCGCGTCCCACAATGCCAGCGCGTCCACCTGATGGCTGCGCAGCGCCGCCGCCGCGGCGGGACCCGCGCCGGTCACGACCCGCTTGTAGTCGTTGGGACCGATGCCGATCTGCTCCAGGCTCACCATCAGCGCGAGGCCGCCCTGCGAGCCCCATTCGAGGCTCCCCACCGTGCGGCCCTTGAGGTCCTGAAGCCGCCGGATCGGCGCGTCGGCGAGCACCGCCACCTGCTGTCCCGGATCGGTCTTGAGATTGTCGATCGCCAGCGGATCGCCGCCGCCTTCGCGGATCTTGAGAACGATCGGCGCCGTGGTGGTGGCGAACTGGAAGGAGCCGTTGGCGAGCCCCTGCGCTGCGAGGATGACGTTGCCGGCGATCTTCAGCTCGACGTCGAGCCCTTCCTTCGCGAAAAAGCCGAGCCGCTTCGGCACGAAATAGAGGTAGATCTCTTCCCCGACGCCGACCGCGGGGTGGGAGATCGCGAAATTCACCGTCACGGGCTCGGCCGCCACCGCCGCGCCCGCGACGAGGCAGGCAAGGATCGCTGCCGATATTTTGCCGAGGGAAGTGCGCATTCCCAACCGTATCGGCGGGCGCGGCCGGTCGTCAAGTGAAGCGGCGCGCTAACGCGAAATCGCAGTTGTCTTGAGCCGGCGCGATAAGCGAACATCGGACCCCGTGGAGGACGCCATGCTGAAGGATCCCGGGCGATATGCCTATCTTCCGCTCATCGAGCGGCCGAAGATCACCTGGCCGGGCGGCGCCAGGGTCGCGGTGTGGGTGGCGCCCAACATCGAGTTCTACGAGCTGCAGCCGCCGGGCCCGTTCTGGCCGCGGACGGTGCCCGACATCCTCAACTACTCGCACCGCGATTACGGGAACCGCGCCGGCGTCTGGCGCGTGATGGAGGTGATGCAGCGTTTCGGTGTCCGCGGCAGCGTGTCGCTGAACGCCGGATTGTGCGACCACATCCCCGCGATCATCGATGCCTGCGTCGGGCTGGGCTGGGAGCTGTTCAGCCACGGCATCTACAACACGCGTCTCATCTACGGCATGGACGAGGACCAGGTCCGCGCGATGATCCGCGACAGCGTCGACACCATCCGCCGCAAGAGCGGACAGGAGGTGCGCGGCTTCCTCGCCCCGGCGATCAGCAGCACCGAGACCTTCCTCGACCTGCTGCCGGAGCTGGGCATCCGCTACACGCTCGACATGGTGTTCGACGATCAGCCGATGCCGGTTCGGGTGCGGCAGGGCCGGCTCGTCTCGGTCCCCTACTCGTTCGAGCTTAACGACATCCGCGCGATGGGCGCGCGCGGCTTTCCGCCCGAGCGCTACGCGGCGATGGCCAAGGCGGCGTTCGACCAGCTCTACGAGGAGGGCGCGGAGACCGGGATGGTGCTGTGCCTGCCGATCCATCCCTTCATCATCGGCGAGCCGCACCGGATCGCGGCGCTCGACGAGGTGCTGCGCCACGTCACATCGCGCGAGGCGGTCTGGCTCGCCACCGCGGGCGAGATCGCCGACTGGTACCTCGCACATCATTACGACGCGGCGGTCGCCTTTGCGGCGGAACGGGAGGGACAGCGATGAGCGTGCCGCCGGACCACCTCGCCTATCCCAGGCGCAAGGCCGGGCTCGACCATGACTGGTTCGTGCACAGCCCGGTGCGCGAGCGGCCGAAACTGCAGTGGCCGAACGGCGCGCGGATCGCGCTCTGGATCACGGTCCCGGTCGAGTTCTTCCCGCTCGACCAGCCGGCGCAGCCGTTCCGGCCGCTGGGCGCGCTGGACCGCGCCTATCCCGACCTCTGGGCCTACGCCAACCGCGATTACGGCAACCGCGTCGGGATCTACCGGATCATGCGCGTGCTCGACCGGCTCGGGCTGCGCGCCACCGCCGCGGTGAATGCGGCCGTCGCCGAGCGCCATCCGCGGCTCGTCGCGGAGATCGTGCGCCGCAACTGGGACATTGCGGCGAGCGGGATCGACATGGGCCACGTGCACCATGGCGGCCTCGCGCGCGACGCGGAGCAGGAGCTGGTGCAACGGGCGGCGGCGATCCTGCGCCGCGCGTCGGGGCAGCCGGTGGAAGGCTGGCACTCGCCCGCTCATTCGCAGTCGATGAACACGCTCGAGCTCGTCGCGGGCGCCGGCTTCTCCTATGTCATGGACTGGATCAACGACGACCTGCCGTACGAGATGCGCACCGCGGCGGGCCCGCTCGTGTCGCTGCCGCTCACGCACGAGTGGTCGGACCGCAACATCCTGCTGCAGCACGAGCTGATGATCGAGGACTATGCGAGCCAGGTGATGAACGCCTTTCGCTGCCTCGACGGCGAGGCCAAGGACCATGGCGGCCGCGTGCTGTCGCTGAGCGTGACGCCGTGGATCATGGGCTATCCGCACCGCATCGCGGGCTTCGCGCGGCTGCTCGAGAGCATCTGCGGCGGGGGCTCCGTCTGGCCCGCGACCGGAGCGGAGCTCGCCGCCGAATTCCGCCGCCAGCAGGCACGGCCGCGTTGACCCTGGCTCCGGGCAGCGACCGCGCGTTCCTGAGCGTCTCGGGACTCGACAAGGTCTACGGCACCGGCGAGGCCCGGATCGTCGCCCTGCGCGACGTCACCCTTGCCATCGGCGGCGCCGAGTTCGTGAGCCTGCTGGGCCCGAGCGGCTGCGGCAAGAGCACCCTCCTGCGCTGCGTCGCCGGCCTCGAGCGGCCGACCGCGGGGGCCATCGCGCTCGAGGGGCGGAGCGTGACCGAGCCGCCCGACCACATGGGCATCGTGTTCCAGCGCGACGTGCTGCTCGACTGGCTCACCGTGCTCCGCAACATCCTCCTGCCGGCGCGGATCCGGCGCCTGCCGCTCGAAGAGCTGCGGCCCAAGGCGGAGCGGCTGCTCGATCTCATCGGGCTCGGCGGCTTCGCCGACCGCTTCCCGTGGGAATTGTCGGGCGGCATGCGGCAGCGGGTGGCGATCTGCCGCGCCCTCCTCCTCGATCCGGCGCTGCTGCTGATGGACGAGCCATTCGGCGCGCTCGACGCGATGACCCGGGACGAGCTCAATCTCGAGCTGCAGCGGCTCTGGCTCGCCGATGCCAAGACCGTGCTGTTCGTCACGCACAGCATCGCCGAGGCGGTGTTCCTGTCGGACCGCATCGCGGTCATGTCGCGCTCGCCCGGGCGCATCGTCGACGTGATCGAAGTGGACCTGCCGCGGCCGCGCGAACTCGCGATCCGCGAGACCGCGGAGTTCGCACGCCACGTCGCGCGGATCCGCCGCATCTTCGAGGGGTTCGGCATGCTGCGAGGCTCGCATGCCCGCGCCTGACGGCAACCGCGCGGCCGCGTCGCGGCGCGCGCTCCACGTGGCGCTCGTCGTGGTCGGGTTCTTCGCCCTGTGGCAGGTGGCGGTCATGCTGGCGCGGCCGCCCGATTATCTCCTGCCCGCGCCGAGCGCGATCTTCGCCGAGCTGGTGACGGCGCCACTCTGGTACCTCGGCCACGCGCTGCAGACGATCGGCGCGACGCTGCTCGGATTCTCGCTCGCGCTCCTGGTCGGCTGCCTCGCGGCGGTGGGGATCGTCTACTCGCGCGTCCTCGAGAACACGCTCTACACCCTGCTCGTCGCGCTCAACAGCGTGCCCAAGGTGGCGCTGGCGCCGCTCTTCATCATCTGGATGGGAACCGGCCTCGCGTCGAAGATCGCGATCTCGTTCCTCATCGCGCTCTTCGCCATCGTCGTCGACAGCGTGCTGGGCCTGCGCTCGGTCGATCCCGACGCGGTCGATCTCTTCCGCTCCTTGAAAGGCGGGCGGCTGCAGACGCTGTTCTGGCTCAGGGCGCCCAACGCGCTGCCGCATCTCTTCTCCGGCATGAAGGTGGCGGTGTCGCTCGCGCTGGTGGGCGCCATCGCCGGCGAGTTCGTGGCCTCGCAGGCGGGGCTCGGCTACGTGATCCTGTCGGCGCAGGGCGCGTTCCAGACGACACGCGTGTTCGCGGCCATCGTGCTCCTCGGCGTCATCGGCACGGTTCTGTTCTTCGTCGTCGATCTGGCCGAGCGCCTCGTCTGCCCGTGGCACGTCTCGCACCGGGCGCGCCACCGCGGCGAGGGGTGAGCGTCAGGCGCGGTCGAGGCGGAGCTGCGCGCGCCTGGGGATCGCGAACTCCGGCAGCCCCGCCGCCTTCCACGTCGCCAGGGCTCGAGTCATGTAGTCCTTGGACGGCAGCGAGAACGGCCCCGCATCGGTCTTGAGCGTGGCATCGAGTACGAGCTTGCTCGCCGGGCCGGGCTTGCCGGCGACCGGGCGCACCGAGGGGTCCATGTGCCCGTACTGCGCCGCTTCGACGATGACGATGTCGGTCGCCGGGTTGAGCCGCGCATTGAGCGCCCAGTCGACATGGTCGGGATCGCGGATGTCGATGTCGGTATCGAGCATCGTCACCCGCTTGAGCCCCGTCATGTTGGCGACGAGGCAGCCGGTCCGCTTGCTGTGCGCCGGGTCGCGCGGCTCCATCGCGATCAGCACGTGCCCCATGGCGCCGCCGTAATTCTGGTCGATATGCACGTCGGCGACGGTGGGCTCGCCGATGTCGTAGCGAAGCTGCTTCAGGATGACGCCGGCATTCGACAGGCTCTGCAGCATCGTGCTTTCCGACGGCGGCATCTGGCTCGCGAAGCCGTAATAGATCGCGTCGCGGCGATGGGTGATGGCGGTGATGCGCGCCACCGGCCGCGGTCCCACGCCGCCCATGTAGCCGGCGAATTCGCCGAACGGCCCCTCGGTGCCGATCTCGCCCGGGATGACCTCGCCCTCGATGATGAACTCGGCGTTGGCCGGCACCATCAGGTCGATGGTCTTGGCCTTCACCATCGGCACGGGCGCACCGGCCAGGCCCCCGGCGACGGTGGCCTCGCTCAGGCCGTAGGGGAGCTTCGCCGTTGCCGCGAGCAGGACGGCGGGATCCGCGCCGACGATCCAGGCGATCGGCGCCGGCCGCCCCTTGTCGGTGTAGGTGCGGGTGTTGCGCGTGCCCTGTCCCGCGGGGTTGAGGTTCACGACGACGGTGTGATCGTCGCGCACCTGCGTGCGGTAGACGCCCATGTTCGGCACGTTGGTGTCGGCGTTCTTGGTCAGCACGAGAGTCGTGATGTAGGGGGCGGCGTCCTTTCCCGGGGTCCACACGGGAATCGGCAGATCCGACAGCCGCGCCGCGGCGCCGCGGCGAACCACCTCCTGGCAGACCGCATCCGACACGGTGACCGGCTCGACCGGATGGAGCAGCGCGTCGACCCATTTCTCGTTGATCTCGCCGGGTGCGACACCAAGCGCCGTCGCATAGGCCTCGCGCGAGGACCCGATGAGGCCGGTGGCGAAGCGGAACTCGGAATCCTTCACGCGCTCGAACAGGAGGCCGAAGCGCTCGCTCTCGGGAAGCGCCTGGAACATCCATTTCACCAGACAGCCCGGCTCCCACTGGCGGTCGACCGTCTGGGCGACCCGGCGCACGCGCTGCTGCTGCTCGAGCACGTCGATGAGGTTTCTGAGACTGAGGCTGGGCATGACGTCTCCCGCGCGGGCGCTCACCCGCCGATCGAGGCGATGATTTTCGGATCGAGATAGTCGTTGGTGAAGTAATCGGCGGGCTTGGTGCCGGGGCCGATCACCTTCGCCTTTTCCATGACGGCGATCGCCTCGGCCCAGTCGCTCGCCGCCTGGACGCCGATCGGATCGTTCTTCGTCGCGGGCGTGTAGAGGAACCTGAGCGCCACGTCGAGGTTGGCGCGCATGATCTCCGGATCGAGCCGCGCCGCCGCGTGGCTTTGAAGCACGGCGGCGATCCCCTCGTCCTCGTGTCCCTTGAGGATGTAGGTCCAGGCGCCGGAGACGATGCTGGCGAATTCGCGGATCGCCGGTCCCTTCTTCGCCAGCGCCTCTTCGCTCGCGACCAGCCCCATGCTCGGCAGGTTGAGGCCGAAATCGGCGAACAGGATGAGCTTCGACGGCCGCTTCTTCTCGAGCAGCGCGACGGTGGGGCCGGCGGAGATGAGCCCGTCGGCGTTGCCGGCGAGATACTGGCCGACCTTGGCATTGGCGTCGACGTTGAGGAGATGGAGATCGTTCTCGGTGAGCCCGCCCGCCGCCAGGAACGCCGGAATGAACGGCGCCTCGAGCGAGCCCGCCGTGTAGATCACCGTCTTGCCCTTGAGGTCCTTGGGGCCGGCGATCGGCGAGTCCTTGGGCACCATCAGGCCGGTGTCGCCGGTGCGGAAGAAATCGGCGACGGAGCGGAGCTTCATCCCCTTGCTGCGGGCGATCGCCATGACCGCCAGCGCCGCGTGCCCGATGTCGTATTGCCCGCTGCCGACGAGCTGCACGGTGGTGATCGAGCCGGTGCCGTCGCTGATCGCGACGTCGAGGCCCGCCTTCTTGAACCAGCCCTTTTCCATGGCGAGCCAGAACGGCGCGTGATAGCCGGTCGGCAGCCATTCGAGCCGCACCGAAAGCGTATGCGCCTCGTCCGCGGCCCGCGCCGGGCCGGCGCTGCCGAGGGACGCGCAGAGCGCAAACGCGGCGAGCCACACCGTGAGTCTGGTCGAGAGGGTCATGGGCCTGGTCCCGAAGAGGAGCGTGCCGGCCGCATGCTGCCCGGACCCGACCCCGAGCGCAAGGGGCGAGCGCATTGACCGCATCGGTACCGATCTTTAATCTCGCCCCACCGCTTTGGGGAGGGGTCGATGGCCCAGGAACCGCTCGCGAGCGAAGGCAATTTCCTGCACATCTACGATTTCCGCGTGAAGCCCGGCACCGGCGACGAGTTCATCGCGCTCTTCAACAAGTTCGACTATTCGGGCCACAACCCGATGCACGCCTCGGCGGCCCAGGTGAAGGACGGCGTCCTCTGCCGCGACACGGAGGACCCCGACCGCTTCTATCTCATCGGCGAATGGCGGAGCGTCGAGGAGCACCAGGCGATCCGCCGGCAGCTCGCGGAGCAGTTCCGCTCCGAGCGCGGCTTCGTCTCGCTCATCGAAGGCGGAAAATTCGTCCCCAATTACGCGAAAGTCGTCTCCGCCACCCCGGCCGACTATCTGCGTCAAGGGCGATAGCGGCTCGTCCATACCTCGGGCGCGGTGGAGAAGGATGGCCGCGGGGTCGTGAACATCATCGGCAAGCTTCGCGAGCGCCACCTCATCACCGACAAAGAGGTCGCTGCGCTGAACCATCGCACGACAGCCGCTCTCGCCGTCCCGCAGACGCTCCTATGGCGCGGTGATCGGCACGTCGCCGAAGCTGGTCGCATGGTGCCCGCGGCCGGGATCGAACCGGCACGGCGCTTGCGCGCCAACGGATTTTAAGTCCGTTGCGTCTACCCGTTCCGCCACGCGGGCACGGCCGCGACTTTACTCCGCGGCCGCGCCGCCAACGAGAGCGATTGAACGCGCCGCGGCCGCACGGCGCTGCCGGGCGCGCGACGCGATCGCGATGGTGTCGGGGGATCTACTCGATCCGGGTCGCGGTCCCGGTGCGCGGGCCGCACGAGCCGAAGACTGTGACCTCGCCGTTCCCGTTGGCGAGCGATCCCACGGCCTTGTACGGGCCCCACGACGCATGGAGGGCGCCGTCCGGCTGGATCGTGCCGGTCACCGGCGTCGCGTCCGGCGCGTCGCTGTTCTCGACCACCGTGATCATGTCGGGCACGCGCTTCAGTCGCGCCGAGATCGCGCCGTCCTTGACCTGGAAGAAGAGGCGCATCGCCGCGCAGGGCGGCGTGTTGAAGGCGCCACCGCCCGGGCCGGTCTGGCTTTGCGGGAGGTCGATCAGCCATAACCCGTCGAACGGACCCGCGGCTTGCGCCGTCGAGAACGGCAACCCGAAGACCGCGGTGGCGACGGCGCCCGTCGCCGCAAGCGTGGTGAGAAGGCGATTCATGCAGAAAAACTCCTGTTGACCCTTCGCGAGGTGTCGAAGCGCCGTCGAGCGACGAGACCTCGAACATCGCGCAAGTCCTAGGGCGGGACCGCGCATCGCATCCCTCGCGAAAAGAAGCGTCGCGGCGCGATGCTGACATGCGCCGCGCGCATCTCCGCCGAATACAACGTCACCGCGGGCGTGCCGGCAGAAGAAACACAGTGCGTATCGAGCTATTCTTCGACCGGATCGCCGCCGAGCGTGCGGATGAGCGCCGCGACCTCGTCCTTCGCGCGGTCGAGCCGCGCGGCGTCGCGCCCCCTGAGCACCAGCGCCACACCGAACGTG
>Ga0070740_10005420_pt1 | contig 11838 bp, 10 predicted proteins | sample Coa_R2_FD_67286 | JGI IMG/M metagenome (GOLD analysis project Ga0070740, IMG submission 67286) | Surface soil microbial communities from Centralia Pennsylvania, which are recovering from an underground coalmine fire - Coalmine... | ecosystem: Environmental > Terrestrial > Soil > Unclassified ...
GGGCCGGTCATCGCCGACGAGGTGCTCTGGTCGTGCAACGTGTGTCGGGCGTGCGAGGAGGCGTGCCCGGTGCTGATCGAGTACGTCGACAAGATCGTCGACATGCGCCGCCACCTCGTGCAGGAGGAGGCCCGGTTCCCGCAGGAGCTCACCCGCACCTTCAAGGGCATGGAGTCGCAGTCGAACCCGTGGGGGATCGGCGCCGAGAAGCGCTTCGACTGGGCCGAGGGCCTGGGCGTGCCCACGCTCGCGGAGGCGCCCGATGCCGAGTACCTCTACTACGTCGGCTGCGCGGGCGCGTTCGACGACCGGAACAAGAAGACCACGCAGGCCTTCGCGCGCATCTTGAAGAAGGCGGGCGTCCGCTTCGCGTGTCTCGGCAAGGAGGAGCTGTGCAACGGCGAGACCGCCCGGCGCCTCGGCAACGAGTACCTCTACCAGGCGATGGCGCAGGCGTGCATCGAGACGTTCAACGCCTACGGGGTGCGCAAGATCATCGTCAACTGCCCGCACTGCTTCAACACGATCAAGAACGAGTTCCCGCAGTTCGGCGGGCGCTACGAGGTGATCCACGCCGCCGAGCTCGTGCGCGAGCTCGTGGCGAGCGGGCGTCTCGAGGTGCCGGCGGAGTTCCGCAAGCGGACCGTCTACCACGACTCCTGCTACTATGGGCGCTTCAACGACGTGTACGACGAGCCGCGCGAGGTGCTCGCGCGATCGGGCGCGCAGGTGGTCGAGATGCAGCGCCATCGCCACTTCGGCATGTGCTGCGGCGCGGGCGGCGGGCGGATGTGGATCGAGGAGGATCCGGACAAGCGCGTGAACCTCCTGCGCACCGAGCAGGCGCTCGAGCAGAACCCCGAGGTGATCGCCGTGTCGTGCCCGTTCTGCATGACCATGCTCTCCGACGGCGTGAAGGCGCGCGACTTGGAGGACCGCGTGCAGACGCTCGACGTGATGGAGATCGTCGATCGCGTGCTCAAGTAGACGGCCGCCGGGTCCGGATCGCCCGGGGGCCCGACACGGCCCGGCTCCCGCGCACGAGGAAGCGCCATGGGCGGGCGGCGTCCGGCCCGGCGTAGGCGACGCCGATCCGCGGGGTGCGGACCACGTCCGCCGCAGGCACGGGGGGCGCGTCGAGGATGCAGAGGGGGCCGCGCACCAGATCGGCTCCGTCGAGCGCGCGCGTGATGCCGAGCGCCTGGCAGAGGGCGCCGGGGCCGCGGCAGAGCCGCCATGCGGGCGCCGCGGGGAGCCGCCACCGCTCGCGCATGAGCGCGATGCCCTCGAGGGGCTCGAGGGCGCGCAGCAGCACGGCCTCGGGACGTCCGGGCGGTCCGCAGACGACGTTCATGCAGTGGTGCATGCCGTAGACGAAGTACACGTAGGCATGCCCGCCCTCGCCCCACATGGACTCGTTGCGCGGGGAGCGGCGCCCGCCGTAGGTGTGGGCGGCCCGGTCGGTGGGGCCGCGGTAGGCCTCGACCTCGACGATGCGGCCGGCGAGCCGGCCCGCGGGCGTGTCGTGGACGAGGATCTTGCCGAGGAGCGCGCGGGCGACGCGCAGCGTTGGCTGCAGGTAGAACCCGCGGGGCAGGACGCTCACGCGCTCTTGAGCTTCTTGATCTCCTCGGTGAGCTCGGGCACGGCCTTGAAGAGGTCGGCCACGAGCCCGTAGTCGGCCACCTGGAAGATCGGCGCCTCGGGATCCTTGTTGATCGCGACGATGACCTTCGAGTCCTTCATGCCCGCGAGGTGCTGGATCGCCCCGGAGATGCCGACGGCGATGTAGAGCTGCGGGGCCACGACCTTGCCGGTCTGGCCGACCTGGAGGTCGTTCGGCACGAAGCCCGCGTCGACGGCGGCGCGGCTCGCGCCCATGGCCGCCCCGAGCGCGTCGCAGAGCGGCTCGAGGACGGTCTTGAAGTTCTCGCCGTTCTTGAGCCCGCGGCCGCCCGAGCAGACGATGCTCGCCTCGGTGAGGACGGGCCGGTCGGACTTGGTCTCGGCGAACTCGACGAACTGCATGCGGGTGTCGGCGGGGCCGAGGCTCGGGCTCACCTTTTCGACGGTGCCCTTGCCGCCGCCGCGGGCGGCTGCGTCGAACGCCGTGCTGCGCACCGAGATCACCCGCGGCGTGCCGTCGACCTTCACCGTGGCGATGACGTTGCCCGCCCACATCGGCCGCCGAAACGTGGTCGCGTCGACGATGGCCGTGACGTCCGACGCCATGCCCGCGCCGAGTCGCGCCGCCACGCGCGGTAGGAGATCCTTGCCCACCGCGGTCGCCGCCGCAACGAGCGCCTCGCAGCCCTGCGCGCGTACGATCTCGGCGAGCGCCGCGGCGTGGGCGTCGGCGAGGTAGTGGGCGAAGGCCGGCCCCTCGGCGGCGATGACGTCGACGCCGTACTCGGCGAGCTCGGCCGCGAGCGCGTCTGCGCGCTCGGCCAAAACCGCCGCCAGGCACTTGCCGCCCGTGAGCCCGGCGAGCTGCTTGCCGGCGGCCAGGCCGACCAGGGTCGTTTTCGGAAACTTCCCGTGCTGATGCTCGGCAAAGACGAGGACGTCGCCCATGGTCAGATCACCTTCGCTTCGTTGTGCAGGAGCTGCACCAGCTCCTGGACGGAGCCCACCTTGCGGCCTGCCGAGCGCTTGGGCGGCGTCTCGAGCCGGACTACCTTGACTCGCGGGGCCACGTCCACGCCGAGCTCGGCGATCGGGATCTCCTTGAGCTCCTTCTTCCGCGCCTTCATGATGCCCGGCAGCGAGGCGTAGCGCGGCTCGTTCAGGCGGAGGTCGGCCGTGATCACCGCCGGCAGCGGGATCGCGACCGTCTCGAGGCCACCGTCCACCTCGCGCGTCACGCGGGCGGACTTCTGGTCCGCGGCGAGCTCGACCTTCGACGCGAAGGTCGCCTGCGGCCAGCCGAGCAGCGCCGCGAGCATCTGGCCGGCCGCGTTGGCGTCGTCGTCGATGGCCTGCTTGCCCATGAGGACTACGTCGGGCTTCTCGGCCTCGACGAGCTTCTCGAGCACGCGAGCGACGGCGAGCGGCTCGAGCGCCTCGTCGCTCAGCACGAGGATGGCGCGGTCGGCGCCCATGGCGAGCCCGGTGCGGAGCTGCTCCTGCGCCGCCTTGGGGCCGATGCTCACCAGCACGACCTCGGAGCCCGCGACCTTCTCGCGGATGCGCAGCGCCTCCTCGATCGCGATCTCGTCGAACGGGTTGATGACCCACTTCACGTTGTCGGTCACGATGCCCGTCCCGTCGGCGTTGATCTTGATGACGGTCTCGGGATCGGGGACACGTTTGGCGGTGGCGAGAATCTTCACGGCGAGCTCTCCTCAGACGCCGCGGGCGGGCGGCAAATCGGGCCCTTCTAGCCATCGCCGCCGCACCAAGTCAAGGAACGGCGTCGGCTATCCCGCCTCGCGCCGTCCGAGATCGAAGCCGAGACGGCTCGAGAGCTCGCGGCCGGCCTTCACCACCAGCGGCGCGAGCTCCTTCTCGAGCCGCTCGATCTGCAGCCGGTACGCGGGGCCGGCGACCGCGAGCGTGCCCACCACCGTGCGCGCGTAGTCGCGGATGGGCGTCGCCACCGCGCGGAGGTCCTCGACGTGCTCGCCGGTGTCGAGGGCATAGCCCGTGGCCGCGATCGTGCGGAGCTGCTGCTGGAGCTGCGCGCGGTCGACGATCGTGCGGTCGGTCGCGCGCGGGAGCGGGCCCTCGGGCAGGAGCGCGCGCTGGTCCTCCTCGGGCTCGAAGGCGAGGAACGCCTTCCCCGCCGCCGTGCAGTGCAGCGGGAGTGGCTCGCCGAGCGGGGAGGCGATGCGCACCGCGCGGTCCGCCTCGACGACTTGGACCGGCACGAGCACCCCGCGCCGCAGCACGGCGACGTAGGCGGTCTCGCGCACCTGGCGCACCAGCTCCTGCATGATCGGGCCGGCCTGCCGCAGGAGCCCCAGGTGCAGCACGTAGCTCTGCCCGAGCTGGAGGCAGCGCACGCCGAGGCGGTAGTTCTCGGTCGCGCGATTCTGCTCGATGTAGCCGCGCGACTCGAGGGTCGCGAGCAGCCGAAAGACGTTGTTCTTGTGCAGCTTGAGCCGCTTCGACAGCTCGGTGACCCCGAGCTCGTCGGCCTCGCCGCTGAACTGCTCGAGCACGTCGAGCGCGTGCGCTACCGATTGGATGATGTAGTTGGATTTCTCGCGCCGCATGCCCGACCTTCGACGGCAAAAACGCGTTTTAGGCTACGTCGGTCCCCAGGGGGAGTCAACGCCAGCGCTCCCTTCCCGACAACTCGCCGAAAATCTTCGCAAATCGCGATTTCGCGCCGCCGCGGCGGACGGGGAACGCTGTCTTGACACGAGCCGGCGCTTGGAGAACCTATGCGCCGGAAGGGAGCCAGCATGAACGACGCGATGATCGAGGTGCCAACCGGCGCCGGCCCGATGCCCGCCTATCTCGTCCGGCCCGCGGGCGGGGAGCCCGCGCCGGCGGTGCTCGTGATCCAGGAGGCCTTCGGGCTCAACGCCCACATCAAGGACGTCGCCCGGCGCATTGCGGGCGAGGGCTATGTCGCGCTCGCGCCCGACATGTTCTGGCGCGGGGGGCGAGGCCGCACGGCGGGCTACGACCAGCTGCCGCAGGCGCTCCAACTCATGGGCGAGCTCCGCGACGACGACGTGATCGCCGACGTGGGGAGCGCGATCGCCTATCTCGAAGGCCAGCCCTTCGTGCGCCGCGGGCGCATCGGGATCACGGGCTTCTGCATGGGGGGCCGCGTCGCCTACCTCGTCGCGTGCGCGCTGCCCGAAAAGATCGCCGCCGCGGTGCCCTTCTACGGCGGGGGCATCCCGGTCGAACGCACGGCCACGCTGCGCGCCCCGGTGCTCGCCTTCTTCGGCGACCAGGATCCGTTCATCCCGCTCGATCAGGTGGAGCGGCTCAAGCAGGAGGCCGCGCGCCTCGGCAAGCCCGTCGAGGTGGTGGTCTATCCCGGGGCGCCGCACGGGTTCTTCTGCAACGAGCGCGATTCCTACCGCCGCGAGGCGGCCGCGGACGCGTGGGAGCGGCTCAAGCGCTTCTTCGCGCAGCACCTGCGGGCGTAGCGCGTGCGCATCCTGCTCGTCGGGCAGGCGGCGTTCGCGGCGCGGGTGCTCGAGGGGCTCCTCGAGGCGGGCGACACGATCGCCGCCGTCGTGTGCCCTCCCGACCGCGGCCCCGAGCCCGATCCGGTGAAGGCCGCCGCGCTCGCGCGCGGCATCCCCGTGCACCAGTTCGCGTCGCTGCGCGGTCCGGAGGCGCGCGCCGCGTTCGCGGCCGCCGACGCGGACCTCGGCGTGCTCGCCTACGTCACGCAGATCGTCCCCGAGCCGCTGCTCAAGCTCCCGCGGCATGCGAGCATCTGCTTCCATCCCTCGCTGCTGCCGCGCTACCGCGGGGGCAGCGCGATCAACTGGCAGCTCATTCGCGGCGAGACGACGACCGGCGTCACCGTCTTCTGGCCCGATGCCGGCATCGACACGGGGCCGATTCTGCTGCAGCGGACGGCGACCGCCGGCCCGGACGACACGGCAGGCTCGCTCTACTACAAGACGCTCTTTCCCCTCGGCGTGCAGGCGGTCCTCGACGCCGTCGCGCTCGTGCGCGCGGGAACGGCGCCGCGCATCCCGCAGGACGAGACGCAGGCCACCTACGATCCGCTCTGCCGCGACGAGCACGCGCAGATCGTCTGGGATGCGCCCACGGCCCGCGTGCACAATCTCATCCGCGGCTGCGACCCGCAGCCCGGCGCGCACACCCGCTGGCACAGCACGAGGCTGCGACTCTTCGACTCGCGCCGGGCCGCCGCCCCGCGCGGCGGGGCCGCCCCGGGAACGGTGCTCGCCGTCGACGCGGCGGGGATCACCGTCGCCACGGCCGACGGCGCGGTCACCTGCGCGCGCGCCCGCGGCGACGGCCCGAAGGCCGCCGCCGCCGAGGTCGCGCGCGCCCTCGGGCTCGCACCCGGAGCGCAGCTCGGTTCCTAGCTAGCTCACCAGGCCGCGCGAGAAGTCGAAGGACTGCTTGCGGTCGCAGCCGAGGTTGACGTCGAGCCGGCCGCGGAACTTCACGTTGACGTTCACCGTGAAGCCGAGGGGCTGGTTGCGCACCGCTGCGGCCGCGGCAATGAACGAGCCGCCGTGGCGGTGCGACTGGAGCGTGGCGAGAATGAACGGGTACTCCGCGTCGGCCAAGAGCCCGGTCGAGGCGTCGTGCACGGCGATGCTCGGACAGACCGCGGTGCCCCCGGCCCCGCAGCGCCAGGAGACGTGCTGTCCCACGATGAAGCCTGCCTGGGTGGTGTCGATCGAGTTCTGGTCGACGTCGGTCATGTCGCCCCACTGCGTGCCCGTATCGGGTCCGTCGGCGATCGCAATCGCCGCCTGCTCGCCGCCGGTCTCCGCCCCGGCGGCCTGGGCCGTGCCGCCGCCCTTCACGATGTTGAGCCAGTCGAGCGTGGGCGCGCCCCAGGCGCTGCAGTTGACGCCCGGCGCGTCGCACGCGCGCGGGAGCAGCTCGGTGTAGATGCCGCCCTCGCAGCTCCCCCCGGCACCCTTGGGCGGGAAGAGCATCACGCTGGTTGCCTGCTCGAGGTTCTTCAGCCGGAAGACGCCCGTGTTGTCCGCCCACGTCCAGCCGATGCGGACCGGCGTGCCCTTGTTCTTCCACGAGCACCAGCTGAAGGGGTCGGTCGGGTTTGAGGGATTGCCCTCGATGAAGTTGCGCTGGCGGTACCAGAGCTCGACGAAGCTCCCCGGCGGCGCCAGGCCCTCGACCGAGCTCAGGTCGTTGTTGTTGACCGTCGCCCGGTAGATGAGCGGGGCGTAGGCCACCGAGTGAACCGTGACGGCGCGCCCGAAGAGCGCGCCCACGACGGCGAGGAACGCCGCCGTGCCGACGAATGTGGATCGCACCGACATGGAGCCTCCTTCCGGGCGGGTCCAGCAGGGCGGCATCGGCCAAAGCAGCCGGCGTGCCAGCTCGGCGCCGCGCCGATGCGTCGCGCGCCAGGGCCCGGTGAAGCCCGCGCGCTCTACGCCGTTTCACGCACCGGCGCCCCGAGGGGGTCGCGGATGCCGTGGCGCTCCATGCGCCGCCAGAGCGTGACGCGCGAGATGCCGAGCGCCGCGGCCGCGCGCTGCCGGTTCCAGCGGTGCTCCTCGAGCACGCGCAGGATGCGCGTGCGCTCGTCGGCCCAGAGGCTGGCGCCGAGCGTCGGCCGCTCGCGCAGCACCCGCGCGAGGTCCAGCCCGCTCGCGCTCGCCAGCGTGAGCAGCGACTCGAGCGTGTTTTCGAGCTCGCGCACGTTGCCCGGCCAGGTATGCTCGAGGAGCGGACGCAGCACGGGGGGCGGGGGGACGGCGAACGTCGTGCCGTGCCGGCGGTTGTAGCGGCCGATGAAGTGCGCGACGAGCGCCGGCACGTCCTCGCGGCGCTGGCGCAGCGGCGGCAGCGCGATCGCGAGCACGCGCAGGCGATAATAGAGGTCGCGGCGGAACTCCCCCGCCTCGACCATCCGGCCGAGGTCGCGGTTGGCGGCGGCCACGATGCGCACGTCGACGCGCCGGGCGGCGGTCCCGCCGAGCGGGCGCACCTCGCGATCCTGGACGACGCGGAGGAGCTTCGCCTGGAGCGCAAGCGGCAGGTCCTCGACCTCGTCGAGGAAGAGCGTGCCGCGATCGGCGAGCCTGAGCGCCCCCGGCCGTTCCTGCAGCGCCCCCGTGAACGCCCCGCGGGCGTGGCCGAAGAACTCGCTCTCGGCGAGCGGCTCCGGAATCGCCGCACAGTTAAGGGGCACGAAAGGCCCGCCCGTGCGGCGGCCGAGCCCGTGGATGGCGCGGGCGACCAGCTCCTTGCCGGTGCCGGTCTCGCCCTCGATGAGCACGTGCGCGTCGGTGCGCGCCGCGGTCCGCACGAGCGCGCGGACCTCCTCGATCGCCCGGCTCGTGCCGACGAGCCCGCAGCAGCCATCGTCCGGCGGGGCGGCCCGCGGCGGCGCGGGCGGTGCCGCGGCGCCGAGAATCGCCGCGAGCGCCGCGCCCACCGCGCCGGCGCCGTCGCGCACGACGACGTAGTCGGCGGCGCCCGCCTTGACGGCGGCGACGGCCGCGGCGGCCCGGTCCTGCTCGCTCGCCACGACGATGGGGACCTCGGGCCGGCGGGCCGCGAGCGCGCGGACGACCTCGGCCACGCCGGGCCGGTCGGCGACGCCCGGTCCGAGGACCACGACCCGCACCGGGCCGTCCTCGAGGCGCGCCGGGTCGGCGGTCGATGCCCGACACACCGCCGCGCCCGGGCAGGCGCGCGCGGCGGCCACGGCCAGCAGGTCGCCCCCGGGTCCATCGTCGACGATGAGGATGCGCATCCGCTTCCCCCGCGCGGCCACCCTGACGCGCTCGGCGTCCCGCTGCAACGACTACGAGCGGAATATGCGCCGCTGCGGCAGCGCTCAGCCGCGGATCTCGACGAGCACGGCGCCGCCGTCGACCGTGGCCCCCGCTGCGACGTGCACCTGCGCCACGGTCCCCGCGATCTCCGCGGTGAGCATGCTCTCCATCTTCATCGCCTCGAGGACGACGACCGGCTGCCCCGCGACGACCGCCTCGCCCGCGCGCACGAGCACGGCGACGATCTTGCCGGGCATGGGCGCCGTAACCACCCCCGATCCTGCGGCCGCGACCTCGCCCGCCCCGGGCTCGGCCGCGCCGACGGCGAAGCGGTGGACGCGGCTCCCGATGGCGACGAGCATCTGCGCTCCCTCGCGCGCCACGAGCGCGCGCACCACGCGGCCATCGACGAGGAGTGCGAGCTCCCACGCGCCGGCGCCGACCGCCGCGCGGGCGAGGCAGCGAAGCTCGTGCGCGACGCCGTCGACGCGCGCGGCGCCGCCCGCCGCGGGGTCAGTCGGCAGCTCGACTGCGAGCGTGCGCGCACCCGCGCGGAGATGGACGGGCGGGCTCATGTGCCGAGCCGCCAGCGGCCAAGCGTCTGCCACGGCGTGGGGAGCGTGGACGTCGCGGGCGTCGGGGTGCGGTCGAGCGCGAGGGCGGCGGCGAGCGCGGCGGCGGCATCGGCCGCAGGCGGACGCCACGTCGCAAAATGCTCGGCCAGGAACTCGATGTGCGTGTCGCCGCGGGCGAACGCCGGGTGCGCGAGCACGTCGGCCAGGAAGGGGACGTTGGTCGTCGGGCCGAGGATGGCCGTGTCGTCGAGCGCCGCGCGCAGGCGTGCGAGCGCCTCGGTCCGGGTCCGTCCCCAGGCGGAGAGCTTGGCGAGCAGCGAATCGTACTCGACCGGGACGACGCTGCCGGCCGCGATGCCCGAGTCGATGCGCACGCCGGGCCCGCCCGGCTCGCGGACCGCGAGGAGCGGTCCTGGGCTCGGCCTAAACCCCGCCGCCGGATCTTCCGCGCAGAGCCGCACCTCGATGGCGTGCCCGGTGAGCTGGACGTCGTCCTGGGCGAAGCCGAGCGGTGCGCCCGCCGCGATCGCAAGCTGTGCCGCGACCAGGTCGACGCCCGAGACCCACTCGGTGATCGGGTGCTCGACCTGGAGCCGCGTGTTCATCTCGAGGAAATAGAAGCGGCCGTCGGGGGCGAGGAGGAACTCGACCGTGCCGGCGCTCGCGTAACCAACCGCGCGGGCGATCGCGAGCGCGGCGCCCGTGAGCTCCCGGCGCCCGGCGTCGGAGAGCACAGGGCAGGGCGTCTCCTCGACGATCTTCTGATGCCGGCGCTGGATCGAGCACTCGCGCTCGCCCAGGTGCACGAGCGCGCCGTGGCGGTCGCCGAGCACCTGCACCTCCACGTGCCGCGGTCGCACGAGGAGCTTCTCCAAGTAGACGCGCCCGTCGGCGAAGGCGGCCTCGGCCTCCCGGGCCGCGGCCTCGAGCGCCGGCCCCAAGTCGGCCTCGGTCGCGACCGCGCGCATCCCCTTGCCGCCGCCGCCGGCGGCCGCCTTGACGAGCACGGGGTAGCCGAGGGCGGCGGCCCGCCGACGCGCCGCCGCGAGATCGCCCGCCTCGACCGTCGCACCGGGAACGACCGGCACGCCCGCGCGCTCGGCGGCTTGGCGGGCGGCGAGCTTGTCGCCCATCGTCGCGATCGCCTCGGGCGGCGGACCGATCCAGACGAGCCCCGCCGCTTCCACGGCGCGCGCGAAGGCGGCGCTCTCGGCGAGAAAGCCGTAGCCCGGGTGGACGGCGTCCGCACCGGTGGCCCGTGCCGCGGCGAGCAGGGCCTCGGCGTCGAGGTAGGAGGCGCGCGCCGGTGCCGGCCCGATCGGTACGGCGGCGTCGGCGGCGCGCACGTGCACGGCACCGCGGTCGGCCTCGGAGTACACGGCGACCGCCCGCAGGCCCGCACCGCGGCAGGCGCGCGCGATGCGCACCGCGATCTCGCCGCGGTTGGCGATGAGCACCGTGCGCACGGTCACATCCGGAACACGCCGAAGGTCGTCGCCGGCGCGGCGACGCCGCAGGCGGCGGCGAGCCCGAGGCCGAGCGCGTCGCGCGTCTCGAGCGGGTCGAGGATGCCGTCGTCCCAGAGCCGCGCGGTGGCGTAGTAGGGATTGCCCTCGTCCTCGTACTTCGCGCGGATCGGCGCCATGAAGGCCTCGCGCTCCTCGGCCGACATCGTCTCGCCGCGCGCGGCGAGCTGCTCGAGCTTGACGGTGAGCAGCGTCTGCGCCGCCTGCTCGCCGCCCATCACCGAGATGCGGCTGTTCGGCCAGGAAAACAGCAGCCGGGGCCCGTAGGCGCGGCCGCACATGCCGTAGTTGCCCGCGCCGTGCGAGGCCCCGATCAGCACCGTGAACTTCGGCACCGCGGCGTTGGCGACGGCATTGACCATCTTGGCGCCGTCCTTCGCGATGCCGCCGTGCTCGTAGCGCTTGCCCACGATGAAGCCGGTGATGTTCTGCAGGAAGACGAGCGGGATGCCGCGTGCGCAGGCGAGCTCGATGAAGTGCGTCGCCTTGAGCGCCGATTCCGAGAAGAGCACGCCCTGGTTGGCGAGGATGCCGACCGGATAGCCGTGCACGTGCGCGAAGCCGGTCACCAGCGTGGTGCCGTAGCGCGGCTTGAACTCGTGGAAGCGGCTGCCGTCGACGAGCCGGGCGATCACCTCCCGCACGTCCCAGGGGCGGCGCGGATCGCGCGGCACGATGCCGTAGAGCTCGCGCGGATCGTAGGCCGGCGCTTCCGGCGGCTCGCGGGCGAGGGCCGGGGCGGGTGCCGCGGGCAGGTGGGCGAAGATCGTGCGCGCGATCGCGAGCGCGTCGGCGTCGTCGCGCGCGAGATGGTCGGCGACGCCGGAGACGCGCGTGTGCACGTCGCCGCCGCCGAGCTCCTCGGCGGTCACCTCCTCGCCCGTGGCGGCCCGCACGAGCGGCGGGCCGCCGAGAAAGATCGTCCCCTGGTTCTGGACGATGACCGTCTCGTCGCACATCGCCGGCACGTAGGCGCCCCCCGCGGTGCACGAGCCCAGGACGACCGCGACCTGCGGGATGCCGGCGGCGGACATGCGCGCCTGGTTGTAGAAGATGCGCCCGAAGTGGTCGCGGTCGGGAAACACCTCGGCCTGGAGCGGCAGAAACGCGCCGCCCGAGTCGACCAGGTAGACGCAGGGCAGCCGGTTCTCGAAGGCGATCTCCTGCGCGCGCAGGTGCTTCTTCACGGTGAGCGGATAGTACGTGCCGCCCTTCACCGTGGCGTCGTTGGCGACCACCACGGCGGGCCGCCCGGCGATCGTGGCGAGGCCGGTGACGATGCCCGCCGCCGGGGCGGCGTCGTCG
>Ga0070740_10005422_pt1 | contig 11830 bp, 10 predicted proteins | sample Coa_R2_FD_67286 | JGI IMG/M metagenome (GOLD analysis project Ga0070740, IMG submission 67286) | Surface soil microbial communities from Centralia Pennsylvania, which are recovering from an underground coalmine fire - Coalmine... | ecosystem: Environmental > Terrestrial > Soil > Unclassified ...
TTTAACAGTCTCCCGGTGTATTGCGTAAGCTGGCGAAGTTCGGTCATGATATCCGCGCGTCCCATGAACAGGTGTGCCCGGGCTGTTTCGGCTTCCTGGTATTCTGCATAGGCTTTAAGCTGGGAAACAGGAATAATACGAGTTTTCATTGGATCCCTGAATTGCATTTTTGTAGTAATTTTTATTAATAATATTTATTGATAATAATAATTGATGACGTAATTTATAATGGAAATCTTAACGTAATATTAAGAGTTTCCGGTTTGTGTGTATTGCTGAGCGAAAAGATCAAACGGGTAATCAAACATGCTACATAAATTATGTGGATTGATCACTGTGCGTGGTTGACCGCGATCCAGCACGCGGCCTTCTTTCAGCATGACGGCCTCATCAGCCATTGCAATGACCTGGTGCAAGTCATGCAGAATGACAATGATGGTTTTTGCATGGTGCTTGCGCAGTGCGGTCAGCAATTCCAGCAGATTTCTCTGCTGTTTTAAATCAAGCCCGGTCATGGGTTCATCCAGAAGCAAATATTCAGACTGTTGAGCCAGCATCAGGGCAATCCTTGCCCGCTGCTGTTCGCCGGTAGAAAGTGTCGCGGCAAATTGATCAGCGTGGCGGGATAAGTCAGCCATGTCTATCGCCTGTTCAATTGCGGCATGATCATCTTCCTTCAGGTTTGAAAACCAGGATTGATGGCAAAACCTGCCCAGTGCGACGTACTCCCTGACGGTGAGGCCGGCAGGGATACGGCATTGCTGAGGCATGTAGCTCAGTTTTTTTGCGAGTGCCCTGCGCGTGAAATTGCGGATGTCGATGTTATCCAGAGTAATGTGGCCGCGAAGCGGAACAAGCAGCCCGGCAAAGAGTTTGAGTATAGTCGATTTGCCAGCACCATTTGGTCCCACGAGGCAGGTTATTTTTTCCTTTTGAACATGCAAATCCACATCAGACAGGATTAACTGGCGCTGATAGACATGACTGACATTTTTTAAATTAATTCCATCCATCCTGACCTCGATAAAAATGAAACAGAACATATAAAAATATGGGTGCGGTAATCATGTTTGTCATGATGCCGGCTGGAATTTCAGCTGGTGAGACAAGGCAGCGTCCGAGTGTATCCGCGAGCAGATACAATAAACCTCCGATCAGAAAGCTTAAGGCAAATACATAACGCGGGCGTTGTCCGCACAGATATCTGGCTATGTTGGGTGCGACAATGCCAAGGAAGCCCATGTTTCCAACACCCATGAGGCTTGAACCGATCAGCATGGATGCAACGAGAAAACAGCTGGTTTGATAGGCTGTGAATGGCACCCCGATACTGCGGCTGGTTTGTTCATCCAGCGCAAAGACCAGGAAGCGTTTTCCAAGCACGAATACCAGGGGCATCAATATCAGTGTCATGCCTGTCAGCATGACCATGGTCTGGCTGCTGGCTGCATACAGACTTCCATTCAGAAACTGCAGAAAATCGCTGATGTGGTCAGGTGCTTTTAACATGAGCAGCTGTATCAACGCCGTTGCGGTGAAACTGATGGTAATGCCTGTCAAGACAACCATCAGGCGTTGACGTTTTTTTGCCAGGTAAATGCAGAGCAAAAATCCAAGCATGGAACCTATGATTCCAAGCATGATATTCATTAGCGGTGAACTGCCATGTAATATTTCACAGAGGATGATCAACAGACATCCGATTGAAGTCATGCCGGTCAGGTCGGGTGCGACCATGGGATTGCGAGTCAATCCTTGCAGGATGGCGCTGCCGGTTGCCAGCATGCCGCCGCAGCATAATGCGAGTACTTCACGGTTCAAGCGCAATTCCAAAACGAAAGCAGCGAGATTATTTGCGCGGCTGTTTGTCTGGGTGAACGGATGAATATCAAGCAAAACTGTGCCGAATAGCAATCCGGCAATCAAGACGATACCGATAAACGTGGACAATAGCAGAATCATGCGCGCAACGTTGTTTCTGTGGCTGGAGTGATAATTAATTTTCATCATAAGACCGATAACGCTGGATAATCACAATCAATATTGGGGCAATCATTAATAACATGACCAAGCCTATTGGCGGCGGCGTTTGCGGAGCAAGCATTTGTGTCACATATGCCGCGATTAGCAGCAGCAGCGCGCCCAGTATGGCGCAGCACCATACTGCTTGCGTGCCGCGCGCAAACGGCCTCACAAGATGCGGGACCGCCAACCCGAAGAACAGCAATGGTCCCACCAGGCTTGTAATCAGTGTGGAGAGTAAAATGGCGACTCCCAGCATGATGCTGCGATATTTTCGGATATTGAGGCCCAGGGCGGTTGCATGCGCATCATCCATGTCGAGCAGATCCATGCGTTTCGAAAGCAGAAGCACGCCGGTAATCAGCAGCAAATAAGGCAAGATGATAAATTGAATGTCTGCAAGTGTGACGCCAATCAACGAGCCATTCAAGTCATACAGGATTGCCTGGGATTGATATGGAAAGGCAATCAGTATCGCCTGAATCGCAGAATAATAAAGTGAATTAAATGCGACTCCGATCAGGGTGATGCCGGCGGATGATGCGCCGGTTCGTTTCGCAATCCACTGCACGAGCAAATACGTCAGGATTCCGCCGGACAAGGCAATCATCATGATGGCGGCGCGGCTGATTTCAGGATCCAGCATATAACAAAGAATCACGCTGAATGCAGTTGCATACTCAATCCCCGATAGGCTGGGACAGGCAAGTGGATTTTGTGTCACGCTCTGCAGCAGCAGCCCGGATACGGCGAGGCCGGAGCCGGCTAGCATAGCGATAATTACCATGGGCAGTCGAACCTGCATTATCGCGATAGCAGGAATACTGGTTGATTCTGGATGCTGAAAGGCAGCGAAAATCTCACTCCACTGGAATTTCATGGCGCCGGATTTGAGATCAAGCAGGACAAATACCATGATCAGAAAAATAATGATGGTTTGCGCGAATGGCAGTGTCAGTTGCTGGTGAATTGGTTTTTTCATATATGCGTGATGAGGATCATTCCCAGGATCAGCAGCCCTACCGATAACCATTGCAGCAGGGACAATTTTTCCTTAAAAAAGATGACAAATAAAATCACGACCAGGAAATTTCTGGACGAAAAAATCGGGACAATGACAGAGGCTGGCCCATGGGCAATGGCATAGGCGAGCAAGCCCATGCCGGTTGCGGAGAAAATACCAATTGTCGTGCCTAACAGGAAAGCCTGGCAATGTGATGAGGTTGACAGGGAGGATAATTTTTTTCTGGATACCCATAATTTGCCGACAGCGAGCACGCCCGCAAACAGGTAGCCAAAAAACAGGACGTTGATATTGTTCATGCCATTTTCATGAGCGATTTTAAGTCCGCCTTCGCGCATGAAGATGAAGAGAATAGCGAGCGTGACGAACACTATCCACATGCGGCTTTTCATGAGGGTATGATTGAAATTGATGCCCAGCAATGAAATGGCACACATCATGCAAGCTGCTCCCAGATACTGCCATTGACTGATACGTTCATGAAATATCAATGTGGACATCATGATGACTAGCAGGATATTCAAGCTCATGAGCGGCGATGTCAAGGCGGCAGGGCCGGTTGTATAGGCTTTGACGAGAAACGTGTTGCCGTAATATGAACCCAGGCCAATCAAGATGGAAAATAAGACCGCTGTCCAGGTGAGGGAGAGATTGCTTGTTGTCATCAAAGCGCCGAGAAAAATTGCACTGCCTGAGAGGTAAAGACCCAGCAGCAAACTGGGTCCCGGAAACCTGTGATGGCTTCCGACCTTGAGCAGAAAGCTGCCGACGCCGAATATCATGGTGCTTGCTAATGCGGTAGACAGCCAGGTCATGAGATATACCCTGTGTGCAAGACCGGTTTCATCTGCATGCCATAAACAGGCTGCAGTCCTGGCAGGCTTGCTGGCACTTCACCCTTATGAACATATTGCCGGACTTCGTCCACCGTCTTGTCATGCAAATTGAGACGTACCAGATTGGTGCCTGTGCGCAGGTAATTTGTCTTATTGATAATGGATGCGAGATTAATCAGATTGTTCAGTGTGAATGATTCAATCTGCACAAGCTTTCCCAGGCAATACCAGGGTACCAGCAGGCCAGCTACATCCTGGGTGATATAACGGTCTTTTAACGATGCGGGACACATCGACAGTGCATTATGCGAGGGTGATTGCCGGAAAAACTGATAGATGGATTCATAGCGTGTTCCGTAATATTCCGCCATCAGATCAAGATAACTGTACATTTCCAGTCCCAGTTTGTTTCCAATGCGTATGCGTTCCATATCAAGCAATTCAATGATGGCTGCCACTTCTGGCGTGATACCATCGCGATAAAAATAAAATGTATCCTTGCCTTCGCCAATTCGCCCTGCATTCAGCAAGGTAATTGCCGGATGGGTCATGCCACTGGTGATGTTCATTCCCAAAGATAACACATCCTGGTAGGGTAATAATTCACAGGGAAAAATCGGGGTTAATGCGCGTATATGTTTATCTATTGCTGCTGAAGGAATGCTCGCCGCCGCCAGTTTCTTTTTTACCGTGATGATGTTGACCGTGCCAGCGTGATCTGACCGGCAAATATAGGGTAGTGATGCCATGTCTAATATATCTATGCCATGCATCTTGTTGGTTTTCTCCAGCAGGCGGAGATAACTGAGCGAAGCAAAATTGGCGGCGAGCGTGATAATGGTCTGGCCAGGCTGCAGGAATGGCAATAACTCTATGAACATTGCTTCATGCGCAAAGGATGGAACAACAATAAAAATATAATCACTGCCGGAAACAGCTTGCTGCATATTGGTTGTTACAGCAGTCAGCGGCACAAATTCATTGATTAATCCCTCGCACATTATCCCGCCAGCATTGGTTATTGCCTGTATACTGCCGGGGTGGTCGGGGTGCGCATATAAGGTCACATGGCATCCGCGTCGTGTCAAATCTGCTGCCAAAGCTTGTCCACCATGCCCGCAACCAATAATAGCTGTTTTTAGCATTGCCATACTCCTCTGCTTGATATTATTTACCAGGGGTTCCGCTTGATTCTAATAATGCCGTATTGGGCTTGTTTGTCAGGAAGCCGGTTTCTTCCGCTTCCTTTAACATCAGCTCTGTTGCCAGAATGCCGTGATTTTTTGCCCAAAGATCTCTGTCCATGAAATAAATATGCTGTGTTTTGACAGCGCGAATTTCATTCCACAATGGATGACGTATTAATGCATGATATGGCGTCATATTGCCGTCGGTTAATAACACGATAATGCTGTCAGGATTGTTAGCGAGTATTGTTTCTATCGGAACAGGGGCAGATTGCTCTTCACGGTAAATGGTAATCAGGTTGGGATGTCCCAGTTCCTTGAGAATGCGAGATGTCAATGCGTTGGCTGTTAACACTTGAAATTGTCCAGCGTTATTTGCATAGCCAATCATGACACTGGCTGGATGTTCAGTTCCTGTCTTTTTGGCTGCGGCATAGCGTTTACGCAAATTCTTGATCAGGGTATCAACGTTATCTTGTGTATGAGTTGCCTCAGCCAGAATTCGCAGATTTTGCTCCTGTGTATCAATGTTGCCTGACAAGCCATTTAACATGAGGGTGGGAGCAATGCGTTTTAGCAATGGATAAATCTTTTTCTGCATGGTGATGTCAGCAACGATCAGATCAGGATGCAATGCCATTATTTTTTCAAGATTGGGTTGCTGGCGGGTTCCTACATCCTCGATGTCCTTGATCTGCGGCAGCAGAAATGGTGGATTGGTTCCTTCATCCGCGCGGCTGGAAGCAATGCCAACGGGTTTGATGCCAAGTTGCAGCAAGTCATCCAGAAGACTGAATTCAAGAACGACAATTCGCTTAAGCGCGGGTTTGGCATTTGCGGTATCGAGTGCATACACACTGAATGAAAACAGCGTCAACAAGAGTGTGAGGGTTGGCGAGATAAATAATAAAACCAGGTGTTTTGTTTTCATTGTATTCTTTTTTTCCTAGCGAGACTGTCTTATGGCTGCAAATAATAATCATTCTCATTTGCATTTACAAGGGCTTTCATATTTGCTAGATTGCTTGAGTCGCGGTACAGCCTTTCGATATGACAAAGGGCATTTCAGTTGATCAATACACGGAGATTGTTTATGAAAATAAAATCTGGATTTCTTTTTTCCATGATAGTGTCAGCCGTCACATTGACACTGCCATTGCAGGTATCAGCCAGGCAGGTGCATACCTGGCATAACATCAATGCAGAAAATGGAGAATGGGTGGCTAAATTACAAATGCTAAATGAAAAAGGCATATTTGTGCTTCCAGACGGCACTTCTGTGTCTGAGTTCAAGGTGAGCACTGGAAGTCCTAAACGGTATGGCTTTGAATTTGATCCAAACGATGATTTTGATGTTGCCTATACCTTAACGTTAGTTCAGCAAAATGAAAATGCTGGAAATCAATCCAACTCAACCATGTTCAAATCAAAAGCATGTGTCTATGTCATTACTGCGGATGGGCCGGCGAAACCCGATATACGTGTATCCAGTTTCAATGGCGCAGCCTGTGACTGGAAGACTGTACCAGGCGTGGGTGAGGATTTCTTTGTATCATGAATCATCAGAGTTTAATGAACATATTTTTTAATCCCGGCGCAATCGGTCTGTGGATGCGAGCGGAGTTGGATAACGTATGACTGTCCAGTAGCAGGAAATAATGAATGTGATAATGATGGCCGCTTCTGCCATATAAGCTGTCTGTTGGGACATCAGGCTGGTTTCAAGTGCCATGTAGATAATCAGTAATGAGAATTCACTCATCTGGCCCAGACGCACACCAATTTCCCAGCTGACAGATTTGATTTCGCCAGATCTGTATAACAGCCAGTTGAATACCATGGGCTTGAGAATCAGGATAAATCCGGCAAGGATGCAGGCAGGAATAATGACCTGACCAAAATAGCCGAAATTAAATCCGGCTCCGATAGAAAAGAAGAAAAGTACAAGGAAGAAATCACGTAATGGTTTCAGGCTTTCCGCGATGTAAAATGAAATTGGATTGGAAGCAAGCGATACGCCCGCAATAAAAGCGCCAATTTCTTCGGAAAGGCCAAAGGAGTGACTGAGTTCAGCCATGCACAGACACCAGCCAATGGACAGAATAAAAATGTATTCATGGATTTTATCAAATCTTGCCAGCAGCCAGGAAAGAATAAAACGTTGAAAAAAATACGCGACTAATAAAAGCACGGGGAACGCGCTGATAAATAGTCCTACTTCATATAAGCCGCCTTTTCCGGCAATCATTTGCATGATTAATATCGCGCCTATCGCGATAATGTCTTGTAAAAGCAAAATACTGATCACGAGTTCACCGGTATGCTGGTGATGCAGGATAGTGGTTGGTAGTAATTTAAGGCCAATGATGGTGCTGGAAAACATTGCAGCGATTCCAATCACCAGACTTTCTTCATAGGTATAGCCAAATGTGAAACTGACGACAAATCCAACGATGAAAAATAGCAGCGAGCTGGACACAGTAATCAAACTCATCTTGCGCAGTGAATGAAACAGGTTCTGCGGTTGAAGGTGCAAGCCTAGCAAAAACAGCAGGAAGATGATGCCAATATCGCCGGCCTGTTTGATCACGATGCCGTTACTGACCAGTTTTAATCCCCAGGGGCCAAGTATCGCACCCAATACGATATAGGCAACCAACAGCGACTGTCGGGTAAATAATGCGAGAGTCGACAGCACTGCGGTGCCTGAAAAAATCAGGAATATGACATGAGAAATCGTATGGGGTAATTGTTCTTCCATCAATCATCCTCAAGTAATGAAACCAGACGCGCATTACCGCCTACCGCTGTTGTATTATTGGAAACAGTTCGCTCCATGCATAACCGGGGTAAATAATGCGGTCCTCCCGCTTTCGGCCCGGTTCCGGATAGCCGTTCACCGCCAAATGGCTGTACGCCGACAACTGCACCAATCATATTGCGATTCACATACATATTGCCAACAGGCATGCGATTGGCGATGTATTGTATGGTTGCATCAATGCGGCTGTGTATGCCTAATGTTAATCCATAGCCTGTCTTGATTATAGCATCCATTACCTTATCAAGGTCGCGGGCTTTGTAACGTACGATATGCAGAATAGGCCCGAATACTTCACCTTCCAGTATACTCAAATCTTCCAGCTCAAATGCACAGGGGGCAAAATAATGCCCAGACGGGGTTTCACGCATTGGTACCTGGGCGATCAGCCGTGCTTCCTGGCTCATTTTAGCGAAATGATTTTTCAGCATTTGCTGGGCATCCTTGTCTATTACCGGGCCGATATCAGTGGTCAGCAAGGCTGGGTTGCCTATGCTCAGTTCTTGCATATAGCCCTTGAGCATTTCGAGTAATTTCGGCGCGATTTCTTCCTGTACAAAGAGCACACGCAGTGCCGAGCAACGTTGTCCTGCGCTATTGAATGCGGAGGTGGCAATATCCATGACCGTCTGTTCTGCCAGTGCAGAGGAGTCCACAATCATGGCATTTTGTCCGCCGGTTTCTGCAATAAACAAGGCAATCGGGCCTTTGCGTTGCGCGAGGGATTGTTCGATAAATTTGGCAGTCTCCGTTGAACCTGTGAACATGACACCGGCTATGCGAGGATCGCTGACCAATTTTGCACCAACGACTCTTCCTGAGCCGATTAATAGTTGTAGTACGTCTTTAGGGATACCCGCCTTGTGCAGGATTTCCACAGCCTTGAAAGCAATCAATGGAGTTTGTTCAGCGGGTTTGGCAATGACAGGGTTACCCGTAACCAAGGCTGCCACGATCTGTCCGGCAAAAATTGCCAGCGGGAAATTCCATGGACTGATGCAGGCGATAATGCCTCTTGGATGCAGTGATAACTGGTTGGTTTCGCCTGTTGGACCGGGCAATGACACCGGTACCAGATCATGCCGTGCCCGATAAGCGTAATAACGGCAATAATCGATGGTTTCGCGTACTTCAGACAGGCAATCCTGAATACATTTGCCTCCCTCATGCGTCAGTATGGCCATCAGAACAGGCATTTCCTGCTGGAAAAGATCAGCAGCACGTTCGAGGATGGCGGCGCGGTCAGATACAGGCGTCTCTTCCCATGTTCTTGCTGCTTGCTCGGCAGCTTTGAGTGCTTCCTCGACTTCCGGTTCACCTGCCTTGTTTACATGGCCGATAGTGAGGTCGGTCTGGCTTGGTGATTGGACAGGTTCTGCGTTCCTGTCTATCAGTACCTTTCCATTGATGACAGGTCCTGCCACCCAGTTTTCTTTTTCTGCCTGCTCCATTTGCTGCTTGAGTCTGGTGAGTTGTAATGAATCGGACAAATCTATTCCCTGGGAATTTTGCCAGTCTCCATAAATATCTTTAGGCGTGGGAATGCGAGGATGCGGCATGCTGGAAAGGGCTGCGATTCTTGCCACCGGATCCACAATGATTTTTTCGATAGGGGTTTTGTCATCCGCCAGCTTATTTACAAATGAACTGTTTGCGCCATTCTCCAGCAATCTGCGTACCAGATAGCCAAGCAGATCCTTGTGCGTGCCGACTGGTGCATAGATTCGGCAGGGGCGGTTGAATTTGTTTTTATCAACAATCTGATCATAGAGTGGACGTCCCATCCCATGCAGGCACTGGAATTCAAATTCAGTGTTACTGCCAGCGATTTCCATGATTGCAGCTACAGAGTAGGCGTTATGTGTGCCAAATTGGGAATAAAAGCAATCAGGCTGGGACAGTAATTTTTTTGCACATGCAATATAGGAAACATCAGTTGAGTTTTTACGCGTGAAAACCGGATAACCGCCTTGGCCCTGAATCTGGCTCATTTTAATTTCGGCATCCCAATAGGCGCCTTTTACCAGCCGTACCATGATGCGTCGGCCGTGTTTTCTGGAAAGGTCAGCCAGCCAGTCAAGCACAAAGTAGGCACGCTTTTGGTAAGCCTGAACAGCAAGACCCAATCCTTCCCAGCCAGCGAGAGATGGGTCACTAAAGACTTTTTCAAAGATATCCAGCGATAAATCCAGTCTGTCAGCTTCTTCAGCATCAACGGTCAGCCCGATATTATATTTTTTGGCCTGTTGCGCGAGCGCGAGCAGCATTGGAGGCATTTCATCCAGCATTTGCGCGTATTTCGTGTATTCATACCGCGGGTGGAGTGCCGACAGTTTGACAGAAATACCAGGATTCTTTGCCGGACTGCCTGCGTTGGCAAATTTCCCGATGGCATCAATGGCTTGTACATAAGAGGAATAGTAATGCTCAGCGTCTGCCCGGGTGCGTGCTGATTCGCCCAGCATATCGAATGAGAAACGGTACCCGGTTTTTTCAAGCTCCACAGAGCGTTTCAAAGCCGAATCGATATCCTGGCCCATGACAAATTGTTTGCCTATGGATTTCATCATTTGCAGGATGACAGGACGGATCATGGCCACGCCTATCCGGCTGGTAGCTCGTTTCAGTGAACTCAGAAGATTTTTCTGATTGTCCAGTGTAGGAGAGTAAATTTTGCCCGTCAGAAGCAGCGACCAGGTTGCTGCATTCACAAACAGGGAATTACCGGTACTCAGATGATTGACCCACTCAACAGTGGATAATTTATCGCTGATAAATTTATCCATGGTTGCCTTGTCAGGAATGCGTAAAAGTGCCTCAGCCAGGCACATCAGGGCGATGCCTTCCTCGGTTGAAAGATCATACTGGTGCAGCAAGATATCGATTTTACCCTGTCGTTTCTTGTATTCACGGGTTTCCATGACTAACTGTTTGGCAATCGTGGCAATATGTGCAAGATTTGTTTCAGGAAAGGTTGCCTGGGGAATAAGTTGTCTCAGACATTCAGTTTCATCCATTCTGTAAGCTTTTGTGATAGTATCTCGCAGGGGAGTGGATTTGGATTGTAGTGTAGTTGTTAACATATTCTTCCCATAATGATTATTCGTGGAGTCTACAGGGGCTGTATGGGGTCGGTTTGGGTACGCATGAGAATGCAAACCGATCCCGTACAGCCCTCCTGACTGGCTCCTGATGTTTGATGTTATCTAAACGAGTGTCCCTATTGTAGTGAAAACCCAGCTTTTGACTAGAGAAAAAATGAATAACAGACCAACAATATTATCTCGCCGTTTCCGGGGGCTATTACCAGTTGTCATCGATGTTGAGACATCTGGTCTCAATTCAGCCACGGATGCGTTATTGGAAATTGCCGCAGTCACTTTAATGATCAACGAGGAGGGTAAGCTTTGCCGTGACCATACGCATGCTTATCATGTTGAGCCATTTGCGGGTGCGCGTCTAGAAAAAGAGGCGCTTGAGATTACAGGAATAGATCCATTTCATCCATTAAGAATGGCGATTCCGGAAAGCCAGGCCCTGCACAGAATTTTTGCTGCCATTCGTGAGACGCTTGATAAAACGTCTTGCTATCGGGCTGTCCTGGTTGGACATAATGCCTGGTTTGATTTGAGTTTTGTTCTCGCAGCGGCCAAGCGTTCCGTTGTTCGGAACAATCCTTTTCATACCTTTACCACATTTGATACAGCTTCCCTGTCTGCTGTGGCACTAGGCGAAACGGTGCTTGCGCGAGCAGCCAGGCGCGCCCGTATTCCATTCGATCTCCAGCAGGCGCATTCGGCAATTTATGATGCTGAACGCACGGCAGAATTATTCTGTCATATCGTGAACAAGTGGGGCAGCACTTGATAAGCAGATACGAATATTCTTCAATTTCTAGCGGTTACCCAGTTTTTAACGAAAAAATTTTAACGAAAAAAAA
>Ga0070740_10005423_pt1 | contig 11829 bp, 11 predicted proteins | sample Coa_R2_FD_67286 | JGI IMG/M metagenome (GOLD analysis project Ga0070740, IMG submission 67286) | Surface soil microbial communities from Centralia Pennsylvania, which are recovering from an underground coalmine fire - Coalmine... | ecosystem: Environmental > Terrestrial > Soil > Unclassified ...
GAGGTGATCTACGACCTCGATGCACCTCAGGGGCAGCGGAATCCGACCACACTGTGGCAGATGTACCAAGAGACACTCGCCCAGGCGCGCGGGACCATGGCCCGCAGCGAGAAGACGCTGCCGGCATACGGCGCCGCCTGCAAGCTTTGTCAATGGTATACGGCGTGCCTGACCGACCTCGAGCGGCGCGACGATCTCACGCTATTGCCGGACCTGGGACGCTCCAAGCGCGATATCATGGCGGAGGACCTGCCGACGGTTACCGAACTTGCCGGCTGCGATCCGAAGCGTTTTATCGTTGGGAAGAAGACTTCTTTTCGAGGAGTTGGCCCCGACACCTTGGTCAAGTTCCATGAGCGCGCAAAACTCGTGAAGGCGCCCAGCCCACGGCCTTACCGCACGGCGGCGATCGCACTCCCAACCGCCGAGGTCGAGCTGTTCTTCGACATCGAGGTCGATCCGATGCGCGACCATTGCTATCTCCACGGCTTCGTGGAGCGGCGCGAAGGCGACGACTCGACAGAACGATACCACGCGTTCCTCACCGAAGCCGTGGCGCCTGAAGAGGAAGAGCGCGCCTTCGCAGAAGCTTGGCGCTTCATTTGCGAACGGCAGCCCTGCGCGATCTACTATTACTCAAAGTACGAACGCACGATATGGCGCAAGCTTCAGCAGAGGTTCCCGTCGGTATGCAAGGCTGACGATATCGAAGCGCTTTTCGCTTCTTCGCTCACGATCGATCTGTACGACGTCATCCGCAAGACGACTGAGTGGCCAACCCGGGACCACTCGATCAAGACGCTCGCGAAATACCTTGGCTTCGCCTGGCGTGACCCGCATCCTTCCGGCGCGGCCTCGATCGAGTGGTTTGACCGGTGGACCAGGACCGGCGATCCGATTACTAGGCAGCGGATTCTTGATTACAACGAGGACGATTGCCGCGCGACGCGCGTTGTCCTCGATGCGGTGCGGGGTTTATGAACCGACGCCGTGAGTGGAAAGCCCGTTCTATGAGAGGGTAGATCTTTCGATCGTCTGCCCGTCTTGACGCGACGACTGATGATTTGAAATTGGCTGCACAAGCCGAGTTGGAGGGGCGCAACCTCAAGGATCTCGTCGAGGAGGTGTTGCGCTTGGTGCTGAAGGCGCCGGCGGAACGCTGGCGCCCGAGCCTTGCGGGCCTGATGAATAATGCACGCGGGGTGATCGAGTCCGGCAGTGCCGATGTCGGCTACAATGCCCAGCGCTCGAATACGATGCATCGTCTCTTTCCGGACCAGAAGGCGGTCGCCACCCTCTGCCGCCGTCATCATTATCTAGCGCCTGTCCGTGTTCGGCTCGTCGCTGAAAGGCACCGCGCGGTCGGACAGCGACGTCGATCTGTCGGTGGAGTTCGAGCCGGAGGCCAAACCGAGCCCGTTCACCATCGCAAAGATCGAAGTGGAGGCTCGGAGGGAGGAAGGTAGATTTGTGCACGACGCAAGATTTAAGTCGAGACTTCCGGGATGAAGTGGTCCGAATGGAGCATGTTCAGTATGAAGCCGGATGATCGCATTAACATCCGCCACATGGCCGATGCGCTGACCTCCGTAGGCCGCTTCGTATCGGAGCGGCGAAGAATTTCATCGATAGGGGGCTGATCGACATTCCTCTCATGAGGAGAGTGTTTCAGGTGGCCAGGTGTTGTCAGCGGCGATCGCAAAAGCACTGGCTCAACTCAGTTCATGTGGCCCACGCGTGGGCAGGCGGTTGATTTGAGGCGTGCTATCTCGAGCCAGCCGGTACGGCGCACATCGCCCTCCACGCCGCATTATGCTCCTTCACCTGCCGGATCGTCTCTTCCGTATCCCGCTTCGACCACCGGATCGGCTCGAACGCCGAGCAGGCGACGGCGCTAGTCCCGACGGAAGCCGTCGTTGTCGCGCAGCCGGGCAGGATCGGAAGCACCGTCAGCGGCAGCAGCGCGGCGCGCATCGCGCGCCTTGCGGATGAGATCGAGCGCATGGGTGGCGGACTCCGCGATGGCTTCGGCCCTGCCGGCGCCCTTCGCCTGCCGTTCCCGCGCCATTTCGAGGATGGCGAGAACGATCTTGGCGATGGCCGACAGGACCGTGAGCCAGTTCATGCGGACTTGCCCTTCATCGCCGGCGTATCGGTCATGAAGCGGAGCGCAGCCCCGACGATGCCGATCGCGGTGACCGCGATGCCGGCGCGCTCGGAGCCGAGGAGATCGACCCAATCGGCCGCTTGAAGGACGCCGAGCACGGCAAGCGCGGCGTTGAAGGCAAGTGTCTTCCAACCCTTGAGCATAGAGAGCCTCCATGGAGAAAGCGCCGCATTCACGGCCGGGCGCATGGGCCGGTTCGCGCGGATGACAGCACCGCAGGCGCCGCAAACCGCAGGCGGAAAGGGGCAGAAACAGGCGGAAAGGATCAGGCCTCGTTCAGCGACAGCGCGCCGGTCGCTTCGAGCCGGATCGGCCGCACATTGGCGGGCTGGACGCGATAAAGAGGTCGGCGCGCGGCATAGAGGCGGGCCTTGGCAATCCGCGTGATGCAGACGCGATCCGACTGGTTGCCGCCGAGCACATGAAAGGCGGACGCATCCTCGCCGACATAGAGGCCGACATGGCCGCCGCCGCTGCGCACGAACACAAGCACGTCCCCGAGCGCCGCTGCCGGCGACTTCGCGCCGAAGGCCGACCACGACAAGGCCCAGAGCGGATGCCTCGGAGGTTCCTTGCCGGCGCGCTTGGCGACCACCGCCATGAACAGGCCGCACCACGGAACGCTATCGGCCTTGTAGACATCGGCGACCTCGCCGCCGACCTCCTTCGCCCAGGCAACAATGGTCGGGTTATTTGCGGTGCCGGGCTTCTCCATCGTGCCGAAGAGCTTCAGCGCCTCGACGATCATCTTCGGCCCGGGCTCGCGCGCGAGCCAGGCGTAGCGGGACGGCAGCATGAGAGGTCTCCTAAAACGACGAAGCCCGCACGCGCGGCGGGCTTCGTGGGAAGGCGGGACTCGGGAGCGGTGCTAATCGGCCGGCGGATGCCGCTGCTCGATCACGCGGTCGATCTTCTTCTCGATCTTCTCGAGGTGGGCCATGATTCGGCCCTCAACGTCCTTGAGATAGGAGACCGAGACGAAGCTCGTGGCCACCAAAAGTTTGTAGTTCGCGAGCTCGTCCTTGAGTCCGCGCAGCGCCTTGTCGACGGTCTCCCGGTCATAGAAGCGCAGCCAGAAGAGCGCGCCAACGAGCGGAACGCCGATGACGGTGATCCACCATTGCAGGTCCATGTTCGAGCCTCGTTCGCCCGTCAGGGCAGGATGTATGCGGCCACGGCGCGCCGCGGATAGGCGACCTCGGCGACGCGGTTTTGGTGATTGCCGCTGATGATGACGGGATTGCCGTTGGCATCCGTGCCGGTCACGAGGCCGACATGGCCGATGTGCCCGCCGCGGCGCACGAGCGCGATGGCGCCGGGCTGCGGCCCCCCGATGCGCCGGCCTATGCCCGCCCAGGCCGCGGCGAGCTGATAGTTGCGCGGATGCGGCAGGCTCGTCGCCTCGCCGAGGAAGGTGCCGCACCAGAGGGTTGAGCGCGAAAGCCCGATCTCGCGGGCGGTCTTGCCGAGATGGCGGCGGGCCTCCTCGACGGCGCGGAGGCCTGCGCCGAAGGCAAGGCGCGCGCCGCGGTCGGCCGCGAGGGCGGCGCCGGCGACGGCCCGCCTTGCGATGCGCGGAGCCGCGCGGTCCCCGCGCGGGCCTGCACGATGCACGGCGCCGGGCTCGACATATCCCGAGGGGGTCATGATCGAATCCGGACCGCCTTCGGGGCCGTTCGGCCATGCCGGGCCCGAGACGACAAGAAACGCGAACGCGAGCGCAAGCCTGCGCGCCATGGTCCTGCTCCGTGCGATGTGAAGAAGAGCGTTCAGGACGCCGGGGCGAAGACGGCCTCGGCGCGCCCGGCGGAAAGGACGTCGAGCGCGACGAGGGCGGCCTCGGCCTCGACGGCAAGGCGGCCTGAAAGGTCGAGGGAGCCCTTGATGCGCATGCCGTCGAGCCATCGCATCAGGGTGGCGTCGCCCGCGGCAAGGCGCGTTTCGGCCGCCTTGAGAACGGCGAGATATTCGGCGTCGGAAAGGCGGGCGAGGAAGACGTCGGCGGGGATTTCCGGGGAGGGCGCAGGGGACAGAGGCTTGACGAAGCGCGCGCCGTCGAAGCGGTCGCCGAGGGCAACGCTGTTGCTTTCGACCTCGACGATCCGCGCCATGAGGTCGGGATGGAAGACGAGATCGCTTTTGCTTCTGCCGGGGAAGATTTCGGCGGCGATGCCGTTGTCGTCCAGTCGCACGCAATCCATGGCCTACCTCTCGACGGCTTCCGTGACCACCACCCAGCCGGAGGCGCCAAGCCCTGCCGACGCGCCTTGCCCGGTGAAGTTAAAGTCGCCGCCGGAGCCGGACCCGTGTGAACCGTCTTGACCGTTCACTCCGTTGGTGCCGCCCGTGGCGGAGTGATACGTGCCGAACGACGACGATCCGTTTGCCCCGCCGACGGTCACGGTCACGGCGGCGCTCAGCGCCGATGCGTCGAGGCGCTTGAAGGAGCGGCCGCCGTTGCCGCCGTTGGTAACTATCGGATTGCCAAAACCATCCGAGCCGATCACAGTTCTGCCGCTCCCGCCGGCCACATCGCTGTGGACGTGCAGGGTTGCGAGCGAGAGATACCACGTGCCGCTTGCGGAGAAGGCCTCGACGTGCTGGTGGTGGACGGGGTTGTACCGGTTCCAGATCGGGAAGCGGTAGCGCCCCGAAACCATGTAATCGATGGTCCCCGACGTGTTCGCGCTCATGAACGCGCCGGCATGCCGCATGGTCGGATCGCCGTTCTTGACCGCGACGCCGTCCTGCGGAGCGAAGGTCGGGGCGGCAAACACGGCCGACCGCTTCTCGATGAACAGTTTCGGCGCGCCGGCAACGTCCTTGACGTAGACGTCGAAGCCGGTGTTCGCGGGGACCTTGAAGGTGAGATTGTTGGTGCCGGACGCATTGGCGGCGGCGCTCATGGTGATGGTCGTCTGATTGACGATCGAGGCGATCGTCGCGCCTGCCGGTGCGCCGGTGCCGCTGATCTCCATGCCGACGATGAGCTGCGAGGAATCCGTCACGGTGACGGTCGCGTTGCCGTTGGTCGTCGTGCAGAGCTGCGTATCGGTAAGCCGGACCGACTTGTCCGAGCCGAGCGTGCGGACGTTCCAGCTGCTGCCGTCGTAAAGCCCGATCTGCCCGCCGTTGTAGGCGGTAAGGAAAAGCTGCGTTGCGCCGGCAACCGCGGTTCTGACGACCGGCACGCCGGCTGCAGGCGTAAGCCGCGCGTTGAACACGCCCCAGACGGCAGGGCCTCCGCCGGCGCCGCCTGCGGCGCCGGCGGAGAGCGCGCGCCATCGCGCGGCGATGGCGTCATAGAGCAGCATGACCGACTGGCCGGCCGCGATCGTGAGATTGGCGCCGATCGAGAAGCGGTTGGCTGGCGCGGAGTTGGTATCCTCGTTCGCAAGCAGGATGCCGTTGTTGCCGGCGTTCACGATGCAGAGGAGCCGGCCGTCGGCGCCGCCGGCAAGACCGGTCAAGGTGCGCGTTGCATCGGTCGCAAGCCGCAGAACGGAGGCGGTGGGCAGGCCCGCCGGGTTGTAGTCGTTCTGATTGGCCGTGATGGTTGGCGGCGTGATGTCGCCGGAAAGTGCGATGTTCTGGTCGATGGTGGTGATGCGGTCGAGCGTTGCGAGCGCGCCGAACGGCAGCACGACGGACTTGGGGCGCCAGCGCGAGATCGCGGCATCGTAAAGAAGCGTGACGCTCTTGCCGGGAGCGATCGTGAGGCTTGCGCCGAGCGCGAAACGATTGGCGGCGGCCGAGCCCGCATCCTGATCGGCAAGCACGATCGGATTGCCGCCGACGTTCTCGAGCACGACCTCGCGCCCGGAAACCCCGCCGGCAAGGCCGGTGACGGTGCGGGACGCGTCCGAAGAAAGGCAGAAGATATAGGCCTTGTCGAAGCCTGCCGGCGCGTAGTCGTTCTGTGAAGCAAGAATCTGCGGCGGGGTGACGATGCCGGAAAAAGACAGATCCTCCGGCACGTTGTTCGGACCGCGATAGGCGCGCCCGTCCGAGCGGAACACCGCGATCACGCGCGTCCTGCCGGAAGAAAGCGTGCCGTCGCGCGCGACGATCATCATGTCGCCGGCCGCAAGCGAAATATTGTTCTGGTTTGGCGTTTCGAGGTTCGTCGCATCGCGCACCACGGTAAAGGCGACGTCGGCGCGCACGATGCGGAACCATTGATCCTTGCTCGTTCCGAAGGACGTGACCGGGCCGGTGCCGGCGGCGATCGCGACATAGATCGTGTTGGCGGCGCCGATGTCCGTCGTTGCGGCAAGCGGGATGTTGGACCACGGGCCGAAGGCCGCCCCGGCGATGAGCTCGGAGATCATCCTGCCGGTCACGTGCTTGTTCGTCGAGGAATACGCAAGAACGCGGCCGACGGTGGTGACGGTATCGTCGGAAACGACGTCGCCGGAGCCAGCCCCGTCATTGCCCTTGTCGCCCGTCGCGCGGAAGGCGATCAGGCAGCGGTCGCCGGCAACGAACGGGTTCGCGCCGGACGCACCGACATTGGTCACGCTGACGTTGACGTACCCGGCTGCCGCTACGACCGAAAGGACGCGGAACACGAGCCATCTGGTCCGGTCGCCGAGCTTGGCGATGCGCACATGGCCCTTGATGACCGAGGTCGATTGGGAGAACTCGTCGAGCAGGTTGCCGATATCCCCGCCATAGGCATCGGCGAGATCGATGCGGATGACGGTTGCGCTCGACTGCCCGGACGCAGGGCCGAAGCGGTATCTTCCGGAACCGGGATCGGAATCATCGGTAGCGCCGTCGAAATCGCTGATGAAGGCGATGCCGGCGGGAATGCCGGAGGCGAGCGTCTCCTCGGTTTCGGCAAGCACGCGCGCCGGCGTCTTGACGATGCCGGCCGAGCCGCCGAGATCGACGGCGGAAGCGGGGCCGGAAGCAGGCCCGGTGATGAGATCGACGAGCTTGTCGGCATCGGCGGTGATGACATCGCGGATGTTCTTGATGTCGTTTGCCGCCTGGACGACGTCTTCAAGGAGCGACATGGGTCAGTTCACGTGCACGTTGGGGTCATCGATGACGGCGCGGATCGAGATCACGCGGCCGTTCTGGCGGGGGCTCGTTTCGAGGACGAGCGCGCGGCGCGGTGCATCCTCGGCCTGCCCGAGAACGATGTGCAGAAACTCGGATTGCGGCTGCGCAAGATCGAACGGGGAGCCGTCCTCGTAGACGGGGTCCTGGGCAAGCACGATGGCGGTCGAGCTCGGCGCTTCTACGACCGCAACCGGCGCGGAATATCGGCCCATGCGGTCGCGGATGCGCGCCTGCCATCCGGCGCCGAAGGTCCATACCGGCGGGCGCAGCAGTTCGACCGTGCGGGTCGACGCGTCCCAGGAGAGGACCCTGTTGGAAATCCCGTATCTCGGGGCGTCGTGCTGGACGATCACGAGATCGCCGCGCGAAGGAATGAGACCCTCGAGCTCGGTGTCGAAGGAAAGGATGACCGGCCGCAGGTTGTGCTCGGCGACCATGTAGTCGAGCTCGCGCCGCACGTGGTTGACGTCGGTTGCGCCGTCGAGCGGCAGGCTCTGCGGGTTGAGCGGCGGCGCGGAGCCTGCGAATGCCTTCCGCAGCGTGTTGAAGTTCCACGTCCGCTCGTCGAGGAACCTGATCTCGAAGCCGTCGTATTCATCCTCGGACTGCGGCAGGCGATAGTCGATGCGCAGCGAGCGCGCCACGATGTTCTCCCGCGAGAAGCCGACGACGGGGATGCTCTGCGGCTCGTCGCGGAAGAAGCGGATGCGGTTTGCCTGCCGATAGGGGACCGAGCGGCCGCAACGCAGGACCGTCTGCAGGAATTCCCAGAGCGGCCGCTGCTCCGACGCATAATAGTTGAACGTATCGCCGCGCGCCGCAAAGACCTGATCGTATTGCCGCAGCCAGTCGAGATCGATGTTGGCGTCGGCCTGCCTTCCGCCGTTTTCCGAGCGGATGACGTAGGCTGCGGCCCAGGCGATGGACCTCGTCGGCGCGGGCGCGCTCCATGCGGTGCCGTTCCACATGGGAAGCTTCCGCGTGCCGATGACGGCAACCTGCCGCGCGGAGCGCGCGTTGACGGATGCGGTTGCGCGGATGCGCACCTGAAGAATGGTGACGTCGCCGAAGTCGGCATAGCCGAGGAACGACCGCAGCCCGCTCCAGACGACCTCGTGGCCGGCGTTGACCGAGAGGTCCTTGTTGTCGAGGCGGCGCAGCCGCACCTGGTAGCGGGCGGCCTGCGGAAGCGTATAGCGGTAGGAGACCGTAAGCGGCGAATTCATCTTGGTCGTTGCCGCATAGCCGCCGCCCATGAACTGCCCGACGATGCCGCTTTCGGGGCTCGACGTGTTCGTCGCTCCGGGATCGGCGTTGAAGGTCTCGTTGGCGACGACGAACCATGGGCCGATCTGCGTGCCGAGGTCGTCGATTACGCTTGTCTCGATGCGCCATTGCGCGGATTTCGCGACGAGAGAGGAGCCGCTTACCCCGAAAAGCCCGCGCGGGAATGCGATGTCGATGCCGATGCGCGCGCTCGTCTGCCCCGCCGGGACGGCGGCGAAGGGGCCGTAGACGCCGTCGTCATAGGCGCCGGGAAGGTCGTTCGGCGCATTGAGCGTCACCGAGGAGACGTCGGGCGACTGATAGACGTTCGGCTCGAACAGGCTCGGCGGCGTGTTCGGGGAAAACACCTGATAGGCGACGTCCTCGAAGGTCGAGGCGCTCGTGCGGCCGAGCTGCACGTCCTCGACGGCGATCTCGCCCTTGCTCAGGCAGAAGGTCTGATAGAGCGTCTGCACGCCGCCCGACCATTCCCACCAGGCGGTCGCGGCAAGATCGGGCACGACGCGATGGCGGCCGAACCATTCGGGGATCGCGCCGCCGAGGCGGGCCTGGTTGTTCTGCGCCGCGATCGAGAACGCATAGGTCGGCGAGTCGATCTTGACCGTCGAAATGCCGGGCGCGTCCTGCCGCGGCAGCGGAATGAGCGCATTGACGGCATAGGACCCGGCGATGGCCAGCGCGCCGGTCGCAACGGCCGTCGCCGCGCTTAGCGCGGCGCCGGTAAGCCCGAGGGGCGCGACGAGGAACGGCGCGGCGATCGCGGCGATCACGAGCACGGCGATCTGGGCGATCGAACGCAGCGCATTGCCCTGCGGCAGGACGATGAAGTGGACGACGTCGCATCGGGCGCAGATTTTGCCATGCCAGTCGCGCTGCAGCACCCAGCGGCCGTTGAGCTGGGCAATGACCGCCTCGCGCCTGGGGTCAAGCCCCGCGCGGCGGGCAAGCGTCGAAAGGCGCAGCGATCGCTTGACGAACACGGCCTTTCGCGCACGCGCCGCGCTGACGATGTTGCTGTGAATATAGGCTACGGACATGAGGGGTCTTTCCGCAGGCGCAGGAAGGCGACGATCTGCAAGCCGTGCGCCGCAAGATCGGGCACGCGCTGGAAGACGACGCCCGCCCCCGCGATCGCATGCAGCACGCCCTTGCGCCGGTCGGGTTCGATCCAGACGCCGATGTGGTGCGGCAGGCGGTGCGCGGACAGGTAGACGGCGTCGAGCTCGCGCGGGCAGTCGACGGGGACGGCCGAAACGGCGCCGCCGCCGAGGGACGCGAACGCGCGCACGCGCGCGGCAAGCGTCCCGTCGCAGAAGACGTCGGGGAGATCGATGCCGAGCTCCTGCCGCGCCACGAAGCGGAACAGCCCCCAGCAGTCGAAGCGGTCGGGCCCGCGCGCGCCCTGCGCGTATGGCAAGCCGATGAGGCGCCCGGCAAAATGATCACGCATAGGACAAGGTCGGGAAGCGCTCGGGGCGATAGATGTCGCGCGGGAACGGCACGTTGCCGATCGCGAGGAACTCGAGCCGTCCCGTCACGCTGTTGTTGTCCGCGCTCGCGCCGGCAAAACGAAAGCGAAGCGGCGGATCGTTGCTCGGCCCGTCCAGTTCGGAACCGAGGATATAGGTGCGGAACGTGACCTCGATCGGCTTTCCGCCTTTGGCCGCGGCCTCGAGAAGATCGTGCCCTTCGCGGTTGACGCTGTCGACCGTAAGCTGCGCGGAAACGACCGTGTCCACGCTTATGGCCGGAAGCGTGATCGAGAACGGTATGCCGATGAAGGTGACGATCCTGCCCGCATCGCGCAAGGACGAAGCCTCGATCCTCGCATTGAGCAGCGGAACGCCGTTGTCGTCGACGACCGTCGGATTGTCGCCGTTGAAGAGATAAAGCTCGCTTGCCCCGGGCGACGGCTCCATTCCCTCGAACCAGAACGAGAGGGTATCGATCAGGATCTTGTCGCTCGATGCCGAAGCGTAGGCTTCGCGCATGACGTCGCTCAGGGACGGATCAGGCATCGAAGCGCCATGCAAGAAAGAAGGGTTCGAGGCTCAGCGTGCCGATATCGGCGACCGCTTGCTGCAGGGCGGACGTGCCGAATTCGAGCACGAGGTCGACGATGCCGTCGGGCAGGATGACGGCGTCGTGGATTTCGAGCTCGAGCGGAACCGTCATCAGCCCCACCGCGCGCGGCTTGCGCTGTTGCACGCTGACGACGCGGGCGAGCACCTTGCGATAGGTGTTGCCTTCGAGGGGCAGATAAATGTTGAACCAGGCCGCGCCGTAACGCGCCGAGGTCTGCAGCCAGGCCTCGAAGAACTGCACCTGCGTCTCGTCCCATACGAAGGCGCAGGACACGCGCGCGGTCGGATTGGCGTTGATGAGGCGGCCGCGGGCAAGGCCGGAGTCCATTTCCGTCCGTTCGATCGCCGAGTTGCGCTCGTAGGCGAACCCCTCGCGCAGCACGGCGCGGCCGAGAATGGCCTCGGGAAAATCCACCATCTCAATACCGTTTCGTCACGCCGTAATTGCTGCGAAGCTCGCCCGCGAGATAGCCGGTCCCGTCGCGCTGACGCTGCGCAAGACTGCGGTCGACAACGTCGACGAGGATGTCGAGATCGAACCCGCCGCTGTCGTTGGGCCGGCGCGGGGAGAGCGAGACATCGACGCCGTCGCTTCTGCGGACGTTAAGGTTGATCACGGTCGAAGGGGGAGACGTCTTCTCGCGCATGACGTCGCGGCGCGACAGGACCACTTCGCCGCGCTGCAGGATCGCGGGAACCTCGTCAGGGCCGATGAACGCGCCCGCATGCAGGCGCGGCGCGCCGGCAAAGGCGATCGCGGGGACGAGCCCCGGCATGCCCGCCGCGCCCACGAGGCCGCCGGCATGGAAGCGGAATGCGTTGATCAGCGAACCGATAAGCCCGCCCCCCGCACCGAGCGTTGCGGCATTCGTCCCGAACAACGCGTTCCGGAGCGGATTGGTGACGGCGAGCCGGAAGAGCTCGTTGGCGACGTCGCGGATCGCGGCCTGCGCGGCGTCCTGCCAGGACCGCCAGTCGAGCGTGCCCTGCGCGACAAGATTGCCGAAGCGGTTCATCGCGCCGTCGAATACGTTCTGCCAGCCCTGCACGGCATCGCGTGCGCGGTCGAGTTCGGCATTGAGGACGGCCTGCCGCTCGGCATTGGCGAGGATCAGTTGCCCTTCGGCGCTCTGCACGGAAATCCCCTGCCGGCGCAGGTCCTGCTCGGCCTTGAGGCGCGCGATATATTTGTCCTTCTCCTCGACGCTCCGGCCGATAAAG
>Ga0070740_10005425_pt1 | contig 11827 bp, 11 predicted proteins | sample Coa_R2_FD_67286 | JGI IMG/M metagenome (GOLD analysis project Ga0070740, IMG submission 67286) | Surface soil microbial communities from Centralia Pennsylvania, which are recovering from an underground coalmine fire - Coalmine... | ecosystem: Environmental > Terrestrial > Soil > Unclassified ...
CCGCCAAGCTCGGCGCCGAGCTTCAGCGGCCGCTCGAGGTTTATCTTTCTTCCGTGGCGCCAGCGGCTTGCGGTGGTCAGACGCAATGTCTCCGCTGCGGCATCGACGGCAAACCAAGCGCGCCCGCCCTCTTCGCCGGCGCCGACAATAGTCAAGCACACGCCGCCGCAGGCGATAGAGGCGCCTTCGACAAGTTCGGCGCGCCGATAGGAGCAGGCCACGGTGATGCGGTGCAAATTGTCGGCACGCTGCGCGACCGATCGCACCTCGCCCACATCGGTAACGATGCCGGTGAACATCAGCTGCGCTCGTAGTGCTCGAACGTATCGGCGCCGAGCGTTTCGCTGCCGGTTAAGCGCAGCCGACTGGTCAGTGCATCCAGCGGCATGCCTTCGAGCGGCGGAATGCCGCCATCGCCGATCGGCTTTTCCGAGCGGATAATGACGGCCTCGTCGATGAGGTCGGCGGCGGCCAATGAGGCGGCGACGGTGGGTCCGCCTTCCACCATGAGCCGCGTAATGCCCTCGTCGCCAAGCACCTTGAGCGCGGCGGCGAGATCGAGCTTGCCGTCATTGTCGTCGACCCGAAATACCTTACAGCCACGCTGCTCAAGAACTTCCTGGGCGATGGCCGAAGCTTTGCGGCCGCCGATCACCCAGGTCGGCGTCTCGCGCACTGTCGCGACAACGGCGAGGTTGAGCGGCACGCGCAATTTCGCGTCGAGCACCACGCGCACCGGCGAGCGCTCCATCATGCCCGGCAGCCGGCAGGTGAGCTGCGGATTGTCGGCAAGCACGGTTCCTATGCCGACAAGGATCGCGTCAGCCTGCGCTCGCATTTGGAATACGCGGTTGCGCGCCGGCTGCTCGCTGAGTTGCACCGGCTTGCGGCCGGCAAGACCGGCTTTGCCGTCGGCGGAGACCGCCATCTTCAGCAAGACGTGCGGACGGCCGATGGTCACGCGCGCCGCATGGCCGGTATGGATGCGCCGCGCCTCTTCGGCGCCGAGGCCGATCTCGACCGCAATGCCTTTGACGCGCAGACGCTCGTGCCCTTGCCCCTTCACCTGCGGGTTCGGATCCTCCAGGGCGGAGACTACGCGCGCAATGCCGGCGCGCACGATGGCGTCGGCACAGGGCGCCGTTTTGCCCTGGTGCGAGCACGGCTCGAGCGTCACGTACATCACGGCGCCCTGCGCCGATCTCTTGGCGCGGCGCAGGGCCTCGATTTCCGCATGCGGGCGGCCGCCGTCCTGCGTCCAGCCGCGGCCGACAATGACACCGTCTTTAACAATGACGGCGCCGACCGCCGGGTTGGGCCAGGTGCGGCCGAGGCCACGGCGGCTCAAATCGAGCGCTAGCGCCATGAAGCGCGCGTCATCGGCGGCATTCGCCGCCGACCGGAGCTCGGAGGATTCGTTCATTTGCGCGCGGCGGTCGCAGGCTTGCCGCCGTCCTCCGCCGATAACTCATCGAGCGCGGCGCGGAAGTCCTTGGCCTCGCGGAAATTGCGATACACGGAGGCGAAGCGCACGTATGCGACATCGTCGAGTTCGCGCAGATGCTCCATGACCAGCTCGCCGATGGTCTCGGATGTCACCTCATTCTCGCCCATGCCTTCCAGTTCGCGCACGATCTTGGAAACCATCTGCTCGATGCGTTCGGGATCGACGGAGCGCTTGCGGAGCGCCACCTGCACCGAGCGCAGCAGTTTGTCGCGGTCGAACGGCACGCGACGACCGTTACGCTTGATCACCGTCAATTCACGCAACTGCACCCGCTCGAACGTGGTGAAACGGAAGTTGCAGGAGAGGCAGACGCGGCGGCGGCGAATCACCGCGGAATCCTCGGTCGGACGCGAGTCTTTCACTTGCGTGTCGAGACTTCCGCAACTTGGGCAACGCATAGTACCCCCGCTACTCCGTCACCGCCGGGCTTGTCCCGGCCAGCCGTGCCGTAATGGCGTCGAAAAAAGGCGTGGATACCCGGCATAAAGCCGGGCATGACGACGGATATGTTGCCGCATTCATCATTGATAGATCGGAAATCGCGACAGCAGCGCCTTCACCTTCTCGCGCACCGCAGTTTCGGTGAGTGAATCCTCCTCGGCATGCTTTTGCGACAGCACGTCGAGCACTTCGACAATCATGTCGCCGACGGCGCGAAATTCGGCGATGCCGAAACCTCGCGTCGTGCAGGCGGGCGTCCCCAATCTAATGCCAGACGTGATCGTCGGTTTTTCCGGATCGAACGGGATGCCGTTCTTGTTGCAGGTGATGTGAGCGCGACTAAGCGCCGCCTCCGCCACTTTGCCGGTGAGCTTCTTCGGCCGCAGGTCGACCAGCATTAGGTGCGTGTCGGTGCCGCCGGAGACGATATCGAGGCCGTGCGACTTCAGATGCTCCGCAAGCGCCTTGGCGTTCTCGACAACGTTGCGGGCATAGGCGCGGAACGACGGCCGCAGCGCCTCTCCAAAGGCGACCGCCTTTGCGGCGATGACATGCATCAATGGCCCGCCCTGCATGCCGGGGAACACGGCGGAGTTAAGCTTCTTCGCGATCTCCTCGTCGTCGGACAGGATCACGCCGCCGCGCGGTCCACGCAATGTTTTGTGCGTGGTCGTGGTGACCACATGCGCGTGCGGGAATGGCGACGGATGCGCGCCGCCGGCGACCAGGCCGGCAAAGTGCGCCATGTCCACCATCAAATAGGCGCCGACCTCGTCGCAAATCTCGCGGAAGCCGCGGAAGTCGATAATGCGCGGATAGGCAGAGCCGCCGGCGATGATGATCTTCGGCTTGTGCTCGCGCGCGAGCCGGCGCACCTCGTCCATGTCGATGCGATGATCCTCGCGACGTACGCCGTAAGGCACCGGCTTGAACCACTTGCCGGACATGTTGACCGGCGAACCGTGAGTCAGGTGGCCGCCGGCGGCAAGGTTGAGGCCCATGAAGGTATCGCCCGGCCGCATCAATGCGAAGAACACTTCGGCATTTGCCGAGGCTCCCGAATGCGGCTGCACATTGGCGAAGCGGCAACCGAACAATTTGGTCACGCGCTCGATCGCCAGCCGCTCGGCGATGTCGACGAACTGGCAGCCGCCATAGTAGCGTTTGCCCGGCAAACCTTCGGCATACTTGTTGGTCAGTACCGACCCTTGCGCTTCCAAAACGGCGCGTGAGACGATGTTCTCCGAGGCGATGAGCTCGATCTCGTCGCGCTGGCGCTCGAGCTCACGCGCGATGGCGTCGGCAATCTCCGGATCGGTTTGCGCCAGCGCTGCGGTGAATAGCGCCTCGACATCGCTGGCGGCTCGCGGCTTCGATGACGCCGACATTACGGTCTCCACGCGCTCAGGGAGCGCCGAAACAAACGTTCGGGAATTGCTGGCGGAAATACCACATTTGAGCGCCGACCGCCAAGGACTGGGATGTGGACGGCAGGCGCAACGCAATATATGGGGCCGATCTAAGATTTCGAGACGTTGCGGCGCGCCGGGGGGCAAAACATCGCGGCTTGCCGGACGGCCCGCGGCGAAGCTCAGCCTTTCCAGCTCGTCGTGTATTGGCCGACGCCGTCTTTGTTGTAGATGTCGTCGCGGAACTGCACCACGCCGTCCGGCGTCGCCCACGCGGTGATGTAAACCCAATAGACGGGCACGGGCTTGGCGAGCTTGGCATCGATGCGCTCGCCAGACTTGATGACGGCGTCGATCTGCTCCGGAGGCCAGCCCGGCGTGTCGCGCAACAGCCAGTACACCAGTTGGCGCACATTCTGCACGCGCACGCAGCCCGAAGAGTCGAAGCGCATGTCGTCCCCGAACAGATTCTTCTCGGGCGTGTCATGCATGTAGACGCCGTCGGGGCTCGGGAACTGAATGCGGACGACGCCGAGCGAATTGAAGCTGCCCGGGTCCTGTTTAAATGAATAATTGACCGCGTCGTTGGAATTCCAATTGATCTGCGACGGTGTCAGCTCGTTGTGATGGGCATCGAAGATGCGGATATGCTCGTTCGCCAGATAGTTCGGATCCTTCTGCATCACCGGGATGAGATCGCGACGCACGATGGAGACGGGCACGGTCCAGTACGGATTGAAATTGATTTCGATGATCTTGCTGTTGACATCCGGTGACGGGCGCGATGGCCGGCCGACCACGGCCGTGTGACGGCTGGCCACGACGCCATCGTCCACGGCTTCGACTTGCGCTGCGGGGATGTTCACCATCACGTAACGGCTGGGAAGATGCGCGGTCGCAGCTTTCAGGCGCCCGATATTGGTCCTGAGCTGCGTCAGGCGCACGGCGGCCGGCACATTGAGGCGGTCGAACGTCGCCTCGCGCACCACGCCATCAATCGTGATGCCGTGGCGGGCCTGAAAGCGACGCACCGCCGCCTCCACATAGGAGTCGAAAATATCGCCATCGCCGGCATTGGCTTCGAGGTCTCCCGAAATAATCAGCCGCTTGCGCAGTACCAGCACGCTGGGGTGGCGATTGCCAAGCCGCAGACGGTCGGTGGGCGGGACCTTGGGCCACCCGCCATGGGCGACGAGGCCTTCATATTGCCCGGCGGCTTGTTCGGTCGTGTCGACGGTCGAAGGCGAAAGCGTCGGCAACGACGCTTTGGGCATATGGATGGTGCGCGACGCCGAATCGAAGTCTTCCCCGAGCTCCCGCCGCTGGTTCTGCTCGATCAGAGCGCGCAGCATCGGGTCGTCGGCCCCTGCCGCCCGGGCGAATGGCGCGAAGAAACTGCCGGCCAAGCTCCCCGCCAGCAATCTCAAAACGGCGCGGCGGCTAGTCGTAGCCGGATTGTTCGGCATGTCGGCTCTCGAAGGGTCTACGGGCGCGCCGGACGGGCTAGCGGGGACAGCGGGCGAATTTGTGGCCGAGAATACGACAAGACCCCGGCCACAGAGCAGCCGGGGCAAGTCTTCCCGCCAGTAAGCCGTGATTAGAGGCGGTAGAGGATCTGATCGGTCCAGAAGCGCTCGAGGCGGTGCAGCGACTTGTTGAGCGTGCTGAACTCGTCGGCATTGATGCCGCCGACCTGTTCGACAGTCCGCACGTGCTTCTGGTAGAGCGCCTCGACAATATCGCGTACGTCGCGGCCTTTATCGGTAAGCTTGATGCGCACCGAGCGGCGATCGACCCGGCTCCGCTGGTGGTCGAGGAATGCCATCTCCACCAACTTCTTCAAATTGTAGGAGACGTTGGAACCGAGATAGTAGCCGCGCGTGCGCAGCTCGCCGGCGGTGAGCTCCTTGTCGCCGATGTTATAGAGCAGCAGCGCTTGCACGGAATTGATGTCGGAGCGGCCGCGGCGATCGAACTCGTCCTTGATCACGTCGAGCAGCCGACGATGCAGCCGTTCGACCAGCGTCAAGGCCTCGAGATAAAGCGGCCGAATGTGGTCGAAACGCGCCTCGCGCTCGGCGGGCTCGACCGTCTTGGCAACGGCTTTCATGTTCAACGCCCCTTGCGTTTTTATCGTCGTCGTCCGGTCACGGGACCCTGTCTCCCCATGCCGCACGCGGGACACTACGAGGGGCAGTCTAAAATCGGCTTAAATAACACTCTCAATATTAGGTTTATTTGCAACAGTGAACGTTTCATCAAAGATATAATTGTCGTGTTCCGCGCAACATCTCGTTCACCACACGAGCGGCCGTTTCGCTGCGTCAGTCCTGCGGCACGTGAGATCAACCGCGAACGAAGCGGATGATGCCGGAAAAATCCGTCGCGGCGCCGCCGCTCTCGACATAGCGCTGATAAAGTCTTGCCGCCGCCTCCCCGAGGTGGGTGCGCGCGCCCGAGGCCTTGGCCGCGGCCTGCGAGAGATTGAGATCCTTAAGCATCATCGCCGCGGTGAAGCCCGGCTGGTAATCGCGGTTCGCCGGCGAGGTCGGCACCGGGCCCGGCACAGGGCAATAGCTGGTGAGCGACCAGCACTGGCCGGACGACTTCGAGGAGATATCGAACAACTTCTGATGTTCGAGCCCCAATTGCTCGGCGAGCACAAAAGCCTCCGATACGGCGATCATGGAAATGCCGAGGATCATATTGTTGCAGATTTTCGCCGCCTGACCGTTGCCGGCGCCGCCTGCGTGCACGATGGTCTTGCCCATTTTCTGCAAAATGGACTCTGCGCGGGTGAAGGCTTGCACGCTGCCCCCCACCATGAACGTGAGCGTCGCCGCCGCAGCCCCGGTGACGCCACCGGAGACCGGCGCATCAAGCATCATCAGGCCCCTCTTCTCAGCTTCGGCGGCGACGGCGCGCGCGGTCTCAACGTCGATGGTCGAACAGTCGATCAGCAGCGTGCCGGGATTGGCATTCTCGACGATGCCGCCTGTCCCGAGATAGACCTCACGCACTTCCTTGCCCGATGGCAGCATGGTGATGACGACGTCCGCACGCGCGGTGGCGATCTTTGCCGTTTCGACGCCGCTGCCGCCGGCGGCTTTGAGTTTCTCCACCGCGGCAGGATTGATATCGACGCCTTCGACTTGATGGCCCGCCTTAAGCAGGTTCTGCGCCATCGGCAGCCCCATATTGCCCAGCCCGACAAATCCAATGCGCGCCATGACGCCCTCCCTACGCGGTCCGCCTTACAGCGGATGCTCTTTCGCCGATTTCAGGGCGAGCCAAAGATACACGCCAAGCAGCGCGCCCTCGCCCAAGCCGACGGCAAGTCCCGCCCCGAACACCTGCGGAAAAAATATTTCGACGGCGAGCATGGAGGCAACCGACATCAGCCAGATGACGGCGCCCCAGGCGGCGGCAAGCCATAGCCCGACGGCCGCCACCAGATCGATTACGGCGAAGAACACCGTCGCCGTCTGCCAGGCGACCGACTGATCGATGAAGAGAGCGTCGCCGCCGATGCCGCAGACACGCGACCAGTGATAGAGCCCGTTGCACAAGGACAGTCCCGCCATCAGCCGCAGGAACAACACCAAGTGCTGAGTCCAACGGCCGACGTGCGGCTCAGCCTCGACCTCGTGCACCGGCTCGAGGCTGCGGATGTCGTCCTCGACGTACGGTTCGCTCATGGCAGGCTGAGCTCATCGCCCGGACGCGGCGCGAAATGCGCCTCGACCTGGGCCGCGTCCACCTCGGCGAGCCCCGGAGGGCGCCAGCGCGGCTGGTTGTCTTTGTCGACGATCACGGCGCGCACCCCCTCGTAGAAATCATGCCCTTCGATGATCCGCGAGACTATGCGGAATTCGGTGCGCATGCACGCCGCGAAATCCAGGTGCCTTCCCCGCCGGACTTGCGCCAGGGCGATCTTGAGACTGAGCGGAGACTTGGTGCGGATGATTGCGGCGGTTTTGCGCGCCCAGTCGTCGGCCTCGGCATTAAGCCTCGCCAAGATGGCCTCGACGCTGTCGCCTGCGAACAGGCGCTCGATGCGTTGCCTTTGCGCGGCGATCGCCCCCTGCTCGGCCGGTCTTGCGACAGCGGCAATCGCCGCGTCCAGCGGACCGTTTCCGCACAGCGCTTCCAGCAAGTCCGGAAACCGTCCCGTGGCAACGCGATGCGTTGCGACGCCGGCAACGATTGCATCGTCCGCACCGAAGCGCTCTCCCGTCAGCGCGCAATAGGTGCCGAGTTCGCCGGGCATGCGCGGCAGAAAAAACGTCGCTCCGACATCGGGAAAAAAACCGATGCCGACCTCCGGCATGGCGAAGGAAAAACGATCGCCGGCGATGCGGTGCGAGCCATGCACCGAAATGCCGACACCGCCGCCCATGACAATCCCGTCGATCAGCGCGATATAGGGCTTTGGGTAGTTCTTGATGTAAGCGTTGAGCGGATATTCGTCGCGCCAGAACTGCAGCATCGCCTCTTTTTTCCCAGCGCGGCCAAGCTCGTACAGCGCCCTGATGTCACCGCCCGCGGAAAATGCGCGCTCGCCCGCCGCGGTGATCACCACGCGCGTAACGTTTTCGTCTGCGGCCCAGGCCTCAAGCTGCGCGCGCAAGGCGCGCACCATACCGTACGTGACGGCGTTGAGCGCCTTCGGTCGGTTCAGCGTGATCACCCCGGCCGCGCCACGCCGCTCGAACAGGATTTCCGACTCGCTCAATTCAGCGCCCACAGATAAGCAGCGACCGCACATAGACCGAGCGCGGTGCGCACCGCGTGCAGCCGCCCCCATTGCGAGAGCAACCCGCGCGTGACCTCGTTGGCACTCTCGGGCGCAGTGACCTGCAGCAGGCGATTGGTCGGCATGATAATGAAAATCGTATAGGGCCAATTGGCCAAGATCAGCACCGCGCCGACGAGCCAGCGCCAGTCGTAACTGAACAGGAATGCGACGATGCCGAGCACACCCGAAAGCACGGCCAGGCTTGCCTGCATCAGGAAACCGCGCTCATAGCTCGGCTTCCATTGGCTCAGCATGGCGCGTTCGTCTAGCTGAAGGCGGCCGTGTTGTTCGGCAAAATTGACGTAAAAGGCGGCGCCGGCAAAGAGCGCAGCGCTCACCAGCGCCAGTTCACCGCTCCATTGACCTGGGGTCATGCTCAGTTCCCAAGCATCGCACGCGCGACGATCATACGCATGATCTCGTTCGTACCTTCCAGAATCTGATGTACCCGCACGTCGCGCAGCACACGCTCAATCGGGTGGTCGCGGAGATAGCCGTAGCCCCCGTGCAACTGCAGGCAGCCGTTGACCACCTCGAATCCCGCGTCGGTGGCAAGGCGCTTGGCCTTGGCGGCAAGTGCGGTTGCACCAGGCTCGCCCTCGCCGACCGCAAGCGCAGCGCGAAGCAACAGCAGCCGCGCGGCATCGAGAGCGGTCGCATAGTCGGCGATACGGAATTGCAGCGCCTGAAAATCGGCGAGGCGCGACCCGAACTGCTTGCGCTCTTTCATGTACGCGATCGTGCGGTCCAGGCAGAACTGCGCGCCGCCGATCGAGCAAGCGCCGATATTGAGTCGCCCGCCGTCGAGACCGGCCATGGCGATCCTGAAGCCCTGGCCTTCCTTGCCGATAAGATTGGCCGCAGGCACGCGGCAGTTCTCGAAGATCACCATCGCCGTCGGTTGCGTCTTCCAGCCCAGCTTTTTTTCTTGCGCGCCGTAGGACAGACCCGGAGTGCCCTTCTCCACCACGATGCAGGAGATGCCGCGCGGTCCCGCGTCGCCAGTACGCGCCATCACAACGTAGATATCGGAAACTCCGCCGCCGGAGATGAACGCCTTGGCGCCGTCGAGCACGTAGGTCTTGCCGTCGCGCCGCGCTTTGGTCGTCAGACTAGCGGCGTCCGATCCTGACCCGGGTTCGGTCAGGCAATAGCTGGCAAAGTGCTCCATGGTGCAGAGCTTGGGCAGAAACGTCTTGCGCTGCTCGGGCCCGCCGAAGGCGTCGATCATCCACGCCGCCATGTTGTGGATCGAGATGTAGGCTGCCGTCGATGTGCAGCCTTGTGCCAGCTCCTCGAAGATGAGCGCAGCGTCGAGCCGGGAGAGCGCTGAGCCGCCCACGTCCTCTTTCACATAAATGCCGCCGAAGCCGAGCGCCGCGGCTTTGCGCAACGCGTCCACGGGAAACGTTTCGTTTTCGTCCCATTCGCGCGCGTGGGGCGCCATCTCGTCACGGGCGAAGGCGCGCGCCGTTGCCTGGAAGGCGCGCTGCTCGTCGGTGAGATGAAAATCCATCGGGTCGCCCTCGTGCCGTCGGATTAGCAAGCGTCAGCGGTGTCCGGCAACCGGCGTGCGATTTTGGTCGAAAGGCGCGGTGCTGTAACCTTCTGCCGGCGGCGGCATCTAATGTTCGGACGCTGGCGGCGTCACGTAGGGGAGAAGGGTATGGCAGGCAGCGACGAAAAGCCAAGCGGCCCCGATTTGACCAAAGGCGTTGCAGCGGCCGAGCTCACAGAGGGCGGCATGCTGACAGGTCTTGTCGGCGAGGAAGAGGTGCTGCTGGTACGTCACAGCGGCAGGGTTACGGCGCTGTCCGCCCATTGCACACATTATCACGGCCCGCTTGCCGAAGGACTGGTCGTCGACGACACGGTACGCTGCCCCTGGCATCATGCCTGTTTCGACCTCAATAGCGGTGAGGCACTGGCCGCGCCTGCGCTCAGCCCCCTCGCCTGCTGGGAGGTCTATGAGCGCGACGGCCGAATTTTTGTCGGCGCCAAGAAAGAGCAGCCGCCGGCCAGAAGAGCTGGTTCGACGCCCGAACGTATCGTCATCGTGGGCGGCGGGGCCGCCGGATTCGCCGCCGCCGAAATGCTGCGCCGCCGCGGCTTTGCCGGTTCGATTGCGATGCTGAGCAGCGACAATGCGGCGCCGGTCGATCGGCCGAACCTGTCGAAGGACTATCTCGCCGGCAGCGCACCGGAAGACTGGGTGCCGCTGCGCGGCGACGACTGGTACGCGCAAAACGACATCGCGCTGAAGCTGAAGACCGAAGTCACCGCGCTCGACGCCAAGGCCAAGGAATTGAAGCTCGGCGACGGCACGCGCATGGGATTCGACAAGCTGCTGCTGGCCACAGGCGCCGAACCCGTGCGGCTGGACTTGCCGGGCGCCGACAAGAGGCACGTCCATGTGCTGCGCTCGCTCGCCGACTGCCGCGCCATCATCGCGCAAGCAGGGACAGCGAAGTGCGCCATCGTGATCGGTGCGAGCTTCATTGGCCTGGAGACCGCCGCCGCGTTACGCGCGCGCGACATAGAGGTGCATGTGGTAGCGCCGGAAAAACGGCCGCTCGAGCGTGTCTTCGGCCCGCAGCTTGGCGATTTCATCCGCGCCTTGCACGAGGAGCACGGCGTCAAGTTTCACCTGGAAAACGGTGTCACCGCGATTCTCGACAAGAATGTGACGCTCAAGAGTGGCGGCTCGCTCGCCGCTGACCTCGTTGTGCTTGGAGTCGGCGTGCGCCCGCGCCTTTCGCTTGCCGAGAAAGCGGGACTGGCCATCGACAAAGGCGTCAGCGTCAACGAGTACCTGGAAACCAGCGCGCCCGGCATCTACGCCGCCGGCGATATCGCGCGCTGGCCCGATCGCATTTCCGGCGCGCGCATCCGCGTCGAGCATTGGGTGGTGGCGGAACGCCAAGGCCAGGTCGCGGCGCTCAACATGATGGGGACGCGCACGCCGTTCCGCGCCGTCCCGTTCTTCTGGAGTCAGCACTATGACGTGCCGATCAACTATGTCGGTCACGCGGAAAGCTGGGACGCCATCGATATCGACGGCGACGTCATGAAGCGCGACTGCGTCGTGCGTTACAGGAAAGACGGCAAGGTGTTGGCGGTCGCTTCGATTTACCGCGATCGCGACAGCCTGGAAGCCGCCGCAGCGATGGAACGCGCCGCAGCAACAGCCGGGTAGCGTGCGCTTCGCGGACCGGCTAAAAAGGCGGCCGGAGACGATCATGGCAATCAAGTTCGGCCGACCCTTGGAGCGGAAGATCGGCTTCGTGCCGGTCGAGGCGGATGCGAGCGAGGTGCAGCGCAACCCGCTCGATTTGACCGTGCGCATGCGCCGCAACCGGCGCGCCGAATGGGCGCGGCGCATGGTTCGCGAGGCGACGCTCACAGCCGACGATCTAATCTGGCCGCTGTTCGTCATGGATGGCGAGAATGCGCGGCAGCCGGTGCCGTCGATGCCGGGCGTGGAACGCCTGTCCGTCGATCAGGTGGCCCGCGAGGCCGAGCGCGCGGCCGAGCTGGCGATCCCCTGTATCGCGCTTTTTCCCTATACCGACCCGGCGCTGCGCGACGAAACCGGCAGCGAGGCGCTCAATCCGGACAACCTCGTCTGTCGGGCCATCCGCGCCATCAAAAAAGAGGTGCCGGAGATCGGCG
>Ga0070740_10005426_pt1 | contig 11827 bp, 7 predicted proteins | sample Coa_R2_FD_67286 | JGI IMG/M metagenome (GOLD analysis project Ga0070740, IMG submission 67286) | Surface soil microbial communities from Centralia Pennsylvania, which are recovering from an underground coalmine fire - Coalmine... | ecosystem: Environmental > Terrestrial > Soil > Unclassified ...
CCGAAGGCAACGGCGCAGATCGCCAGGAACGGCCCGACGCCGCGGCGGCCCCGCGCGGCAACCAGCAGCGCCAGCGCGACCGGCGCCAGAAGCACCGCCGAGTACTTCGACGCCAGCGCCGCGCCCAGCGCCATGCCGCACCACAGGATGTATCGCGCCGCAGGGCGCTTGCAGTAATTCCACAGCCCCATGAAGAAGAGCACCGTGAACGCTGCCAGCCCCACATCCGTCGTCACCAGGTACGAGTGCGCCAGGATGACCGGATCGAAGGCGAAGAGCAGCAGCGCGCCAAGCGCGGCCGCCTCGCCAAGCATCTGCCTTGCCCAAAGATAGATCGCGAGGCCCAGCAGCGCCGCGATCAGGATCATCGGCAGCCGCGCCCAAAAGAGAACTCGGTCCGGGCCGCCGCGGGCGATGAGACCGTTGCCGACCGTCCATTCGCGGCCGGATGCACCCGCCGGATTGGCAACAAGCGCCCGCGCCGCTTCCGTATCCGGCCACCGCACACCCGCGCCGGCCATCGCGAACGTCGCCGCGATCTCTTTGAGCAGTGGCGGATGCTGGAGATTCGCGCGGAACACGCCGGTTGCGAGATACGAGACGCCCGCCGCGATGTGCGCCGGCTCGTCGAAGGCGGGCGATTTCCGCAAGCTGGCGCAAAAGCTTTGCAGGACGAACATCCCCAGCAAGGCGCCGGCCGCGATCCGCCGCATGTTATCCCCGCTTGGCTTCGAGCTCCGCCCAGCGGTTATAGAGCTCTTCGACGCGCGCTTCGGCGGCCTGCATCTGCGTGTACGTCTCCTGCAGCCGCGCGCCGTCGGTCACCACATCCGGCGCCTGCATCAGGGCGCGCAGGCGTTCGAGCTCCTGCTCGGCCTCCAGAATGCGCGCTTCCATGCCCTCCATCTCGCGCGCTTCCAAGTACGAAAGCTTCTTCTTTTGAACCGCCTGCGACGGAATTGGCTTCGCTTTGTCGATTTCCGGCGCGGGCTTGCCGCGGGCTTCGGCGCGTGCCTGCTCCCACTGCCAGTAATCGGCGAACATCTGCCAGCGGCCTTCGCCATCGAGGCCGAGCACGGCCGTTGCCACGCGGTCCAGCAGATAGCGGTCGTGCGTCACCAGCACGAGCGCGCCGGGGAACTCCGTGAGATTGTCTTCGAGCACTTCGAGCGTGGGAATGTCGAGGTCATTGGTGGGCTCGTCGAGGAGCAAGAGGTCGGCGGGCTGCAGCATCAGCCGCGCAATCAGCACGCGCGCCTGCTCGCCGCCGGAAAGGCTCGCAATGGGCCGGTCGAGCTGTCCGGCATCGAAGAGGAATCGCTTGGCCCATCCGGCAACGTGGATGGGGCGGTCGCGGTAGATGACGGTGTCACCGTGAGCGCCGAGGCCTTCGCGCAGGGTCGCGGCAGGATCGAGCTGCTCGCGCGTTTGATCGAAGTAGACGGTTCGAAGGGCTTCGGCGCGGATGATCTCGCCGGAATCCGGCGCCAGTTCTCCGGCCAGAATTTTGAGCAGGGTGGTCTTGCCCGAGCCGTTCGGGCCGAGGAGGCCGAGGCGCGTGCCGGGTCCGAGGACGAACCCGAGGCTGTGGAAAAGTTGTGAATTTCCGGCTTCGCCGGCCAAACCGCCATCCACATTTCTTGCACAGGATTTTGACAGGTTTTCCACAGTCAGCAGCCGCTTCGTTCGGCGGCCGGATGCCGTGAAGTCGATCGTGGCGGTGCGGCTGACGGAGCGCGATTCCAGGTCGGAGAGCTCGCGCATGAGGCGCCCGGCCTCGTCGATCCGCGCTCGCGATTTTCCGGTGCGCGCTTTCGGGCCGCGGCGCAGCCACTCGACCTCGCGCCGCACGCGGTTCTCCAGCGCCTCCTGCCGGTTGGACTGCGCTTCGAGGAACTGCTCTTTCTTTTCGAGGAACGTGGTGTAGCTGCCTTCGACGCGGAAGATGCCGTCCGGCCAGACGCGGCCGAGCTCGGCCATATCATTCACCACATTATCGAGGAAGTAGCGGTCGTGGCTGACCACGACCGCGGCGAACGGCGCACCGGCCAGCAAGCGCTCGAGCCACAGAATGCCTTCGAGATCGAGGTGATTGGTCGGCTCATCGAGGAAGAGAAGGTCCGGGGCGGCGGCGAGCTCGCGCGCGATGGCGAGGCGGCGCTTCCAGCCGCCGGAAAGCGTACCGGCGCGCACCGCGCCATCGGTGAACCCGGCGCGGCCGAGCGCCTGATGCACGCGCGAGGCGCGCTCGTGTTCGTCCAGATGCTCGTCCGTGATGGCGGAGGCGATCACTTCGGAAGCGGGAAGATCCGGGAGCTGCGTCACATCCTGCGCCACGTAGCCGACGCGCGTATTCCGGCGCAGCGAGATGGAGCCGGAATCCGGCTCGAGCCGGCCGGCGAGGATTTTGAGCAGCGTGGACTTGCCCGAACCGTTCGCGCCGATCAGCCCCAGCCGCTCGCCTTCGCTGATGCCGAGCGAGATGTTCTCGAAGAGCAGGCGGGAGCCGAAGGACTTGGAGAGCCCTGTACAACTGAGGATCAGTGCCATGCGGCCTAGGATCTCACCGCCGAGACGCCGAGGCGCCGAGAAAACCACTCTCGAACCGGTTTTCCTCTGCGTCTCAGCGTCTCGGCGGTTGAATTCCGGACTTCACTCATACCGCAAAGCCTCCACGGGATCGAGCTGCGCGGCTTTCACCGCGGGCCAGACGCCGAAGAATACGCCGACGCCGACGGACACGCTGAAGCCGGTGATGAGTGCCCATGCGGGTACGGTCGAGGGAAGCGACGGGACCAGCACGCCGAGCAGGAACGTAATGAGCATCGCGATCGCGATGCCGAGCAGGCCGCCGGCGCCGGTCAGCGCCATGGCTTCCACCAGGAACTGCCCGATGATATCGCGGCGGCGGGCGCCGATGGCCTTGCGCACGCCGATTTCGCGCGTGCGCTCGGTGACGCTGACCAGCATGATGTTCATCACGCCGATGCCGCCAACCAGGAGGCCGAGCGCCGAGATCGCGATCGCCGCCAGGCCGATCAGCCCGGTGATGCTGTCGAACTGCTTGATGATCTGGTCGGGCGTCGAGATGGAGAAATCGTCCGCCGCGCCGGTTGCGAGGCGGCGCAGGCGGCGCATGGCGGCCTCGACTTCGTCGTAGGCGTCCTGGCGTTTGCCCGGACGCGCCTTGGCAATAATCATCCATCGCGTGATCTGCGGATACCGCGATTGCGCGGTGCGCAGCGGCATCACGATGGCGTTATCCATGCCGTTTTCGCCGAAGAATCCGCCCTTGGCCTTGGCGTAAACGCCGATTACGGTGTATTCGGCGCCATCCATCATGAGGGTGTGGCCGAGGGCGCGGCCATCCGGGTAGAGCGATTGCGCCACGTTGGCTCCGATGATGACCACGTGCGCGCCGCGAAGGTCTTCCTCCGGGGTGAAGAAGCGGCCGGCATCGAAATCGCGCGGCGAGATATCGGCAATGTTGGGCGAGTAACCGGCGATGTTGATGTTTTCGGTTTCGAAGCCGGGGACGCGCGCGGTGATGGGCTGGTTATTTACCGCCGCGGGGATGAGGAGTTCGAGCCCGACGTCCGCCACCGAGGTGCAGGTCTTGCGGATGTAATCGGCATACTCCGGCTTGAGCGGGCGGCGCTTGGCCTCCTTGGGCGGCGGGAAATCGGGGTTGCCGGAGGTCTTGAAGAGGAAGATGTTGTCCGGGCCGAGCTCCTGAAAGAAGACCACGATGCCCTGGCGCAGCCCGGTCAGCAGCGAGGCCACGGTAACCACCGTGGTGATGCCGATGACGATCCCCAAAATCGTGAGCAGCGAGCGGAAGCGGTGCGTCCAGACCGCCGTCGTGGCCATGTGGATGTTTTCGAGGACGGAGATGTTCATCGGGGACACCGCTCATATAATTCACCGCCGAGACGCCGAGGCGCCGAGGAAAAACCAAGGGGAAGAAGCGTTGTGCTTTTCTCGGCGTCTCTGCGTCTCGGCGGTGAATTCATAATCTCAATCTGCTCTCAGTGCCACCACCGGGTCCATTCTGGCCGCGCGCGATGCCGGGTACCAGCCGGAGAGGACGCCGACGACGCCGGAGACCCCGATCGCCAGCGATACGTAAAAGATGCTGATGTGCATGGTCAGGCCAAACAGGCGGCCGAGCAGCAGCGTGAACAGTGCTCCGCCGCCGACGCCCAACGCGCCGCCGACCACGGCGAGAGTCACGGCTTCGATGAGGATCTGGAGCATGACATCGCCATGGCGCGCGCCGATCGCCTTGCGTATGCCGATCTCGCGCGTGCGCTCGGTGACGCTGACCAGCATGATATTCATGATGACGATGCCGCCGACCACCAGCGAAATGCAGGTCACCGGCACGACTACGGCGGCGATCATCCCGAGCACCTGGTCGATGAAGCCGCGGATCGCGTCCGGCGTGAGGGTATCGAAATTGTCGGGCTGTCCGGGCCGGTCGTGAAAGTGGACGCGCAGGGCGGCGCGGGTCTCATCGAGCGCGGCGTCGAGATTCAGTCCGCTCGCCGGCTTGGGGCGGCCGAAGAGAGCGAAGCCGGTCGAGCCGGGGCCGTAAAGGCGGTCGAAGGCGCTGACGGGGATGTAGACGACGCGATCCTGATCCTGGCCGAACGCCGAGCCGAGGCGCTCCAGGATGCCGATTACGGTGAACTCGACGCCCTCGATGCGGATGGTGTGATGGAGCGCCGGGGCGTCGCCGGGAAACAGTGTATCGCGCACCGTGGCGCCGATCACCGCGACCATGGAGCGCGACCGGTCTTCCTGGGCGCTGAAGAACCGCCCGTCGGCCACGCCGATATCGCGGATCGCGGCCATATCGGCGCCGACGCCGATGACCGAGGTATCCTCGCAGATCTGGTTATCGCGGCGGAGGTCGGAGTTGTGGTTGCGGTACGGGCTATAGAGGATGCGGTCGCCGTTGACGGATTCGAGATAGCGCGCATCCTCGGTGCGGATGGGCTTGTTGCGCTTGAGCTTGTCGAACAGCTCGCGGCGGCTGAGCCGGCCGGTGGCGGCGATCTGCGCCACCAGGAAGGACTCCGAGCCGAACGCCTTGGCGGTCGATTCCTGCGCATAGACGCCGAGCCCGTCAATGGCGGCGCCGACGAGGATGACGCTCGCAACGCCGATGATCACGCCGAGCAGCGTGAGAAAACTGCGCAGCTTGTGCGCGCGGATGGAGTCCATCGCGAGCCGGAAGGCATTCTGAAACTGATACCAGGAGCGGGACGCCCCGGGCTGGGAGTGGTCCATCTAAGTAACAGGATAGCGTAAGAGCGGCGGCCTAATTGGCGCTCCGAATCCGCAAACCGGTGAAATAGCCTTCCGTGCCGGGGCCGATCCAGAGCGCCACGCCGCCGGAGGAATCGCCGAGTTTGAGATCGTTCACGATCAGACACGGCTGCGCCGCGCCATGCACGTATAGCCGCGCTTTGGTCCCGTCGACCGTGATCCGGTACCGCGTCCAGACGCCGGGTTCGAGATCGGCGTAGCTTTCGTACTTCTCCGGCGCTTGCGCGCGGGATACCGCGTAGCTGAAGTTCGGATAGGCGCTGTACTGAACGGAGTGATTGCGGCGCACCTGGTCGTCGGCGCGTCCATTCGTGGGGCGCAGATAGATGTACTCGAACTGGCCATCCTTCATCCGGAAGGCAATTCCGATGAATCCGCGTGCCGCCGCGCCCACGCCACCCGCCGGTTGTCCCGCCAGCTCCACCTCGATTTCGCCATTGTGGAACTCGGCGCCCTTGACGATGGCGTAGGCTTCGCCATTCCCGATTTCGCCGGCCTCGACCATCCGGATCGCGCGCTTGCCCTTGTACTCCACCTCCGCCACCTTGACGTTGTGCGGAATCAGTTGATCGACGGTTTGCGCCGGCGCCAGGACGGCAATCGCAAGCGCCACGGTCAGTTTCCTCATGAAATTCACTCCTGACGAAGCAACTGCGCCGGCTCAATCCGGACGGCGCGTCGCGCGGGTACATAGCATGCCGCCATGGCCACGAACAGCAGACCAACGGCAGCGGCCAGCAGCGTAACCGGATCGGAAGGCGAAACGCCGGCGAGCATGCCGCGAATGAGGTTCTTCGCGATGTAGATTCCCGGCGCGCCGATCAGCAGCCCCGCGATCACGAGCACCGCGCCCTCCTTCAGCACGAGGCGGAAGATGCGGCGATGATCGGCTCCGAGCGCCAGGCGCACGGCCAGTTCGTGACGCCGCCGCGTAACCGATCCCGACACGACCCCGAATAAGCCCATCGCCGCGAGCAGGAGCGCGCCGGCGGCGAACGCGCCGATCAGGGCCGAACCGATCGACTGCGGGCTGAGCGATGCATCCACGATGTCCTCCATGGCGCGGGCGTCGCCGGCGGGAATCCGCGGGTCAATGCGATGAACGGCCGCACGGACATCGGGCAGGAGCGAGTGCGGCTCCCGCGTGGTCCGCATGACGTAGAACAGAGGACGCATCCCGAGGTCCTCGGACCGCACCAGAATCTGCGGCCGTCCATCGGCGTGTACGTTGTAGAGGCGGGCCTGATCGACCACGCCGATGATCGTGAAGGGCCGCGGGCCCAACCGGATTTCGGCGCCGATCGCGTTGCCGTCCGGAAAGAAACGCCGGGCAATCGCGGTGTCGATGATCGCTTCGGACACGCCGTTTTGGCGGGCTTCCGTGAAGCCCCGGCCGGCGCGCAGCCTCATGCCCATGACCTCGATGTAGTGTGCGCGCACCGCGATCAGATCCGCGGTCACGGTATCCCGCCCGGCGTTGCCGGTGTTGCCGGGCGCGCCGGGGAAGGTGATGGTCGCCTGAGGAGCCGCCGCCGTGAGCGGAAGAACCGAGGTGGCGCTCGCTCCCGTAACGCCGGGAATGGCGGCCAGCGCGTGCTGCACGCGGTCCTGGAATTCGAAGGCATCGCTCATTTTGGGAATAAATTCCGGCGGCACTCGCAGGCGGACGGTGAAGACGCCCTCCGGCCGGAAGCCCGGATCATCCCGCAGCAGCCGCGCGAAGCTGCGCACCACGAGGGCGGCGCTGCTCAGCAGGACCAGCGAGAGCGCCACCTGCGCGACCACCATGCCGCGGCGCAGACGGCCGTGCCCGCCGCTGCCACGAACGGCGCTGCCCGCGAGAAGCAGCGAAAGCGGGGTTCGCGCCGCCCAAACGGCCGGCGCCGCCGCGGCCAGCACACCGAGCAGGCCGCCGGCGGCAATTACCACGGCGCCGATGCGCCAGTCGATGGCGATGGCTTCGCGGCGCGGCAGGTCGAGGGGAGCGAGCGCAACGAGCGCATTTGTGGCCCAGGCCGCGATCAGCGTGCCGAGCGCGCCGCCGGCAATGCCGAGCAGCCCGCCTTCGAGCAGAGTCGAGCGCACGATGGCAATGGTGTTGGCGCCGAGAGCGCGCGAAACCGCGACTTCCTGCGCGCGCTGGGCCGCGCGCGCGAGCAGCACCGACGCGAGATTCAGCATCAGCATGAACACGAGGACCAGGCCGGCGGCGCCGAGCGCGATGAGCGCGGGCCGAATGCGCGAGATCACGTCCGCCTTCAGTTCCACCGCGTACAGCTTCAGGCCGCGGCCATGGAAATCGCGCGCATCGATGGCGCGGCCGGCAGCGTTGACCGCCGCGGCCACAGCGGCGGCCGATGCGCCATGGCGGGCGCGGATGAGGCACGCATACGCGCCATATTGCGGATTCGCATCCGCGAGCCTGGCCTCGAACGGAATATAGGCGTCGACATGCTGCGGCGGCGCGGCCGCATCGTTGCGCACGAAAGCGAAGTCAGCGGGCAGCACGCCGATTACCCGGAACGGCCGCCCCTGAAGGCGCACGTCCCTGCCGACGATGCCGGGGTCGGCTCCCAGGCGCTTCCACAACTGGTGCGTCAGGATGATGACCTGACTGCGGCCCGGCCCGATTTCGTCCGGCGCAAAGCTGCGGCCGAGGGCGGGCGCCACGCCGAGCAGATCGAACAGGTTCGGCGACGTCCACGTGACGGCGATTTCCATGGGTTCGGCGCCTTCCCGCAGTGCGAATATGCCGCCCAGGAAAGGCTGCAAGCCCGCCGCGCCTTGGATGATCGCGTTGGGTCTTTGGAGCTCGACGATGTCCGGCCCGCCCAGTCCGCCGCGATCGAGCTCGGCGATGGGACGGTAATCGCGCCAGACGTAGTACAGGTCGCCAGGATTTTTGTACGGCATCGGATCGAGCAGCACCCTCTTAACGGCGGTATAGGCCACGGCGAACATGCCGAGCCCGATGGTCAGGGTCCCGATCGCCGTCATGGTGAAGATCGGAGTGCGCACGAGCCGGCGCTGGACGAGCTCGATATCGCGGCCCCAGTTGCCCGCGCGCCGCCACGAGGCCGCGGGGCGCAGCCGCTCGGCAAGGCCGTTGCGCAGCGAGTCGATCAGAGCGCCGAGCCAGAGGGCAACGAGCGGGAGCCTCCCGCGTTTCCGCGAATCGCGGGCCCGATCCAGATACGCCTCGACCACGGCGCTACCCATTTCCTCGCGGAAGTCCGGCGGATACAGATGCTGCAACAGGCGGAGCCAGCGTTCCGAGATGCGGAGCAGGCGAAGCCGCGACATTTGACCTCCTTCGGAAGGAGGCCGCCGAGGCGTGCCGCCTGGACCAGCGTTCCGAGCCTTCGCGCCTCCGCGCGCGCGACCCGGATACCCAGATCGGTGATGCGGTAGTAGTTTCGCCGCTCGTCGCCAGAATCCGCCGCCGGCCGGCGGTCCGCGGCCTCGATCAGACCGGCTTCCGCCATGCGTGCGAGGGCGCGGTACATCGTCCCCACGTCAGGGACCGGTGTTTCGCCGCGCCGTTCAATGTCCTGAATGATTCCGTAGCCGTGCCGTTCGCCGGCTGCGAGGCTGAGGAGGATGTGAAACTCGACCCGCCGCAATGGCAGGTGTCTCTCGATCCCGCGGTCCCGATCCACTCCCATGAAATCCTCGCGCTTCCTTGTGCGGCGCATATAGTATATGCGCCACGCATGCATGCTTGTCAAGGCCATTCCACACTCGCTCTTCCGGCCGCAAGAATGACAGGGTGGGTTCAGCGCGATAGTAAGATGTGCCTATGAGTCCCGAACAGCAGCCGGCTCCGCAAACGGCTTCGCGCGCCATGCCAATCCTCCGCCTCGCCTATGCGGCGCAGTTTTTGATCGCCATTATGGCGGTATTTTTCCTCTGGAGCGAGGTGGGCGGGCAGGCGCATCTCGATCTGATGCCGTGGTACCTCAAGCTGGGGCTCGGGACGGGCGCGGCGTTCGCGGTGGTGAAGGCCACGGCGGCGGCGGTAGCGGGCAAGAACGCGTGGAACGGCGGGACGCTGAAATGGATCGGGATTCTGGCGGCGCTACTGATCGGCTGCGGCCTGGCGAGCTATTACGTGCACGTTTACGGCGAGGACGATCAGGACGATCAGGACGAAACGGTGTCCTCGGAGGTTTACTCGCGCGCGCTGCCGGCCGCGCCGCAGGTTGCGGTGGGGTGGGCGCGTGCGGAAGCAACGGCGGCGGACGGAGGGCGGCTTGCGGTTTGATGGTCAGGCAGTGCTGGTGACGGGCGCGGGCCACGGCATCGGGCGGGCGGTGGCGGAGCGCTTCGGCCGCGAAGGCGCTAAGGTCGCGGTCAACGATCTCGCGCGCGAGCGGGCGGAGGAAGTGGCCGCGAGAATCCCGGGCGCGATCGCCATCGGGGCGGACGTCTCGGACAAGACGCAGGTCGACGCCATGTTCGATGCGGTGCTGGCGCGCTTCGGAACCATCGACGTGCTGGTGAACAATGCCGGCGATATCCACGCCGCCCGGCACGTGCTCGAGGCCGATGAGGCCTGGTGGGACCACCTGCTCGACGTGAACCTGAAGGGAGCGTTCCTGTGCTCGCTGCGCGCGGCTCACGTGATGGCGCGGAAGCGCTCGGGCGTGATCCTCAACATGTCGAGCGGCGGCGCCACCAAAGCGCACCGCGGCAATGTGGCCTACGATGCGTCGAAGGGCGGGATCGAGGCGATGACGCGCGCGATGGCGCTCGATCTCGCGCCATACGGCGTGCGGGTGAATGCCATCGTGCCGGGGCTGATCCGGACGTACGATATCGACGACGCCACCGCGGCCGAGCGCGGCCAGGTGGTGCCGCTGGGCCGGCTCGGCGATCCGGAGGATCTCGCCGGACCGACGGTATTCCTCGCCACCGCCGATGCGCGCTACATCACGGGCGCGTGCCTGGTGGTCGATGGCGGCGTGCTGGTGCAGCAGCGCTCCGCGCCCGTGGATACGTTCCCGGTCGGGCGGTTTCCCGTGCTCGGGTGAGCGATTATTTCGGCATTACCGAGTAGGTGCGGTCCCAGGATGCCTTCGTGCCGATCGGGTCGCCCGCGATGGTGATCTCGACCCGGCGATTCTGGATCCGGCCGCCGGCAGATGCATTGGAGACGATCGGACGCGTGTCGCCCAGACTCGTCGCGCTGATAACTGCCGGAGAAAGACCGGACCGGATCAAAGCGTAGCGGACAGCCTCGGCGCGCTCGGAAGCCTCGCGGTCTCCGGCCGGACTGTCGCAGTTGCCTTCGACGGTCACGCGCAGCCCCGGATGCGCCGCGATCGCAGCGGCGATCCGTGCCAGGCTGAAGTAAATTTCCGGACGCAGCGCGGCGCCGCGAAAATCCGCATCCCCGACCGTCACCACCAGCCCGCGCGGCGTGTCGCGCGTCAACATGGCGGAATTCAACTGACCGAGCAGTTGCACTCGCAGCGCGGTCTTCTCGGCAGTCGACGGCGTGCCGGCGGGGGACTCTTCGATCGCGCCGATCGGCGGCGGCGACATCGTCTGAGCCGGCATGCGGGCCGGTGGCGCAACCTGGGTTTCGGTGGTCTGAGCCGGCGGCGAGACCTGGACCTCCGCCTGCTGCGTGCGCTCCGTGCGCACCTCCTGCAATTGCGCGCGGTCGGCTTCGGCCTGCGCCCGCGCGCGCTGCGCTTCCGCCTCGGCCTGCTGCCGCAGCTCCTGCTCGTGCTGCGCGGCGGCACGGGCGTCGGCGAGCTCCTGATCGCGTTTGCGCTGCTCGGCCAGAATGCGCGCGTCCTCGGCGGTTTGGGCGGCGTGCCGTGCCTCGGTCACGATCGTGCTGCGGTCCATCTTCTCCGCCTGGAGGCGCTGCGCGTTGTGAAGCATTTCCTCGGCGCGCGCGTAGGTATCCGGCGCGTAGCGGTCGGCGCCGGCCGCGCGCGCAATCTGCACCGCGTTCTGCGCCTCGTAAACCTCGAGCTGCGCTTCATAGCGGTCCATCGGCAGCATGACGGCATTCGCCGCGGGTGCGGCGCCCTGAGCCGGGACATTATAGGTGTAGTGCCCGCGCGGCAGCAGCTCGGTCTTGGCCTGTATCGGTTCGACGTTGCCGATGGTATCGGGCCGGATTTCATTCTCGATCACCACCACGTCGCTGGGCTGCCGCACGGCCGCGTACGGCTCGGCCGTCACGATCAGACCGAACGCCTGCAGATCCGTGGTTACGGTGAGTCTGGCGCGGTCGGAAGGATCGGTCACCACCTCGCCGAGGTTCTTGGCGTGCCCTTCCGGAGTGATCGCCCACAGCACGTACGTCAGATACTCGGGGCCGTACCGCTGGGAAGGACCCACGTGCGAAAGGTGGGCTTCGATCGCGGTGCGCCCGGACTTGGACTCCACGACGGCATCGCCTTTCGCCATCGGCATCAGCACGGTGCCGCGGAAATCGATCCGGGTCGGCCCGGTGCGGTACTGATAATTGACC
>Ga0070740_10005427_pt1 | contig 11822 bp, 9 predicted proteins | sample Coa_R2_FD_67286 | JGI IMG/M metagenome (GOLD analysis project Ga0070740, IMG submission 67286) | Surface soil microbial communities from Centralia Pennsylvania, which are recovering from an underground coalmine fire - Coalmine... | ecosystem: Environmental > Terrestrial > Soil > Unclassified ...
GCCGCCATTGGTCTATCTGCTGGGCTATGCCGGCCTGATCCCTTTCCTCGCCGGCCCGCTGTGGCTGACGCTCGCGCCCGCGACCGCGCCGGAGGCGTTGGACCGCTGGTGGCTGGCCTGGGCGGCGCTGATCGCCGCCTTCATGGCCGGCAGCTTCTGGGGCATGGCGCTGCAGGTGGTGGAAGGACCCAGCGGTCAGCTGGGCATGGCGATGTCCGGCGCGCTGATGGTGCTCGCCTGGGTCGCCGCGTTGCTGCCGCTGCACGCCGCCCTACCGGCTTTGGGCGGGGTGTTCCTCCTGCTGGTGCTGGCCGAGTTCTGGCGCCAGCGGGTGCTCGATCCGCTGAGCGGTTATCTGAGCTTGCGCGCCACGCTCACGCTGGGCGTGCTGGCGGCTTTCGTCTGGCGCTGGCTCCTGGGCGGCCTGGCTTGAAGCCAGCGCGCCTGCGCGCTGAAACTCAGGCCGCCTGCGTAAACCGCCCGTCGCGGTAGTCGGCCAGCGCCTGCTCGATCTCCTCGCGGGTGTTCATCACGAAAGGGCCGTACTGCACCACCGGTTCGCGCAGCGGCCTGGCCGCGAGCAGCAGGAAGCGGGCGCCCGTTTCGCCGGCGCGGGCGCGCAGCTCGCCGTCCGCCGACAGGACGCCGGCGGCGCGCAAGGGCAGCGCCTTGCCGTCGATCGACAGACTCCCCTCGTAGAGATAGGCGAAAGCGTTGTAGCCGGACGGCAAGGGCGCTTCGAATGCCGCGCCGGCGGGCAGATGCACGTCCAGATAAAGCGGATCGGTGGAGAGCTCGCCGCGGCCATTGACCGGCCCGCGCGTCTCGCCGAACCGTCCGGCGATGACTCTGGCTTCGCCGCCGCCGGGCAGCGGGACCGTCGGGATCTGCCCGGCGGGGATGTCGCGGTAGGCGGCCGGCTTCATCTTTTCGCGCGCCGGCAGGTTGATCCAGAGCTGGAAACCGCGCATGCGGCCCGCGGTTTGCTGCGGCATCTCGGAATGGATGATGCCGCGTCCCGCGGTCATCCACTGCACGCCGCCGGGACCGAGGTCGCCGCGATGGCCGAGATGATCCTCGTGACGCAGGTGGCCGTCGAGCATGTAGGTGACGGTCTCGAAGCCGCGGTGGGGATGCGGCGGGAAGCCGGCGAGGTAGTCCTGCGGGTCGTCGGAATAGAACTCGTCCAGCATCAGGAACGGATCGAGGTAAAGGCCGCGCTGGCTGCCCAGGCTGCGGCGCAGCTTGACGCCGGCGCCGTCGGAGGTGGGCAGCGATTCGATGACGCGGACGAGGGTGCGTGAAGCGTTCATGGCCACTCCTGCGGAAGTTTTCCGCGGCTTGGGTGGGCGACGGATTTTATTTGCGCCCGATCCGGTGATCGGCGCTCAGCCGCCCGAACAGCTCGGTGCGGGGCTGGGTGGCGTCCCAAGCGCTCGGTCATGGAATTCTCTTGCGCATGTGCGCGGCTTAAGCGGCCAGGCGCTCGAGTGCGGCGGCGGCTTTATTCAAGCCCGTTTCCTTGCTTTGCGGGCTGATGGCCAAGCCCTCAGCGTAAACGAATTCCACGTCCTCGATGCCAAGGAAGCGCAGGAACACGCGCACGTAGTCCGTCTCGGTGTCCCACGGCGTGCCTGTGTAGAGCCCACCACGGGCGGAGAAGACGTAGGCCTTCTTGCCGGTGAGCAGGCCGACCGGGCCGTTTGCAGTGTAGCGGAAGGTGTGGCCCGCGCGTGCGACGTGGTCGAAATAGGCTTTCAGCGTACTCGGCACACCGAAGTTGTACATCGGCAGGCCCAGCACGATCACGTCGGCGGCTTTCAGCTCGGCGATCAACGTATCGGAATATTCCACCGCGGCCCGCTGCGCCGGGCTGCGCTGTTCCGGTTGGGCGAGGAAGGCGCCGAAGCGTTCGGCGTCCAGATGCGGCACGGGATCGCTGGCCAAGTCGCGCTTGATGTGCCGGGCTTCTGGGTACTGCTTGAGCAGCTTTTCGACGAAACGGTCGGCGAGCTTGCTGGACTCGCCGTTTTCGCCGAACAGGCTGGCGTTGATCTGCAGAATGTTCTTCATGGCGGTCTCCGATGGGATCAGGTTCGGGTTGGGATCCAGATGTGCGACCGCTATTAGAGTCTTGTCCATTTCGATAAAAAAGCCAAAAATATCGCAGTAATCCATCGAAAGCTTCGATGACTCCCAAGATTTCCCTGGAACAGTGGCGCGCGCTGGCCGCCGTGGTCGAAGCCGGCGGCTATGCCCAGGCGGCCGAGCGCCTGCACAAGACGCAGTCCACCGTCACCTACGCGGTGCAGAAGCTGGAGTCGCTGCTGGGCGTGAAAGCCTTCCAGCGAGCGGGTCGCAAAGCGGTGCTTACGCCTGCTGGCGAAGTGCTGTATCGGCGCGCGCAGGCGCTGCTCGACGAGGCGCAGGCGCTGGAGACCGCGGCGCGCCGACTGGGCGCCGGTTGCGAGTCGGAACTCAGGCTCGCGGTGGAGATCGTCTTCCCGACCTGGCTGCTGCTGCGCGCGCTGGCGCGCTTCGGCCAGGAGTATGCGCACACGCACATCGAGCTGTACGAGACGGTGCTCGGCGGCACCACGGAAATGCTGACCCAGCGCCAAGCGGATCTCGCGATCTGCTCGAGCATCCCGCCGGGCTTTCTCGGCGATCCGCTGATGCGTCTGCGTTTCGTGCCGGTGGCTCACCCCCAACATCCGCTGCACCGTCTGGGGCGCAAGCTGACCCTGCAGGACCTGCGCAAGCACCGTCATCTGGTGATCCGTGACACCGGTAGCCGGCGTGACAGCCGCAGCTGGTTGTCCGCCGCGCAGCGCTGGACCGTGAGCCACAAAGCGACTTCCATCCGCGCGGCTTGCGAAGGCTGGGGGTTCGCCTGGTTTCCGGAGGACGCGATCCGCGGGGAACTCGAGCGCGGGGAGTTGCAGGTGCTGCCGCTGCGCGAGGGCGCGGAGCGCTATGCCGAGCTTTACCTGGTGTTCGCCGATCCGGACTATGCGGGCCCCGGGGCGCGACGGCTAGCCGAGCTGATCCGGGAACAGGTGAGGCAGGAATGCAGCCGCCACGTGCCCGCGGCGAGCCCGGAGCCGGCGCCACGCCGACGCGGACTCAAGCAGACGCGCTCGCGCGGCGCATGAGGTTTTCCTGCGCCACGCTGGCGATCAGCCGGCCGCTGCGGTCGTAGATCAAACCGCGCGACAGTCCGCGCGCGCCCTGGGCGGAGGGCGAGTCCATCACGTACAGCAGCCAGTCGTCGACGCGCGCCTCGCGGTGGAACCACAGCGCGTGGTCGATGCTCGCCACCGCCGCCCGTCCGGAAAGGTAGCTCAAGCCATGCGGTCGCAGGGCGGTGGACAGCAGGTTGAAGTCGGAGGCGTAGGCCAGCACGCAGCGGTGCAGCAGCGCCGCGTCGGGCAGGGTGCCGGCGGTGCGGAACCAGATGCTTTGCCGCGGCGGCGCGCTCGACGCCTCCAAGGGATTCCAGGGCGCCACCGGACGGAACTCGATGGCCAGCTCCCGCAGCAGCGCTTCGCGCACGCGCGCGGGCACGGGGTCGCCGTGCCGCTCGCGCGCCGCCAGCCATTCGCGGTACAGCGCGTCGAGGGGACGCAGCGATTCCGGCGGGGGCGTGTCCGGCATCGGCATCTGGTGCTCGTCGCCGGTCTCGGGCTTCTGGAAGGAGACGATCATGGTCAGGATCGCGGCGCCGTGCTGGATCGCCTGCACGCGACGCGCGGTGAAGCTGTTGCCGTCGCGCACGCGGTCGACCTCGTAGACGATCGGTCGGGTCATGTCGCCGGGCCGCAGGAAATAGGCGTGCAGCGAATGCGGCGCGCGGCCTTCCACCGTGCGGCTGGCGGCGACCAGGGCCTGACCGATGACCTGGCCGCCGAACACGCTCTTGCCGCCCAAGTCGCGCGAGGCGCCGCGGAACAGGTTTTCCTCCAGCGTCTCCAGGTCGAGGAGACTGACCAGGTCCTGCAACAGTTGGCGTGGCGTCATGGTCAAAACTTGCGCTCGGCCGGCGGCGGCGGCGTCCATTGATAGATCCAGGTCTCGGTCAGCGCCTGGGCGCCCAGGCGCAGGTACAGGCGCAGATCGACTGGCTGGACGGAATCGTCGTCGAGCTTGAGATCGAACATCGCGCGCCAGTGGTGGCCCAGCCCGGGGACCGCGATCGGTCGCGCCGAGGTGATCTCGACGCGGCCGCGCGAGGCGCTGATCACCGGCTCGACTTTGGCGTCCTTGCCGAGCAGGGCGAGGTCGCCGCCGGCGAAATCGACCGCGAAGCGCCATGAGAAATATTTGCGTTTCTGGCCGACCACGCCGCCGATGCCGTCGCGCGTGGCGCGCACCGTGGCCAGCGGCGGCTGCGCCGGCGGCTGCGCGCCCCAGTAGAGCCGGTAACCGAACAGCAGTTCCTGGCCGGGCTGCGGCGGTTGCGCCGGGTTCCAGAACGCCACGATGTTGTCGAAGGTTTCGTCGGCGGTGGGCAGCTCCACCAGCATCACCGCGCCTTTGCCCCAGCCTTTGCCGGCGATCGGCTTGGGCTCGACCCACACGCTCGGACGCTTGTCGTAGTACACGCCGTCGTCCTGGTAATGATCGAAGCGGCGGTCGCGCTGCAGCAGGCCGAAGCCGCGCGGATCCTGGTCGAGGAACGAGTTCACCCGCGTCGTCGCGGGGTTCACCAGCGGGCGCCAGATCCATTCTCCGGCGCCGGTCCACAGCGACAGCCCGTCGGAGTCGTGGATCTCGGGCCGCCAGTCGTTGGCCATGCGGCGGTCGTTCTCGCCGCACTGGTACATGCTGGTCAGCGGCGCGATGCCGAGGCGCTCGATCGGCTGGCGCGGATACAGCGCGGCGTCGACGTCCATCACCAGGGTGCCGCCGGGGTAGATGTCGAAGCGGTAGGCGCCGGCCACGCTGGGCGAGTCCAGCAGCGCATAAACGGTGAGCTTGCCGGACCCCGCCGCCGGGCGTTCCAGCCAGAAAGCGGTGAACATCGGGAATTCCTCGGCGCGGTCCATGCCGGTGTCGATGGCCAGCCCGCGCGCCGACATCCCGTACTGCTTGTCGCCGCCCACCGCGCGGAAATAGCTCGCGCCGAGAAAGGCGGCGACGTCGGCGTTCCAGTCGGTGTGGAACAGCAGGCGGAAGCCGGCGAAGCCGAGGTCGCGCGGCAGGCGGCGCGGCGACAGCCCGCTCTTGCTCAGATCGAACATGGCAGGATCGTAGGCGAGCTCGTGCGCCTGACCGTCGATCACTTGGTACATGCGCACCGGGGTTTTGAAGAACAGCCCCAGGTGGAAAAACGCGGCGCGGAACTCCAGATCGTCGCGGGCCCAGAGCTGATGATCCTTGCGGAACTGGATCGACTGGTATTGATCCCAGGTCAGGTCGCGCAAGGCTTCCGGCAGCGTGTTGGCGGGCGGATGGTAGATGCCGTTGGCCAGCGCGCGCGCCTGGCCCTTGAGCCAGGCATAGTCGAAAGGCCGCGGCTTGGCGTCCGCACGCGCGGGCGTGGCGAACATCAATGCCGGCCACGGCAGGCCGGCGGCCGCGAGCGCGGCGCTCGCTTGCAGCAGTTGGCGTCGGTGCATGGATCGATTGGGCAGGGGAGAAGGCGACGCACATAATAGCGGCATGCAAGTCGCGATCATCGGGATCTACGCCGGCCGGCCGGCGCCCTTGCCCGGCGACGGCCGCGCTTCGGCCATCTTCAAGCGCCCGCTCGCCGGCCGCGTGCGCGTCACGTCCGTGGGGCTGGAAGGCGATGCGCAGGCCGACCGGCGCGTGCATGGCGGGCCGGACAAAGCGCTGCACCACTTTCCGGCCGATCATTACCGCCGGCTCGCCGCCGCGGTGCCGGAGCTGGCGTCCGAATTCGTGCCCGGCGCGATCGGCGAGAACCTGTCGAGCTACGGGCTGACCGAAACCGAGGCCTGCATCGGCGACGTTTACGAGCTCGGCAGCGCGCGGGTACAGCTTTCGCAGCCGCGCACGCCGTGCTGGAAGATCGACAAGAAATTCCACGCCGAGGGCCTGGCGCAGGCGATCGCCGTGGCCGGCATCGCCGGCTGGTACTACCGCGTGCTGGGAGCGGGCGAAATCGAGGTCGGCGACGCGCTGCGGCTCATCGAGCGCAATCCGCGGCCGTTCACGCTGGCCCGGATGTGGGCGCTGGGCCACGAGTTGCGGCCCGATCCCGAGGAGCTGGACGCGCTCGCCGCCACGCCGGGGCTGGCGGCGCCCTGGGTCGAGCGCCTGCGTAACCGCGCCGCCTGGCTGCGGCGCGAGACGGCCGCAAGCGCGCAGCCGGACCCCGCTTGAACGGCGCGCATCCGCAGGCTCGTCCATGAAACGGGAGTCGGTCGAACTTCCGATCGTCGCTGTTTTGCCCGCGCTCGAACGAGCGCTCGCGCAAGCCGGCAGGGCCGTGCTCGCCGCCCCGCCGGGATCGGGCAAGACCACGCTGGTGCCGCTCGCCTTGCTAGAGGCGCCGTGGCTGGCCGGCAAGAACATCGTGATGCTCGAGCCGCGGCGGGTCGCGGCGCGCGCCGCCGCCGCGCGCATGGCCGCGCTGCTGGGCGAGCGCGTCGGGGAAACGATCGGCTACCAGATCCGCTTCGAGCGGCGGGTCGGCCCGCGTACGCGCGTCGAGGTGCTGACCGAAGGCTTGCTGACGCGCCGCCTGCAAAGCGAGCCCGAGCTGCCCGGCGTGGGCCTGGTGATCTTCGACGAATTCCACGAGCGCAGCCTGCACGCCGATCTCGCCCTGGCCTTGACGCTGGATGCGCGCGCCCATTTGCGGCCGGAGCTGCGGGTGCTGGTGATGTCCGCGACGCTGGACACCGCGCGCGTCGCGCAATTACTCGATGGCGCGCCGGTCATCGAAGGCGGCGGCCGGCGGTTTGCCGTGGACGTCCGCCATATCGCACCGCGGCCGGGCACGCCGCTGCCGGCGGCGGTGGGCGAGGGCGTGCTGCGCGCGCTCGAAGAAGCGCGCGCAGACATCCTGGCCTTTCTGCCCGGCGCCCGGGAGATCCACCTGACGCGCCAGTGGCTCGAACGACGCCGCACGGCGGCGGCGGTGTTCCCGCTGTATGGCGAGCTGTCGAGCGCCGAGCAGGACGCCGCGCTCGCACCCACGCGCGACGGGCGACGAAAAATCATCCTGGCCACCAACCTCGCTCAGACCAGCCTGACGATCGAAGGCGTGGACGCGGTGGTGGATTCGGGGCTGGTGCGCGTGGCGCGCTTCGATCTCGGTGCCGGCGCCGACGTGCTTTCGACTCAGCGCATCTCGCGGGCCGCTGCCGAGCAACGCGCCGGTCGCGCCGGCCGCCTGGGGCCGGGGATCGCTTGGCGTCTGTGGAGCCGCGAACAGCACGGGCAACTGCCGGCCCAGGACACGCCGGAAATCCTGGTCGCGGATTTGTCCCGCTTCGTCCTGGAACTGGCCTGTTGGGGCGTGTCCGATCCCGCGCAGCTGGCCTTGCTCGACGCGCCGCCGCGCGTGGCCTGGGACTATGCTGTGGAACTGTTGCGCGCCTTGGGTGCCATCGACGTCCAGGGCCGCGTCACGGCGCATGGCCGCGAGCTGGCCCGTTTGCCGCTGCCGCCGCGCCAGGCACAGCTTCTGCTGTCGGCGCAGCGTGCGGGGCATGGCGTCACGGCGGCCTGGATCGCCGCGGCCTTGGATGCGCGGGCCGAGGCGCGCGATCTGACGCACTACATCGCGGCGCTGGCCACCGGCCGCGGCGACCCGGTCGCCGCCGCGCGGGCGCAAGACACCGTGCGCCAGCTTCTGCGGCTGATCGGCGAGCGCTCCGTGCGGACTCCCGACCAAGAACGGATCGGCGCGCTGGTCGCTCAGGCGTTTCCCGAGCGGCTCGCGCGCCGGCGCGAGGCGGTGCGCGGCGACAAGGAGATCGCTTATCTGTGCGCCGACGGCGGCGAGGCGCGGCTGCCCGCGGACGATCCTCTGGCCCAGGCGCCTTGGCTGGCCATCGCCCACTGGGAACCAGGCGCGACCCGTCGGATCCGTCTGGCCGCCGCCATCGAGGAACACGAGGTCCTGGCCGGCCAGGCACAGCGCCTCGCGACGCGCGAGATCGTGCGCTGGGACGTTCAGAGCGAAGCGGTCGTCGCCGTGAGGCAGCGGACGCTCGGCGCCATCGTGCTGGAGAACGCGCCGCTGCAAGACGGCGCCGAGCCGGCGATCCGTGCGGCGATGCTGGAAGGCGTGCGCGTCCTGGGTCTCGCCGCGCTGCCGTGGACGCCGGAGGCGCGGCAGTGGCAGGCGCGCGTGCTGTCCTTGCGGGCCTGGCGGCCGCAGGAGGACTGGCCGGACGTTTCCGACGCCGCGCTGTCGGCTACCCTGGAACGCTGGCTCGCGCCCCATCTCGACGGCCTGCGCCGCCGCGAGCATCTGGCGCGACTGGAACTGGCCTCGATTCTCGACGCCGGCCTGGAACCCGCGCAGCGCCGGGCGCTGGCGCAGCTCGCACCGACGCATCTGCGCGTGCCCAGCGGCTCGCGCGTGGCACTGGAATATTTTCCCGACGGCGCGCCGCCGGTCTTGGCGGTGAAGCTGCAGGAACTGTTCGGGCTGAGGCAGACGCCGACCGTCAACGAGGGACGCACGCGCGTGGCGCTGCACCTGCTGTCGCCCGCGCGCCGGCCGATCCAGGTGACGCAGGACCTCGCCTCGTTCTGGGCGCGCACCTATCCCGAGGTCAAGCGGGAGCTGAAAGGGCGTTACCCCAAGCACCCCTGGCCGGACGATCCGCTGACCGCCGTACCGACGGCGCGCGTCGTCGGCAAGGCTCGCAGTTAACGGACTTCGCGGGCGCTGTCGATCACTGCTTGGGCGGCAGCTCCGGCATCACGTTGGTGAAGACGTCGGCGCCGAAGGACGCCTGGCCGGAGGCGCCGGCGTAGCCCAGGTAGGCGAGGCCGAACAGGTCTTCCACCGTGCGCAGCAGCGAGTAATGGTTGTAGGCCGTCGCGCTCACGGTGCCGGGCTTGATGAACGGCGACAGCAGAACCGCCCCGATGCGGCCGCCGCCCAGCCCGGTAATGCCGGGCAGCGGCGTATTGGGTCCGGGCCCTTCGCCGCAGCAGGCGGAAGCGTCGGATTGCGGGCCGTCGGATTCGTCGAAGGTGACGATCAGTAGACCGTCCTTGCGGAAGGCCGGCGCGGCGAGGATTTGCGGCACCCATTTCTGCAGAAAGGCATTGGCCGAAATCAGGCCGCCCGGATCGCCGTTGGCGCAGGGCGCGTCGTGACCGTCATTGCACAGGTTCGGGGTGATGAAGACGAAGTTGGGCGTGGCGCCGGCGGAAGCCAGGTCCGCCGGCAGCGCCGCGAGATTCACCACGTGCGCGTCGCAGCGCGCCGGGTCGTCGACGATGGCGTGGAAATACACGAACGGGTTGTGGCGCGTGGCGTACTGGTCGCCGGCCGTGGCCTTTTGAGTGTTGTCGGCACGATTGAGCGGCGGGTGACCGCAAGTGGCGGATTCGCGGCTGGGGTCCTGGCCCATGTCTTCCATGTAGCCCTTCCAGCTCAAGCCCGCCTTTTCAAGCTGATCGGGCAAACTCGCTACGGTCGTCGGATAGACGCAGCCGGTCCCGACCGCCTGCTGGGGAGGCACCAGGGGCCCGGTGCCGATGAAGTCGGTATAGATCTGACAGTCGCTCTGGGTCTGCAGATTGGGACCCTGACCGCTGACCATCGCGATGTAATTGTCCAGGCTGGCATGGCCGATGCCGTAGTAGTTCTGCAGCAATGCGCCCTGGGCCAGCAGGGTTTGAGCCAGATAAGGTGCCGGCGAGTCCTTGCCGAAGGTCGTGTCGTAGTCCTTGTTCTCCAGCACGATCACGAACACGTGCCCGACGCGGCTGGAAGCGGGCTGCGCGGGGACGGCGTCGCCGTTGACGGGTGCGCTGCCGCCGCAGGCGCCAAGCGATGCAGTGGCCAGGGCAAGGCCCAAGGCGAGGCACCGACGCAGCATTGAGAACCTCCCGATGAGCGGAACCGATCAAGCGTAAACAAAAACCGTGAACCTCGCGTTGCGCTGGATTCGTTCGCGCGCGTCGTCCGGCGCCCGATTTCCTTGACAAGGCTGCGCGCGCTCCAAAACAATACGCAGCTTCGCGCGATGCGCGTCGCTTCCGGAGGGGTACTCAAGCGGCCAACGAGGGCAGACTGTAAATCTGCTGGCTTAACGCCTACGTAGGTTCGAATCCTACCCCCTCCACCAGATCGCGCGGGTGTAGCTCAATGGTAGAGCCGTAGCCTTCCAAGCTACTGACGAGGGTTCGATTCCCTTCACCCGCTCCAGACGAGGCGGGCGTCTTTCCGCAGAGATGCGGGATCGCTTTTGGATTTTGTTTTGGGTTGGTTTGAAAACTTGCCCACCTAGCTCAGTCGGTAGAGCACACCCTTGGTAAGGGTGAGGTCGCTGGTTCGATTCCAGTGGTGGGCACCATTAAAACGCGGCGGCTGGTATGGAGTGGCTAGGCCGGCACCGCGCTTCCGATTGCTCAGCGTGAGTGACTAGCCACCAACCACCAAGCACGGGTGTCCAGACATGGCCAAAGAAAAGTTCGAGCGGAGCAAGCCGCACGTTAACGTAGGGACGATTGGGCATGTAGATCATGGCAAGACCACGACGACGGCGGCGCTGACCAAGGTCAGTGCGGACAAGGGCTGGGGCGGGACCTATGTGCCGTACGACCAGGTGGCCAAGGCGTCTGAGAGCCAGGGGCGGCGCGACGCCACCAAGATTCTGACCATTGCCACCTCCCACGTGGAATACAGCACCAAGAACCGGCACTACGCCCACGTGGACTGTCCGGGGCATGCCGACTACGTCAAGAACATGATCACTGGTGCGGCGCAGATGGACGGGGCCATTCTGGTGGTGTCGGCCACGGACGGTCCCATGCCGCAGACCCGCGAACACGTGCTTTTGGCCAAGCAGGTCAACGTGCCGCGCATTGTCGTGTGGCTCAACAAATGCGACCTGGTGGACGACCCCGAACTGCTCGACCTGGTCGAGATGGAAGTGCGCGACCTGCTCAACAAATACGGTTTTCCGGGCGACGAGACCCCCATCATCCGCGGATCGGCCACCAAGGCCATTGCCGGGGATCCCGAGTGGGTCAAGAAGATCGAAGAACTCTACGACGCCCTGGACAGCTTCATTCCCGAGCCGGTGCGCGAGATCGACAAGCCCTTCCTGCTGCCGATTGAAGACGTCTTCTCCATTTCCGGGCGCGGCACGGTGGTCACTGGGCGCGTGGAGCGCGGCATCATCAAGGTGGGCGACGAAGTTGAGATCGTGGGACTGCGGCCCACCCAGAAGACCACCATCACCGGCGTGGAGATGTTCCGCAAGCTGCTGGACGAAGGGCGTGCGGGCGACAACGTCGGTTTGCTGCTGCGCGGCACCAAGAAGGAAGAAGTCGAACGCGGCCAGGTGGTGTGCAAGCCCGGCACCATCACCCCGCACACCCGGTTCGAGGCCGAGGTGTACGTGCTGACCAAGGAAGAGGGCGGGCGCCACACGCCGTTTTTCAAGGGTTACCGGCCGCAGTTTTACTTCCGCACCACGGACGTGACCGGCTCGGTGGAGCTGCCGGCCGGGGTGGAGATGGTCATGCCGGGGGACAACGTCAAGATGACGGTGGAACTGATCAGCCCGATCGCCATGGAAGAGCAGGTGCGCTTCGCCATCCGCGAGGGCGGCCGCACCGTCGGCGCCGGCGTGGTGACGAAGATCTTGAAGTAA
>Ga0070740_10005430_pt1 | contig 11819 bp, 10 predicted proteins | sample Coa_R2_FD_67286 | JGI IMG/M metagenome (GOLD analysis project Ga0070740, IMG submission 67286) | Surface soil microbial communities from Centralia Pennsylvania, which are recovering from an underground coalmine fire - Coalmine... | ecosystem: Environmental > Terrestrial > Soil > Unclassified ...
AAGGAGGCCGGTAGTAGCAGCCGCGAACGTGATCGCTATTGTCAGCGATCCGTATCTTATTCCTGTCAAGACTTTTGTCCGAAGGTCAAAAGCCTTCGCTTTGATATTCATTACACTCACACCCCAGGAAAATGAATCTACGTTTATTTATGCAGGCAGAGTGCCAAATTAGAACTCTCTTAGAATGAATTGTTTATCCGGAAGCGCATTAATTTAGCAGTAAACATGACTCTACAGGTTTTCATATTTTCGGTTTGGGCTTTCATATTTTCTGGAGATTTTCTGAGTGTCCGAGCATCATGAAAGAATAGAAACAGCGGTCAATCTGGTGGAGGGCCGCAAAAAATGAACACTTTCAAGACTGCTCTGTTGCTGACTGCCTTAACCCTCTTCCTGATGTTCGTTGGCGAACATTACGGCGGGCGAAACGGCATGATTCTGGCCTTTATTTTTGCTGCCGGGATGAATTTTTTCAGCTATTTCTATTCAGACAAGCTGGCGCTGGCCATGTATCGGGCGCAGCCGGTTACGCGCGAGGAGCTTCCGCGCGTGTATCAGGTGGTCGAGCGGATGACGCAGCGCATCGGGCTGCCGATGCCGAAGATTTATGTCATTCCGTCGGATTCGCCGAATGCCTTTGCAACGGGGCGGAACCCGAAACATGCTTCGGTCGCGGTGACGCAGGGTATTTTGAACCTGCTGAATGACGATGAGCTGGAGGGCGTACTGGCCCACGAACTCGGGCATGTGAGAAATCGCGACATTCTGACCAGCTCGATTGCTGCGACGCTGGCAGGCGCGATTACGATGCTGGCGCGCATGGGGTATTGGGCTTCTCTGTTTGGCGGATATGGCGGTGATGGCCGGGACCGCGAGCGCGGCGGAGGCGGACTGGGCGCGCTGTTTATGCTGATTCTGGCGCCGATTGCGGCTACGCTGATTCAGCTGGCGATTTCGCGTTCGCGGGAGTATGAGGCAGATGCTACGGGGGCGCACATCACGGGTAATCCATATGCGCTGGCGAGCGCTCTGGAGAAGCTGGATGCGTATTCGAAGCGGCTGCCGATGCAGGCTTCGCCGTCGAATGCCCACCTGTTTATTGTTCAGCCGCTGCTGAGCGGGCGCGATTTTGCGAGTCTGTTTGCGACACATCCGCCGATTCCGAAGCGGATTGAGCGGCTGATCGGGCGGTCGAGCCTGTATGGAGCGCAGAATTAGATAGAACTTTCGAGTTTCCATGACCTGCTCTTAACGGCCAGAGATGAAGACTTTCCTGCGAGCGCTTATTCTGCTGCTGATTGTTTTATGGCTGGGCGGCGTGATGTTCTTTCCCATCGTTGCCGCTACGGCATTTTCTACGCTGCCGGATACGCATCAGGCCGGGACAATTGTGGGAAAATGCCTGCGAATTTTGCATTATGAGGGGCTTTTTGCGGGCACTTTGATGGTGATTTTGCTGCTGGCGGCGCGGAGAATTCGCGCTTATACACGGAATATTGCGCTGCCGGTGGTTTTTGCGCTGGCGATGCTGGTGCTGACGGCATTTTCGCAGTTCTGGATTATTCCCAAAATGGAAAGCTATCGAATCGCTGCTGGCGGCGCGATTGACGCGGTCGCCCAGGATGATCCTAACCGCGTGGCTTTCAACAAGCTGCATGTTGTGTCAGAACGGGTAGAGGAAGGCGTGCTGCTGGCAGGGATTGTGCTGGTGGGTCTGCTGGGGGCGGCGCGTACAGGAGAATCCTGAGCCTCCACCTTTCGATGGATTGCTCTGAAGCCATGCCGCAACTAGACTCGCGGCCATGACCATTCAGACCGAACCTATCGGCAGTATTCCCCGCCCCATGGAACTGATTCAGGCGATCGAATCCTTTGCAGCGGGCACGATTTCACATGACGGGCTCGACGCTGCCTATGAAGCCGCGGTCATGGATACGATTCGCAGGTTTGAAGAAACAGGATCTCCGATCATTACGGACGGAGAACAGCGGAAGTCCAGCTTCGCGACGTATCCCCTGGAGGGCATTGAGAATCTTGCTCGTGATGGGGTGGTGATTCCGTTTGCGGATGGGCACACGCGCCGGCTTCCCCGGCTGACTCGCGGTCCATTTCGATATGGAAAGCACACAGGCACATTTGTTCTTGAAGCAAAGAGACATACGAGCAGACCGTTGAAACAAGCTGTCATTTCGGCATCGGCGCTCAGTTTGTTGTATCCGGCAGGAGGAATTGCGGACTATTCACAGGAGGAATTTCTGTCGGATCTGAAGCGCGAGGCTGAAGCAGATATTCGTTCAGCATTCGACGCCGGCGCTGAGGTTGTGCAGATGGATTTCACTGAGGCACGCCTTTCGCTGAAGCTTGATCCTTCAGGCGGATTGCTGCGGAATTTTGTTGACCTGAATAACAGCGTTCTGAGCCGGTTCTCGGCAGAAGAGCAAAAACGGATTGGCGTGCATGTGTGTCCGGGTGGAGATCACGATTCGACGCACTCAGCAGACGTGAGTTACAGCGGGCTGCTGCCTACCCTGTTTGAATTGAATGCGGGCCGATTTTATGTTCAGATGGCCAGCGAACCGGATCGCCAACAGGTTCTGCGAGAGATCAAGCGGCTCCTCAAACCCGGACAGGTAATCTTCATTGGCGTGATTGATCCTATTGATCCAGTCGCCGAGACTCCGGAAAAGGTAAAAGATCGCGTCCTTGAAGCTGCGTCTTTGATTCCAGTGGATCAGATGGGAACTACGGATGATTGCGGCTTTTCCCCCTTCGCAGATGATACCTCGACCGGACGTGAGACGGCTTTCGCTAAAATTCGCTCACGCGTGCAAGGTACGGCAATGGCGGAAAAGGAGCTGGGTGTTTCCTGATTTCACTGCTATGAAGCTTTGCGTGCGGGGTCCTTCCCGCTGCCTTGCTCTTCAGATTTCTCGTCTTTATGCTGACCGGGATGGAAGGTCTGATTGCCCTGGTTCATATGAGAGGGTCTTTCCTGAACCGGTTTCTGCTTTGGGTTCTGTTGCTCTGGAGCAGGGTTTTTCTGAGATTTCTGGACGTTCATAGTGCACTTCCTTTCCTGACATATTAGATATGCGGAGCCGCAGGGATGGTGGCCCAAAGATTGTGGCCGATTCGTATTTCATGGGGGCCCAGCAGGTATGATGAAGAATTGGCATCATTTCTGATTTCAATACCAGGACAAGCATGAAAACAGGCATTATCGGTCTGCCTCAGGTGGGTAAGACCTCTCTGTTCAAGATTTTGACGAAGGCCAAGGTTGAGGACCGCGGGTATTCGCGGGAGGCGCATCTGGGCATTGCAAAGGTTCCGGATGACCGGCTGGACAAGCTGGCGGCGCTCTACAACCCAAAGAAGACGATTTACGCGACGGTGGAGTACGCGGACGTGGCTGCCATCGGGCAGGAGGCTCTGAAGGAGACCTCGTTCCTGACGAATCTGCGGAATGTGGATGCGCTGATCCATGTACTGCGGGCGTTTGAGGATGAATCGATTCCCCATGTGGGGGAGATTGATCCGCTGCGCGACATTAAAAATGTCGAATTCGACCTGATGGTTTCGGACCTGACGCAGATTGAGAAGCGGCTGGAGCGTCTGCAAAAAGACCTGAAGAAGATGCGTACTTCTGACCTTGAGAAGGAAAATGCGCTGCTGCTGCGGGCAAAAGAGGCGCTGGAGCAGGAGAAGCCTCTCCGTGAGCTGGAGATGTCGGCGGAGGAGAAGAAGCTGATTCGCGGCTTCATGTTTCTATCGCAAAAGCCGATTCTGTATGCGCTGAATCTTTCAGAGAGCACGACTCTGGGGGCTGACCTTGAAGCGGCGGCTGCGAAATACAAGATCGAAGAAGCGGCTGCGCGTCCGAATGCGGGCGTGACGGCCTTCTGCGGAAAGGTGGAAGCTGAACTTGCGGAGATGGATGATGAGGAGGCCTCGGAGTTTCTTGCCTCGTATGGATTACAGGAAAGCGGGCTGCGACGGCTGATTCGCAAGAGCTACGAATTGCTGGGGCTCATCAGCTTCTTCACCGTTGGCGAAGACGAGTGCCGCGCCTGGACGGTTCCGGTGAACTCGCGCGCGCAGGAGGCGGCGGGGGCGATTCACTCGGATCTCGAAAAGCATTTCATTCGCGCGGAAACTATTCATTGGGACACGCTGCTTGCTGCCGGATCAGAGGCTGCAGCACGTTCGCAGGGCACACTGCGGCTTGAGGGCAAGGATTATCAGGTGCAGGACGGGGATGTACTGCATATTCGGCACAGCGGGTAGGAAGACGGCGAGTCAGCAAATTAGCGCTTCGCGCCAGCGAGTCAGCTTTAAAAAGCAGAGCAGATGCGCTGATGATGGAAATCAGATTTGCTATTGCGCTCTACCGCTGACTTGCCGGCTCGCTGACGCGAAGCGCTAATTGCTAAATTTATGCTTCTTTCTCTCATTCTCGGCGCGGTGGCTGCGGTGGCCGATATCTTCGGCGGCCTGGTGCTGGTGCGCGCGAACTGGGAGAAGCGGTATCTTCGCTACTCGGTTGCGCTAGGGGCCGGGTTCATGCTGGCGGTGGCATTTCTTGAAATGCTTCCGGAGAGCCTGCGCTTCTCAGTGAAGTGGGCCCCGGTGCTGGTGCTGGCGGGTTACTGCGGTGTTCATCTGCTGGAACACACGATTGTGCCGCACTTTCATTTCGGAGAAGAGACGCATCACGATGAATTTATTTCTGCGCACACGAGCTATTCGGTGCTCGGCGGGCTGGCTGTGCATGCTCTCTTTGACGGGGTGGCGATTGCATCGGGTTTTGTTCTGTCAAATCTGTTGGGCTGGCTGATTTTTATTGCTATTTTTCTGCACAAGATTCCTGAAGGATTTACTGTTGCTTCGGTCATGATGGCTTCGGGACGCAGCCGCAGAGTTGCGATCACAGCTGCGTCGGTGCTGGCGACGGCAACGCTGCTGGGCGCGCTTATGATCAGCGTGCTTCCGTCGTGGGTTGAGGTTGGGCTGCCGCTCTCGGCTGGAGTGGCGATATATGTGGCGGCGACGGATCTTGTTCCGGAAGTTAACCGCGAGCCTGGTATTCGGATGGCGCTGGTCTTCTTTGCGGGAGTGTTGTTGTTTCTTTTTCTGCGGTTGTTATTGCCGGAGGTTTGAGTGCGATTTTGCTTTTTGCAAAGACTTCGTTACATCAGTGTCTGAGGTCGCACTGATTCTTGCGCCGGAAAATCAAACTGCAGGCCCCTCCGCTCCAGCGCTTTGCGCTTTTCGTTCGGGATGACAACTCATCTTAGGTTCACATCGACCCGATTAACTCTAAATACCAATTTGTCGGGTCGAACAAATCTAAGGCCCCATCAGGGCGCGGCCCAGTTTTCTGCCTGAGACTTTCCAGCGTCTGAGGATTTCGTAGACGATCACGGTTGCATATGTAACCGCGACCCATACAAATACTTCTTCTATAGGAAGGCGCGACCAGGCGCGGACCCGAATTCCGATCATCTGCTCATCGCGGAAATTCCACCAGCCATAAGGGAGCGCAAGCGTGACTTCCCAGAGCAGGCTGATGAGCACAACCATAAACATGACGAGGCTCACGGCTCGCCAATTGATGACGGGACGTGCTGTGGGCAGAAACATGGACGAGGGCAGTAATGCACCGACCACCAGAAAGGTGAAGTATCCCGGAAAGCCGGGCCCGCCATAGTTTCGCTTGTAGAGGATCGCCGCCAGAATCAGAAAGATTGCAAGAACTACCGACTGGGGATGAAACGTAAGCAGGCGATGAAAGGTGGTGCGGTCTGCGCTGTCGTTGGGAATGGAGTACGCGGCCAGCCAGTATTCATCGAGCCAGATGTAGAGGAGCAACACTGTCAGGAAGCCGGTGAGGTAGAAGACATATTCTTCAAGCGGGACGCCGCCGCCGAGCGCGGGGGCTTTGATGCCTAGCGTGGCTTGTAAGTTCGGAAAGTAGAAGAAGTATCGCGCGAAGAAAAAGTCCAGTGCTGCGCCGAGGGGAAAGAGCAGGGCGATTGTCCACCAGAATGCCTTCTTTGATATCTGGATTTCTTCCTGAGGAATGAACCAGAAGGCAATGACCACGATTGGCATGATAAACAGCAACAGGCTGATGGTGTATCCATACGGGGTGGGGTTCTGCGTTGAGGCTCTGACATTGTGCAGTGTAATGGCTGCGGGAATTGCAACGAGGCTGAACATGGCCAGTACCAGCCAGAAGCTGGCGCGAGGTGAGGGCGGCGACTTACGCATGTCGGCTCCTGGAGCCGGGTCAGCAATTCGCTGAAACGGTAGTTCTCTGTTTGTCCTTCCACATCTTGTAAAGCGCCCATGACGCGAGGGTGCAGCAGTCGCGAATGTCGCCGTTAAGCATCATCTGCTCGAATTCAGCAATAGTGAATGAGTGCAGAGTGAGATCGTGCTCCTCGGCATCGAAATCTGTTCCCACATGCGTAAGGCCAGTAGCAAGAAAGACGTGCTGCTTCTGGTTGGCGAAGCCGTAGGCGATGTACATCATGCCTAAGTAGGTCATGGATGCCGCATGGAACCCGGTCTCTTCGCGAAGCTCTCCGCGCGCGAGCTCTTCGGGATCGATGTCCGCGGTTTCCCAGCCACCCTGGGGCAGTTCAAGGCAGCGCTGCTGGATGGTATAGCGGAACTGCTCGACGAGGTAAATGCGGTCTCCCTCGATGGGAATGATGACGGCGCAATCATCTTTATCGACGACGCCATAAATTCCGTGGGCACCGTTGTCGCGCTGAATCTGGTCTTCGCGAACGCGGAGCCACGGATTACGATAAACCTCACGAGTGCTGAGTGTCTTGATGCTCATAAGAACTTGTCTGTATTCTGCCATGCGGAAGTTAAAGTAAGTCAACGTTACTTTCGCCAACTATGTATAGTTACTTTCCTGCTATACGCAGCAAATTCATGCCTGATTCACACATTGGAAGGACATCCTGCTCCAGATGAAGAAACTGCTTGCGGTGGTATGGATATTGTTATCGCTTGGTTGGTCAGCATCTGCGCAGATTGCTGATGATTCACTCGCCTTTCAAAGAGCGCAGCATCTGCGGCATGGCATTAATACGAGCATGTGGTTTGCGCAGTCGCCCGGTAATTATTCCGTGGAGCGGCTGCAAAGCTTTACCACGACTGAAGATATTGCGCTCATTCGCAAGATGGGGTTCGATCATGTGCGGTTGAGCATCGATCCTGAGCCGTTGCTTCCGTGGGTGAGGAACCCGGCTGTTTCGACGCCATTCGTAACGGAGCTGGATCGCGTGGTGAAGACCATGCTTGATCAACAACTGGCTGTGATTATCGATATCCATCCGGAGAGCAGCTATAAGGCGCAGTTGCTACATGGGACGGACGGCGTGGAGCGCTTTGCGCGATTATGGCGCGCGCTGGCGAAACATTTTGCTTCGGCGGATTCGGAGCTGGTCTTCTTCGAGATTATGAATGAGCCGGAGCAGGATGATGCTTATCGTTGGCAGGGTGTTGAGAGCTTTGTCGCCAGGCAGATCCGAGAGGCCGCGCCGGAGCACACCATTATCGCCGCGGGCGCGCGCTGGTCAGGGCTGGGGGATTTGCTGGCGCTCGAACCGATTGCGCTGCCGAATGTGATTTACACCTTTCATGATTACGAGCCGTTCCCATTCACGCATCAGGGAGCGACCTGGACCAGTTCGCAGGTGCTGCCATTGCGCTCAGTTCCCTATCCTTCGACGCCGGACGCCGTGCAGCCGAATGTGAATCAGGAGCCTACACTGCCTGGTCAGTTCTGGGTGGCGCAGTATGGTTTTGATCGCTGGGATGCGCGGCGCATCGACGCGACGATTGCGTTTGCTGAAAAATGGTCTCAGGCGCATCATGCTCCGGTGTATTGCGGAGAGTTCGGCGTACTGCGGGATTATGCTGATCCGGCGATGCGGGCGCAATGGATTCACGACATGCGTGTTGCATTCGAGAAGCACGGGATCGGCTGGGCGATGTGGGATTATCAGGAGAATTTCGGCGTCGTGGCGAAGAAGGATGGAAAGGCGGTTCCTGATCCGGCAATTGTGAAGGCTTTGGGATTGAAGATGCCTTGAGCTTCGAAAATCACGAACTATCTTAGATTAGTCCGGCTGATTAAATCCGCTCGTTTAGTGAGTCAGAATTTGTTGCATTTTCCAGCGAAAATTGCTGAGCGCGTCTTGAAAAAGCAGGTCCTTCCGCTTCCTCTTCGCGTTGCCCAGGAGAGCGTCAGGATGACAATCACTGATGAAGCCGCATTGATCTGAACCACTACCGCGCGGCTGAAAACCCCTGCACTTCAAAGTCAGCATCTTCAACGATGTCCGAAAGCGGACGGTGGCATCCGGTTCCGGACACGGGCGCTCTTTGGCAACAGGATAATGCTCAGCGTTTTCAATAGCTTAACTTGTATTATGTTTGGCTCCAAAGCTGCTCTTTGCAGTTCGGATGATCAGAACTTAAAGGCAAGGAGCACTGCATGACCAGCCTGTGGAATGAACTGCGCTACGCGATTCGCCAACTGCGAAAGACACCCGGATTCACGATTGTCTGCATTCTGACGTTGGCTCTTGGTATCGGCGCGAATACGGCAGTCTTCAGCGTGATGAATGCCGTGCTGCTGAAGTCGCTACCGGTAGCTGACCCGCAACGCGTTGTGTATCTGCGCACTTCAGACCAGCCTCATCGGACAGGAACCATCGATTCTCACGAGACATTCTCTTATGCGGTGTACGATGCGCTGCGCCATCAGAAGGGCGCTTTGGCTGACCTGATGGCCTACGTGCCTCTTTCCGGCGGCAAAGTTGCTGTGCGCTACGGAGCGGAGCCGGAAGAGGCCGAAGGCGATATGGTCAGCGGTAATTTCTTTTCCGGACTGGGCGTGAAGCTGATTCGCGGCCACGGCTTCACCGAACAGGACGAGACCACGCATGCTCCCGTTGCCGTGATCAGCTACAACTACTGGACGCAGCGCTTCTCCCGCAATCCGGATGTGCTGGGAAAGACGCTGTACGTGAACAGCGTTCCAGTCACGATTGTCGGAATCGCCGCCGAAGGCTTTGAAGGAGTTGAGGCGGGTAACTCGACTGACTTCTGGATTCCGTTGCAGAGCCGCCAAGATCTGAACGCGTGGGGCAGTCCTCCGGAGGGCGGTAAGACATACATTGCCAACCCGACATGGTGGTGCCTGCGCATGCTGGGCCGTCTTGCTCCCGGCATAACGAAAGAGCAGGCCGCTGCACAATTGCAGCCAGTCTTTCAATCCGCGGCGTACATTGGTCTTGGAAACCCTGAACCGGGGGAAAAGCGTCCGGTTTTAAGCTTTACGGACGCGAAGAATTTTCCCGGCTATGAGCGCGAATACGGCAAACCGCTCCGCATGTTGATGGCTATGGTGGGATTTGTCCTGCTGATTGCATTGAGTAATGTAGTCATGCTGTTGCTCGCGCGCAATGCCACGAGGCAGCGGGAATTTTCTCTGCGGCTCGCTCTCGGAGCGCGGCGCAAAGAGCTGTTCCGGCAATTGCTGGCAGAAAGTATGCTGCTGGTGGTTCTTGGCGGGGGGCTGGCGTGGTTTTTCTCCGTCATTGCAACAAAATCTCTGGGGACATGGGCGAAGATTGAGTCGGATCTTGCTCCTGACCACACCGTTCTTTTCTTTACCCTGAGCATTCTGGTTCTGGCAGCGGTTCTGTTTGGGTTGGCGCCTTTGCGCGCTGCGCTTTCGTCGGGGCCGGGACTGGTGCTCAAAACCTCTTCGGCTACATCAAATACGGATGCAGGCAAGACGCGGACCGGCAGGATTGTCGTGGCGCTACAGATGGCGCTCTGTCTGGTTCTGCTCGTTGGCGCGGGGCTCCTGGTCAGCACACTGCGCAACCTCGAAAATATCCCTTTGGGGATGCGCGTCGATGGCCTTGTGGTCTTCGGAGTGAATCCGACTGTGCATTCGACGGCGGAAGCGATCACCTTCTACCAGACGCTGCTCAATAAGCTCCGTGTTCTGCCGGGTGTGGAGTCTGCGACCATCATGGAAGAACGCCTCGGCTCGTGGTGGTCGGACAACTTCAATATGACGGTGGATGGCAAGCTAACCGATTCCTGGGTACGGAACAATGTCATTGGCACAGATTTTTTTCATACGCTCGGTGTGCCGATTCTTGCGGGCCGTGAATTTGCTGACTCGGATACCGCCAAGTCTCCTCCGGTCGCGATTATCAATGAGCTGTTCGCCCAGCGTTATCTACCGAACCAGAACCCACTTGGACATAGCATCGGCACCCCTGACGGCAAATTTCAGTTCACAGTTGTCGGTGTCGTAGGAAATCACAAGTATCGCAGCATTGATGAAGAGCCGATCCCAATGGCGTGGGTGCCTTACACACAGGGTCCTCCGGTCGGGAAAATGCAGATTGAATTGCGTGCCCACGGCGAACCGCTTGCGATTCTGCCAGCCGCGCGCAAAGTCCTTCAGACGATGGATCCGAACCTCCCGCTCATCGAGCCGATGACGCAGCGTGCCCAATATGAAACAACCATCTCGCGGCAACTGCTCTTTGCGCGGCTGGCCGGATTTTTTGGGCTGCTGGCTGTGGTCCTGGTTGCCACCGGACTGTATGGCACTCTGGCATATCGGGTAAATAATCGCACGGTCGAAATCGGCGTTCGTATGGCGGTTGGCGCGCGGCGTGGGCAGATGGTCTGGATGGTATTGCGCGACAGCCTGATGCTGACGGCTAGCGGTGTGGTTGTTGGTGTTCCGCTGGCGATGCTGGTAGGCAAAGCGCTCACTTCTTCGTTATATGGAGTGAAGCCTTTCGATGTGCCGATCTATTGCTTTGCTGTACTCGGAATTGCTGTCGTTGCCATTGCTGCCAGCATGGTTCCGGCTCAGAGGGCTGCGAGCGTTGATCCGCTGACGGCATTGCGGGCTGAGTAATTTCCTGACTCCCACCCTATCGCGCAACGGCACCGCGATAGGATGGGGCACCCGGATTTTAAGGATATCAATCGATGGCTACATTTTTGAATGATCTGCGTTATGGGATGCGCCAGTTGCGCAAAACACCCGGCTTCCTGGTTGTTTGCGTTCTGACACTAGCACTCGGCATTGGCGCGAACACTGCGGTCTTCAGCGTGATGAACGCTGTGCTGCTGAGATCGCTGCCGGTAGCTGATCCGAACCGTGTCGTTTATCTGAATACCTCCGGCGCTCCTCATAAGGGAAGCAATACCGGTGACTGGACGACATCGTTTTCCTATCCGGTATACGAGACGCTTCGGCAACAGCGCGATACATTATCGGAGGTCATAGCATACGTACCCGTCAGCTCCGGCGGCAGTAAAGTTGCCGTCCGCTTCGGCTCGGAACCCGAGGAGGCCGAAGGCGACATGGTGAGCGGCAATTTCTTCTCCGGCCTGGGCGTGCGCCTCACACGCGGCCGCGGATTTACTGGGCAGGACGAAGCACAGCATGCCCCGATTGCCGTAATCAGCTACAACTATTGGACGCAGCGCTTCTCGCGTAATCCGGATGTGCTTGGAAAAACACTCTATGTCAAAGGCGTTCCGCTGACCATTGTCGGCATTGCGTCCGAGGGGTTCGAAGGCGTCGAATCCGGCAGTTCCACAGACTTCTGGATTCCGCTCCAAAGCCGTCCCGAATTGAATGCCTGGAGTTCTCCAGAGATTGACGGCAAAACCTATCTTCAGCGACCCAACTGGTGGTGCCTGCGCATGCTGGCCCGCCTCGCTCCCGGCGTAACAAAGGAACAGGCGAT
>Ga0070740_10005434_pt1 | contig 11816 bp, 9 predicted proteins | sample Coa_R2_FD_67286 | JGI IMG/M metagenome (GOLD analysis project Ga0070740, IMG submission 67286) | Surface soil microbial communities from Centralia Pennsylvania, which are recovering from an underground coalmine fire - Coalmine... | ecosystem: Environmental > Terrestrial > Soil > Unclassified ...
AGCCAGCAGCCGGCTCCCCGGCCCGCCTGCCTCGTCCTCGGCGGCGAGACCACCGTAACGGTGCGCGGGGAGGGACGCGGCGGACGCAACCTCGAGGTCGCCCTGGGCGCCGTGGCGAGCGTGGCCGGCCTGCCCGACGTGCTGCTCCTGACGGCCGCTACCGATGGCCAGGATGGCCCGACCGAGGCCGCCGGCGCCTGGGTGGACGGCACGAGCCTCGCCCGAGCGCAGAGCCGCGGCCTCGACCCCCGCGCGTTCCTCCACCGCAACGACGCCTACTCCTTCTTCGCCGCGCTCGGCGACCTGCTGATCACCGGCCCGACGCTTACCAACGTGAACGACCTACTGTTCGTCTATGCTTTCTGAGAACCCACGCGCCGTGCGGACGGCGGTCCACGAGCGCGCGCCCGCGCGGCGCCCCGGAGCAAGCCCATGAGTGCGCTGAGCGACACTGCGCAGCAGGCCCTCGCTGCGCTGGGGCGTGCCGACCTGGTGGTCGGCATTCCCAGCTTCAACAACGCCGCCACGATTCGCCAGGTCGTCGAGACCGCAGCCACAGGGCTGGCACGGTACTTTCCAGACCGGCGCGCCGTGGTGCTGAACAGCGACGGCGGCTCTACCGACGGCACCCCGGACGCGGTGCGGGCGGCCGCACGGCCCCGCACCGTGCCGGTCCTCTCCTTCCCCTACGTGGGACCGTCCGGAAAGGGCACTGCGCTCCGCGCAGTCTTCGAGGCTGCTACCCGCCTGGGCGCGCGCGCCTGCGTCGTGCTGGACGCCGACCTGCGCAGCGTGACGCCCGAGTGGATCCGCCAGCTCGCGGGGCCGGTCCTCGCCGGCGCGGCCGACTACGTCGCACCGCTCTACGTGCGGCACAAGTACGACGGCACCATCACCAACACCCTCGCCTACCCCCTCACGCGCGCGCTCTACGGGGTGCGGGTGCGCCAGCCGATCGGGGGCGACTTCGGCCTCGGCGCCGCCGTGCTTGCCACCTACCTGCGCCAGGACGTGTGGCACACGGATGTGGCGCGCTTCGGAATCGATATCTGGATGACCACGACCGCGATCGTCGAGGGCTACCGGGTACACGAGGCCGCCCTGGGCGCGAAGATCCACGATCCGAAGGACCCTGCAGCCAGCCTCGGACCGATGCTCCAGCAGGTCGTGGGGACGCTGTTCGCGCTGCTGGCACGCCACGTCGACCGCTGGTGGGCGGTAGAGCGTAGCGTGCCCGTTCCGCAACACGGGACCCAGGCGCCGGTGGAGCCAGCGCCGGTGACGGTGAACCTCGCCGCCCTCATTGAAGGGTTTCGGGAGGGCGCGCAGGCCCACGGCGCGGTATGGCGCCGCCTGCTGGCCTCGGCCACCTACGAGGCTGTCATGGCGCTCGCCGCTCAGCCTCCCACGCCGTTCACCTTCCCGCCGGCGCTCTGGGCGCGGGTAGTGTACGACTGCGCCGTCGCCTACTGCCGCCAGTGCGAGACGCAGACGGTGCTGGCGGCGCTCACACCGCTCTACTTCGGGCGCACGGCCGGCTTGGTAGTCGACACCATGGCGCTCGACGGCGCCGCCTTCGAGGCCTACCTCGAACAGCAGGCCCAGGCCTTCGAACTTGAGAAGCCCTACCTGCGCGCGCGCTGGGCCAGCATCACGGCCTAACGCCCGCGCCGCGGCCCTCGCTCAAGGGAGCGCGCGTCGACTCTCCAAGTAGGCGAAGCCAGCGAGCCGCCACAGTGTGCAGCAATCTGCCAGCTGGATGGCCCTATTTCACCCTCGCCGACCCCGGTCCACCGCGATTCAGCGCTGGTCACCTCAGGATTCCATACGTTCCCTCCCGTTGGGCCTATAAGTTCCACCTTGGCTCTGGCTTGACCGAGCAGGCGCCTGCTGCTCGAGAGTCCGACGTGCCCTACCTGCAAACACCATAGCGCTTTTGTCAACTAGCCGGTGCTCTCCCTGTTGAACTAGAATCGGTAGGTTTGGGGTGATCGATAGGTTTGGGGGCTGTAGACACAGGCATGTGCTGGTTTTGGCTTAGGCAGCCAACAGGAGGTGAACTATGCCGGTGCTTGACGCCGATGCCCATGTCGAGGAGTGGGCCGAGACCTTCGACGACCGCTATCTCGACCCGGCATTCCGCGCGCGGCGGCCGCAGGTGATCGGCGCGGGGCGCCGTGCCTATTGGCTCATCGAAGACCAGGTCTTCCCCAGGATGGTCGGGCGTGGTTGTCACATCCTCGGCACTCCGACAGGTTACGGAACGCTTCCGACCGAATATACAGCGGCAAAAGCCGAGGACATAGACAGTATGGAACTACGTGATATCGATGCTCGTATCCGACAAAATGAGCGGGAGGGGATTGACCTGCAAATAATCTACCCGACCCTTTTCCTGGCCTATCCGCTGGCCTCGGATCGCCTGCTAGCAGCCGCTCTCTGCCGTTCCTACAACAGCTGGATGCACGAGGTCTGCAGTCAACGGCCGGACAAGCTGAAATGGGTCGCCGTGGTCTCGCTGGACGACGTGCCGAGCGCGGTGGAGGAGATGCGCCGCTGCCGACATGAGCTGGACGCAGTGGGCGTAGTCATCCTTGGAACAGCAGGCGATAAGCAGCTCGACCACCCTTCGCTCGCACCCTTCTGGGCAACTGCAGCTGACCTCGACCTTGCGGTGGCGATCCACGTCGGCTGGTCCTGCCCCCCGCTCTCGCACCTCTACGAGCGGCTCTATGACTCGATGGTGATTCCCTTTGGCCTGCCGACGCTGATGGCATTCAACGCGCTCCTGAGCGGCGGCGTTCTCGACCAGTACCCCAACCTGCGCGTGGGGTTCTTCGAGCTGGGCTCGCAGTGGGTTCCGTTCCTGATCGACCGCATGGACCACTTCTACAACTTCTGCGCCGAGCGCGCTCGCACGTTCCTGCCAGCGGCCCGCCGGCGACCTAGCGAGTACCTGCAGAGCGGGCAGGTTTACATCACCTGTGAAGTCGACGATCGCCTGCTGCCCCAAGTGCTGGCGCTGATGGGCGAGGATCAGATCCTCTTCGCGTCGGATATTCCCCACGGCGACCGGGAACCAAACGCCGCCGGGATCCTGCAAGCGCGGCAAGACCTAAGCACAGCGGCCAAACGCAAGATCCTTTACGATAACGCCATGCGTTTCTATGGCCTCTCCTAGGGGCCTCGCACGGCCGCTACCGCTGCCACGGCCGACCGGCCCGCGCGCCATCGACCAGCAATAGGGCGCGGCTGGAGTCAGGCTATGGCCCCCGGCCAGCCACCGCGCAGCCCAGCGGAGAACGCTGGCAGCGCCAGCCCGGGGATGCTATATGGGAGGCGCGATGCTGCACGTGCTCTCGCTGCGCGAGGTGGACGCGGGGCTGGTCCTGGTGGCCGGGCTAGTGGCCGGCTACCTCATGGCGCTGGCCGGGCTCTGGGCAGGGACTATCCCCGGGCTGGTAGCGGTCGACATCGCTGACTTCGGCCGGCGCTATATGGTCTCCGATCGCCCCACAGCGTGGCTGGTGGGCCTTGCCTCACACCTGATCAATAGCGTCCTGCTCGCCCTCGTGTGGGCTGCCGTCATCGATCCCAACCTCGCCTGGCCTCGGCCGCTCAAGGGACTGGTGTGGGGCGAGTTTCTCGGGCTCACGCTCGCTGGGGCCTTGGTGGCCCCGATGGCCGGCTTGGGGTTCATGGGCCTCAAGACGGGCGATCATCGTTTTGCCCTCACCAGCCTGCTCCTCCACGCCCTGTGGGGGCTCGTGGTAGGACTGCTCTACGTGCCGCCGTGAGCAACGGTATCCGCGTTCCCCACCCGCTGCTGGTGCTCTACAGCCGTGGTGTGGCGCTGGCCTGCGGACTAGATGGACGGCTGGTCGCCGACGAGCGCCACGGCCTCTTCGCCGCGGATACCCGCGTGCTCTCCACCTACCAGCTCATGGTCGGGGGACAGGCCTGGCAGCTGCTCGGCCGCTCCCGCTCAGGCCATGCCACCGCGCTCTGGGAGTTCCAAAATCCCCCCATCCGTGGCGCGACAGGGGATCACATCCCCCAAGGAACTATGCTCCTCAGCCTCCGTCGCCGCCTGGACGGTGTGCTCCACGACGACCTGCGCCTCGCCGTCTTCGAACGGCCGGTGCAGGTGCAGCTCACCCTCCTACTCGACGCCGACTTCGCAGACATCTTCCAGGTGAAAGCGCAGTCGCTTCCGCCGCGGCCGTTCATCCACCGCCTCCCCCGCCCTGGCGGTCTTGCCCTGACCTACGAGCGGGGCGGGTTCCGACGCGGCCTGTGGGTGCGCTTCGAGACCACCGGCCCGCCGCCCGTCCTGACCGGCTCGCTGGTTACGTTCCATCTCCACCTGCAGCCCGGCAGCGAGTGGCGTTGTTGCCTGGAGGCCGCGCCGGAGATCGACGGCACCCGGCTCACGCCGTCCAGTGACCCGCACGGGCCGGAGCCAACGACGTTGCCCGCCCTCCAGGCACCGACGATCCACGCCCCCGCGCTCCTGCAGGCCCCGCTCGAGCAGGGGCGGTCCGATCTGCGGGCGCTGGCGGTACCGCAGTCCGACCACCCGCCTTATGTGGCGGCCGGGGTGCCCTGGTTCCTAACGCTCTTCGGGCGCGACGCACTGCTCACGGCCTTAATGACCGGGCTCGACGGCGTCTGGTCGGCCGAAGGGGCGCTGGCAGCACTTGGCGCGCTCCAAGCAACGGGGCGCGACGACTGGCGGGACGCAGAGCCGGGCAAGCTGCCGCACGAACTCCGCCGCGGCGAGCTGGCCTGGCGCGGTGAGATCCCCCACACGCCCTACTACGGCACGCACGATGCCCCGGCCCTCTACTGCTTGACCCTGTGGCACGCCTGGCGCTGGACCGGCCATCGGCCCCTGCTCGAAGCGCACCTGGAGACAGCACGCAAGGCGCTGCGCTGGTGCGATGAGTTGGGTGACCGCGACGGGGACGGCCTCCAAGAATACCGCACGCGCAGCCCGCGCGGCTACAAGAACCAGGGCTGGAAGGACGCGGGCGACGCGGTCGTTCATGCCGACGGCAGCCAGGCCGACCCTCCGCTAGCCACGGTCGAGCTACAGGGCTATCTCTTCGCCGCCCGCCTCGCGATGGCGGAACTCCTGACCGAGCTGGGCGACGAGGCCGAGGCGCTGCGCCTGCGGCAGGCCGCGGCCGTGCTGCGCGCCAGGGTCGAAGAGCGCTTCTGGCTACCCGAGGCGGGCTTCTACGCCTTCGCACTGGACGGCCACAAGCGCCCGGTGCGCAGCATCGCCTCCAACCCGGGGCACCTGCTCTGGTGCGGGCTCCCTCGGCCCGAGCGCGCCGCCGCGGTGGCTGCCCGGCTACTGGCCCCCGACATGTTCAGCGGATGGGGGCTGCGAACGCTTTCGGCCCACCATCCAGCCTATAACCCGCTCTCCTACCAGCGCGGCTCGGTCTGGCCGCACGACACCGCGCTGGCAGCGGCCGGCCTGTGGCGCTACGGCCTGCAGGAGGAGGCAAGCCTGCTCCTCCGGGCGCTCCTCGAGGCGGCGGGGGTATTCGAGGGCGAACGGCTGCCAGAGCTGTTCGGGGGCCTTGACCGCTCTCACGGCCTGCCGGTGCCTTACGAGGAGGCCAATATTCCGCAGGCTTGGGCGGCCGCGGTGCCGCTGCTGGCAACACAGCTGTTCCTGGGGCTGCTCCCCGATGCACCACGGCAGCGCTGCCTCCTCGCCCCCTGGCTGCCCGAGTGGCTACCGTGGCTCGAGGTCAAGGACATCGCCATCGGCCAGGGCCGGCTGGACGTGGCCATCAGCCGCAGCGGGTCCGCCACGGTGGTGACGCGCCTCCACGCCCACGGCATCGAGGTCGAGATCGGGTCGGCGGAGGCGCCGCTGTGGGGCCGGCCACCCGGCGCACTGTAGCACCAGGCTGTCCCGCCACCCCCGTGCCCACGGACACCACGCCTCCCCTATTCGACGATGACCCGCTCCTTCATATTCTGCGGATGGAACGCACATTCGTACCCTCCGGGCTGAGCGAGGGGGTACGCGGCACGCTCCCCTGGGCGCAGGGGCCGGCTGTGCCACTCGACTGGCCGGAGTCGATGCACATCGTGCGTCGTGTGGTCTCCACCGGCTGGGCCGCTGCCTGTCCCCCCCGTGCAGCCCGCCAGGAGCACGGCGGGAAGAAGCAGCACGGCCAGGAGCGCTGCCCGCGCCTAGGGAGCGGCGATGGCGCGGGCAGAAGCGAACACCCGCTGGGTGGCGTAGGCGAGGCTGAGCGCGAAGCCCACGAGATCGAGCACCTCGGCGATCGTCTGCGCGAACAGGAAGAGGGTCCAGCCCAGGTGGTAGATCATGTACCCTAGCTCGGCTACGGCCCGGGCCGTGAAGCCCCAGCCCAGCAAGCCGGCAGCGCTGCTAAAGGAGCGGTAGGCGAAGCAAGCAGCGATGAGAACCAGGACGATGTGCCCTTAGGAGGGAGGTTGCTGTGCTACCTGCTGGACGCGCTGGCTGAGTGGCTGTCGCCCGAGGAGCTGGCAACGCTGCTGCGCACGGTTGGCAAGCAGGTGGCGGCCGGCCGTGTAGCCGCAGGGACACGGCCAGACATCACCGCTGCCGGTGCCGAGCCCTCGCTGCGGGCCCGGCTCGAGCGCGCGGTAAGTGTGCTCAACGAGCGGGGCGGGCTGGCGGAGCTGGGGCAGTAGGACGGCCGTCTCGTTATCTGCAGCTACAGCTGCCCGCTCGAGGAAGCAGCGGCGAGCCACCCAGAGGTATGCCTCCTGGCCGAGATGTCCCTGACCGAGCTAGTGGACACTCGCGTGCATAAGCGCTGCCCGCTGGATGAGCGGCCGCACTGCCAGTGCGATGTGGGGCGCCTGCCCGCCAGCACCACACCCCCCGGCAACTGAGCGCGCGGCCCGGAGCACGCGCTCCGGGCCGCGGCCGGATCCTGGGCTAGGTCGCGGTGGCGACAGGCAGGTCGATCGTGGTTTGCGCCAGCGCGGCATCCACCACCGCCGCTCCCTTCGCGTCGAGCGGGACGAGCGGCAGACGCGGCGCACCGACCGGGAAGCCGACGCGGGCGAGCGCGTACTTGAGCGGGATCGGGTTCGTGGTCACAAAGCAGGCATCCGTGATCGGCAGCAAGCGCCGGTGGATTGCCGCCGCGGTGGCGACGTCGCCCGCCAGGAACCTCTGGATCATCGTCTGGATCTGTCGTCCCACGAGGTGGCTGGTGACGCTGATCACGCCGTAGCCCCCGACGGCGAGGATCGGCAGCGTGTCGGCATCGTTCCCGCTCCACACCCGAAAGCCGGGCCGCGCCCCCTCGATGATCCGCGCCACCGCTTCCAGGTTGCCGCTCGCCTCTTTGACGCCGACGATGTTCTCGATGGCGCTGAGCCGCACAGTCGTCTCGGGTAGCATGTTGGTCACGGTGCGGCTCGGCACATTGTAGAGGATGAGCGGCAGAGGTACCGCCTCCGCGATCGCCTTGAAGTGCTGGTAGAGGCCCTCCTGAGGCGGCTTGTTGTAGTAGGGCACCGTCCCTAGGATGCCGGTCACCCCGATGCTAGCCGCCTCGCGGCTCAGCTCGATGCTCTCGGCCGTGTTGTAGTTGCAGGTGCCGGCGATGACTGCCGCCCGTCCCTGTACCGCCTCACAGATCTCGCCGAAGAGTCGTAGCTTCTCGTCGGCCGACAGCGTGGGGCCCTCGCCGGTCGTGCCGGCGACCACCAGCCCCTCGGAGCCCGAGGCCAGGAGCGCCTCGGCGAGCTGCCGCGCGCGCGCGTAATCCACCCGTCCCGCCTCGTCGAAGGGAGTCACCATGGCCGTTAGCAGGCGTCCGATCTCCGGCATCTCCGCCCCTCCTCCACCAAGGCCGTCCGGTTTCCACTCACCGGCGCTCGCGTCCTCCCTTGGTACTGCTGTGGGCAGTCCGCGTTGCCTCCCTCAAACCGTCGCTGCGGTAGCGGCCGCGGTCGGCTGCGGCCCCCGCAGTAAGAGCTCGGCGATCTGCACCGCGTTCAGCGCCGCCCCCTTGCGCAGGTTATCGGCCACCACCCACAGGGCCAGGCCACAGGGGTGCGAGGCATCGGCGCGAATCCGCCCCACGAACACCTCGTCGCGCCCCGCGGCCAGGCTGGGTAGGGGGTATACCGCCGCCGCTGGATCGTCGAGCACTACGACCCCGGGGGCACGCTCCAGGAGCGCGCGCGCCTCAGCCGGCGCCATGGGACGGGTGAACTCCGCCTGGACCGCCTCGGCGTGGCCCACCGGCACCGGGACGCGCACGGTCGTGGCCGATACCGCCAGGTCGGGCGCGTGCATGATCTTGCGCGTCTCCTGGACCATCTTCCACTCTTCCTTCGTGTACCCGTTGTCCAGGAAGACGTCGATGTGGGGCAGCACGTTGAACGCGATCTGGTGGGGGTAGACCGCGGGCTGAATCGGCTCCCCAGCAAGCAGCGCTCGCGTCTGGGCGTAGAGTTCGTCCAGCGCGGCGGCGCCGGTGCCGGAAACGCTCTGGTAGGTCGCTACGACCACCCGCCGCAGGGGATTCACCCGGTGCAGGGGATGGAGTGCCACCACCAGCTGGATCGTCGAGCAGTTGGGGTTAGCGATGATGCCGCGGTGGGCGAACGCATCTGCCGGGTTCACCTCGGGCACCACGAGCGGCACCTCGGGCTCCATCCGCCAGGCGGCGCTGTTATCGATCACCACGGCGCCACTGGCCACCGCCGCGGGCGCCAGCTCCCGACTCGCCTCCGTGCCGGCGGAGAACAGCGCGTAGTCGATCCCGCGGAACGCCGCCGGCGAGGCCTCCTCCACCGGCAGCAGCTCGCCCGCGAACTCCAGACGCGTTCCGGCCGACCGCTCGGAGGCGAGGAGGCGCAGCTCGGCCACGGGAAACTTACGCTGCGCGAGCACCTTCAGGAACTCGCGCCCGACCAGCCCTGTCGCGCCCAGGATCGCCACCCGATAGCCCGCCATGCACGCGCTCCCACAAGGTATCCCTGCCAGCGGGCCGTGGCAGCAGGTGGCCCGCTGGCAGCCACAGCCCCCAGTTTATCCCAGCCCGAGCAGCGCGTCCAGTCCGTAGATCAACCCGCGGCGCTGGCCGATCGCGCGGATCGCGAGCAGGACGCCGGGAACATACGCCTCGCGGGAGGTCACGTCGTGGCGCAAGGTCAGGAACTGGCCGGGCCCGCCGAAGAGGACCTCCTGGTGCGCGACCAGGCCCGGGAGCCGCACGCTGTGGATGCGCACGTCCGCCAGCGCGCCCCCCCGCACGCCCTCGAGGAGGTGCTTCACCGTGCGGTCGGCAGCAAAGGGCGCCGCACGGGCCTGGGCCATCGCCTCGGCGGTTGCCAGTGCGGTGCCGGATGGGGCGTCCAGCTTGCCATCGTGGTGCAGCTCGATGATCTCGGCCGCATCGAAGTAGCGGCTGGCCAGCTTGGCGAAGTGGATCAGCAGGACCGCGCCCAGGGCGAAGTTCGGGACGACCGCCACCCCGACGCCGCCGCGCTCGGCCAGCTGGCGGAGCTCCTCGAGCTGCGCTGGCCCGATCCCCGAGGTCCCCACGACCATGGCGACGCCGCTCGCCAGCGCAGCCCGCGCGATCGCCATGGTCGCGTCGGGCCAGGTGAAGTCGACGAGCACTTGGGGCTGGGCGTCGCGCAAGAGCGCGGCGACATCGGCGTGGAGCGAGAGCGCCTGGCCGGCTGCGAGCTCTACCGTGGCCCCGGCGGTGCGGCTGAGCCCGCCCACGAGCGCGAGATCGGGAGCGGCATGGACCGCGCGCACCACCTCCCGGCCCACGCGCCCGCGCGCGCCGGCGACAGCGACACGAATGGGCTCGGCCATGCTCTCTCCCAGCGCCAGCGAGGCATGCCGCGACGCAGCGCGAGCCCGTCCGGCTAGATGCGGCTGCCGGGCAGCGGGCCGCGCCGCTGGGGCTCGCGTCCGCCGGGCGGCGCGCCGCGCCCGCCGGGCGGACCGCTGCGCCCGGGCCCCCCACCGGGCCCGCGCGGTGGGCCGCCGGGCCCGCGCCCGCGCGGTGGGCCCCCTGCGGGCCCGCCGCCCAGGCCACCCCGCGGCGGCCCGTTGCCGCTCCGGCCGCCCAGTCCGCCGCGCGGGCCGCGCTCGCGGCGCTCCGGGCCGCCCTCCGCGCCCTCGCGCCGAGCGCCCGCCCCCACCGCTGCCTCCGGCTGCTCGCTGGGCGGCGGCAGCAGCGCGCGCCGCGACAGGTTGATGCGGCCCAGACGATCGATCTCAGTGACCAGGACCGTCACCTCGTCGCCCACCTTCACCACGTCCTCAACGCGCCGGACCGGATGGTGGGCGAGCTCGGAGATGTGGATGAGCCCCTCGCGGCCGGGCAGGATCTCCACGAACGCCCCGAAGGCCATCGTGCGGGTCACGCGGCCGGTGTAGATGCCGCCCAACTCGACCTCGCGCGTGAGGCTGCGGATGATGTCGATAGCCTTCTGCGTCCGCTCGGGGCTCGTGGAGCCGATGATGACGGTGCCGTCGTCCTCAACGTCGATGGTGCACTTGGTCTCCTCGACGATCTTGCGGATTGTCTTTCCGCCTGGCCCGATGACGTCGCGGATCCGGTCGGGCGAGATCTGGATCTTGGTGATGCGCGGCGCGTAGGGCGATAGCTCGGGACGGCTCGCGCTGATGGCCTCCTGCATCTTCTCCAGGATGAGCAGCCGTCCCTCCCGCGCCTGGGCCAGCGCCTGGCGCAGGATCTCGGGCGTGATCCCGCGCACCTTGATGTCCATCTGTAGCGCGGTGACCCCGTTGGCCGAGCCCGCGACCTTGAAGTCCATGTCTCCAAGAGCATCCTCGATGCCCTGGATGTCGGAGAGGATCGCGAAGCGGCCGTTCTCATCCGTGACGAGCCCCATGGCCACGCCGGCGACCGGCGCCTTAATCGGCACCCCTGCATCCATGAGCGCGAGGGTACTGCCACAGGCGCTGGCCATCGATGTCGAGCCGTTCGAGGACAGCACCTCGGAGACGAGGCGGATCGTGTACGGGAAGGCCTCCTGATCGGGAATCATCGGCAGGAGCGCCCGCTCCGCCAGCGCCCCGTGCCCGATGTCGCGGCGGCTGGGGGCGCGCAGCGGCCGGGTCTCTCCGGTGCTGTACGGGGGGAAGTTGTAGTGATGGATGTAGCGCTTGTACTCTTCGGGCGCGATGCTGTCCAGGATCTGCTTCTCCGCCAGCGTCCCCAGGGTGCACACGGTGAGCACCTGCGTCTGGCCGCGCGTGAACAGGCCCGAGCCATGCGTGCGGGGCAGCACGCCCACCTCGCAGCTCACCGGACGGATCTCCGCCAGCCCGCGCCCGTCGGGCCGCCGCCCCTTCTCGAGGATGTTGCGGCGCACCGTTTCCTTCTCGAGGCTCTGGAAGATCGCGTTGACCTCGCGCGGGTCCGCCCCGCGCCGGGCGAACTCCTCGATGGTCTGGCGGCGCAGCTCGGCAGTAGCGTCCTCGCGCCCCGCCTTGTCCGGGTTGTAGATGGCGGGCTCCAGCTTGTCGGCCAGGTACTCGGCCACCTGCGCCCGCAGCTCCTCGTTCACCGTCGGCCGCGGGTAGTCGCGCTTGGGCTTGCCCGCCAGCTCCCGCAGCTCGTTCTGCAGCTGGATGCTCGCCTGGAGCGCGCGGTGCCCGAACTCGATGGCGGCCACGATGGTCTCCTCGGGCAGCTCCTGCACGCCCGCCTCGACCATGAGCACGGCATCGGCCGTGCCGGCTACGGTCAGGTCAAGGGTGCTGTACGCCATCTCCGGCAGCGTCGGGT